>Ga0209373_10000731_pt1 | contig 46976 bp, 46 predicted proteins | sample Higcelweek5metaG_FD_187173 | JGI IMG/M metagenome (GOLD analysis project Ga0209373, IMG submission 187173) | Freshwater pond sediment microbial communities from the University of Edinburgh, under environmental carbon perturbations - High... | ecosystem: Environmental > Aquatic > Freshwater >... | reverse complement strand
GCCAAGAAGCCCGCAGGGCCCGTCAAGGTGAGGGAAGAAAAGATCAAGCCGATTGAGCCTGCTGCGGTGCCTGAGAGGCAAGCGAAGGCTGTTGAGAAGAAACCCGAGCCTGAAACGCTCAAACAGGCCCCCTCTCCTAAGGACGAGAAAAAACCCGTTCAACCCGCCACCCCGCCGCGCCAGAGGAAGGGCAAAGAAAAGAAAGAGACAGAGCCCGCTTCTGCTGTGCCCCAGAAAAAGAAGGGGAAGGGGCGCAAGAAGCGTTAACTATAGCCGGTTGGATTTATAGTTAAACACCATTAAATTTGCGTATGAAAGTTTTTGGCGTGTTGTCTAGCTATTGGTTATTTGCTACGGCTAAGCGTCCTCAAGAGGAAATCAATAGTCAATTTTATCTAGAGAAATATAGAAGGGGTTAGAAAAATGGATGGAACTACTGTCACAATCGGGCTTGGTGGCGTTCTCGTTGCTGCAACGGCTGTTCTTACGGCCTTTGCTACGGCGGCAAGTGTTGTTTGTCACCGCTTTCATGACAAGGTTGCGCTTGGAAATGCTTTGGGGCGAAATGCTGTAGTAGGAGCTGGGACGGTGGCTTCGGGGACAATCGGCAGCGGATTGGGGGCAACGTTAGGTTTGGCGGCGATGTTTGTCCCGGGACTGAACCTTCTTTCAACGATAGGCTGCAATGTGTTGGGGGGTGATCCCTTGTTTTATTTGGGCACGGCGGGCGTTATCGGCTGCGCGGTTGGTTCGAGTGTTGCCTTCCGTAAACTTGGTCGCGCGTTACAGCCTCGTAATATGGGAATGTAAAAAATCACTTCATGAGGGCACGATAGCCTTTGTGAAAAAAAGAATCTTTTGCCTTAATGCTCCGCGTTTATGCGCGGAGCATTTTTTGTTGGGAAAAGATGTAAAAATTGCTTAAAGCTCTAGCTCTTGTAAGGATGCCGTGAGGGCTTTGAGTGGTGCGAAAACAGTGGTTAGCTCGTCGATGACCTGAAGGTTGTGGTCCAGACCTGTGATGACCTTTTGGCTATCTTCATCTGGCACACGCTTCTCTTGTCGCAGTGAGGTGAAGGCTGTTTTGACATGGTGATGGCACTCGATCACTGAGGTTGACGCCAAGGGATCGGAAAGACGATAGCCTTGTGTGAATGAGCTAGAGGTTTGATGGATGTCGTCAAGGACGCCTTCAATATTCTGACAGCAGCGTATCTTACGATGGATTGACAGACTCGGGTCAAGCTGGGCGAGGTGGTTCATGAGGGCGCCGAAAGGATCTCGCACCGCGTGGATGAGAGCCTCGGCACTTAGGTCATAATCAACCAACAGCTTTTGGTGTTTATAGAAAAGAGAATCCTGAAGCGTTCTTTGCCGAACGCTTGCGATCATCCTTTGGGCAAGTTCGATGCTTGTTGTGTGAAAAGAGGAGATCATCTACACAAACCTTTAAAAATAGGTGACGGCAGAATGGACAGAACCGCCTACGCATGTCCGTACGCAGAAAACTATGGGAGGTTCGTGGTTAGTGACTGAATGGTTGGGGCGGGAGGGATCGAACCTCCGCATGGTGGAATCAAAATCCACTGCCTTACCGCTTGGCTACGCCCCAACAGTGTTCGTCTTTGTAGTCTTGACGAGGGGGTCTCCTCAAGCTTTTTTTCGTGGTTAGCGGTAAATAACCGTTTTTTGTGCCAACGTCCTTCGGAATAACTCGATCAGCGGCAAAGTGAACTGGATTTCCGCTTTCACGGAAATGACGTCTTTTTGGTTAAGGCCTGTGTTTTTATTCTTAGGGGCCCCAGCCCAAGATATCTTTTTCTTGTTTTTCAAGGAGCGAAGGCGCCTTAGCGTGCCTTGGGGGGCTTGGCAACAATCTTAAGTGCTTGTTAAACTTGGCTACACGTCTTTTTAAGACTCCTTGTGCTAGGGGTAGAGGATCAAGACGCGCCCGATGGGGGCACTGCCGTGAAGTGAAGGAGTCAGTCATGAGTAAAACCGCAACCCTTTTGGACCGCACTTTTGAAGAAGGCGTGGCCCTGACAGTCGAGGCGCGTAACTATATCGCGTTTCAGGAACAGTCGTCGGGACGGCATCAGGATTTGCCGCACAACCTTCACGTGGGCTATCAGCACACGCGTGTTTCGGCTCGCCTTATTCAGGTGATGACGTGGCTTTTGGCAATGAAGGCTTTGCTGTCGGGCGAGATTTCGCCGGAGCAGTTTGCCTCGCCGCAATTTTCACTGCCGACCGCCGAGGAATGCGAAAATCCGACGGGGCCGGAGCTTGAGCAATTGCCGCAGGGGCTGCGCTCGCTTCTTGAGCGCACGCATCTTCTTTACCTGCGCATTCTGCGCCTTGACGCGATGGTGCGTGAAAAGCTGGAGGCTGGGGAAGTGCCGAACTTTGGCATGATTCAGGGAATCCAGATTATCGACCCGCCAAGCGATCCTTGTAATTAAGGTGCTGGTTCTGACACAGCCATTTTGGCTGTGCGGCGGCCTTGTTTTTTTTTCTTTTGCTTTGCCCTTGCGGCACCGTCAAGGAACATCTGCCATTTGATGTGGGGGGTGGTTGCTTGTTCAAGTGGGGGAAGCAGCGGCTCGAGCCGTCGTGTGGCATAGCTGCCAACGGACGTGTTCTCCAGATTGTTTTTCTTCAGCACCTCCGTGTTTTCTGGAAACAGTGAGGATAAGGGGATTGTGCTGTTGTAGGGGATGAGCATTTCCTCGGCGGCAAACTGGATAATGCGGTACATCTGGACCAGATAGTCGGATTTCAGCGGGCACTTGCCGCTGCTGTTTTTTTGCCCCGTCATGATGCAGTGAAGATTCTCGTTGGCTGTTTCCAGGCACAGGTCAAAGGGAAGGTTGAGCCGCTGGAGGATATCGAGCAGCAGCGGCGTTTCTTTTTTCAGCGTGGTCACGATCGCCGAGAAGAAACGATCTGTTGGTTCTTTGGGCTTTGTTATGGTCATCGACGAGTCTGGATCGGGGGTGACGACATTGTCGGTCACGGTATAGGCAGGTTCAAACATCATAAATCCCATAGGTTTTTAAATATTCTTGGATCGTAACGACTTATGGCCTGAAAGCAAATAAAAACGCGGCCCCCTTGCGGTGGGCCGCGTTTTTTTAAGCGGTAATGCTTAGGCCTTTTTCTTCTTGGCCGGAGCGGCTGCCTTGGTGGTCAGCTTGATCTTGTCTTCCTTGGCTTCGGGAGCAGAAGCGGCAGGGGCTTCCTCGCTCGACTTCGTTGCACCAAGGCCGGCGAAACGCTTGTTGAACTTGGCGAGCTGGCCGCCCTTGTTGATCATGCGATGCTGGCCAGTCCATGCGGGGTGCGTCTTGGAGTCGATGTCCAGTTGCAGACGGCTGCCTTCCGCGCCATAGGTGCTGTGCGTCACGAACTCGGTGCCGTCGGTCATGACGACGGTAATCTTGTGATAATCGGGATGGATGTCTTTTCTCATTGTTTCCAGCTTCTTTCTGATGCGTCCATAGCGCCAAGGCGCACAAAAACGGTCCCAAGCCGAAGGGCGCGCATTTCGCCGCTTGAGCCGAAACGTCTTTCTAGGGAAAATGCAGGGGAAATGCAAGAGCGGTTTCTTTTTTTTCAAGCAAGAAGGGAAGCCGGGCGGCGAAGATGCTGTATTCAATAATCCTATAACAGGAAAAAACACTTGACAATGGGGCGGAAAGGGTGTAGATAAGCGTTATTGGTTGGAATCGGGTTTGGGCGTATAGAAAAGACTTCCGTAAGCGGGGACTCTTCAGAAAACGGGTTAGCATATGAAAATTGGACAGATTATGGGCGTTATCGTTCTTGCATTTGTGGCCGGATGGCTGGGCAGTGTCGTGGCAGGCAAGCAACTGGCGCGGGCCCCTCAGGCGGCCAAGGCGGAGACGGTTTACGAGCGTGTTTCACGCACCAAGACGCTGCGGTGCGGCTATATCCTTTATGATTTCGTTGTGAACAAGGACCCGAACACGGGGAAGATGTCCGGCATTCTGGTCGATACGCTGGAAGAAATGGCCCATCGTCTGGACTGGAAGGTCGAGTGGACGGAGGAGCTTTCCTATACCACGGGCTATGAGGGGCTGAAGACCGACCGCTATGATTTGGTCTGCACGGCCCTTTGGGGGTTTCCTCCGACGGCAAAACTAACAGAGTTTGTCGGGCCGCTTTATTATGAGCCCATCGGGATTTGGGTTCGCGCCGACGATCACCGCTTTGACGGAGCGTGGGAGAAGATTAACGATCCGTCTGTGACGGTATCGGGGGTGGACGGGACGTTCCCCGCTCAGGAAGCCAAGGCTTTGTATCCTAAGGCCAAGCTTCACTCCCTGCCGCAATCGACGGACTATGCCGCGCCGCTGATGGATGTTGCGACCCGCAAGGCCGATGTGACTTTTATCACCAACAGTATGGGGCTTGCGTTTAATCGCATGAATGGGGGCAAGCTGCGGAATATTGCTGTTGAAAAGCCGTTCAGGGTTTTCCCGATCTATCTGGCGGTCGAGAAGGGCGCGTTCGAGTTGAAGTCCCTGCTGGACAGCGTGCTGGATTTGATGCGCAACGATCAGACGCTGGAGAAAATTATCGGCAAGTATGAGAAGGATAAGGGCTCCTTCTATCGCACTGCGCGGCCTTATGCGGTCGAAAGGCCGGATCAGGCGGCGGGGGAGTAGGGCGGCCCCTTTTCGGGGTCATAGTTGGTTAATCCCGAAGGAATAATTTGCAAAATAGTGGAAAAGAAAGCGAAAAAAGCTTTGCTTTTCACAGCGTGATTGTCTAACTTGCCCACCTTGCCGGACGGCATGTGCACCCGTAGCTCAACTGGATAGAGCATCTGACTACGAATCAGAAGGCTAGGAGTTCGAATCTCTTCGGGTGCACCATAAACAAAGACCCCCGTAAGGGGGTTTTTGTTTATGGAACATCCTGAAGGATCGAACGACTACGAGTTCGACCAAAAGCGACATGAAATGGCGTTGTTTATAGGGCCAAAGCTTTCTGTTTGGCCCCCATGTATAGCTTTCTTAACATTCTTTCATATGTTGCCCATCCTTCTGGCGGCTGGATCTTATCTTCGGGTGAAGGGGCAAGAATAGTCACAATCTCACTCGCTGTGGTTTCAAATGAATTGACAATGTGATCGACCTTCAGGTCCTCTGGCACACCAATCCATTCATCGTCAAAGAGCTTTGATCCTGCATATATTGTGATGATGGGGGACGCTATTTCCTTCATCGTTTTGTAAAAAGGAGACAGCTCACTCTCAATACAGCAATCAGACAAACCGCTGGTGGCAAAAGAGAGTCCGTAGCCATATTTCTTCTTAAGGCCAATGTGTAACCCGTTAGCAAGCTTAATTTTTTCGTTGAGGTCGAGCATTTTATCGAGATTGAAGATAACAATTCCCTGATCTGTCAGGCGAACAGGCACTTCACTGATGAGACAGCACAGATGGGGGGCGTTGAAGTCTCCAATCGTGTTGCTGTTATTATTGTAATGATTGTGGACGCCAAAAAGCATGGAGGTAACCTTTTTTGTTTATAAAGACCATCTTATCAATGGTTGTTTCTTTGTCAAAGAGTTTACACGTGCGCCAACGGACCGGGGTGGTTCCTGTATTTCGGGGCCTGGTTAACACCTATCTGCCATTTTAACCATTACGCGCATTGCTTCTTTTGATAGAACAGACAGCACTGTCGGTGGGGAAATACTTACCTTTACGAGGATGGAAATGATTTATTCAAAAAAAGTTAGATCTGCGCGAATGTTGTATTGGATAGCTGCTGTGTTACAGAACGGCACAGAAGTTTCGCTGTGGCATCACAACCCAAACCTTGGTTTTAGATGGAATAGAAAACCATGGGAAATGCCTAAGATTCCTAAGGGTACGACAGGTCTTTCAGTATATGGACGTTTTGATGATTTCGAAACAAATGCCCAGAATCCTATGAAGCAACATGGCCTCACTCATTTCCAAGCCGTGTTTAAAGAAGTGGGGATGGTTACAAAGTTCAATTCTTATATTGCTATTTCATCATTTGATAATGGCGAGCTTTATGCGGATGTATCCCCGAAGGATGGCCAGAAGCTTGATAAACTGTTTAAGCGGGCGCGTAGGGCCTGTCGTCTGCTCCAGCGCGGTCTGTTCTTGGGCACTAGCCAGTAGCAAGGGGTGGGGGGCTTTTTCATTAGCCCCCTTCCGCTTTTTCTCGTATAGGTATCGGCCATGATACGGATGGCTTCTCTTCTTGGACTCCTTGGGCTTGTCGCCGCGACGTTGCTGATCGCGCGGTCGGGCTATGATGAGGTTATGGCGGCTCTGGGACAAGCGGGCTGGGGGATTTTGATCACCAGCCTGTTTCATCTGGTGCCGCTTTGGGCTTGCGTTATGGGGTGGCAACCGCTTTTGCCCGGCAAGGTCAAGGCGGGCAAGCCGTTTTTCATGTATGTGCTGTGGATCCGCGCCTCGGTGAATAATTTGATGCCTGTCGCCCGTATTGGTGGGGAGATTTTGTCCGTCCGCCTGATGATCAAACACGGCATTCGCAAGGCACCTTCTATTGCTTCAACTGTTGTCGAGATTACGCTGTCGATCCTTGCGCAGTTTGTCTTTGTGCTGATCGGCGTGGCGTTCTTTGTGCTGCGCGTCTCAAACGAAAATCTGGGGATGCAGCTTCTTTGGGGGCTCTTGATTACCGCCCCTGCTGTTGGCGCGTTGTTTTACATCCAAAAGGTCGGGCTGTTCGGCTTGTTCGAGAAAATCTTTGGCTTGCTGCTGCGTGATAAGTGGAAAAAGTTTGCCGGAAGCGGCGCGAAGCTGGACCATGCCGTGCGCACGATGTATCGCCGTCGAGGCAAGGCGTTCGCCTGTTTCATGTGGCAGTTTGCGTCATGGGCGTTGTGCAGTTTTGAGATATGGCTAGCCCTCTATTATCTGGGGCATCCGATTTCGCTGCTGGAGGCCATGATGATCGAGTCGTTGATTCAGGCCACAAGCACGGCGGCTTTTGCCGTTCCGGGTGCGCTGGGTGTGCAAGAGGCGGGCTTTATGCTGTTTGGCTCGATGCTCGGCCTCACGCCCGATATTGCGGCGGCGCTGGCTGTCGTGCGGCGGTGCCGTGACCTTATTCTGTATGTGCCCGGTCTTCTGGTGTGGCAAATTCAGGAGAGCCGCTGGTTGCTTCAGGCCAGGAAGCAAGAGCTGCGCAAACCTCCTGCGGCCTCGTAAAGTCGATGCGCGGGTGGCCAAACGGCACCCAGTGAAAGCGCGTGTACCACAAGGTGCCTTCGTGTGGCGGCTTGCTGTAGTCATAGGCGGCGAGCGGCCGGTAGCTTTCCTGCGTCGTGCCGATGTATCCTAGATTCTTTTGCTCCGAGACATAGATTTTCAGCAAGGCTTTCTTTTCAGCTTGCTCGTCAGGCGTGAGCAAGAGCGTGGTTTCTGTGCCATTCGCGGCGGGGAAGGTCTGGGCGTTCGCTTTACCGCCGCAGAAATTATATTCGGCGAACTCAAGGACAGGAAGCTTCCAGTGCGGTGCCATCAGGCTGACAAGGCCGTTCACGCAATCGTGATCCGCATTGCCGCCTTCATATGCGGGGACCCAGAGCTGGTCGATCTTGTGGCGGTCGATGGCGGCTTTGATGTCTTGGGCCGTTTGCGATAAATGGGTGCGCAGATGGCGGGCGGGCAGGTCCGAAAAACCAGTGGGGATCAGGCCGATCCGTAGCGCGGCGGCAAGAGACTCTTCGCGGCGGCGTGAGAGGGCCGCGCTAAAGGTGCCGCGCTGCCACGGCCACAGGGTGTCATAGGCAATACAGCCATGGGTCAAGTAAAGGGCGTAAATCTGGCTGCCAGCCTGGATCGCGCGGCGAGCTGTCGCAGCGCAGGAGACGACTTCGTCGTCAGGGTGGGGGATAAGCAGCAAAATACGTTGTCCAAACTCAGACATGGTGGCCTTTCCATTCGTGGGGCTCTTGATGTTCTTATTTCAGTTCGGCTGGATTTGGGGTATGAAGGGACAAACAGAATGTTTGTCGGGAGCGATTGTTTCATGAGTGCGAAAAAGACTCAAGCCGGATTTCTCCTTTTGGCCTTGGTTGTGGGGCTTGCTCCCTGCACAACTTCTGCGTGGGCTAAGGTCAATTATAAGGCGCGGACCTTTACCTCTGGCGGAGCCGATGGTGCGGGCGGGAATAAGGTTTTTTCGATTGGCGAGATTTTCGATACGGTCGGCCATTCGGTTGGCGAGTTGATCCCCGATGCGCCGGAGGATGAGGACGAGGCGGTTTCGCCAAAGGCCAAGGCCTCAAGCAAGACGGCTGGAAACAAAAAAGAATCTAAATCGTCACCAGCGCAGGAGTCGGAGGTGATTACGGCCAAGCGGCTAGAGGCACCAGAACAGCCGAAGCAAGAGGCCGCGCCACCGCCTTACAAAGTTTATACCGCGCCAATGATTGAGCCGGAGCCAACCGAGAGTGTCATCAGTGTCTATGACGAAGCGACAGGACGCACCTATAGCAATGGCGGTGTTTCATCGTCTGCTGCCGCGCCGTCCGCTTCGGTTGGGTCATCAGCTCCCGTGCCGAGCAGGGAAGACAACCCGATTGACATCAAGGAACCGCCGCCGTTGCCTGCCTATGTCAAAAGCAAGCTGCCCGCGATTGAAACGATGGAAGGCAAGAAAGAAGCTGTGGGCGCAGCTCCGGCCGTGCAGGAGCGGGAAAGCAATCCGCCCCTGATTTCTGCCCTGCCGAAACAGTTTTTCCCCATCTTTCCCTTGGGGGCGGGCGCGGAGACGAAGGAACAGCTTTTACCCATCGCCAGCAATATGCCACTGACCGAGGATCATGGTCGGACCAAGCGGGTGATCCTTTTTATTCATGATATCCAGCGCAACTCTGGCGAAGGTGTAGCGATGCTGATGACGCTGGCGGGGTCGGAGGAAGAGCCGCCGCTGATCCTCGCGCCGCAATTCTCGCTGGACATTGACATCGTTCGTTTTGCGCAGCATTTGCCGAATTATGGGCGGACGGTTGCGCGTTGGCCTTTGGATGATCCGTGGCAGTTTGGCGGCGCGTCTATTATCAAGCCCGACCCACAGGGGGTGAGTTCATTTACGGCTCTTGATCTTATGCTGCTGTTCCTCACTGACAAAAACCGTTTCCCGTCGCTTGAGGATGTTGTCATCGTGGGACATGGCACCGGCGCGGATTTCGTTCAGCGTTATGCGGCGGTGGGGAAGGCCCCTGATATTCTGGAGAAAGAGCGGATTACAACGCGGTTTCTCGCCGCCAATCCGTCCTCTTATCTTTATATGACGAATATGCGGCCCTCAGGCCCGACGGGCTCGCCGTTCAAGCCGGTTGATTTGAAGAACTGCGCCAAGGCGGCCAGCTATCCTTATGGGTTGGAGGATCTGAACGGCTATGCCAAGCGGATCGGCGCGAACGCCATTCGCCTGAGGTTCCCCGAGCGGCGCGTTACGACGCTTGTCGCGGGTGACATGATAACAGACAATTATCTTGACCGGAGCTGCGAGGCGATGGCGCAGGGCAAGGATCGCAGCGCGCGTGGCCAGTTCTATGGCCGTCTGATTCAGCAGAGCTTTGGCGAACTGGCCGAGAGCACACAGCTTTTCAAGACCGTACCCAAGGTTGGTTATGATCCGGTCGCGCTATTCGGTTCGCCGTGTGGGATGGCTGTTTTGTTTGGCAGCGGGACGTGTAAGTAAGGGCCTTGTCTTTATCTCTCCCCCCTGGCGGGGGAGAAAGCAAAATCTTGGGTTTGCGGTAGCAAGCCCTTAGATTTTGCAAGAGTGGGGGTAAAAACCAGCAGAGTCTTACCCCCTCACCAGTAAAAACTATAGACTTAGCTTACGCTAAGCCTAAGTTTTTACGTCCTCTCCCGCAGGGGGAGAGGGAAAAAAGGCACTCTTAGGCTAGTCCAGCTAGGCGTTAACTCGCCGCCGCAATCACCGACAGGAATTGATAGAGCCGATCCGTCTTCGGGTTTTTCAGGATTTCCGGCCCGCCATGCTCGGCGATTGTGCCGTCGGCCATGAAGAGAACCTGATCCGCCGCATGACGCGCAAAGCCCAGCAAGTGCGTGATGATGAAGATGCCGATATTCTGGCCGCGCAGGGTTTTAAGATAGCCCAGAATCTTCGCGATTTGCTCGACATCAAGGGCCGATGTGATCTCATCCAGCAACAGATAGCGCGGCTTCAGCATAAGGGCGCGGGCAAGCGCAACACGTTGGCGTTGCCCCAGTGAGGCCTCGTTGGGGAAGCGTTCGATAAAGGCCTGCATGTCAAAGGCCTCGATCAGCTTGTCCAACTCCGCCTCGCCGTTTGTTGCGCCGCGCAGGCGGACGGGGAGCAGGATATTTTCGCGCAAGGTCAGATGCGGCCACAAGAAGAGCTGCTGAAAAACGGCGGTCAGAGCGGGCCATGGCGGCGCGGGGTTTGTCTGGCTTGCATCGGGAAAAGCAAAGCGCGTTTCATCCACCACAATCTCGCCGCCGCGTGGCGGATCAAGAAGCGCAAGACAGCGTAGCAAGGTGGTCTTGCCCGTGCCGCTCGGCCCGATCAGGACGGTGATGCCGCCTTGTTCTATGTCGAGATCAACCTTCTCGAAAACAGGTTTCCCGTCGCTATAGGCAAAGGACAGATTGCGGGCGGTCAGCATAGACTATCTCTCTGAATAATCGCGGGTGTAACGTTTTTTCAGCCATGCGGCGAAAAGATTGATCGGCAAGCACACGGCCAAGAAGAACAAAGCCAGCGCAGTATAAATCTCGATGGGGCGATAGATGATGCTGTTGATGCGTTGGGCGACGCGGAAGATTTCTTCGACCGAGATCAGGCTGGCGAACAGCGACGCGTGCAGCATCCCGACTTGCAGGATCAGGATAGAAGGCAAAAGTTGGCGGAACAGGATGGGAAGCTGGACATGCCGCACAATCTGGCGCGTCGTCATGCCGCATACGCGCCCAGCCGTCAGATATTGCGCCGGAAAATCACTGACCGCCTGACGCACCACTTCGCCCACGCCAAACAGGTTGACGAGCGCAAGCGTGAAGGCGGCGGTATAGAAAGGATCAATCACGACGTTGAACACAGCCTGCGCCGGATAATGCAGCCAGAACAAAATGACCAACGCGGGAATAGCGGAGAAACCGAACGAGGTCCATTGCACCACGCGGCCCCAGCCTTTGCTTTGTGCCCCCGCAATGCCAAGCGCGATGCCGCCCGCGATCCCGACGCTCCAGATAACGGCGCAAAGCTGAAGCGTCACCGCCAGCCCTTGCAAAAAGGCAATGTGATAGGTGATGAGAATATCGAGGACGGTCATGGGTTAGCGGCCCGTTTGTCCGAAGGGTGGCGCGACGCGCAGATAGGTGAGGCCGGGTTCGTCTTCCCACTTTCTAAGGATACGATCCATGTCGCCGTTATTGTTTAATTCGTGAATAGCTTGGTCGAGAAAGTTTTTCAAAAGCATTTCGTTTTGTCCCACAACTAGCGAGAAGGCTTGAACTTTGACGGGGTGGTTACTATCGACGAAGCGAAGCGTTTCTCCGTTCATTTTCTTGAACTGGGCAAGTAAATTGCGATCCGTCAGGACGGCATCGGCTTTCTTGGCGAGGATAGACTGGTAATACTCGCCGCCGCTGACCATGGCCGAGACGGTGTAGAACTTGGCGTTCGGAAAAGCGTCACGGGCCAAAATGTCTGTCGCGTTGCCGTCTTGCGTGAGAAAAGTCACATCCGGCGCGTTAAGGCGCGACTGGTCGTCGGCAAAGCGGGTGTCATCGGCGCGAACCAGCGGATAAAGGCCAGCATAGAAAAGGGGCTCGGTAAACGAAACGGCTTTGGCAAGCGGGATTTCTGGCCACATGGGGGTACAGGCGGCATCAAAGCGATTGCCTTGAAGCGGAAGAACCCAATTGCTAAAGGTGACTTCTTCTGTCCACTCGACTTTAATCCCTGCACGTTGGGCAATCTTTTCCATCATATCAATGGAAAGGCCAGAAAGCTTGCCCGTATTCGGATCACGAATGGTGGCGGGTGCAAACACATAATACCCACACCTCAACGTCCCCGTGCGCATGACACGCTCGAAGGCTGTTTCCTGCTTGGCGGCGGAGGGTGCGGTGGCAGGCGTATATTTGCCAACCGCAAACGCCGTGACGGCAGACAGCGCGACAACAAGGGCGATTTGGGAGAGTTTCATAGGTTTGTCCTAAATTTGGTGTTTCTTCCTGCGTCTTTCCGGAGCGATTTTCTTTTCGGCTCCAAAGGAGACGAAAGAAAATTGAATCCGGAATCCAGTGACTGTTTCAAAGTGAAACTGGATTCCCGCTTTCGCGGGAATGACGCGGGGGGGTACGTTGTTTCATGGTGACTTACTTTGTTTCTGTCTTCTCGTGATAGGCGATTGGGCTTTTGATGCGCACGAAACTATCCGGTATTGCCTCGTATTTGTCGAGGATTTTGTCGATCGTGCCGTCTGTGAGCATTTCGGTCAAAGCGACATCGAACATAGAGGTAAGGTCATGTTCCCCTTTGCCGAAGACGAAGGAATGAGCATAGGCTCGAATAGGCCTTATGCCTTCAGCGCGTTGGATTTTGCCCGGATTGGCTGTGAGATAGGGCATAATAGTCAGCGGGTTTGCCAAGGCCACGTCGGCTTTATTTGATGCGACGGCTTCTAGCACAAGAGACAGGTCTGTACTGAGCGGCATTGAATAGGTGGCGCTTTGTGGAAAATCTTGGGCGCGAATAAAGGTGCTGGCTTCGCCGTCGATGGCTGCAACTGTAACAGTTGGGCTATCAATCGCTTTGGCATTGGTATCAAAACGATGATCGTTAGTCCGGACATAAACGTCGGTTGTGCTATAGAAAAGAGGCGTAGTGAACTCAACAGCACGCGCCCACGGAACCCAACGATAGGCCGTCAGGCAGAAAGAATCATAACGCGCTGACTTAAATCCTTCTGCGACAGTCATGAATGTAATTTCTTCGGCCCAATCGACTTTGATGTTAAGCCGTTTGGCGGCTTCGGTTAGAATATCATACGAAACGCCGGACATCGCGCCCGTATTCGGATCCCGCGATAGCTGTGGTGGCATAACAGCATACCCACACCTCAACGTCCCCGTGCGCATCACGCGCTCGAAGGCTGTTTCCTGCTTGGCGGCGGAGGGGGCGGGGGCAGCCGTGTATTTGCCAACCGCAAACGCCGTGACGGCAGACAGCGCAACAACAAGGGCTAGGTGCGAGAGTTTCATGGTTGACGTCCTTCTTTCACGTTAGTTCTGGTTTAGCGGAACAGAAACACCCGGATATTTTGCAATGATGGTGGCGGCTTCACCACTTCTAAGCAGCGTATGGATGGCCGAGTCAAGCATGAGCTTGAGGTTAACTTCCCCTTGCGCGACGGTAAGGCCTGTTCTGAAAGATTGAACCGGTTCGTTGTTCCCAATGATTTTCAACTTAGTGGGCGAGTTCTCGTTGAACTTTTCCATTTCGTATTTAAAGACAGGGCCTACGTCCGCTTTGCGGGTCACGATGTTCATGAAATACTGGCCGCTATCCGTTCCAGCGGGCAGCGCAAGCTCTTTGGTCAACGGAAATTGCTGCGCATGAAGGGCTTGAGAAACGTCGCCTTCAACCGTTGCCATGATAACGTCTGTTTTGTTGATGCTTTTAAGGCCGTCTTTAAAGCGCATATCATCGGCGCGGCTTAACATGGACAGGTCGCTGTCATAAAGCGGTGTTGTGAAAAGGGCAACCTTGGCTCGCTGCCCAGCCTCCCAAAGCGGATAGCATAGGGCGTCATAGCGTCCAGCCTTTAGGCCTTCTGCAAAAACGCCCCAGCCGACCTCTTCTGCCCACTCGATCTTAAGGCCCAGTTCTCTACCGATCGCGGTGACATAGTCAATGGCAAGGCCTGACTTGGTTCCTGTTGCAGGATCGACGGCCAAGAAAGGCGGCGAGATAATATACCCGCACCGCAGCGTCCCCGTGCGCATGACGCGCTCAAAGGCTGTTTCCTGTTTGGCGGCGGAGGGGGCGGGGGCAGCCGTATATTTGCTAACCGCAAACGCCGTGACGGCAGACAGCGCGACAACAAGAGCTAGGTGCGAGAGTTTCATTTGTCTTCCTTAAGAGCAGAGAGGTCGGGAACCCAGCTTCCTTCCGGAGCATTCTTTTTCAGGGACTTTTCGATAAACTTGCTGCCACGCATTTCTTCGAGCGTACTGTCGATCATGTTTTTGAGACCAACATCAAGCATTGGGAGCCCCATTGCTAAGGGATAAATCCGAACCTTCTGATTCGGGAAAATGTTTTTGAGTTTTGTTGGATTCTGGATGACATACTCGCTTAAGAAATCATCGCCATAAAGAAGGATATCGGCTTTGCCCGAGGTGACCGATTCAATGAGTTCACCATCGGAGATGCCGCTTGGTAGGCTAACCTGAGTCGCGGCGGGGAAGTCTTGCCGTGAAATGACTTCGGGCGTTCCTCCATCGCGGGTTATAAAACGTACATTCGGAGCGTTCAGGTCCGAGAGTTTGTGAAAACGATCTTCGTTGGCGCGGGCATAAACGCCGATGCTGTTATAATAAAGTGGCGTAGAATATGCCATGAACTTGGCGTTCTGGGTTTCGATCCAGATGCCGCTGCACAGCGCATCAACACGTCCCGTTTCGATTGAGGTGGCTACTGTGGCCCATGTCAGCTCTTCAGCCCAGTCGATCTTGATGTGGTTCAGGCGGCCAATTTCTTCGACAACATCATACATGACGCCGGACATTTTGCCCGTGTTGGGATCAAGCCGAAAGGCATAGGAATAGGGGATATAGCCGCAGCGAAGGGTGTTGGATTTAAGAACCCTTTGATAGGCCGTTTCCTGCTTGGCGGCGGCGGGTGCGGGGGCAGCCGTGTATTTGCCAACAGCAAACGCCGTGACGGCGGACAGCATGATAACAAGCGCGATTTGGGAGAGTTTCATGGTCGATGGTCCTGCTTTCACGTCAAGGTTGGGCCGATGGAAGGGTAATGACCACATGCGTTGCACGGGTAATGGCAACTTCCCCGCTTCTAAGGACAATAACGCTCATAACCTTCTCCATTCTCTTCATAAGCCCAATCCGTTTCGAATCCAAGAGACCTCCTTTTCTACACCCACAAGGCTTAAATGTCAAGTGTTATCTTCCTGCTATAGGACGAATTGCTTTTTATCGTCATTTTCAGACCCTTTATTCCTCCTTGAAAAAGAAACCAGCGGTTTGACTCTGGCGGGGGGATGAGATACAAAGTCGTTGTTTCCTGAAAGGAAAGCTAAAAAAGCACGAACGGGCGGGGTCGGTCACGATCTTGAAAACGGGAGTGCAAGGTCAGTCCTCGCGTTGCGAGCACTGGCCCTTTTGTGTATTGGATGAAACCTGCGGATGTTTGACTCGTTAAGTTCAAAACTGACCGGTATTTTCGACCGCCTAACGCGGCGTGGTGCGCTGACCGAAGCCGATGTGGGCGAGGCGATGCGTGAAGTGCGCGTGGCGTTGCTTGAGGCTGACGTCGCGTTGCCTGTCGTCAAGGATTTTGTGGCCAAGGTCAAAGAACGTGCGGTTGGGCAGGAAGTCATCCGCTCGGTCACGCCTGGACAGCAGGTCATCAAGATCGTTCATGACAATCTGGTCGAGCTTTTGGGTGCGCAGGCGGAAGAGTTGAACCTTGCGGTGACGCCGCCTGCTATTGTCATGATGCTGGGCTTACAGGGCTCTGGCAAGACGACGACGGCGGGAAAACTCGCCAAAAGGCTGAAAGAGGTTGAGCGCAAAAAGGTGCTGCTCGCCTCGCTTGACGTGCGCCGTCCGGCGGCTCAGGAGCAATTGGCGGTGCTCGGGACGCAGGTCGGTGTTGAGAGCTTGCCGATCGTCGCGGGGCAACAGCCGCTTGAGATTACGCGCCGCGCGTTGGATGTGGCGCGGCTTGAGAGTTATGACGTTGTGATCCTCGATACGGCGGGCCGCCTGTCGATTGACGAGGAGCTGATGGCCGAAGCCGCCGCTGTCAGCGAGCTGGCGCAGCCGCATGAAAAGCTGCTAGTCGTCGATGCGATGACGGGACAGGATGCCGTCAACACGGCCAAGCATTTTGAGGAAAAGATCGGCATCACGGGCATCGTTTTGACCCGTATCGACGGCGATGCACGAGGCGGCGCGGCTTTGTCCATGCGGGCGATCACGGGGCGGCCCATCAAGCTTCTGGGCACGGGTGAGAAGGTCGATGCGCTTGAGGTCTATCACCCCGATCGCCTCGCGGGCCGCATTCTGGGAATGGGCGATGTCGTCTCGCTGGTCGAGAAAGCTGCGGCCACGATGGATCACGATGTCGCCGAGGATATGGCGCGTAAGTTCATTGAGGGCAAGGGCTTCGACTTCAACGATCTGGCTAAACAGATGCAGCAAGTGCGCAAGATGGGCGGCTTGTCCGGCTTTATGGGGATGCTTCCCGGTATCGCGAAGATGAAGGACCAGCTTGCCAAGGCGAATGTCGATGAAAAGATGATCGTGCGCCAAGAGGCGATTATCCAGTCTATGACAAAGGTCGAGCGCAAGAACGCCGATTTGCTCAACGCCTCGCGCAAGCGGCGCATCGCGCAGGGCGCGGGCGTGGATGTGGCGGATGTCAATCGTCTGATTAAACAGTTTCTCGAGATGCAGAAGATGATGAAGCAGATTCAGCGTCTCGGAAAATCCGGTTTTCTGCGCAGCATGGGTGGCATGATGCGGGGGAGCCGGTAACAACAGGTTTTGCGTTTTGGGCCAGAGGGTCTGGCGAAAGCGGAAAAAGAAATGATCGTAACTTATAACCAAGGAGAAGAGTAAAATGATCAGCATGCGTTTGGCCCGTCACGGCGCAAAGAAGCGTCCCTTTTATTACATCGTCGTCGCGGATTCCCGCGCCCCGCGTGATGGCAAGTATCTTGAGAAGGTCGGCACCTATAACCCGATGCTGCCCCGTGAAAGTGGCGAGCGCGTCAAGTTCGTTGAAGAGCGCGTGAAGTACTGGATCGGCGTTGGGGCCCAGCCGACCGACCGCGTCGCCCGTATGCTGGCCGATGCCAAGCTCGGTGGTAAAGTTGAAAAGCGCGAAACCCCCAAGAAGTCTGCGCCCCGCGCCAAGGCTCAAGAACGCATGAAGCAGGAAGCTGCCGCCGCCGCCAAGGCCGCTGAAGCTGCTGCCGCTGCTGCGGAGTAAGGTAGGCAGAGTTAAAAGCCGCCGCGTCCTTTTGGGGGTGCGGCGGTTTTTGTTTGGCGGCGTTGAGGTGGTGTGTTACAATTCACAGTGAATTAACACATAAGGAAAAGAGGCCGCTATGATCCATCTGGACGACATTCACTCGCTGACTGATTTTGCGCGCAACACGAAGGCTTTTGCCAAGAAGCTGAAAAAGACGGGCCGCCCCACCATCCTGACCGTCAATGGCCGCGCCGAGTTCGTTGTGCAAGATGCCAAATCGTACCAGCATTTGCTGGATATGTCCCAATATGTCGAGGATCGGTTGAAGTTAGATCAGGCGATTGATGAAATGGAAGCGGGTCGCTCGCACACCGAGGAAGAGGCTATGGCTATGCTGGGGTTGAAGGTTGCAAAGAAAACAGGCCGTAAATGAGTTACGACTTGATCTTTACGCCTCGCGCCATGGCGGATTTGTTGGAAATCAAAGGCTATATCGCCGTTGATAATCCATCGCGGGCCCAGAGTTACGTTCGTGAATTGTGGGAAGAGATTCAAAGTCTCAAGAGTTTGCCTGCGCGATGTCCTATAGCTCCTGAATCTTCGGCAGGAGTTCACAAAATTCGCCATTTGCTATTTGGCGATTATCGAATCCTTTTTGTTGTTAAAGTGAAGAATGTCCATATTCTGCGCGTTGTGCACGGGGCGCGGGTTTCGTTTAAAGTGGAGTCGATATGACAAACAAAAAAATATGCGTTGGTGTTTTTCTGGGGCCGCATGGGGTGCGTGGGCTGCTGAAACTGGGTAGCTTCACGGATGATCCCGATTCTGTGTTTGACTATGCGCCGCTGACGGATGAAAAGGGCACGCGGACTTTTGTGCTTACACCCAAAGGTGTCGGCAAGGATCACACCATCGTTGCGCTTGAAGGCTGCACGACGCGTGAGCAGTCCGAAATGATGAAGGGCGTGAAACTGTATGTTGATCGCGAGTCGTTGCCCGAAAGCGAAGAAGGCGAATATTATTTCGCGGATCTGATCGGCCTTGTCGCGCAGGATGGGGCGGGCAAGAAAATAGGTGATGTGACCGACGTGCATGATTACGGCGCAGGCGCTTTTCTGGAAATCCAGCCCCTAACCGGCAAAAGCTTCATGCTTCCGTTTAAGGACGCTTTCGTCCCCACCGTGGACACGCAAGGCGGCTTTGTCGAGATCGTCATTCCCGATGGCTGGTTGAAGGAAGAAAAAAAAGATGAATGATCCCCTTCTTCCCCCGACCCCCGAATGCCGACCCCCGAATGCCCCCCCTTGGCACGCTCAAGTCCTGACGTTGTTTCCCGAAATGTTTCCCGGCCCTTTGGGGGGGAGCCTTGCGGGGCGGGCGCTTGAGGATGGGCTGTGGCGGCTGGATGTGTCGAATATCCGCGACTTTGCGACCGATCGGCACAAGACGGTGGACGACACGCCCTATGGCGGCGGGGCGGGGATGGTGATGAAGCCCGACGTCGTGGCGGCGGCACTTCGGGGGATGGAAGAAAAGTTCGGGCGAGCAGCGCGGCGCGTTTACCTTTCGCCGCGAGGCCGTGTCCTTAACCAAGAACTGGTTGAGGCGTTTGTCGCGGCGCCCTCGCTCTTGCTTCTGTGTGGGCGTTATGAAGGCCTCGATCAGCGCGTTCTGGAGGCTGAGGAGCTAGAGGAAGTCTCGCTGGGTGACTTTGTGCTGGCGGGCGGGGAAGTGGCCTCTCTGGCCCTTCTGGAGGCCTGTGTCCGGCTTATTCCCAGCGTCATGGGCAATGCCGAAACAGTGGTCGAGGAAAGCTTTACCGGCGGCCTTTTGGAATACCCCCATTATACGCGCCCCCCTGTGTGGGAGGGGCGGGCGGTGCCAGAGGTCCTGCTTTCCGGTCATCATGAAAAGGTTAATGCGTGGCGACAGGAAAAAGCGCAGGAAATCACCCGTTTGCGCCGCCCCGATTTATGGGAAAACTGGCTTCAAAGCAAAAAAGATGAAAAAAAGCGTTAAAAGGCCATCGAAACCATTGAGCTTTGCGCAAAGACCATGTATAGGGACAACCCTCAAGGAGAAAAAAGATGAACTTGTTACAGAAATTTGAACAGCAGCAGCTTGAAAAGCTAGCCGCTTCGATCCCCGACTTTGGACCCGGTGATACGGTCCGCGTCAATGTGAAAGTTGTTGAAGGCACGCGTTCGCGTATTCAGGCCTATGAAGGCGTCTGCATCGCTCGTAAGAATGCCGGTATCAACTCGTCCTTTACCGTTCGCAAGATTAGCTATGGCGAAGGGGTGGAGCGCGTGTTCCCGCTTTACAGCCCGAACCTCGAATCGATCACGCTGATCCGTCGTGGTGATGTCCGTCGCGCCAAGCTGTACTATCTGCGCTCGCGTCGCGGCAAATCTGCCCGTATCGCGGAAAAGACAACCTACAACAAGCCCGAAAAGGCCGCCAAGGCTTCGTAAGCTTGGGCAAGGACCCGTTTTCAAAAACCCCTCTTTTGGTTTCAGAAGAGGGGTTTTTGTTTGGGGGAAGCAATAAACGGCTTGTCTAAAATGTGGGTTTTGTTGTATCGAATAGAAGAGCCATATTGCTTTGGAGATAAACTTGGAAAGAGGATTTTAACATGTCTCGTGAAGAAGCACATTCACTGAAATCGACACTCATGAATTCAGCTTGTGTTGCAGCAGCTTTACTTTTTGCGGGTGTCGCGGTTTGTGGATCCCCTAAGTTTAAAAGCGAACCAACACCAGCCAATGTTTTTAAGGCTGCCCAAACCAAACTGACTCAACAAAAGCGCAACTGCCTTGTCGAAAAGCAGCCCGACTTTTGGCGCAAGATTCCCATGCGCGATGGTGGTTACGCTTATCAATTTGCACAACAGGCTAAGTCGTCTTTGTCTGGGCAGATTGATGAGGGAGATTGTAATAGTGAAGAGACCTATTTCATCCCTTCGGGCGAAGTTTCTGTTTATAACGGTTGTCTTAATGCCCAGCCCAAGGGGGGACTCAAGGGAGATTCTTTGAGCGACAAGCAGCGTCAGACCTTTGCCGACATTAAAACCTGTGAGGGCCTCACAGTGCCTATGCCGGAGGTTGTCAGGCAAAGCTTTGAGACTTGCGCGCAACAACAGACGGGCATGCACGTCGAGATGATGGGCGGCCTCCCGACGATGACCATCGCCGTTGGCCCCGCTTCGCGTCCCGATGAGCAAGTTGTCTACGCCTATCGTTGGTCGAAGACGGAGGATAAGGCAAACAAAACGCCCCTCCAGAAGCTCGAAGGGGCCGCCGTCATCACGGATGTGACCCGGTTGAAGCTCGAAGGTTGTATGAGCCAAGCAGGTATGACGAACTATGCGCTTCAATAACGAAGCCCTGTTCTTCCTTTCATCAAAAACCTTTCCTTGATAAAAAGGGGAAAGGTTTTTGTTTTTTAACTCTTCGTGCTTCAAAAGTTGGTGCTGTGACATAAAAACCTGCGTCATTCCCGCGAAAGCGGGAATCTACCTGTTGAAGCTATCCCTTTGGATCAACGTGGATCCCCGCTTTCGCGGGGATGACGCAATTTTTAAGCATCGCCCCCAACTCTTGAAGTGCGATGGGTACACGCGCGGGGTTGACTGGTGTCCGAACTTCTTTCACAGGATGAATTTTCATGCTTGATGCGCAAGGTGGGGCTTGGGCAGGGCGAGCGGGTGGCGGTGGCTGTCTCGGGTGGGCCGGACAGTATGGCTTTGGCCTTTTGCTTGAAGCGGTATGGGGGCGAGGGGGCGGACGGCAGGCTCCTCGGCCTCATCGTTGAGCATGGACTACGTGATGAATCGGCGGCTGAGGCGGCAGCGGTGGCGGCGCGGCTTGAGGCCATGGGGATTGAGGCGCGGATCTTGCCATGGGTGCATGAGGTGGTGGAGAGCCGCATTCATGTGCGGGCACGAGACGCGCGGTATGCCCTGTTGCTACAGGCTTGCCGCGAGGTGGGGATCAGGCATCTGTTTTTAGCTCACCATGCAGGCGATCAGGCCGAAACCATTCTGATGCGCTTTGCCAAGGGCAGCGGGATAGACGGGCTGGCGGGGATGGCTCTCGCTACCTCTATGGGAGATGTAACCTTGTGGCGGCCTTGGCTGGAGGTGCCCAAGGCGCGGCTTGAGGCGACCTGCGCGGCGGCGGGGATCGCCTTTGTCACGGACCCCAGCAACGAAAAGGACAAATATGCGCGGGGCCGCCTGCGACGTCTGGGGCCCTTGCTTGAAGAAGAAGGCTTTACGGTTGAGCGGCTCCTTGACCTTGGGGCGCGGGCGCGGGAGGCCAAGGAGGCCCTTGACCACTATGCCTCGGCCCTGCTGCGCGAGAGTGTGACGCGGCTGGATGGCGGGATGGTCCGGCTTGATCTGGTGGCCCTGCGCGGGGTGCCTCGGGCCGTGGGGCTGCGGGCGGTGACAAGGCTGCTGGAAGCTATCAACCGGAGCGAAGATTACGCCCCTCGTCGCCGCCAACTGCTGCCGCTTATGGACTGGCTGGCCGATCAGGATGAGGAGGGCGCGCGGACGCTGGCCGGTTGCCTGATTGTGAAGGGCGAGCTGTGCGCCAAGGCCCTTTTCATCCGCGAGGCTGCCGATGCGACCGACGTGCTGCCCATCGCAGCGGGGCAAAGCGTCCTGTGGGATGGGCGGTGGCAGGTTCGTTACGAGGGCGATGAGACTGGGCTGGAAGTCCGCGCTTTGGGCCGTCAGCCGCATGAGCTTCTGGACCGTTTGGCCCCCTCTTTGCGCAAGCGGGTGCAGTGGGGACGGGCGCGGGCCGCGCTGCCTGCCTTGTGGGCTGGAGACGAGCTTAAGGTTCTTCCCGACTTCTTTGAGGAAAACCAGTCTGTTGTAACCGCTTTTTATCAGGAGGCTCTGGGCGAGAAATCCGCCTGAGTAAGGTTGCAAAGGGGGCAGGATTTCCTATATCTTAGGGTGATGGCCTGATGGAATGACCCGGATTGAGGGCGTGTATCTCAGTCGTCATCGCGAGGAGCGTAGCGACGTGGCGATCCAGTCCCCAGCTTTCAGACAGCAGGGCTGGATTGCTTCGTCGGCCAAGGCCTCCTCGCAATGACGATACGGAAAAATCTTATCGGGTCATAGCGTGAGCCCAGTCGTGCGGGTCCCTCCAAGGCCTCGCACTCCCTTCCTTTGCCGAAAGGTCAGGACGTTGAATATCACCACGAAGAATATCCTTTTGATTGTTGGCATCGGCCTGATGCTTTATGCGCTGGCCAGTCTCGTCGAGGAGGCCAATCCCGCCAAGCAGGCCATGATGCCGTTCAGCGATTTTCTGGCGCGGGTGGACGAAGGGCATGTCTCTGACGTGCGGATGAAGGGCAACCTGATTTATGGTCATATGGCCGATGGCGGGGCGGGGTTTGTGACCTATCTTCCCGAAAACACGACTATTGTTGACCGCCTTATTACCCACAATGTGAAGGTAGAGGCCGTTCCGGCCACGAATGACGAGGTGACCTTCTGGAGCGTTTTGATTTCCTCTTGGCCGATGCTGCTGATGATCGCGGTCTATGTTTTTTATATGCGCCAGATGAACGCGGGCGGCGGGCGCGGGGCCATGAGCTTTGGCCGCAGCAAGGCGCGGCTTTTGACCGAGAAAACGGGCAAGGTCATGTTCGAGGATGTGGCGGGCGTCGAGGAAGCGAAGCAGGAGCTGGAAGAAGTCGTCGAGTTCCTGCGCGATCCGCAGAAGTTCCAGAAGCTGGGCGGCAAAATCCCCAAGGGCGTTTTGCTGGTCGGCCCGCCGGGAACGGGTAAAACCCTGATCGCGCGGGCGGTAGCGGGCGAGGCCGATGTGCCGTTCTTCACGATCTCCGGTTCCGACTTTGTCGAGATGTTTGTTGGCGTCGGGGCCAGCCGCGTTCGCGATATGTTTGAGCAAGGCAAGAAGAACGCGCCCTGCATCATCTTTATCGACGAGATTGACGCCGTAGGCCGTCATCGCGGCGCAGGCCTTGGCGGCGGCAATGATGAGCGCGAACAAACGCTCAACCAGTTGCTGGTGGAGATGGACGGATTTGAAGCGAATGAGGGCGTGATCCTGATCGCCGCGACCAACCGCCCCGATGTGCTGGACCCTGCTTTGCTGCGTCCGGGCCGCTTTGACCGTCAGGTCGTGGTGCCCAACCCCGACATCATGGGACGCGAGCGTATCTTGAAGGTGCATATGCGTAAAGTCCCGCTGGCGGCCAATGTCGATGCGCGGACGATCGCGCGGGGGACTCCGGGTTTCTCGGGGGCGGATTTGGCGAACCTTGTCAACGAAGCGGCCTTGATGGCGGCGCGGCGGAACAAGGGCAGCGTCGAGATGGAGGATTTTGAATCAGCCAAGGACAAGGTGATGATGGGCGCAGAGCGTCGTTCCATGGTCATGACGGATAAGGAGCGCGAGCTGACGGCCTATCACGAGGCTGGCCATGCGCTGGTCGGGATTCACACGCCGCAAAGCGACCCGCTGCACAAAGTGACCATCATTCCGCGAGGCCGCGCCCTCGGCGTGACCATGAACCTGCCAGAGCGCGACAAGTACAGCCAGACCTATATCGAGCTGACCTCGCGTTTGGCTATGCTGTTTGGCGGGCGTATGGCGGAAGAGCTGACCTTCGGCAAGGAGAACATCACGACGGGCGCAAGCAGTGATATTTCCCAAGCGACCAACCTGGCGCGTCGTATGGTGACCGAGTTCGGCATGTCCGACAAGCTGGGCCGCGTGCGCTATAACGCGAACGAGCAAGAAGTCTTCTTGGGGCATTCCGTCGCGCAAACACAAAATATGTCGGAAGAAACGGCTAAGATGATCGATGATGAAGTGCGGGGCCTGATCGAAGGCGGCGAAGCCAAGGCGCGGGAGATTCTAACGTCCTACAGCGCGGATTTGAAAAAAATCGCCGAAGCCCTTTTGGAATATGAAACACTGTCGGGCGACGAGGTGGACGCGCTGTTGCGCGGCGAAACAATCGATCGCCGTGACGTGGTTTCCAAGCCTCCATCGAGCGACAAGCCGACGGGCAGCCGTCGCGGCTCGGTGCCGACGGCGACCTCTGAAGGAACGGGGATTATCGTATGAAACGCAAACTTTTCGGCACGGACGGGATTCGGGGTCGCGCCAATCAGGAACCGATGACGGCCACTACCGCTTTGCGTGTGGCCATGGCAGCGGCGCGGCTTTTCCGTCGCGGCGAGCATACGCATCGTGTTGTGATCGGCAAGGACACGCGCCTGTCGGGTTATTTGCTGGAGCCCGCGCTCACCGCCGGTTTTATTGCGCAGGGCATGGATGTGATCTTGCTCAGCCCCATTCCGACGCCTGCCGTCGCCATGCTGACCAAAAGCTTGCGGGCCGATTTGGGGGTGATGATTTCGGCCTCGCACAATCCTTATGAAGATAACGGCATCAAGCTGTTCGGGCCGGATGGCCAGAAACTGTCGGACGAGCTGGAAAGCCAGATCGAGAAGTTGATGGAAGACGAAGATCAGGACCTCGCGCCTTCGGGTAAGCTGGGCAAGGCCTCGCGGCTTGAAGATGCAGCGGGCCGCTATGTCGAGTTTGTGAAGGGCACGTTTCCCAATGGTCTGCGTCTTGACGGGCTGAAGATCATTGTCGATTGCGCCAATGGCGCGGCGTACAAGGTTGCGCCCACGGTGCTGTGGGAATTGGGCGCGGAAGTGATTGCCATCGGTGTGCATCCCGATGGCCGCAACATCAATGATCGTTGTGGCGCGACGCATACCAATTTGCTGCGCGAGACGGTGCTTTTGCACGGCGCGGATGTCGGCATCGCGCTGGATGGCGACGCGGATCGCCTCATTATGGTGGATGAAAAAGGCCAAGTGATTGATGGCGACCAACTGATGGGGCTGATCGCGCTGGCGTGGCAGAAAAGCGGTCAATTGAAGGGCGGCAAGCTGGTCACGACCGTCATGTCCAATCTGGGTTTAGAGCGTTTTTTGAAGGCGAATGGCATCGGCATGGCCCGCACGGCTGTGGGCGATCGTTATGTCGTGGAAGAAATGCGCGCGAGCGGCTGCAACCTTGGCGGCGAGCAATCGGGCCATATGGTGCTCAGCGACTACAGCACCACCGGCGACGGCCTTTTGACCGCGCTGCAAGTTCTGGCTGTGATCTGTGACCGCCGTGCCCCAGCCAGCCAAGTCTGCCGCGTCTTCGAGCCCGTGCCCCAACTTCTGAAAAGCGTGCGCGTCAGCCGCGACGTGATGAACGATCCGGCCTTCCAAGCCGCCATCAAAACCGCTGAAGACAAACTCAACGGCTCTGGCCGCGTGCTTGTCCGCAAGTCGGGCACCGAAGCCCTTGTGCGCGTGATGGCCGAAGGCGACGACCAAACCCTCGTCCAACAAATCGTGAGCGATTTGACAGGGATGATCGCGGCTTAGTTACGGCTTAGGTGTAAGCGATTTGGGATAAAAGAGACGACGGTGTGTAGAAACACAATGCCCTATCAAGGCTACGCCACATAATGTCCCAACAAAGGGCAACCAAAATGGGTGGTTAGGATCGCCTGCTAAGAGTCGTTGAATGCTCAAAACAGCGTTGACGGTGCTCACTGCCGTGGATGCCGCAATCACAAAAATACTGCTCCGAGCTGATTCCCAGTCCGAACGAATGCCTTCTGTGGACGGGATAGAAACAGGTTTGCCCATGTGAAATATCCTATCATCGAAATGAGTATGGTAAAATAGGTGGTCTAATTTTTGTTCGTCGCCATGTAGTTAAGGCATGGCCAGTGTAACATATTTTCCTGAAACTAATGCAACTATAGCGGTCGTATAGCTGAAGGACTTGTTTTGGCGTTAACCCTAAAACGAGAACAAAACGTGAAATAGTCCTAGGATGCGTTTTAAGGCTCGTAGAGAGGTTTTTATTCCTGTCAGGTAGGGGTGTAGCGGGCTTCTTCGCTTCGCGCGTCCTAGGGGCCTTCAGGGCCTCGGAATCGGTATTTCCAACCCAGATTCTAGGACCTTTTGCCGATGGAGCGATTTCAAGCCTCAAAATGTCTTTTAAGAGGGAAAATAAGGTTAACAAACCAAAGTGGCTCGTGTCCTGCGCCACAAGAGTCTCTGGTGCTTCACCCGCGCCAAAGTCGTTGTCTTTCGATAATGGTTTGATACACTCGCCTACAACCAAGCCCCTATTTTGAAAGAAGACGTTATGACAGAAGCTTCCCAAAACACTCCCACCGTCTTTTCGCTCAACGACGTTGCCTTGCGGGCCAATAAACTGATCCTTGAAACGGAGGAGACGCCGAAACAGCATCAGTTTCAGTTTATCAAAATTGGGACGAATAGGTTTCTTCTTCGTTTCAAGATTCACTCTAGATTTTGCACGCAACGATCTGAGATAGGATCGTTGCCCCTGTGGTGGGCGGATGAAGATGGCATCAAAGCCCTCGGCTTGCCTGATGGTTTTCGGTACACCCGTAATGGCAAAGATAAAATCAATCCTTATCTTGAATCTTTTGAAATGAATGCCGATTCACCGAATGACGCGATGGTCAAGCTGGACGCTCTTGAAAACGCCGTTCCCGATGGATCGGGCACAAGCCAATTGGATCGCGTCCAGTATTGCATCCGCGATATGTGTCATATGATATCTGTCCATCATTTCTTGCCTGACATGCATCCCGAGCATCAAAGGAAATGGGCTGCACAGAAAGGCGAGACTGAGCCTGAAACTGCGGCGAGACAACAGGTTAGCAAATCAATACAGATATTTGACAAATTGTTAAGAGAGAATCCGGCCTATCAAGCGTGGGATGATTATATAGGTGTGCTTGACAAACTTCCGCTTGCGCAGGCTCTTCGTGCGTTGAAGGAGCCTGAAGAACGGTATGCCGAAACGGCGGCGGTGATGCGCGGCGACATCGCGCGGCGCTATCCTTTGCTGAAAGGCGAGTTAGGGTTCCGTGAGGTTTGCCAGCCCTAATCCTTCATGGCGACCAAGAAAAAACCTGCGTCATTCCCGCGAAAGCGGGAATCTAGATTTCTAGTTAATGCGTGTTGCCGAGTTATGGATCCCCGCTTTCGCGGGGATGACTCGGGGGGCTTTTCTCCGAGACCTAATCCTTCATGGCGGCCAGCAGGCGTGAGCTGTTCAGGCGCATAAGGTCGAGATAGGTCGCCGCTTCGTTATCGGCGGCGGTCAGCGTGTCGGCGTAAAGCGTGCCGCCGATTTTGGCTCCGGTTTCCTCGGCAATTTGCTGCATCAGACGTGGCGACGCCATGGACTCGACAAACAGGGCGCGAACCTTCTCGGCTTTGACTTGTTCAATCAGTTTGGAAAGGCTGGCGGCGGAGGGCTCTTCTTCGGTGCTGATCCCGACGGGCGCAAGAAAGGTTACGCCATAGGCCGCGCCGTAATAACCGAACGCATCGTGGCTGGTGATGACCTTGCGCCGTTCCTGAGGAATCGCGGCGAAGTCTTCTTTAATCTGCGCATCCAGCTTGGCGCATTCGTTTAGAAAGTTCCGCGCCCGTTGCTTGTAAAAGTCGGCATAGGCTGGTTTGGCTTCGATCAACGCGGCCGTGATGTTTTTGATGTATATCGGCGCATTGCCAAGGTCCTGCCACGCGTGGGGATCGGGCGTGATCTCGCCTTTTTCATGGTCATGGTGGTGGTGGCCTTGCGCCGCTTCGTCGTTATGCTCGTCTTCCATCAAGACGCGCGGCTTAAGGCCCGCCGTCGCCACAAGCAATTTGGCCTTGCTGCCAGACGCTTTGATCAGGCGGCCCATCCATAGCTCGAACTTCAAGCCATTGATTGCGATGATCTGCGCACCCGCCAGTTTTTTGGCATCATCAGGTGTCGGCTGGAAGCTGTGCGCATCTTGCCCTTCGGCAACAAGCGTTTCGACGACCACGTGCTCGCCGCCGATTTCGCGGATCATATCGGCCAGAATGGGAAAGCTGGCAACGACGCGGGCGGGCTCGAAGGTCGGTGCCTCCTTGGCCTGTGCCTGCGGCAGTGTTACGCAACAAACGAGAGAGAGAAGAAGCAGTAAGCGGCGCATTTGGGAATCCTTTAGGCCTTGTTGGGCGGACGTGAAGCTGTTATGTTATAACGTAACAAGATGGGAAGCAAGAGGCAACGAGCACGACATGGAACTCACAACGCAACAAGAAAAGGTGCTTTCGGCCCTGCGGAAGGCGAAAAAGCCACTCTCGGCCTATGCGGTGCTGGACGCGCTGCGCACACAAGGTGTGCGCTCGCCGCCGATTGTGTATCGGGCTTTGGAGAAATTACAGGGCGCGGGACTGGTGCATCGCGTCGAGTCGCTGGGGGCTTTTGTGGCGTGTCGCCACACGCATGGCAAAGGGCCTGACGGGATTCACGCCTTTGCGATTTGCAGCCAGTGCGGCGCGGTTGAGGAGCTGTGCGCGCCTTCTTTGGCGAAAAGCCTTGGCCGGAAGAGCGGCGGATTGCTGGCGGAAATCAACCACAGCATGCTGGAGATTTCCGGCCTTTGTCACGGTTGCGTGCGCGGTGCCTGTGCCAAGAAAAACACGAAAAAGGGAAGCGGCGCATGTTCACAATGAGTCTTTATCAGCGGCTTGGCATCGCCTTGGCTCTTTGTTGTGTGGTGCTTGCCCTTGCCTTTTGGGCTTTGTGAGGAAGCGATGGCACAACCACTTATCCTTCTTGATTCTGTTTGCTTCGCCTATGGCCGCCATAAGGCGTTGCATGATGTGTCGGGCAGTTTTACGGCGGGATCGCTCACGGCGATTGCGGGGCCAAACGGCGCGGGCAAAAGCACGCTGCTGAAAGCCATTGCGGGCGTGATTAAACCACAGCGGGGCTTTGTCCGGCTTGATCCATCAATCAAGGGGCGCATCGGCTATCTGACGCAGACCAGCGCGATGAAGCGGCACTATCCCGTGAATGTCGGGCAAGTCGCCGCCGCCGGATTGTGGCCAGAGCTGGGAAGCTTTGGGCGGATGGGGCCTACGCACAAAGCCAAAGTTGCCGCTGCGCTGCGCGAAGTTGGGCTTGAGGGGTTTGAAGACAGGCAGATCGGCGCGTTGTCGGGTGGGCAGTTCCAGCGTCTTCTTTTCGCGCGGCTTCTGGTGCAGGATCCTCAGGTTTTGTTGCTTGATGAGCCGTTCGCCGCCGTGGATGCCGAAACGACCGCGCGGCTAATGCAGCTTTTGCTGCGTTGGCACGGGCAGGGGCGGACGATCATTTGCGTGCTGCATGATCTGATGCTGATCCACAAGTATTTTCCTGAATCGTTTGTCTTGGCGGGCAAGTGCATGGGGCGCGGGCACACGCATACGCTGTTTGAACAAAAGCTTTTATCTTTCGATCTGGATATGGCCGAGCTTTTGTCGCCCACAGAATCCCAAACGCACGGAGGGCCTCATGACGCCGTATGATTTTCTGGTTGCGCCGTTTGCAGATTATGTGTTCATGAAACGCGCCTTGGCGGCCGCGTTGATGATTGTTTTGGCCAGCGCGCCGATGGGCGTTTTCATGTCGCTGCGGCGCATGACATTGGTCGGTGATGCGCTGGCCCATGCGCTTTTACCCGGTGTTGCGGCGGCGGTGCTGATCGCAGGCTTGTCCCTGTGGGCGATGACGCTGGGCGGGCTCGTTGCGGCTTTGGTCGTGGCGGGAATGGCCGTGTTTTTAACGCGCACGACGCAAATCGAAGAAGATGCTGCGTTTTCGATCCTCTATCTTTTCGCGTTGGCCATCGGCGTGACACTGGTTTCTGTGAAGGGCAGCGGGATGAACCTGCTTCACCTGTTGTTCGGTGATATTCTGGCGATCGACGAGGCCAGTTTGGCTCTGGTCGCGGGCGTGACATGCGCCACGCTGGTGGGTCTTGCCGTTCTCTATCGCCGCTTGGTGGTTGAGGGGTTTGATGCCGATTATCTCGCTGTCGTCGCGGCGGGGCATCCGCTCACGGGGCTAACCCATCCTGCTTTCTTTATGCTGCTCATGCTCAATCTGGTGGCCTCGTTCCAGACGATGGGCACGTTGATGGCTTTGGGCTTGATGATCCTGCCCGCGCTGGCCGCACGGTTCTGGGCCAGCAATATCGACCGGATTGTGCCCCTGTCTGTCGTCTTGGCCGCTTTATGCAGCTATGTGGGGCTTTTGCTGTCCTATCATGCAGGTGTGCCCGCCGGACCCGCTATCGTTCTGGTAGCGAGCAGCCTAGCCCTTCTCTCCGCCCTTGTTGGCCGCGTGGGGAGCTTCAGGAACTATTTGCAGAAGTAGAGGTTAGTAGCCCTTTTTGTCGAGATAGTCATAGGCATAGCCTGCGCCTGCGCCGACTGCGCCACCGATGGCCGCGCCACAGGCAAGGCAGCCACCTGTCATGGCTGTGCCGACCACGCCCGCCGTCGCACCGATCGCGCCGCCGGACAGCACGCGCTGCTGGGTGTCGCTCATGTTGCTGCAAGCACCCGCGCCGATCAGGCAAAGGGTCAAAAGGCTGATCTGGGCAAAGCGGGTGGGGGCGTGAAAACGGGCGGTCTGGGCGGTCATATTTCTTCTCCAAAAAATAGAGTATACCTATTGCACTCAAAGAGCTGGGCCATCGACTAAAGTGAGTCATTCCCGCGAAAGCGGGAATCTACATGCTGAAGGAATCCCCTATGACAAACATGGACCCCCGCTTTCGCGGGGATGACGCAATTTCTTGAAAGAGCCCATTCCTTTTACAAGTGCAAGTGGTGTCTCCTTCAGGGCGTAGCAGAAGAGTGCTACTAAAACGTTTACACTATCTAACCCCTTGAACAAAATGATTTTTGGCTGTCGTTTTTGTTTGGTCTTTATGTTGCCTGGTGCTAAGTTAGTCAGCGGCTCAAAAGTCGCTGATTCTTTATTATTCAACAGTTTTTCCAAGGTGTGCCTTGACCGAGTCCCAAGACCAGAATTCTTTGCCGTCCGACATTCTTCCCGTTACGATTGAAGAGGAAATGCGCCGCTCCTATCTCGATTACGCCATGAGCGTGATCGTCTCGCGCGCGTTGCCCGATGTTCGGGACGGGTTGAAGCCTGTGCATCGTCGCATTCTCTATGCGATGAAAGAGGGCGGCTATGACAGTTCCAAGCCCTATAAGAAATCAGCGCGTATCGTCGGTGATGTCATGGGTAAATATCACCCTCATGGCGACAGTGCGATTTACGATGCCATGGTCCGTATGGCGCAGGATTTCTCGATGCGCCTGCCGCTCGTGGACGGGCAGGGGAACTTTGGCTCCATGGATGGTGATCCTCCGGCGGCCATGCGTTATACTGAAGCGCGTCTGGCCAAGTCGGCTGAAACGCTGCTTGAGGATATTGACAAGGACACCGTCAATTTCCAGCCGAACTATGACGAAATCACTGTCGAGCCTGTGGTGCTTCCGGCGCGGTTCCCGAATTTGCTGGTCAACGGCGCGGGCGGCATCGCGGTCGGTATGGCGACGAACATTCCCTCGCACAATCTGGTCGAGGTGTGCAACGCCTGTATCGTGACGATTGACAACCCCGACATCACGATTGAGGAACTGCTTGAGATTGTTCCCGGGCCTGATTTTCCAACAGGTGGCCTGATTCTGGGCCATACGGGATGTCGCGCAGCGGCGCACACAGGGCGGGGCAGCATCATCATGCGCGCACGTACCTCAATCGAGGAAGTGCGTAAAGACAGGCAAGCGATTGTCGTCACCGAGATTCCCTATCAGCAAAACAAGAAACGCCTGATCGAGATCATCGCCGAGACGGTTCAGAGCAAGACGGTTGAGGGTATTTCCGACCTGCGCGATGAATCCGACCGCGACGGCGTGCGCATTGTGATCGAGCTGAAGCGCGACGCCGTTCCCGATGTCGTGCTCAACCAGCTTTTCAAGCATACGCCGCTGCAAACAAGCTTTGGCGTGAACATGCTGGCCCTGTATAAGGGGCGGCCCGAGCAGATGACGCTCCGTGCCGTGATCAAGGCCTTCCTTGAATTCCGCGAAGAAGTCATCACCCGCCGCACCGTGTTTGAACTGGGACAGGCGCGGGCTCGTGCCCACATCTTGGTTGGTCTGGCCGTTGCCGTCGCCAATATCGACGAAGTGATCGCGCTGATCCGCAAGGCGGCCGACCCCGCGATTGCCAAACAACAATTGCTGGAACGTAACTGGCCTGCCGAAGATATCGCGCCGCTGATTGCTTTGGTTGATGAAGACGGGCTCAGCGAAACCAAGACCTATCGCATGTCGGAAACGCAGGCCAAGGCGATCCTTGACCTGCGCCTGCACCGCCTCACCGGGCTGGAGCGTGACAAGATCGGCAACGATCTGCGTGCCGTGGTGGACCAGATCAGCGACTATCTCGATATTCTGGCGAACCGCAGCCGCGTGCTGACGATCATGAAGGACGAGATCACGGAAGTGCGCGACCGCTTCGGCAATCCGCGCCGCACGAGCATTGAAACGCAGGAGTTCGAGGAAGACATCGAAGACCTGATCCAGCGCGAAGATATGGTCGTGACGGTCAGCATGTCCGGCTATATCAAGCGCGTGCCGCTTTCGGCCTATCGCGCCCAGCGGCGTGGCGGCAAGGGCAAGTCCGGCATGTCCACGAAGGACGAGGATTTTGTCACCGAGATTTTTGTCGCCAGCACGCACACGCCAATGCTGTTCTTCTCGTCCATGGGCAAGGCCTATAAATTGAAGGTCTATAAACTGCCGCTCTCTACGCCGCAAGCGCGGGGCAAGGCTCTGGTCAACTTGCTGCCGATGGAACTGGGCGAGACGATCACCGCGTCGCTGGCGTTGCCGGAAGACGAGGCCACATGGACCGAGCTTGACGCGATGTTCGCCACGGCGGCGGGCACAGTTCGGCGCAACAAGCTTTCGGACTTCGCCAACGTGCGCTCCAACGGCATCATCGCCATGAAGCTTGACGAAGGAGATCGTCTGATCGCGGTGCGCGCCTGCACACCTGCCAACGATGTGTTGCTTGCCACCCGCAATGGCAAGGCGATCCGCTTTGCTGTGGACGACGTTCGCGTGTTTGCCAGCCGCGCGTCAACAGGCGTGCGCGGCGTCAGGCTTTTGGCGCAAGACGATGCGGTGATGTCCATGTCGATCCTGACCCATGTGGAAACGACGGTGGAAGAACGCGCCGCCTATCTCAAGCAGAGCCGGGCCCTACGCGCTTCGGCTGGCGAAGAGGTTCTTGTCGAGCAAGGCAGCGATGAAGAGGAAGAGACGACGACAGAGATCACGCTCTCGCCCGAGCGTTTTGCCGAGCTGGCCGCCAAGGAGGAGTTCCTTCTGGCGATCTCTGACAAGGGGTTTGGCAAACGGTCTTCGTCCTATGAGTACCGCATCAGCAATCGGGGCGGTTTGGGTATCGTGAATATGAAACTGGCGGATAAAACCGGCAGCATCGTCGCAACCTTCCCCGTCACCGAAAAGCAGGAAGTGATGATGGTCACCGATGGCGGCCAGATCATCCGTATGCCGATCCACGATGTGCGCATTACGGGCCGCTCCTCCTCCGGCGTCATTCTCTTCCGCGTTGGCGAAGGCGAAAAAGTCGTCTCCGTCGCCGCTCTGGAGGTTGACGAAACCGCCGAGGATGGGGCCGAAGAAGGTATCGAGATTGAGGTCACAGAAGCTGTGGAACAAGCTCCCGAAGTGCCCGACAACGCCTAAAAAAGTGTAAAACCACACCAACGTAAGTTCATTGTGCCGCCGTTTAGCCTATTTTGTTTGAAAAAGAGGCCAAACAGCGGCAAACTCTGCGGCGAATCAGTTACGGCAGGGAAGCCACGGCTCATGAAAAGCAAACTGCGTGTCGGTCTTTATCCGGGCACCTTCGATCCCATCACCCTTGGTCATTACGAGATTATCTGCCGCGCGTCAAAGCTGGTGGACAAGCTCGTCATCGGCGTGGCGAAGAACGCGGGCAAAGGACCGCTGTTCGATACGAAAATGCGCGTGAAGCTGGTGGAGGCCGAGGTTGCGCCGCTGATTGAAAATGGCGCACATATCGAGGTCATGTCGTTCGATAATCTTTTGGTCAATTATGCGCAGGAAATCGGCGCGGATGTCATCATCCGTGGCCTGCGCGCTGTCTCGGATTTTGAATACGAGTTTCAGATGGCTGGTATGAACCATCGCATGTGCCGCGAGGTCGAAACTGTCTTTCTCATGGCTTCGGACCGGCACCAGTTCATCTCCTCGCGCTTCGTCAAGGAAATCGCGGTCCTCGGCGGGGACATCAGCACGTTTGTCAGCGAGCGCATCGTCAAAGTCCTCGAAAAACGCTTCAGCACCGAGTCAGGCCGCAAAAAAATATCCCCCGAAGTCAGGGATTAAGGCTCTTTTTTCGCCCTTCTTAAGGGAACCCTAAGCTTTTTACGAGATTATGGCGCGTTGGCGTGGTTAACGCCCACTTTCTTGTTGACCTGAGGGCCACAGGTTCTTAGGTTGACTTCCTTCGTGTGACCTCGTAGCTCAGCTGGTAGAGCATTTGACTTTTAATCAGAGGGCCATGGGTTCGAGTCCCATCGGGGTCACCATTCACTCAAAGTACGTGCTTTTTCGAACCAGCCTTCCGCCGGAAGAGTTCATTATAAATTGAATTAACCATTAACATCCATTGACAAAATCTGTCCTACATGTGGTTTATATGCGGTGCATACTTTGAAAAAACAATAGAGATATAAATGCCGAAGAAGAACATTTATCGCTGGCCCCTTCTTCAAAAAGGGCAATTTGGGAAGGCCATAATTCGCTGCCAGGCTCTCGACGAAATAAATGGGTCCAATGCGATTGCTCCGATTACTGATGATTACAGGTCTTTCCTTCATTCTTTTGTTAGGGTGTTAGGGGATGATGATCCGTACTCTGAAAGAAGTGTTTTGAATGAGTTTGAAAACTTCACGTTATGTGCAGGATACACTGGAAAAGCCGTTATTTTTGACTCAATAGCAGCAACCCTTATTTCGCCCGCATTAATTATTCATCTGATCTCTCCTATAGGAATGGAAGGAGATATTCACGAAATTGCAATTATAAAAGACAACAAAACAAAGCATTATATCGTCCTCAAAAAAAGAGATGACGATATTTGGGGAAGGGCAGCCACTGCGTTTTCTGTGTGCGGGTATGGTCTTCCACTTGTGAATCCTGTTCAAGAAGTCCGAGATATTGTCTCCTTATGGACAGCCTTTTTTCAATCAGTAAAACAAGAAGCGAGAAAACCTGAACTCAACACAATGTTTTTTAAGTTAACGCCTTATGTTCATCCCACAGGCATAAATCTTCGCAACGTGCTTAAAAAATATGTCCGACATAACGAATATAGCCCTCCTATAGTTCCGGCACCTATTCATAAGCTACTCACATGTGCGCCTAGTACCCCAAGGCATCAATTACAAAAACTTCATAATGTCCTTACCTCTGTATTACAAAAGAAAGTGGCCCTGTCATAGCCTCTCAATAAAAAACAGGATAACGCATGCTGCTTAAGGACAAATCGTTAAAATCTTAACGATTTGGTTTTCTAATCGGTATTCAAAGCAGAATAGGTCTTAACGAAGCATAGCTGCGATAGACCTTTGATTTTGCTGAAGGTTGTTAGCCGTGTGCTACAAGGAGGGCATAATATCCCTGAATCAACCATCCGACGGCGTTATGCCGCTGGACTGACCAATCTGACGAAACTTTTCTTGCCGCTTGTCGATAAGGCGGTGGTTTATGACAACACGACGGCCCGTCCGTCAGACTTTCGCAAAATTGCCGAAAAGAATGAGAATGGCTTGAGCGTTTTTGATAGCTCACTGTGGGACGAGATCACTCATTTTTCTGGAGGAGAAGAAACATGATACAACGATCAACCGATGAAACGATCCAAAAAATCGATACGGGCTTTCCCGCCGTTGCACACGCCGCCATCGAAAAGGCTCGTCAAACAAAAACAAAACTGGTGGTTTTGCGCGATGGCAAGATCGTCGAAATTGATCCGGATGAAGTGAATGCTGAGGAGAAATCCGTTGAAGGGATTTAAAATGCCCCCTTCATGTAAGATTTGCCGCGTCACGTATTTTTCTCTTTTAGGAATGGTCTGTATTGCGAGCTATTATTCTTTTTTTCGTAATCCTGCCGACGGTGGTCCCCCGGGTCCTGGAGATGGGTTGCTCTTCTTTTTCCAGTTAATAGTCTCGAATTTAATTATCCTGCCGTTGTGTTTGCGCCTTTGGAGAATCGGGTTTCACGAAACACGCTTCCGAAAAACTGTTCTGATCTTTGGCCTCTTTGTTATAGATTGGCCTATACTACTGTTGTTGTGTGCTGCTGCTTTTGCTTCTTTGAACAGTCTCTAAATCGTTAAAATCTTAATCATACACTTTTGTTTGAAGAAGAAGGCGGGTATCCGCCTTAGAAAATGCGCTGTCTCATAGACGCTTGATCTTGTGAAAGATTATTGAGTGAGAGTGCCCAATCAGCCATGACATCCAGCACTTTCTCGGCCTCAAAAAGGTTCGATAAATTTTGACGATCCTTCACCATTTCACAATTCACCCTAACGCACGAACAGATTTTGGAGCAAATCGCTTGGCTAATTTCTCACGTGCTTCAGGGCTCATCCATTTAGGGTAAGCTTCTGTCCACCCGGAAAAAGGCACAGCGAAGAACCCAATATATTTTTTCTCCGTTCCTATCGTATGAATGAGATTGCAGGTTAAGGGGTTTGTAATCATTTTGCTGTCGTCATCAAGTTGAGAGATGTCGCTTTTCCCATGTTTATGAGACCAGAGACCGTCGCTGTCCTGCCGAAGGAAATGAGAGTCTTTATCTCCTCTAAGTGCGATGACTAGGTAATGGTTGTTAGGTGCGGCGGGCACTATTAATCCAGTGTGATTAACAAAAACACATCCGTCCATCCCCATGTACTTGACGAAGTCATGTGTTGCATTAAACCCTATGGCTCCAGTCAGGCATCCCGGCATTTGTTCAGCGGAAACCTCAGCTGCAGCCCTTTTAAATTGTTCCATTAGATGTAAAGAAACGGGATTATACCTGACGTTCATCGCGTATATATAACAGTTCGCGTCGCGTCCGGTGGTATGCCAATAAGCTTTGTCAAAATGCAACATGCTAATATCTTTTGTATATGAACGTATAGGCCATATCTTACCACAAAATGACCGAAGTTTTTAGTTTCAAGCCATGTTGGGGATCATTAAGCCCTTTAAAAAAATTAACCATTCCTCAATGCAAGGTAGGGCGAAGCCTCTATTGCCTAAAATCAGCGCGCCTTACCTTCCATACCCCTTGATGGCGTCTAAAAACGCTTGGCCGTAGCGGGTTAGTTTGGCGGTGCCTAGACCGGGGAGGGTAGCCATCGTGTCGAGGGTTTGGGGGCGGGCTTTGGCGAGGGCGATTAGCGTGGTGTCGTGGAAGATGACGTAGGGCGGGACGTTTTGCGTTTTGGCGATCGTCAGGCGCAGGGCGCGGAGCGTTTGGAAAAGCTTCTCGTCGTCGGCCTTCTCGAGGGTCGGTTTGCCGTGGGGACCATCGGGGGCGGCAGCTCTTTTCTTTTTGGTTTCCTGCTTCAGGGCGAAGGTGGCGTCTTCGCGCAGGGTGACTTTTTGCTCGCCGCGCAGGACGGGGCGACAGCGTGCGTCGGGGCCCAGCCTCAGGCCGCCATGGCCTTCCATATCCGTGACCAGAAGGCCATGCACGACAAGCTGGCGGAAGATGTCGCGCCACTGGGCGCGGGTGAAGTCTTTGCCGATGCCATAGGTGGGGAGTTGGTCATGGTTGAACTGCTTGACGCGCTCAGTGTCCGCGCCGACAAGCACGTCCGTCAGGTGGACCGCGCCGAACCGCTGGCCGGTACGAAAGACGCAGGACAGGGCTTTTTGCGCGGCCACGGTGCCGTCGAAGGTCGGCACGGGGTGAAGACACAGATCGCAATTGCCGCAGGGCTCGGCCAGCGTTTCACCGAAATAGTCCAGCAAAACCTGTCTGCGGCAGCGCGGACTTGAGCAATAGCCGATCAGGGAGTCCAGCTTGCGGCGTTCCAGTTGCTTGCGTTGGGCATCGGCTTCGCCGTTCTCGATCATGGAGCCTAGCTTGGCGACATCGTCGATGCCATAGAGCAGCAAGGCTTCGGACGGCAGCCCGTCCCGTCCGGCGCGGCCCGTTTCCTGATAATAGGCTTCGATGCTTTTGGGCATGTTCATGTGAATGACAAAGCGCACATCGGGTTTGTCGATCCCCATGCCGAACGCAATCGTCGCCACGACGATCACGCCTTCGTCTTTGATGAAGGCGTCCTGATTGCGGGCGCGAACCTGTGGCGACAAACCGGCATGATAGGGCAGCGCGTGATAGCCCTGCCGCGCCAGCCACGTGGCGGTTTCTTCTACCTTCGCGCGGGATAGGCAATAGATGATGCCGGACTCGCCCGCGTGGTCTTCCTTCAGGAAACGCAGAATTTGCTCACGCGGTTTGATCTTGGGCGTGACGTGATAGCGAATGTTCGGACGGTCAAAGCTGGAGATAAAGACCCGCCCGCTCTCCAGTTTCAATTTCTTGACGATCTCGCCGCGTGTCGGCACATCGGCGGTGGCGGTCAGCGCGACGCGCGGGACGTTGGGAAAGCGTTCATGCAGGATGGCGAGTTGCAGATATTCGGGCCGAAAATCATGCCCCCACTGGGATACGCAATGGGCCTCGTCGATGGCAAAGAGCGAAAGCTTGCATTTGTCCAGCAGGTTCAGCGTGCTGTCCATCAGCAGACGCTCTGGCGCGATATAAAGAAGGTCGATCTTGCCGCTTTGCATTTGATCGATAAGGCGTCCGGCCTCGCCGTTTTCCAGCGTCGAGTTCAACGCTGCCGCGCGCACGCCCAGTTGTTTGAGGGCCTCGACCTGATCACGCATCAGGGCGATCAGCGGCGACACCACCACGCCCATCCCCGTGCGGCACAAAGCCGGAATCTGATAGCACAGCGACTTGCCCCCACCCGTCGGCATCAGCACGAGGGCCTCGCCGCCACCCGTCACATGCGCGATAATCTCCGCCTGCCTGCCCCGAAAGGAGTCAAAGCCAAAGATGTCGCGCAAAATGTCTTGGGGAGAGGTGGGCATCAGCCAGCGCGACGGGACTTCACGGGGCCGCAGGGGGCGTTCATGTAGAGCTCGTCTTCGGCGTAGAGAAGGGCTTCCAGCTCCTCTTCCGACAGATTGGCGTAGTCGGGGATGGTATAATCCGCCAGAACGGGATCGAGCGGCAGCGGCTCTTCGATTTTGGCGCGCGAGGCCGCCTTGCTTTTCATCTCAGCCAGTTTCTCAAGGATCGGGGCTTTGAGGTTCAGCGTGGTTACGGACTGAAGCGCGGTTTGCGCCGCATCATGCAGCTTGCTCGCCGTTTTGGTTAGGGCTTGTTGTTGTTTGGTGGCTGTCTGGCGCAGGTAAAGCGCAACCGGTGCTGTCTTTTTCTTTGCGTCGGGGGCTGGTGTCACCGTCTTTTGAACGGAGGCCTTGCTTGTGGTGGCGGATTGCTGGGGTTTTCCCTTGCTGGCCGTTATTTGTTGCTGCCGTTGCCGCGCGGCGGCAATGCGGGCCCTCAGGTGCGAAACCGGCTCGGCAACGATTTCAGCCTTGGCTTTTGAAATATCGGCGGTGATGTCAAAGGTCGATTTGTGTTTTTCATCGGCTTGGAGAACCGGCGTGCTTCCCATCGGTTTGCCAGGACCGTCCGGCGGTGTGTCGTAGGATGAGGTCAGATGGATCGGTTTGCTGCCGGGGGAGGGAAGAACGGAGGTGAAGGCAACAGCCTTGGGGGCGGGTGGAATCTTGCCCGACTCTTCGATTTGAGCGAGGCGGGGAGTCACTTCCTCGATATGGCGGATCAAGGCTTCAAGGGCTCGCTGTTTCGAGGCGTCTTCGCTGCGGGCCTCGGTGGTGTTGTAATAGGACGCATAATCGGCGGCCATCCCGTAAATCGAGGCGATTTGGCGTGAGAGTTCGGAGCCAAGGCAGCCCAGCCGTCCGACATAGGCCTGAAACACGAGGGTGCGGATGCGCGGCCAACTTGTGCCCGCAGCGGTGCCGTCATGGGCGATCTTGGACAGGCGGGCCTGACAAACCGAGCGGGCGGCCATCAACTCCCCGCGCAAGGCGGCGGCGGTCGCGCGAAGCTCTTCCTTGCTTTGCCGCGCTCTGAGCAGGAAAACAGACAGGGAGATCGTTACGGCGGTGCCAAGCGCGATCAGCGTGGAGAGAAGAAGCTGGTAACGCTCGAAGAAATTCATCGGCGGCGCGACAGGCGCAAGGGCGGGCTGGCCAGCACCAAGCAAAAGAGGCTGAAGATCGTCGGCTGTCAAGCCCGCCGCCGCATCAATGGACGCATCGGGCTTAAGCTGGGGTAGGGGCGGCTTGACCGTTCCCGTGGCCAGACTGATTTCAACGGGCTTGGCCTCGGCGGCCTTTTTCTCGGCCTCTTTCTTGGCGGCGGCTTCCGCAGCGGTTTGGGCCTTGGCTTCGGCCTCGGCCTTTTCTTTTTCAAGGCGGGCTTGTTCTTCTTTTTTGGCCTTCTCGGCTTCTATCTTGTCGGCCTCGGCTTTCTGGGCTGCCTCTCGGATGCTTTTTTCGGAAGCAGCGGTGGGGATCGCGTTACTCCAAAGGCCGAGTTTCTGGGTTTGCGCCGCCTGTTCAGCGGCGAGATAGGGAGCTTGATAGTCGCTGGAGCGCAGCGAACCCCGCGCGGCAACGGCCAAGCCGCGACGCAGAAGCTCAAGGCCAAAATCTGCATTGCTGCCGTTCGAACAAGAAGCCAGATAGCCGCCCGTTTTCTCGCGGTCCCTGATCTGACAGGTGACGGAGCCTTGCGCCAGCGAATCGATAACGGCCCGCGCCTGTGGGCCATAGGAAGCCCCCATTTGTGGCGGGACAACACCGAACAGGCGAACTTCGATTCCATTGATGCGCAGATGCTCGGAATCGACGACAGTCGCAAGCCCTTCAAGCAGGCGCGAGTCGGGGATGGCGGGAGCATTCTTTCCGGCTAGGGCCTCTTTGCTGACGGGCGTGCTGGGCGCTTTTTTGGGCGTCGGCGCGTATTGGGCGTAGGAAGGGCCCGCAGCCAAAAGCAAAGCCACACCCAAAAGACTGCCTGTCTTTAACGCGTTTTTCATCGAAGGTCCTTAACCAAATCACTTCCCATGGTTTACCTTAGCTTTTGACGCGCTGAAAGCAAGAAATTCGTCGAGCCTTAAGGGTGTTTTTCGTGCTTGCAAGGTGTTAAGGGGCGGAGTCATAAGGGGTTAACGCATTTTAAGGGGACAGGACATGAACGATACGGCTGCGAAAACACCTGTGACGGTCTTAACGGGCTTTCTGGGGGCGGGCAAAACGACCCTGCTCAATCGGTTGCTCAGTGAGAGCCACGGGCGCAACTATGCCGTAATCGTCAACGAGTTTGGCGAGATCGGTATTGATAATGAGCTGATTGTTTCCTCGGACGAAGAAATCTATGAGATGAGCAATGGCTGCGTGTGCTGTACCGTGCGCGGGGATTTAATTCGCGTACTGTCGGGACTGCTGCGCCGCTCTACCACTTTTGACGGGATTTTGGTCGAGACGACGGGCCTTGCCGATCCCGCGCCCGTAGCTCAAACTTTTTTCACCGATCGCGACATTGCCGCCAAAACAAGGCTGGACAGCGTGATCGCGCTGGTTGACGCCGCGCATGTGCGCGACCAGCTTCAAGCCTCGCCCGAGGTGGAGCAGCAAATCGCTTTCGCCGACAGTATTGTGCTGAACAAGGTCGATCTGGTTGACGAGGCTGCCATCAAGGAAATCGAGGCCGCGATCCGCAGGCTCAATCCCTTCGCCACGATCCACAAAACAACGCGCGGCGAGATGGATGTGCGCAAGCTGATCGGGATCGGCGGGTTTGATCTGTCGCGCATCACGGAAACGATTCCTGATTTCCTTGAGGAGCCAGAGGCGGCGCACCCTCATGATCATCATCATCACGATCATGATCATGGCGAGGGCTGTGGCTGCGCTTCCTGTACGGAAGAACATCAACATAGCTCGCATGAAAAAGCCTTCTTCCGTCATGATAGCGCGATTTCCAGCTTGTCGCTTGTCACCGATAAAGCTCTTGATGCCGAGAAACTGCAAAACTGGATGGGCGAGCTGTCCGCCACGAAGGGACAGGATTTGCTGCGCTATAAAGGTATCTTCCACTTTGCGGGCGAAGACCGCCGCATCGTGATCCAAGGCGTCCACATGATGATGGAAGGCTCCGCCCTCACCCCTTGGCCCGAAGGCCAGCCCCGCACCAGCCGCCTCGTCCTGATCGGCCGCAACCTGAACCCGCAACAGCTCCGCGTTGATTTTCTGGCATGTGTGAAGGTGGAGGGGTGAGGTCAGTATTTTTGCTGATGTCGTTGGTGTGGAAGATATAGGCTTGCTGAATCTAAATGATATAAGAGGAGTCCCCTATGTATCTTGTTAGCGCATGCCTCGTTGGATGTCCTTGCAGATATAACGCGACCAGTTGTGCGAGTGAGGTTGTGCAACGTCTCGTTAAGGAGGGTAAGGCCGTTCCAGTTTGCCCAGAACAACTTGCTTCTCTCCCTACCCCTAGGGAGAGTTGTGAGATCGTTTTTGACGAAAGCGGGAACAAAAAGGTTGTAGGGCGGAGTGGAACTGATCTAACCGAAGCGTACACACAGGCAGCCACGAAGACATTGGCCATCTGTAAGGCACTGGGTATTAATCAAGCTATCCTCAAGTCAAAAAGTCCTTCATGTGGCAGCGGGCAGATATACGATGGAACTTTTTCCGGGCAGACTGTCGCTGGCGATGGATTGACGGCTGAAGAACTTAAACGAAACGGCGTTCGCGTTATGACAGAGTTAGAAGCTGAATCCCTGATTTTGTCTCTTTGAGCAGGTTGGAACCTTGTCCCATCCCCCTCCATTTTGCCCCCTTTTTCAATTCAGAAAAAACCGTTTAGAATCAACGAATCTAGGGTAAAAAGGGCTCTGTGACGCAGCTGAGCCGACATTTGGTACGCCCGAGGGCCTGTTCGGGAGGCTTTTTGGGCTAAGTCCATGATATATAACGACATTCTCAAAATCGAAGACCAAGACTAACCCTTTGTTCTAAAACACATTTTCGAATCTTCTGTTTTGCGAACTCAAAATCTGGAAAGTTGGTGGGCATAATTCTTGTTTTTAGCTTTACAAGATGATTCCGCTTTCGTTACATGTTAAAACAACGATACTCCCGCACTTCAAGGTTTGGGATCATAGGCAACAAAACCGAGTCATTCCCGCGAAAGCGGGAATCCACATGGTGAAGTTATCCCTTGGGATCAACATGGATCCCCGCCTGCGCGGGGATGACGCAGGTTTTTAGTCGATATTGCTAACACTTGAAGTGCGACGGGTATACATCAGGTGTATGAGCGACTTTTTCAGGAGACGATATTATGCCAAGTTCTGGAGAAAAAGCAGGTCAGGTTTTGCGAGAATTCATGAAGGCTCGCGATCCCACTAAGACGATCTTCAAAATGATGGGAACCTTTCTTGATGAAGGTGACCTCGAAAGTCTCCAACTTACCTCCGCGTTTCTTGATGGCCATTTGGTCGAATTGATTCGTAATGATGATCTTGCTCGATTGGGTGAGCTTGCTTATGCGGCTGTTATTTTCAGGGTAGGTCAGCGCGGCGAAATATTGAAGAACTCGCTCGTTGGTCAGAAAGTCGATTATCAGTTAGACCATCTGCTGAGCTTGTGCTCCTGTGCAACAAAGGATCGAGACTCAAACTTTGTTCACCGCCTCGTAAGAACGACAGAGTGTGGCGAAGAACTTGTGACCACTCTTGCGCAAAAAGAAAATAAGAGAGGTATGTCGCCACAAGCTCTCGCAGATGCGCTTAAGATTGGAAACGATCAGCTTTCTGTCATTTTGTCGACCTTCGAAAAGGAAGAAGTTGTCGAAAGAAATCCCAATGAAGGTGAGGGAACGCTTGTCGGTTTAGGGTTCCAAGGGCGGGCTTATTTGCAGCGTCAGGCTTGGAAGAAAAAGGCGTCGTTGGAGACGAGCGGCTTATCTTGAAAATTGCTATCCCTTCTGAAACAACCCAGCCAGTTGTTCGGTGATGGTGCCGCCTAGTTGCTCGACATCGGAGAGGGTGACGGCCCGTTTGTAATAGCGGGTGACGTCGTGGCCGATGCCAATGGCGATGAGTTCGACGTTGGACTTGCGCTCGATCCAGTCGATAACGGTGCGTAGGTGCAGATCAAGATAGTTTTGCGGATTGGCGGACAGGGTGGAATCATCCACGGGCGCACCGTCTGAAATCACCATCAGGATGCGGCGGTCTTCGGGTCGGGCGAGCAGGCGGCCGTGCGCCCACAGCAAAGCCTCGCCATCGATATTTTCTTTGAGCAAGCCTTCGCGCAGCATCAGACCCAAATGAGTCTTGGCGCGTCGCCATGGTACATCGGCGTCTTTATAGATGATATGGCGCACGTCGTTCAGGCGGCCCGGTTGTGGCGTTTTGCCATCCGTGAGCCATTGCTCGCGTGCGCGGCCTCCTTTCCAGCCGCGTGTGGTGAAGCCGAGGATTTCCGTTTTCACGCCGCACCGCTCCAGCGTTCTTGCCAGAATATCCGCACTGATCGCCGCCAGCGTGATGGGCCGCCCGCGCATAGAGCCGGAATTGTCGATGAGCAAGGTGACGACCGTATCGCGAAAATCGGTGTCCTTTTCCATTTTGAAGGAAAGCGGCAACATCGGGTTGGCGACGACGCGGGCGAGGCGGGCGGCATCGAGAATGCCTTCCTCCAGATCAAAATCCCATGCGCGGGATTGCTGGGCCATCAGGCGGCGTTGCAGCTTGTTGGCGAGGCGGATGATGATGTTCTGGCTGTGCCGCACTTGATAATCCAAAAGGCGGCGCAGGCGGGCCAGCTCTTGCGGCGGGCAGAGGTCTTGCGCCTTGATGATCTCGTCAAAAGCGGTTGTATAGGCGCGATAGGTCGTGACGGGGCCGAAGGCCTCAGGCGCGTTTGAAGAAGCCAGCGACTCCTCGTCGCCTTCCTCTTCTTCGTCTGTTTGTGTGCCGTCCTGTTCGCGTGCGGTTTCGGCATCGCTTTCTTCGTCCGCAGAATCAGTATCGGGCGACGGCGTTTGCTGTTGTTCCTCCTCTTCGTTATCTTGAGGCAAGTTTTCATCGGAAGGCGGCGGCTCGTCCTTCGGGATGGAGTCTTCGGGCGGCGCGTCCTTGTCCCGCTTCTTCACAAGATCAAGCGAAGCAAGAAGGTCTATAGCCTCGCGGGCAAAGGCTTCCTGATCGGCGAGCAGCTCTTTGAGCTTGGCCATATGCGGCGCGATTTTCGCGTCGATCAGCCGCTTCCAGCGGTCCAGCGTCTCGCGCACCTCCTGCGGGACTTCGGTGCCGGAGAGCTGTTCATGCGCGATCAGATGCAGGATCGACGCCATCGGGATTTTTTGGTTTGTGCCGCTCGTCGCTTCACCTTGAAGACATTGGGCCGCCAGCCGCGCCGTGATGTTACGTCCAAGCCCAGCCAGCCTGCGCGTGCCAAGAGCCTCACAGCGCGTTTGCTCCAGAATATCGAACAATGTCCCCGCCTGTGTGGTGGCGGGCCTTGCAGCTTGGTGAAGCTTGGGGTCGTGATAGCGCAGCTTGACCGCCGCCGCATCCGCCGCGCCGCGCGAGAGCGTGCGTTCTTCGTTTGTCGGATGCGCGGAAAGGGAGGGAAGAATGACGCGCTCGGACGACACGCCGCCTTCCTGCGCGGCAAAAGCAACCTCCAGCTCGGCGCAATGGCCGATGGCCTTCAGGGCGATGCCTGTGGCGCGCTTGAAACTTTCGGTGGACTCTGTCTCGTCGCTGGACATGGGGCTTGGCCTTTTAATCCCGTACGGCAGCGTGGCCTGTCAGCGGCAGTTCTTCATTCATGCAGCGTTGATAAAACTCCGCAATCGCGGGGCGTTCGGCTTCGTCGCATTTGTTGAGGAAGCTCAGGCGAAACGCGGTGGCGAGTGAGCCGAAGATCGCGTAATTCTCCGCCCATGTGATCACCGTTCGCGGCGACATGACGGTGGCGATATCGCCGTTCATAAAGCTTTGCCGCGTGAGGTTGGCCAGCGCCACCATCGCGGCGACTTGCTTTTTCTTGTCTTTGCTCGCGAAAGCCGGAGCCTTCGCCTGCACAATCGCGACTTCCTCTTCTTCGGGCAGGTAGTTTAGCGTCGCAACAATGTTCCAGCGGTCCATCTGGCCTTGGTTGATTTGCTGGGTGCCGTGATAAAGCCCTGTCGTGTCGCCCAGCCCGACGGTGTTGGCGGTGGCAAACAAACGAAAAGCGGGGTGAGGGTGGATCACGCGGTTCTGGTCAAGCAGCGTCAGCTTGCCTTCGACTTCCAAAACGCGCTGGATCACAAACATCACATCGGCGCGTCCGGCGTCATATTCGTCGAACACAAGGGCGCAGGCATGTTGCAGGGCCCACGGCAAAATACCCTCGCGGAACTCGGTGATCTGCATCCCGTCGCGGATGACAATCGCATCTTTGCCGATCAGGTCGATGCGGCTGATATGGCTGTCCAGATTGATGCGAATGCACGGCCAGTTCAACCGC
>Ga0209373_10000730_pt1 | contig 47018 bp, 33 predicted proteins | sample Higcelweek5metaG_FD_187173 | JGI IMG/M metagenome (GOLD analysis project Ga0209373, IMG submission 187173) | Freshwater pond sediment microbial communities from the University of Edinburgh, under environmental carbon perturbations - High... | ecosystem: Environmental > Aquatic > Freshwater >... | reverse complement strand
AAAATATTCATAAAATAATTATACCATAAAAAATTTAAAATGTTAAGCAAAAAATGAAAGTAAAAGAAAAAGACCCCTCAAGATTGAGGGGCAGGGGTGTTGAAGTGTGCCTCAGCACACTTTTTTACAGAAGCATTTTGCGAAAGGCGTTATGCTGGGTTCGGTTAAAAGATGATTTCATATCATCTTTAAATAATAGGCAGAAGATTTCGCCACTATTAAATAAGGAGGAAAACAGAAAATGGAAAAGTCAATAGCATTGAATCGTTCACACACGGTAACGCCTTCGGGCATTCCCAACGAAGGTATTATGTTTGTGGATCATCAAAGCAAACGGCGTAGCGGACACATGAGTCATGCGCTAGTGGAATACGGGCAAGGTTGTATTCTGTCCTTTTACAGCAATTGTTCCGCTGCGATCGAACGAGGTCACAACGGCTATGGATGGATTGAGTATAAACGTACCATTGACGCGGGAAAAACATGGAGCGACCCTGTTGTGCTGGATTACAGCTATAATTCGCTTCTTGACGGTCTTTTTAACGTAAGCTGTGAAAAAGCGGTATTTACCGACAACGGTGTTATCGTGTTGTTCGGTCTGCGCAATAAAACGCTCACGAGATGGGAACCTTATCTTGAGCCATTTGTTTTACGAAGTTTTGATAACGGGGTCACATGGTCTGAACCAATTTTCTTTTCTGACCAACGCGGACGTATAATGGACGTCATATATAAGGACGGTGTCATTTATGCGCTGGAATTTTGCAATGATGGCGAGATAAAATGGACCGGAAACTTACCTGAACATGTATATCGCCTTTATGTCAGCACTGACGACGGTTTGCATTTTGAAGAAAGAAGCATACCTCCATTTGACACATATGGGCGCAGTTACGGAGCATTGGAATGGCTGCCGGACGGCAGGCTTATCGCGTACATTTATAATGAGAACGACGAGTTTAATCTGGACTGTTGCGTAAGCGGTGATAACGGCTTTAGCTGGGCACAGCCGTTTCGCGGTTTTTGTGCGAAACGTATCCGGAACCCGCAAGTTTGCTGCCTAAACGGGCTATACTTTTTGCATGGCCGTTCCGGCAACAATAACCCCTCGCTTCCTTATAATTTTGTGCTGTACACCTCGGAAGACGGAGTGAAGTGGGATGACGGCGAGTTTTTGCGCGTAACAGAACCCGGCGGGTGGGGAAACATGGCCTACTATTCCAATAATTGCGTAATTGGGCGCTTTGGCGGCGACAAGCGCGTGTTGATTCAAGCCACAGATCCTTATTTTGAAGGCTGCGTTAACATCAAGCATTGGTGGATTGACTGCGAATAGAGTTAAGACATAACTATCTGCTCACCAACAGTCTATCCCCACAAGGGCTTCATGCGGAATAACAACCGGTGCATTAATAAAGCAAGTTTGCGAAAAGATTGTCAAGGCAATGAATGCTCCCACTAAAATTACAATAACCACTGACAGAAAAAAGCGTTAGAAGTGCGGATGGCGTGTTGTGTACGGTATTTAACGGCGATACTGACATTTGGCGCTATGATATTCAAATACCCAAAAAATATGGTGTGGACGTGGTTATAGGTGATACAAGAACCAATTATCTTAATAAAGCAATAGAGGCGGAACGGGATATATTAAAAAAAGAGTTCAATATTCATAATTTTGAAATTGAAACCATTAAACTTGAAAGAATCTTCGTAGATAAAGTATTTGATGCAGAATTTTATTGCAGTAGAAAAATGTATTTTGATGCTGTAAAACATATTTATGATTTGATTGTTATGTATACTAAACCAGAAATTCAAAGTATGCTAAACGACGAAAACTATTCTTATACAATGACTAAGTATAAACGAAAAGAAGAAAGCATACGTAAAGGTGGGATTTATGAAAAGTTAATGATCAAAGAGTTTTCATATTTGCACTCTATCCTAAAAGATAAACAATTTTTAGAAGATTATGAAAAAATGCAGAATATTTATATTTTTAATGATAAGGATAGGATTGCACTTGATTCAGCACAAGCTTTATTTAACAAATTGAAAAATATAAGTTGTTAATAATCAATTGAAAACATTTTTTATTAAATCGGATGCCAAAACCAAAAAAATAATATCTGTTTTTTAGTGTATATAAATGCAAAAAAAGTGTGCCGTTTGACACACTTTTTTTTGCACACTTTGTTGTGTTTTTGAATGGCGGAGAAGGAGCTCTGCCCGTCAAAAACACAACAGCCTCTAAACCCGCATAAAACAACGCTTTTTTGCACTTCTCATTTTTTATAATTTTATCACATTTCAGACTAAAAGTCAAATATTTTTTAATTGAAAAACCTCACGTGTACTATTTATTGTCTCATAGGTTCAAGGTAAGGTGAACTGTTTTTGTCTCTGGATGGTTCAATATTTTAACCTGCCTCGGTCAAATGGGATGACATATATTAACATGTTTTGCTATGATTCAATTTCCGCGCTTATTAATAAGTGCCTAATAGCTTACTCCATTTTTCAACATATTCATTTGTTGCCCATTGATTAAGAATAATGTTTTCTGTTGAAGCTACTGGAATGCGAACACTTGGGTTGCCAATTCCATTTTCAGGATTGATAAAAACCAAAAGCTCATTTGAGGTTAATATGAGCAACATATCCTTATTGGGCGACGAGACGGCATCCTTAGCAAGCGGATATTTTTTCTTTATTGTTTCCCAATCAATGCATAGTGTATCATACGATGTGATGGAATGGGGGAGTTTAATATCTGTGTCGATTAAATCTGTAATATCATATTCCGAGCTTCCATTACCTTCATGAGTATATTTTCTGTATAAAGGTGCTTGAACATACCAACTTCCATTTTTCCTGTTTAATGATAAATTATCTTTGTCTATTACTAATTCTTCTGAAATAGTAATTTCAGATCGCAGCGTTTTATTGTATTTTTCAGATAAATCATTTAATTTATCTTGTGCTTCTTGACCTAACAAATCGATCAGCTTGATATTTTTTTTACGACTATTTAGATTATTCAAATCATTTAACTCATAAAGTTTAATTTTATTATAGCCGCAATTATATGACCCGCCGCCAGTTTAAAAATAGTAGTTCATAACACATGCATAGTTATTTCCGACGTATTTTAGCCATTCCATTCCAGTTCTATATGGCCAGCCATTATCACTGTTTTCAAGTTCAAATGTTTCTTTCGTATACAGATCTTTCGCCTTTGAATCAGCTGGATATGATATTATGTTAAAAAAATTATAATAATAACTATACTGTGAATAAAAATTACCTTCAATTGCATACTGCTCGTCATTGCGCTCAAATGCATTAAACTTATTATTTTCAAGCTTCAAAAACTCATCTTTGTATGGGGTTATAATTACATTTTTCTTTTCAATATACTCTATATCATTACCATTCGGATATATCCATAGCGTTCTATATTCGTTTGGCTGACGTTCAAAAGGTTTCATTTCCTGACCTGCTTATTTATCTGTCATAAGTCCCAATAAAACTCCTGAATGAACATTGATGGCGTTATTGTCATCAGCAATATCTTGTATGGATTCCTGAATTTGTGTAGATAAATTTTCATTATTTATTTGTTTGTTATGACAAGCAGTTGCTATGAAAACAATAAAGAATAATACAAACAGGTAATTAAATATTCTGTTTAGCATTCTTACACCTCATTCACTATATAATACAGCTTATATTCACAAAAGTCAATCGACGTTCGTGAACGCTATCCATTTTATTACACGAACATATGATATATAACTGCTTCAGTATCAAACATTTAAAAAGATTTCATCAATATTAACAAGAATTATATTGTTTTCATCCGCCATTTTTACAACTTCACTTGTAAATCCGCTCTTGCTGAACAGATAATAATATACCTTGGCAGTATGCTTCTTTGGTTTGAATTTACTCATGGCAGATTTTAATTCCGACATATCAAAAGGCGAACTTTTAAATTTGCATTCACATAAAATAAAGTTATCTTTATCCTTATCCACAACCATAATATCAAGCTCATTTTTCTTATCCCACCAACGCCCGATTTTGGTATACCGAAAAGGTAGAGCACTTTTCATATTTAATTTGCGCATATACTCAATGCAAATTCCTTCAAATATATGTGATGTATAATCATCCAGTGCTGGTTTTACCATGTATTCAAAAATTCCGTCCGCATCTCCAGCTTCAAGCTCGGATATATTGGGAAATACAAAAGCATACCAGAACCTAAAGAAATTATCTGTAATTTGATATAATCCACGCTGAACATTAGCTTGCTCTTTAATTCCATCTGATACAGGAAACTCCCTCTTTATTATAGCCAAATTAATAAGATTTTTCAGATAAACAGTAAGCTTATTCTTATCAATTTGTGTTTTTTGATATATATCGTTAAGCTTTGTATTACCTAGCGCTACAGCCTCAATAATTGTATTATATACATTTGTTTCACGAAGTTCCTGTCTCATTAGAAATTCAACTTCACTATATAAAATACTACCTCTTTTTAATATATTGGATTTGATATTCTCATCTACTGTCCTTGTGTCATCAAATTGTTTTAAATAATGTGGTATTCCACCAAGTACAGCATAGGTAAGTATTTTATCTAAATTTGAGTAACTGGGGGAGAACTTTATAGCATCATAAAAGTCCATCTCATTCATTTTGAGTATTCCAGTAGCCCTACCGTATAACGGATTTTTTTCTGCCAATATCTCTTTTTCAATAAATGACATAGCGCTGCCGCATAACACTACAATTATATTTTCATCTTTAAATAAGCTATCCCATAAGTTTTGCAGAATGGAGGGGATAGAGTTGTTACCCTTTACCATATAAGGAAACTCATCAATTATTAAAAGCTTTTTATTATTTGTAGGTAACTCCAATAAACTTTTAAAAGCCTGTTCCCAGTCTGAAAAAGTAGAAATATATTTACTTGCTGGAATATCTTTTGCTAAAATTCTTTTTGAGAAAGATTTAAGTTGTTCGTCATCTGTACATTCCCGACAAGAATAAAAAATATGCTCTTTGTCCTTGCTAAATTCTTTTAATGTTTCAGTTTTGCCAACACGTCTGCGTCCATATAATACTACAAGCTGCCCAGTACCAGTATTATATTTATCATTTAGAAAATCAAGTTCGCTTTTTCTTCCAATGAACATCAATTCGACCTCCTTCGATGTAGTTTTTAATATATTTCGAATGCTAAATGATTGATATCAAATCTAAATTATAATAATTAGGATTTGATATTATTGTATATTATACTCGTAGAAATGTCAATAGTTATAATTAAAGTTTTTTGAGTAATAATAATAATATTTATATTATTATTTATCTTAATATTACCTCATTCTCATAATCCAAAGGTCGTAGGTTCAAATCCTGCCTCCGCAACCATTAAGAAAACCGCTTAAATCCTAGTGATTCAGGCGGTTTTGCTTTTTGTAATTTTTCGATTTTTCCCCTTTTTGACACCAACTGTACACCAACCGAGATATAAATATGTAATAATATATTATATAAAAATGAGGAATTATAGTACTATCAGGTATATTCTATTTCTTATATAAATAATTCAGATACTCTTTTCTCGTCATGCCGCCGAATCTATTATTGAAAGTATCAAAATCAATATCTTTGGGTAAATCATAAATTTCATATATATTATCTTTTATATCAGAATTATCTGGATGCTGCAATTCCATCTTTGGACTAACCTCATATTTTCCATTAAGTACATTTGTCAACATGTAAATTGGAAGTCCACAAGCTACCCCTATATTTGAAAAATTAGTGTGTCTAAGGTTATCTGGAATATCATCTATACTTTCTTTTCAACATTGCATGGAAGCGGCAGAAAATCTGATTGCTTAATCATACTATTCGTTTGATTTTCAATTCTGCCAAGAACTCCAGATAATGTGATTCTGTGGGTATCGGGAGCGGCTTTACCATAATAGCTGATTGGTTGAAAATTAACACCTCTGACACCATTTTCATTCATGCCGAAAGAAAGAATTTCACCGAGAGCTTTGTCATTTACCCCATTTTCAACTGTTGCAACCAAAGTTGTCGGAATATTGTATTTTGATAAATTTGCAATAGCTTTTTTCTTTATCTCCAAAAGCTTTTTAAGCCTTAGCTTTTCATAGATCTCATCACTTAGCCCGTCAAACTGCAAATAAATCTCGAAGCCACCTTTGAATTCTGATAATTCACGCACAAATTCTTCATCCTGTGCGATTCTCAAGCCGTTTGTATTAATCATGACGTATTTGAATCCTTTATCCCTTGCCATTTGCACAATTTTAATAATGTCCTGATGCAATGTCGGTTCGCCGCCACTGATTTGCAATATTTCTGCTTTCCCGTTTTCTGCGTTCATGTAAAAATCCATCATCTCATTGATTTTCTCCAAAGATAGATCCTTGCCCTCTCCACTTTTAGCAAAACACATTTCGCAATTTAGATTACATCTTTTTGTTATTTCAATAATACCAATACAAGTATGCTGGTCATGACTGGGACATAGACCGCAATCATAAGGACATCCACTGTCAACCTTTGTCTGAACAGTGCTGGTTGTACCCTGTTTATCATATTTTGGCTTTAATAGATGATAGTTATAATCTTCCTCCAATATCTCTGTTTGTTCTCCGCAAACTGGACATTGCTTTTGAATAAACACGCCTTTTTCATTATATATAATTTTTCCGTCTATCAGCTTTTCGCATTTACTGCATAGTGTACGTGTATGACTGTGATAAATATAATCTCTGTTCATCGGGTAACCTCCAAAAATCGTGCTTTTATGAATTCCAGATCAAATGACGAGCAAACTCTGTAATCATTTTTATTCAAAATACGATAATGCCTTGAAATAATATTCTGTTGGATTTTAAAGCCTCCATTTTCCTCTAAGGTCTGCCACCATATCTTGCCGCCCATCGTCTTTGTATAATAGGGTTCATGCCCATTAAACACAAGTGCCATAATAATATCAATAATATTAACTGCACCTTTGCCTATTAAAACTTCTAAAATTTAAATATGATAACCTTTTATCAATTTTCAGAGCGTTGCTTTTTTGCCTCTAATAATTCCAGTCTGGCACAGATTTGTTCCTGCTGCTCGATTAGTCTATCCAGCTTAACGTGTAAATCCTCAACAATCAATTCAGATTTAAGATTCACTCTGTAATCATTTTCAGCTCGAAGTCGATCCTTTTTTTCCTGCCGATTCTGACTCATCATGATGACTGGTGCCTGAATCGCTGCTAAACAAGATAATACTAGATTTAATAAGATAAATGGGTATGGATCAAAGGCGTGAACTGTCAATACAACATTATTTATCAAAATCCAGAGAATTATCACCGCGCCAAACACCAGTATGAACGACCAGCTACCTGCCACCACAGCTAAATGATCTGCAATTTTTTCTCCCCTTGTAGCAATCTCTCGATGGCTATCAATCACATTTTCAGAAACCTTCCTATCCAGAAGCAAATGGATTATATCTTCATCCTTCAATATATTATCCATATCCTCACGTAGAATCCGACGGACAACTTCAGCATTATTTAATCGTTTGGTCATAAAACTCACTCCTTTTATCTTTTGAAAATATTCTTTATTTCCTATCACTCTAGCCTCATAGACTAATTGCATACTCACCTTCTTAAACCAATCAAATTAACTGGATTGTCATATTACTTGAAGCGATAGATATAACTTTATTTTACTATTTTTACCTTGTTACTTCCATCAGTTTTTATTTTATAAGCTCCTTCATTAATAAATTGTTTTGATTTATAATAATAATAACTGAGATTATAGTAAATACATCCATTTGCAATATTTAAATATGATGCTTTTTCACTTAATAGTCTTGTTTTCTGAGTTCCATTAGTTTTGATTTTATATATTCCGTCATTAAAAATTGTATAGTAAATCCAATCATCTATTACATTTAAATAGTAAACTTGACCTTTATCTAATAATGTTCTTCCTTTTCCATTTATATCTATTTTGTACAGACCGTATTCGGCACCTTCTTTTGAGTAATATATCATATTTTCAACTACATTTATATTTAGACTGTAGTCAAAGTCATCACAAATTTTCTTCATTTCAGTACCGTCCATCTTCATTTTATATAGTTTACTTTTATCTGCTTCATTTTCAAAATTAATCCACCCATCTGAAATACTAATATAGCTGCAAGGATTTTGTGCGATTTATTGAAATATTATATTTGTCCGAAGCAGCAGTTCCCAAGTATTCATTATCCTAGTGAGATAACGAATGAAGCGGGTATTATAAAATTAATTTTAGACACGTGCGAACATCTTCATCTATACTCGCCCCAATTATTAAGTAATAAAAACCCCAATGAAAATAATTATAATCAGCTATTTCGTGAAATGTTTAATCATGCATATGGTGAAATGGGTGTTCATTGTCATGACCAAGAACAAACAAGCTCGACAGGGCGTGTTGGTAAGAATGGGAATTTAGGGATTAGTTCATTGGATCTTGTACTAAGAACCGACGGTAACCCTATTACGATTGGTGAAGCATTAATTTTAGAAGATTTTGATACTGGTAAGATTGATAGTCATATTGGAAAATTAATTGGTAGTAATATTCAAAATCAGCCACTTTTATTCCTATTGATATACGGGTGTATGAGGGATAAAGAATCATTTTGGGAAAAATACCAAGAGCATATTAAAACGTCGGCTTTATATGAACTTCAAAATATTAAAAACTTTGATGAAACTGAAATATATAAAGAAGAAGTTTTCGACAGTCATGTTAATTGCATGAAAATACTATACAGCCAAACTTTATTTGACGGTAAAACAATATCTGTATACCATATTTTCATGGATGTCCAGAACCAAGCGCATACTGACCAAGCAGCAAAGGCTAGAGAATAGGAGATGCCTTCTATTCTCATTATAATGGGATTAGCAGAATCACGAATAATTTGAGAGGAGTAATAGTTCTTGACTATGAATTAATTATCTGCTACACCTGTACAAAAATATCATATTGAAATGAAGCCAAGAATGAAAATTTTACATCAAGCATATTTTCATAAAATTATGTCGGCAATCTTTATATCCATATATTAACATATATGGATATAAAGCACTTCTCTGAATATCCCTTGCTTAACACAAGAAAGTGTGCCGTTTGACACACTTTTTTTGCACGCTTTGTTGTGTTTTTGAATGGCGCAGAAGGAGTGCTGCCCGTCAAAAACACAACACCCTCCAATCCCGCATAAAATAACGCTTTTTTATTCTTCTCATTTTTTATAATTTTATCATATTTCAAACCAAATGTCAATTATTTTTTGATTTAAGAAAAATGAGTGTGTAATCTTTTGTTTCATCAGTTCAGTGTAAGGGCAATGAAAAGGGTCATATGGAAAGCAGTGTAAATCTTGCTCAGGAATCAAATATTAGCCGACAGATGGGCATTTAACAGCATAGAGGACGCACAGGATTCCATAATTCCCAATGGAATGATGGCTGAATGATTACAATATTTAGATACACAAAAACTTCTCATTTTAAATTGTACTTTTTTTTGACATAGTACCAACCAACCAGTAGCATTTTTATCATGCATACTGGGTCGACCATTTTGCGTCCCATATTAGAATAATATGGCACTACTATAAAATCGAAATCAATATATTTATCAATCTTTTTAGAAGATGATTCGTAGGAATAAGTTCACTTATATCTACGATCATCATCTGTAATTGACCATCTTTTATCCGTCATATTCAATTACCCCCAATATATATATTATATCACATTTTCGGCGATTTGTCTACTTTATCAACAGTTCCAAAATCTCACACTCCCAAACAGACCAAGAATAATCCGCATCCCCTACACTTATATTAATTTTATTTTGATTCTACTTTAAATCTTTGTTCTGTTCCGGCAATATATGCGTATTTTTCGATAATGTCATCATTAATATGAATTCCAAGACCGGGTTCATCAGGAATCATTAATTCACCATTTACCATTTTAATTGGTTGGTTCAAAAGTTCTTCACGAAGCGGGTTTGCAACCTGTTGAAATTCGAATATAAGTGCGTTTGGTATTGCACTTAGCAAATGTAAGTGTGCCGCAAAGGAGGCTCCGGAGCGAAATACGTGAGGCGCAACGGTAATTCCGTTAAGAGCCGCATACTCGGCGGCCTTTTTAACCTCTGAAATGCCGCCTGCGTGGGTAACATCAGGCTGTATTATATCAACACATTTGTTATCAATCAGCGCCTTATATTCATAAATCGAGCATCCGTTTTCACCGCCTGCAATCGGGGTGGAGCCGCTTGACATTTTAACCTCTGAATATACCGATAATTCATCGGTTCTGCACGGTTCTTCAATAAACAGCAGCTTATATTCTTCTAAGCCCTTTACAACCTGAATGGCCTCTTTTGTTGACCATGCAAAAGGCACATAGCCCTGTCCGCAATCTATTGCCAAATCAAAGTCATAACCAAGCGTATTTCTTAGCGCCTTAACCTTTTCTATATCTCTTTTTGCGTTGTAACCGCCTCGTATTTTTACTGCCGTAAAGCCTTCTTCAAGGTAGCTGTTTACCTCTTTAATAAGTGAGTCGGTAGGCTGTTCCATTCCACCGCTTGCATATGCGCGTATCGAATTTCTGAATTTGCCACCTAAAAGCGAGTGTACGGGAACACCAAGCGCTTTACCCTTTATATCCCATAACGCGTTTTCAATGCCGCTGATAACACCCATTGCGATGCCGCGTCTTCCCCAATTTGCGCCAAGCTTATACATTCTATCGAATATAACGTTTATTTCAAACGGATCAGAACCTATAATTGTTTTTTCAAGCAAGTTGCAAATAGCTTTTGCAGCCTCCGGTATGTAATGACCGGTCCCCATTTCCCCGAGTCCGTATAATCCTTCATCCGTCCATAATCTTACTAAAGCTGTATGCCAAACCTTAACCTCTCCGCCGGACCATCCCCATTGTTCTTCGGGAGTGTATCTGTATGATAATAAAATTGGTTCAACCTTTGAAATTTTCATATTATTTCATAACCTTTCCGTTTTAAATCAGTTCAAATAAAATTATTGCAAATCTGTTCGTAAATACGGTACATTTCTTTTTTTGCCATAATTGATTTATTTTTTTCAGAAAGAGGAACGCTTTCACGTCCTATGCCGAGTTTATTCCCCAAGGCCTCGCTAAGCACACGATAACCATACGGAAATGTGAATTGATTTACTACATTTATAAGCTCAATTAAAGCGCATTGACATTTAAACGCCTGCTCGTTTTTGCCAAATTTGCTGTATATAACATCAATTATTTCGGGCATAAGATATGTAATTGCGGAAAATATACCGTCACCGCCGAGAGCAAGCGTTCCGTACAGGCAAGCATCAAGACCTGTGAACATTGAAACGTCCATTCTTTTTTTATCCCTTAAAGCGATTTCGCTTGTAATTTCTTGCATATCATTCCATGAATTTTTAAAGCCTTTTACACAATCAAATTCAAGTAATTTTTCAAATACGGATACAGACACATTGTTTGTGCATTGAGGTATATTATAACCTATAATAGGAATCTTTGCTTGATTATTACGGATAACATCACTGTAATATGCCATTATTTCATCATCGTTTAATTTGAAATAATAGGGCGGCGCAAGCAATATTCCGTCGGCATTCAAGGCTGTAATTGCTTCAACGTATCTGTTTGCGGTGTAGGCGTCGCCTGCGGTTGCGCCGCAGATAAAATGCTTTTTTCCCGAATTAACCCGATTTACAGCCTTCATAATCTCAATGTTCTCATCAAAGCTTAATCTGGTAAACTCTCCGGTTGAGCCGCAAACAACAAGACCGGTCAGGCACGACGCTTCAGCAGCCTTGGCAGCCTGTTGATCAAGTGTGTTTAAATCAAGCTCTCCGTTATCCTTAAAAGGAGTAAGCACTATTCCATATATGCCTTTAAAATCTCTCACTATCTGTATCAACTCCCAAAATTTATTATGTCAGCACATATTATCTTTCTTTTATATAGTATATTAAATTTTTTAAAATTACCTTTAAAATTTTGCTTAATTTTTATCAATATTTGATTTTTTGCATTAAATTATATAAAAAGAGCAATTTTTATATAATTGTATAAGATTATGATAGTGTGGCTTTTAACATTTTTTTATATGTAGAAGGTGAAATACCTTCAACCTTTTTAAATACCGTTGAAAAATAGTTGCTATCATTAAAGCCGCATTCAAAAGCTATATCGGTAAGAGAAATATTGCCTGAATCAATAAGCATCTTAGCTTGAGAAATTTTTGATTGAATAACGTAGTCTTTAAAACCTATGCCAACCTGCTTTTTAAATAATCTTGATAATTGATAAGGCGTTGAAAAATACATAGCGGATATTGTATTAAGGCTAAGCTCTGAAACTGGGGCAGAAACATTTTTATTAATATATTCCAATATTATTTTAATTTCTGATACAAAAGGAAAGATATCCGGTTTGGAATTTAGTGAAAGCCTGTACAAAGCAACAATCAGCTCATTTAATTGAATTTCATTCATTTCTTGCCAGTTTTCTTCCTTGTTTTCATATTCATGACATATTTTAGAGAATAAAATGTCGATTATGTATTGACTATTGTTATCAACTTTAAAATTTTTATATTCAAACAAACGCAAACACTTATCTAAAATACTACGGTGAATGCAGCTTTCATAAAATTTGACAACAAAATATGTTGAGTTTGTTTTGTCGCGGAATATTGCTTTATGAATGGTATTTTTTTTAATCAAAACAATACTTTTATTGGTGATATTGTATAGCTTATCTTCTATAAAATAATTAAAATTTGCATTTCTGACATAAACAAGCTCATAATACGGGTGAGAATGCTTAGAGGACTCTACGTTTTTATTTCCGACAATTTTGTTAATTTTGATTTTATCTATTAATTCATTAGTGTTCAAATTTGTCACACCCCCCATAATGATATAATAATAAAACATTAAAAAATTGTCAAGCTTTTTAAAAAAAATATTGTGTTTTTTATTGCTTTAAGAAAATAATAATGCAAATAATTAAAGGTTTTAAAAAAATAAGCAAATTATTAGAGGAAATGCCAATTAATTTGATATATAATTCAAGTATCTGAAGATGAATAATCTTATAATAATGGAAGCAATACACTAAATAACGGTAAGGTGAGAGGACTATGATATCTAATTTTAAAAGATTGGATTTTGCCCATATAGATTGCAAAGCATCAATTCTTGTAAAGGGCTATCCGGAAGAAGAAAGCATTAAAATCGGTTGTTTTGGTTATTATCTCGAAAAAGACGAAGAAAAAATCATTATTGATACCGGAATAGAGGATATTGATACCGTCAACTTAACAAAATCAAGTAAGGATGATTGGCAAAGATCAAAATGCGAGTTTTCCATTGAAGAAAATTTAAAAAGGCTTCAAATAAACGAAGAAGAAATTGATAAGATTTTCTTAACTCATAGTCATTATGATCATATTTCGGGAATATGTCACTATAAAAACGCTCATATTTATATTTCGGTTAAGGAATATGAATACTTGAATTCTAATGGCAATCCTCACAAAAAATTTTTAACCCAAGTTATTGATTTTTTGGAGCAAAAAAAAGAAAAAGGATATTTAACACTTATTAAAGAGGAATATACAGAGCAAGATATACATTGCATAACGGTTGGCGGGCACACGCCGGGAAGCATGCTTATTTATATAGAAGAGTGCTTATTTACAGGCGACAGCATTTTCTTGCTTGAAGCTATAGAAAAAAATCTGCCCATCGGTTTTTGCAACGAACCCGGCAATGCGCAAAACGCGCTTAAGCTTTGCAGAAATCACAATGGAATAGTTTTTACAGGGCATGATTTTAAATGCAAAAAGGAGATAACATTATGTTCGATTTAAACGGAAAGATTGCTCTTGTTACAGGCTCAAGCCGCGGAATAGGCAAAGCTGTGGCAAAAAAGTTTGCCGAAGCGGGAGCAACGGTGATAATACACGGCAGAACAAGCAGCGATAAGCTTTTAAACACTGCGGAAGAATTAAAGAAATATAAAAGAGATATAAGCGCAGAGCATGCAGACACATCAAAGCCAGAAGAAATAAACGAAATGTTTTCACGAATCAAAGAAAAATACGGAAGGCTTGATATTCTTGTAAATAATGCCGCCATTTTATCTAGAGCTCCCTTTATAGAGCTTAACTATAAGGAATGGGACAGAATAATGCAAACGAATGTACGAGGCTATTATTTGTGCAGTCAATGTGCGGCAAAGCTTATGATACCTCAGAAATGGGGACGAATTATTAATGTTTCATCAATTTCTCAATTTATAGCGGCGCCGGGAAGAATTCATTACTGCGCTTCAAAAGCGGCGATAGGAATGCTTACCAAAGGTATGGCGCTTGAGCTTGCTGAATATGGGATAACGGCAAACGAGGTTTTACCCGGAAGCATTCATACGGATTTTAATAATGATGTACTTAGCGACAAGGATTTTTATGATAACTGTGTAAAAGGAATACCGCTTGGCAGATTGGGCAAAGCAGAGGATATTGCCGGGGCTGTTGTAATGCTTGCGTCTGAGGAGGCAGATTATATAAGCGGAGCGGAAATTGTAATTGACGGCGGAAAAACAATATTTTAAGGATTGGAGATTTAAAAATGTTTAAGGGTGTTTGTCCGGTAATAAATGTTTCGTTTAATCCTGATTATTCAATTGATTTTGAAGGCTTAAACAATATCGTGGATTATGTGGTTGAACAAAAATGTGAAAGTATGTGTCTGTTTGCATTTAACAGTGAGCCGTACAAAATTTCGTTTACAGAAAAAAAAAAAATAATTTCCGCTTTTTTAAAAGCGGTAAATAAAAGAGCCGAAACGCTTATCGGTATAGTGGAAAACTCAATCGGAGATTGCATAGAGCTTGGACTTACCGCAAAAAATTTCGGAGCGGACGGAATTATACTTTATCCTCCTGCGCTTTCAACTCCAAACGGAGATGAATTAATAAATTATTTCAAAACAATTGCCGACGCGGTTGATTTAAAGGTTATGATTCAGGATAATCCACGCTCTACGGGAGTAAATATGAGCCTTGAATTTTTACTTGACGCATATAAGAAAATTCCGCAATTTGATTATATCAAGGTTGAATGTCCTATTCCTATGAGAAAAATGAAAAAAATTATAAAGGCCACAGAGGGCAAGCTTAAATGCTATAGCGGTAACGGCGGAATTTTTGCGGTTGACGCTTTTTTGCAGGGCGCTTACGGAATTATGCCGGGCGTTGTAATGTGCGGCCATTTTAACAAAATGTATAAGCTTATGGAAAGCGGAAATGTTGATGGAGCAAGAGATATGTTTGAAAAAATTCTTCCCTTTACATGGTATGAGGATCAATCCCTTGAGTTTTATATTTCTTGTGAAAAGCTTTTGTTAAAAGAAATGGGAATAATAAAAAGCGATACGGTAAGAAAGCCCAACACATCTCTTTCAGATTCTGAAATAACAGAGCTTAAAAAGTTATACGAAAGAACTTTTTATTTTGATACATAAACAGAAAGGTTGTAAAAACTATTATGAAGAATTTAGATATTTTTTATTTTTCAAGCACTCACTGGGACAGAGAATGGTATCAGGATTTTCAAGGCTTCAGGTATCGCCTCGTTAAAATGGTTGATAAGCTTATTAATCTTTTTGAGAATGATACGGAATATAAAACATTTCATTTTGACGGTCAAACAGTTGTTCTTGAAGATTATGTGCAGATTCGCCCCGAAATGGCTGAAAAATTAAAAAAATTAATAAATGCTAGGCGTATTCTTGTGGGTCCTTGGTATGTAATGCCCGATGAATTTCTTGTTTCCGGAGAGAGCCTTATTAAAAATCTTATGATAGGTCATGAAAATGCAAAAAAATGGGAAAGTGAAGCCTGGAAATACGGATATGTTTGCGATATATTCGGGCACATAGCACAGATGCCGCAAATTTTTAACGGCTTTAGCATCAAATATTCCCTTTTGGGAAGAGGCACCACCGAAGATTGGCCGGCATTTTTTAAATGGCAATCACCGGACGGAAGCGAATGTATAAATTATAAATTAGATGTTGACGGCTACGGTGATTTTTACCGGGAAGTTTATGGTTCTCTTAACGATACATCTATAAATAATCCCGAAGTTATAAGCAGAATTAAAAAATATATTGATGGTGAAACCCAAAGATCTGATTACCCGGTTGTAATTATAATGGACGGAACAGATCATGCCGACGCTTTTGAACGTACCACAGAATATATACATAAAATTGCTCAAATGTATCCGAACGCGAGAATACGTCACACAAATCTTTGTGAGCAAGGTGAATTGCTTGAAAAATATGATGATTTACCAACCATAAAAGGCGAATTAAATTACACGGCACAATATTTACACGGATATTTGCACCTTATTACAAACACACTTTCAAGTCACTATCCTATAAAAAAAGCGAACGACGAATGCCAAAATCTTTTGGAAAAAGAAGCAGAGCCTTTGTGCGCTTTTGCTAAACTTAAAAATATTCCATTAAACAGAAGCTTTTTAAATCTTGCATACAAATATTTAATAAAAAACCATCCGCATGATAGTATTTGCGGTTGCTCCATTGATAGAGTGCATAAAGACATGGAATATCGCTTTGATCAAGTTAAGGGAATTTGCACGGAATTTACTCAAGATTATATTTATATCGATAAACGCCCCGATGATATAAACGCGCTTAGAGAAAATAATTATGAAAATATACTTACTCTTTATAACACCCTTCCTTTTAATATAGATAAAACCATTACGACAGACCTTCCGTTTAAGCCTGATTACCCAAGTCGGTATAGCGAGCCTTTTGGCTATGAAGATATAAACTGTTTTAAAATTTATGATTTTAACGGAAATGAAATACCATATCAGGTTGTTAAAATGCAGCGTAATTATTCCTTAAGATTACATAATCAAATTCGTGAATCGGTTGATTTGCACACAATAACCTTTAGAGCGCAAATACCTGCTTCGGGAAAAAGCGAATATAAGATAGTTCCTGCAAAAACGGCGGTAAGATATTTGAAAAAGCTTAAATCCGGCGTAAATTATGCGGAAAATGAATTTATAAGGCTTGATATATCAAACAACGGAACTCTCAGCATATTAAATAAGAAAAACGGCAAGGTATATAATAATCTTTGTAATTTCGCTGATGATGGTGAAATTGGCGACGGCTGGTATCATGTGAATCCAATTTGCGACCGCAGGGTATTTTCAAACGGAAGCCCATGCACCATAGAAAGAGTTGAGCAAGGCCCTTCAAGATGTGTATTTAAAATTACCAAATATTTCGAAACTCCGGCAGAAATAATAACAAATAAAAACGGAAAATCAAGAAGTGAAAAATATGTAACTCTTAAATTTATTTTCTATGCAGGGCTTTCTGAAGAAAGCAAATTTATTGATGTAAAATTAAGCTACGATAATATAGCCAAGGATCATAGACTGCGTATGCTGATTCCAACGGGAATTAAAGAAGATAAGTATTTTTCGGGGCAGGCGTTTTGCTTTATTGAAAGAAAGGCAGGCATTGATTATTCAACTCAGGATTGGCGTGAAACAGACCAGTATGAAAAATCAACAAACGGTATTATCGGTAAGCGCGACGCCCAAAAAGACGGAATTGCCGTTGTATTTGCAAACGGTATACACGAATGTGCCGCTTTCGATGATGAAGAAGGAACCTTAGCGGTTACTCTTTCAAGAAGCTTTTCAACCACTGTTAAAACAAACGGTGAAACAAAATGCCAAATTAATATTCCTCTTGAATATAACTTTGATATTTCGGTTTTAGACAGCGAAACGGAATATTCAAGCCTGGTAAAGCAACAAGATATATTGGCCGCCAATATTCACAATAATTTTGTAATTACCGCCCCGGGCACGCCTCTTGCAAAAGCGGAAAGTCTGCTTTCAGTTTCGGGTAAAAATGCGGTAACAAGTATCATAAAATGCTCAGAAGACGGAAAAGGTATTATAGTTCGTGTGTTCAATCCATCTAATGAGCAGGATTCAGCAAAAATATCAATATGCCAAAACATTAAAAAGGCGGAGCTTGTTAACCTTAACGAAGAGCCTCAATGTGAAATAGCCTGCAATAAAAACGAGGTTAATTTAAAGGTTGAACCGTGGAAGATTAAAACAGTAAAAATTTATTTGTAATATAATAATAAATATGCACTTATAAAATATAGGTGCAAATGAAAAGGAGAAAAACTATGAAAAAAAATTTTGTAAAAACAATGTGCTTATGTTTATCAATGTTTATGCTAATTGGTTTGCTTAGTGCATGCGGCACAAATAAGAAAGCGGCCGTGCCGACAATTACATGGGTAATGCGTAAGCCGGTATCGGATATGTCGCGTCAGGATTTGGTAGAAGAAGAAGCAAATAAAATTATTGAAAAAGAGCTTGGGGTAAAATTAAAATTTGAATTTATTGATTCCGGAGCATGGGATAGCAAAATAAACGCTATGATTGCGGCAGGCGAAGAATTTGATTTAGTATTGGAAATGGGAGCTCCATATGTTAACAATGTAAGAAAAAATGCTTATATCGCAGTGGATGAACATATAGACAAATACGGAGCCGATATTAAAGCAAAGGTTAATGATTTTGCTTGGAAGGCCACTGAATTTGATGGCAAACATTACGGTATACCGAGTCAAACATTTTATGTTCCATACAGCAGCTTTGCATTTAAGAAAGATTTAGTAGAAAAATATAATTTTGATTATAAAAATGTTAAATCCTATAAAGAATTAGAACCGTTCCTTAAAACAATTAAAGAAAAAGAACCGGGAATGTATCCGATTATTGCTGTTGGACCCGAAGAACTTGTTCAGCCGAAAACAACAGAATATATTAAAACAGATATGCAATTTATGATATATGATAAAGCAAACGATAAATTTATATTAGATGTTGAATCACCATATTCATTAGAACGTTATAAAACAGCATACGAATATAATCAAAAAGGATATATTGCAAAAGACGCCGCATCTAAAACTGAAATCACATCAGAGATTAAGAGCGGTAAATACGCTGTTTTTGCAGGCAGACGTTCCGCTACAAAAACAACTAATCTTTATGGCTTTGGGTGTGTAGAATCAAATCCGACATATGGTTCAATATCAACAGATAACATATCTAATTCTATTACTGCGGTTAGCCGTACAAGCAAAAATCCGGATAAAGCCGTTCAATTATTAAACTTAATCTGGAAGAATTCTGATCTTTCGAATATGCTTGCATACGGTATTGAAGGAATGGATTACACTGTTGAATCAGGCAAAGGCACACCGGATATGAAAATTAAAACAAACAGCGGAAATGATGTTAAATGGTCTATTTGGCATAATTGGCTTGGCCCGCTTTGGGATCAATGGGATTCACCTTGGAATTCCAAACAAAGCTTAAAAGAAATGCAAGAGCTTAATGCAACTGCGGAAATCTCACCTAATCTTGGCTTCCGTTCAAATTTATCAGAATATAAAACTGAATTGGCTATGCTGAATTCAATCTTTACGGAAACAAAAACTGTATTCAACACCGGTTCTATGGTAGATTTTGATGAATATGCAGCTTCTGTTAAAAAGAGATATAAAGAAGCAGGAAGCGATAAAGTGCTTGCGGAAGTTGAAAAGCAGTATTCTGCATGGAAGGCTAATCCGTAAAGCATAAATTTTGGGCAGAAAGGCTATGAAATATGATGAAAATGCAACCGCAGGCTTCAATCAGCAAAATACGGCATAAAAGCGCACTTGCAAACAGTATCCCTTTTTGGGTTCTTTCAATTCCGGGTATTTTATTACTTGTGTGCTTTAGATTGTTTCCTATATTTGGCTTGATACTCCCTTTTAAAAATTATTCATACGATAAGGGCTTATTTGCGTCAGAATGGGCAGGGTTTAAAAACTTTGAATACCTATTTAAAAGCAAGGACGTTCTTTTCGCCACAAGAAACACAATTTTATATAATTTTGGATTTATAGTATTTAGTATTATTGCAGGAGTTATAATAGCGCTTTTTCTTTATGAGCTTACTAAAAGAACAGTTAAGGTGTATCAAACGGTATTGTTTTTACCGTATTTTGTTTCATGGGTTGTGGCTGCATACATAGTAAAAGCGCTATTTGATGCTGATAACGGTGTTGCTAACCAAATAATCAGATTTTTCGGCGGTGACGCTGTTAATTGGTACAGCAAAAATGAATGTTGGCCCGGAATAATTATGATAAGCTACCTTTGGAAAAACATAGGAAACAATGTTATTATGTATTATGCGGCGCTTATCGGAATAAATCCGGAATATTATGAATCCGCGAAAATTGACGGAGCGGGCAAGCTTAGGCAAATGTGGAATATTTCAATTCCTATGATAAAAAATATTATCATTGTGCTGTTTATAATAAATATAGGTAAGGTTATGTATGCGGATTTTGGTTTATTCTATAATGTTCCTATGAATTCCTCAATTCTTTATCCAACAACAGATGTATTAGATACCTATGTTTATCGCGCGCTTATTAATATCGGTGATATAGGTATGTCTTCGGCAGCGGCTTTTTATCAATCGGTTATAGGTTTCCTGCTGGTTCTTTTAACTAACTTTATTGTTAAAAAAGTTGATTCGGAAAGCGGCATATTTTAAGGAAAGGGGTGGAATTTGTGAAGAAAAAAATCAATACAGACGGAAAAATTGTTACAACAGGCGACAGAGTATTTCATGGTTTTATTAATATTATTATGATAGTTTTGTGTTTGACAATTATTATTCCATTTTTGTTAGTAATAGGAGCCTCTCTTCAATCACAAAAAGAGATAAATGAAATCGGTTACAAAATAATTCCGAAAATCTTTTCTTTAGAAGCGTATCAAAGCATAGTCCGCTCGCCTAAAATAATTTTAGATTCTTATTGGGTTACATTTTACACAACCTTAATCGGTGTGGCGTTAGGCACTATCAGTATGGCTGGCTATGCCTATTCAATGTCGCGCAAAGAATTTAAATACAGAAATATTTTAAATTGGGCAAACATATTTTCAATGCTTTTTAACGGCGGTATGGTTGCGACATACATTGTAATAACCCGTTGGTTTCATTTGAAAAATAATTTTTGGGTTTTAATATTGCCGCTTGTGTATGCCCCATTTTACGTTATTCTTATGAAAAGCTTTTTTGTATCAATTCCGGATGGTATTGTGGAGGCAGCTCGAATTGACGGCGCTAACGAATACTCTATATTTTTTAAATTTGTTATTCCCATGTCGAAGCCGATTTTTGCAACAATTGCTTTATTTTTAGTGCTTTTGCTTTGGAACGACTACCAAGCATCACTTTTATATATTTCAAAGGAATCTTTATATAAGCTTCAGTATCTTCTAATGAAAATTTTAAATGATATGGATTTCTTAAATAGTGCTGCGGCTGCCGATATGGGCGTTCAGCTTGATCAAGTTATTATTCCGACCGCAAATCTTCGTATGGCAATGTGCGTTGTGGCGGCGGGTCCGATACTATTGGTTATTCCATTCTTCCAAAAATACTTTACTAAAGGTATTAGCCTTGGCGGAATAAAAGAATAAAGCTTTTATTCATAAACAAGAAAGGTATGTTTTTATGAGAAAAATAATTGCGTTTTTAGTTATTTGTACTATACTTATTTGTTCTGCATTTTCTGCTTTTGCTTGGGATGCTGCAGATATGATGAAATATAACGGCAAACAAATTATCTTACCTTTGCAAAAGCCCACCATTCAAATTGGGTCGGCATTTTCTTTGCAAAGCGATATGCCAAACCATGCGGGAACAAAGGGCGGAGTATATAAAGGAAAGGTAGATGTAACAAGACCACAAGCCCAAACACTAATGCTTGAATTTAACGATTATATTTTTAAAGCCGGCCAATATCATGTTTCAGTTTGGTTTATGGAGGATGAAAATAATGCCGATAAAATGACTCGAATGATCAGACCAATGGTAGGCGATTCAGAAGCAATTATTAAAGAAGGTAATCAATATTTGTTCTTTTCGGAAAACCAATCAACAATTACACTTGGGCGATGGAATTATGCTTCATTGGATTTCACAGTTAGTGATTCCTTAAATAGCGATTGTATTGGCAGGCCTAAGCTTAAGCTTAAATGGGAGTGCCCGACAAACTATGATTCATATGCATCAAAAAACACCGCTGGAGACTTTTATATTTATTTTTCCGATTTTAAACTTTTTAAATATCCTGTAACGAATTTATCATTTGAGAGAACTAATTCGGGAGAAATATTAGAACCGCAAAACGCCGCATTTCAGACGGAATTTTCCGTTCCTGTTGACCCCGCAGCCATAGAAAGCATCACAATAAACGGCGAGGAGAGAGCCAAGGATTCCCTTGATTTAAAAACTGATGAGAACAAATTATTGATAAGCTCGCCGGGTGGTTTCCCTCCCGGAAGAACCTTTAATGTAAGTGTTCAAGGAATTACGGATATTTTTGGACGAAATTATGATGACCGATTTGACGGAACGGTTACAACGAAAGATAACCTGTCTGTTGAATACAATGGAACATCGGACGGCAATGTTATCTTGGATATAACCAACAATATGAATAGAGACGCCAATTTTATAATTGCTGTATTTTATTATACAGAAAATAGTGTTAAATATGTATTTTATTCCGAAAGATGCAGTGCTGTCGCACCATCGGCTAATGTTACCGTCAACATTCCCGTATCCGGAGATTTAAGCGGGCTTAAGGCCAAGGCGCAAATTTGGGATATTTCCAATACATCGATGATACCGGTGCCTCTTACGTCGGAAATTGAATTGTAAAAAATCCATATTATAGAATGGAGATTAATTATGTTCAAAAGGATATTATCGGTAATACTTGCGGTTGCTTTGCTTCCGTTAATCATAGCTTACGCATATGAAAATGAATATGATGCATCAATTTTCGGTACCAATGCCGAATATCTCCTGCAAGAGAGCTTTGGAGCGGTATTTACCGCCAAGGTTAATGGTGTGTCAAGCGCGCGCCCATCCGGTTGGGATATTGATTATCGCGGGGGCGTAATGTGGTACAAAAATCGTAATCTTAATTTTAGCGATACTTCTTTATCCGAAAAGATTAGTCTAAGACATGAATTACTTCCTATAAAAAGCGGTGAATTTACTCTTGAAACCGCTGTGTCTTTTGATAATATCGACACCGAATTTACAATTCTGCTTGGCGGCAATGATGGCGAGATAATTAATTTGAATTTTGCAAACGGCAAAATTTATTCTGTCGGAGATGGCGGAAATAAAACCTTGAAATCAAGCTTTTCCGCCGGAGAAAAGGTACATGTCAAGGCACAAATATCCATGGATGCTAAAGAAGCGGAAATTCATATTAACGATGTTTCTTTTTCACTTAATATACCAAACGAATATAACGAGGTAAGATATGTTTCATTTTGCACAGGCAAGGCTAAAGAATGCTATGGTCATTTATACTTTGTAAATGTTTACAAAAATTATATTGTAAATGAAAAATTTCTGACGGCAGCCCAAGGCAAAATTCCTTATGATTTTACAATTTCAGCGGCTGATTCCGGTTCGGGAATTTGTTACGCGCCGGGTTCGGCATATGCCGATGACAGAAACGGGTTCTCACTTAAAAATACCTCTCTGGTTAAAAATGTATCAATATCCAAGGATTTCGAAAATACAAACACAAAAACCACTGTTTCCTGGGCAATGCTTATGCCCGCCTTACAAAATGGGGTATATACTAAGCTAATGAAAGACGGTGCTCAGCAACTGCAAATTTTTATTTATAACGGCAGCTTGTATCTTGGCAGCAAACTTATTAAAAGCGATTACATTGAAAATTTATGGTACAATTTCCGTTTAGATATAGATACGGAAAATGATACGGTAAATGTATTCTTAAATTATAAAAAAATTGCGGACAATATTGCTTACACGGGTGGAATTATAAACAACATTACATTTGCAAAGACATCTACGTCAATTGGGGAAGTTATAATTGACGATATTGAAATTACCAAGACCTATGAAAAATATAACGATTATCCCTCGGCTCCGGTTGTTTCTCAATCGGATGATGTAAATACGGGAATGGTAATGTATCCCATGTGGCGCGAGGGTATGCATTTCGGATGGGATACCGTATCCCCTTACGCAGATGAAAGAAAACCCCTTCTGGGCTATTATACCGAGGGACAAAGAGAAGTTTCGGATTGGCAAAACAAATGGCTGTCAGAGCATGGCATAGATTATGCGCTGTACCCGTTTGTGAGGCCCAGCTCCGAAAGTGGCGAGCCTATTAAAAAGCCGGTGCGCAGTGAAGACCTTAACGATGGTTATATGTATTCCGAATATTCGGATAAATTGAAATTTGCAATATTTATTTCCGCAGTTTCACAATACAATTATTATGGTGCGGATGAATTCATAGCAAATGTTATCCCCTACCTTTCGCAGTACTATTTTCAAGACCCCAGATATATGACAATAGCTAATAAATTACCTATATTATGTTATTCGTTTACAAATATGGTATCTGTATTCGGCGGTGCGTCTGAAATGAAAAAAATAATAGCCGGACTTAGGCAGGAGGCACAAAGATTAGGCTTTGATGATATAATTTTTTGTGCTGACGCGGCGTCAACTCCGGGTCATACCGCAGTAGATAGCGTTTCAGAGCCTATAAGAATTTGGAGCTATGGCTCGCAAACCGGAAATGCGGAGTATTTAAAAGAAAAAACCGATGAAGAATTGGAAATATCCGATTTATATATTCCAAGTATTCCCATGGGTTACGACGATACGCCATGGAGAACGTCAAACTCGAGCTTGATGGAGCCTTTGGAGGTTAGTTCAATTTGTTCCCATGTTAAGGAAAATTCAACATTTAATTCACAAAATGAAAAAATGGTTTTGTTTACATGCTGGAATGAATATGGCGAGGGACATTATTACGCCCCGTCAACCAAGGCGAGATTTGGTTATTTGAATGTAATCCGTAATGAATTTACTTCGGATGGTATAAAAGAAACCGAGGAATTACCATCTGCCGACGCAATTGCCAGAATGGGAGTACTTTATCCGGGTGGCCGCGGAGCGCTGAAAACATTGGCAGACAGAAAATTCACAGCGGAAGATATAGAAAACCGCGAGTTATTATTCAAATATGATTTCAGTGAAAAAAGCTTGAATGGCTGGAGCTTGGTCAACTGTACGGCAAATGTTGTAAATGGCTGTGCCGAGGCGGTGGCAACCGCAAATGACCCCCAAATGTACAGTAACAGCTTGGGTGTGGATATAGATATTACCAAGGTAAGCGCAATGAAAATCCGCGCGTATACCAAGGGAGTACATGATATAAAGGTTTACTATATTACCGAAAATAACCCAAGCTATGGTCAAGGTAAATATTTTTATTCGGACCGTATTTCAGGCACGGATGAATACAGCGATATCATTTTATACCCCTATAACGGAACAACAGCAGCTACGGGTAATATAACAGGCCTTCGTATCGACCCACCGGATGATTTGTACCAAAAGGGACAAAATTTTGGAATTGGATGGTTTGAGTTTTACGGAGATGTCAAATCCCCCAAATTAAAAATAGAAGATACAGAAATTAATTTTACAGCTGCGGCTGCTGAAAAAGACGGAACAATTTTTATTCCCGTATACAGTGTTCTGTATAACGATTTAAACGCGTACACCGTATGGGACGAACCAACTAAAACCCTTATAGCTCAAAAAAACGGTACACAGGTTTCGATTACCGCAGGCAGCAATATAGTAAAAATAAACGATAATACAAGAAAATGGACAAATCTCCCGTTTTATAATAAAGGCAATATATTTGTTCCCTACAAAGAATTTTTTAACTCCATGGGATATTATGCGGAATATAACATGGAAACAAATATAATTAACTGTAGCAAGCAACCTTTGCAGTTGTTCAGCATTGCTGCGGTTACCGACGTTTTCAAAACAAATATTGTAAGCAGCCTTCAAAGCGAAAATATCGGCGATTTCGGTTTTTACAAGATTAATCAAAATATGAACACGGAAACTATCGACGGAAAAGAAGCAATAAAAATTGTTCCAATAACGGCAGGCGAAGACGGATTGTTCAGTGTTATATACATAAATTACAATGGTGTAAGGCAAAAGCTAAATACCGTTATCAAAGAGGGCAAAAAAATGAAGGTAAGCTTTTACTACAGAGGTGTGTGCCAAGATATTTTGGTTGAAAACCGAGAGGGCGGAAATAACACCGGTTACAAACCGCAAATTACCGATGTAAGTGAAACCGATTGGCATGAATTTTCATATATATTTGACAATTCCGGCATAGTGGTGAATGATGGTGATTCCAGATGGTTGACTTTGCGCGTCAGATCAACCGCAGCTCAGTCCCCGTATCTATATATTTCGGATTTAAAAATAGAAACACCGGAAGAGGTTGAAACTTTTAATTATGATGAAGAAATAAATTTTAAAATTACAACGCCGGTAAATCAATTGGAAAGTGAAATATATAAATGTTTTGTGTCGGAATATGATTTAAACGGAAGATTGGTAAACACAATGAAACTTGCCGAGGGAGATATATCCCAAGGCGGTGATTACACAAAATATTATACCTATAAACCTCAAGACGGCAACACAGTAAAAATCTTTATATGGGATGATATGATGCCGCTTTGCAATACAAAAAGTATAATAAAAAATTGATAAAAGGTATTAACAAAAAAATCATAAAGATAAGGAAGTTTATTATGAAAAAAATATGTTTTTTTGTTGCAATGGCTGCATTAATCCTTTGCACATCGGTTGTTTTTGCGACATCTGAACCTGATAAATTTAATATTACAACCGATTATTCCAATGGAGTGACAACTATTTCTGCAGATGTTGGACCTTTATACGCAGATCGCAGGGTGAATATTGTTATTTTGAACCCCGGTTTTTCAGTATCTGATTTAATTGCCCAAACCAAAGGCGCAATTAATTGGGCACAGCAAATCGATCTAAACTCAAACGGCAGTTTTTCGGTAAGCTTAAATTTACAACCATCAAGCGAGATTGATGACCCCGCTTATACGGCGATTTTGGCTGTGGACAGGATGGAAAATTTGTTTACCAAAACCTTTGAATTATACAATCAAAGCTATGTAAACAATATTACAGCCCAGCTTAAATCAGCAATCTCCTGCAATAATTACGAAAAAATCAGCTCGCTGATTTTAGATTATGCTAGGATGTTTGAAATTTATGGCACATCTGAATACAAATCCTATGATGGATTTAACGACGTAAAAAAACATCGCGCAATTCAGGGAATTATTGAGGAAAACCCCGAAAGTGTCGGTGATATAAAATCTGCTTTTGTATCGGTGATAGACGCTATTTTATTGGATGAAATAGCCGATGAACGTGTATATGAAACGGCTATGTTACCGCTTATGGATGCTGCTGCAGATTCTGTTAAAGATGAATTTAAAAATTTGACAGAATCCAAAAAAGATGCACTTATTAATTCCTTTATGAACATGGAATTTAACAGTAGTGTTGATATAATAGACGAGCTTTATAAAACATTTATATTAGATGGAATCAATTCCGCTGAATTATGGACTGAAATAGCAGCTGTTTATACCAAATATTCGGATGCGCTAAATATAGATACAGCCACTTATAATAACCTGAAAAATAAACAAGCGGCAATGAAAACCTTGATCGGCAAAAATTTTACTACATATGAAAATGCAGCGGCTGCCTTTAACAGTGCGGTTTCCAAGCAAAAAACCGAAGAAAGCAAAAAAGGCGGCACAAATGGTGGAGGCAACGGTGGAAGCGGCAAAAATAAATCGGTATCCGGTCAAATAGTTTCAAGCGCTATCAATAGTTCTAATACTGTGACTAACGAAGAAAAAATTGTGCATTTCAATGATCTTTCGGGATACGAATGGGCAGAAGACGATATTAACACACTTACAAAGGCAAAAATAGTAAACGGGTATGATGAAAATAGCTTTGCACCGAAAAAAAATGTTACCCGTGCTGAATTTACCAAAATGTTTGTTCTTGCTTTTGGTATTAATGGAAGCGATAAAGAATTTAAATTTAAAGATGTAAATTCAAATGATTGGTTTTATGAAAGTGTAAAGCTGGCAAATACCGCAGGGTATATTAACGGAGTAGCGGATAACGAATTTGCGCCGGATAAAGCTATCACCCGTGAAGATATGGCCGTTATACTTTATAGATATTTAGGCACAAAAAATAGCGGCTCGCTTGATTTTGCCGATGCAAACGAAATTTCAGATTATGCAAAAGACGCGGTTTCCGCTCTTTCTGATGAAAAAATCATTAATGGCTACGAAGATAAAACCTTTAATCCAAAGGCAAGTGCATCCCGCGCAGAAGTCGCAACACTTATTGCCCGCATTTTAAGGCAGAAAGGCGGAAATTAAAATATGTATATAAAAAAAATAACCGCACTGATTTGTATAATATGTTTGTTTTGTGCAGCGCTTCCAGCCTTTACTTTTGCAAGTGAAGAAGGTTCTGCAACAGACTATGCCATTGAAATAGATTTCCTTAATAAAATAGGAATATTAAAAGCATCGGATTCTTTAGCAAAAAAAGAAGATACCAAAGGCGTAACCCGCGCAGAATTTGCTGTTTTGATATACAGAGCTTTAAATAACACTATTTCAAATAACACACAAAAACATTTTAACGATGTTTTAGAAAGCGCAAGTGAATATACTGCTATAAATACATTGGCGGAAAATGGAATTTTAAGTGGAATAGAAAATGGAAATTTTGATCCCGACAGCGAAATTGAATTTTATGATTCAATTTCAATTATGTTACGTTTGATGGGGTATCAGAATTTTAGCGAACACAGCAATAGCATTTTTGTTATGGAAACGTGCAGAAAATATAAGCTACTTTCCAATTCTGATTTAAACAATAACAAAAGTGATAAAAAAGCAATTTTAAAAGTCTTTTATAATCTTTTAAACGAGGATGTATATGATGTTGTTAAAGTAAATGAGGAAGATGATAAAGTCTATGGCACATACGAAACGTCAAATGATACTATTTTATCCCGTTATTTTGATATTTACAAAATTGAAGGAATTTTATATTCTGACGGTATTGTTGATATAACAGGTGCAAATGTCGATGATAAGCAAATTAAAGTTGATGATTTATCCATAAAGATAAGCGAGCAGGTTAGTGCTGAAGCAGGTGCAAGGGTAGATGTATATTACAAAGACGAAAACGCACCTGAGCTTTATGCAATATACGAAAATGATAAAACCGACAAAAAAGAGTTAATTATTGATGAATATACCTCCTTCAAAAATTATGTTTATGAATATATTGAAGGCTCCAAAACCCGTAAAATAACAATTAATGCCGCAAATACAACCTTTACTTATAATAATACTTTGCTTAGCTCCTCTGATGAAAGCTTTCTCTTGCCGGAATACGGACGCATAACCTTTATTGATAACGATAATAACGGAAGCTATGATGTTGTGCATATTAAAGCATACACAAGCTTTTTAATTAGCAGAACATATAGCGAAGATGATTATGTTATTTTAGGTGATAATGATGGTTATAGTGTTTATGTATCCGAAAACGAGCCATGCATTATAAAAAATACTCTGGGCAATATTATAACCGCAGATAAAATAACAAGCGGAGTGGTGGCATCTTGTGCAGTAATAGAAAAAGACGGCAAAAATTATGCCAAAGAGGTTATACTTTCCGATAAAACCGTAACTGGTGCAATTCAAATGACAAAGACCGAAAATACAAAGATTAATTCTGTTACTATCAACGATACAGAATACGGTGTTTATACAAAAAACTTAAAAATTCAATCGAAGCTTTATCCAAACGATAGCAAAATAACATATTGCCTTGATTTCATGGGAAAAATTGTTGATATAAATTATTCAAGTGGTTTGGGTAATGTCGCAGCAGGATATGTTGTTAAAATCGGCGAAGTTAAAGACTCGTTTAACAATAAAGCAGGTCTATACATATACGATGAATTAGGTAGGCTGCGTAAATATACTTGTGCCGAAAAAGTTAAAATAGATGGAGTTACCGAAAAAAATAATATTTTAAATATTTTGACAAATAAAAAAATAGTAGATGGAGTTATACTCTTTAGAGTAGACGAAGAAGATGAAATTAACTATATAGATACCGCGGGAGATTACACCGTGGATATGCAAATTACCGCAGATAATAAGCTTATAAAAGCCGCAAATGATAACAACGAAAGCAGCGGCCGCGGTTTATATTACAGTGAAGGAAATTATTCTTTGGGCGGATGTGTAAATCTCTCGGATAATACCATTATTTTTAAAGTTCCTTCTGATCCGCAATCCGCAGATGAAGATGAATTTGGATTTTACACTGTAAGTGATTTAATAGATGCCGCATACTATCCGGTGCAGGGTTATTTCACAAATCCGGATTCAGCAATTTGCGATGTGGCTGTTATTAAAGACACAAAAAGAAATTTTAGTACCAAAAACGGCACATCAGTTGTTACAAATATAGGTGAAGGTATAAATAGTAAAGGTGAAAAAACCTATAGTTTAGAAATATATGATATTGAAGGAAGCCACAGTTTTGTATCAAAAAATAAAGCTGTTGCAGATAGTGCGTATAGCGATGTATCAACAACCGATAAAACAGAATACAAGGTTGATGCAGGCGATTTAGTGCGTTATACGGTTGATGCTAATAACGAAGTAAATCAGATTATTATAGTTTATGATAAGAGCAAAGATAAATTGTATTCAAATCTTGCGCTTCGCACTTCATATTCCTATGGGCACAGAGTATTTAGTGCAATCCCATACAGCATAGCAGGCGGTTATGTCAGATTTATTGACGCGTCAAAAACTGATTTTTCATCACTTTCTGCAAATGATTTTGAATATATATCCATAAGCAAAATCAATAAAGTTTTTAAGGTGAAAAAATATCATGGAGCATACAAGGTTGAAGAAATATCTCCGCAAGAGTTAAAAACCTATAAAACAGATGGCGGTAACTGTTTAAAAGCAATTATTAATCTTAAAAATCAAGCTAATGCTATAATAACGGTATACGAAGAGGGGTGAAATTAATGAAAAGAATTCTTTATATTTTGGCAATAAGCCTTATTTTAAGCGCTTTTGGAAATGCTTACGCCCTTGAAGAAGGAGCACTTGCCGGAGATTATGAATATACATGTGACGAAGAAAAAAACTTTGCCCAAAACATTCTTAATAATCCAACATACAACGAATATAACGATACATCAGTTTTTGAAGGGCACAAAACCTATCTTTTGCAAGAAGATTTTATAGAATCCTTAAACACTTCTTATACAAGTGCGGCAGGTTCCCAATGTATGCCCGGAGGATGGGACGTAGACAGGCGTGCCGGAGGCATCAGAACCACAAATAAATCAGTTCAGATTTTTGATTCCAGTGATAAATACCGCACTTTTATGACTCATAATATTATGCCTCATAAAAGTGGTGATTTAACGTTAGAAACAGGTTTGTGTGTTAAAGATATTTATCGTGACGGCTTTTTTATAGAGCTTAAAGGAGAAGATAAAATCGTTTTACATATTGAAACATCCGGAGATAATTTATGTTACAAAAATCAAGCGGGAAACTTAATTAGTATAGCAAAATACACCCCGAATGATACCTTGCCCATTAAAGCAATATTTCATTTGAATAAGAAAACCGTCGATTTAATTTTCGGCAATAGTGAAAAATACGATGTTCCGTTTTTAGAAGGAGCAACACAAGCAGATAATATTTCTCTTGGAACGCCCGAAAAAGGTCAAATATCTGCCGAGGTGCCATTTGTTCATCTTTACATAAATTACATAGTAAACGAAAGATTTACATCAACTGCCGTTGGTAAAACCCCATATGATTGGAACTTATCGCAACAAGGATTAAAAAATAACGGAGTTGTTGCAACCCAAGCCCAAAGAAGCGATTTTAACAGCTATCAGCTTACCACATCAAGTGTGCTGACAATACCTCGCATTACAAAAAAATATCAAAACGAAGAAAATAAGCTTGTTACAGAATTTTATATGCTTATTCCCGAAAAGCAAGATGGTATCGAGGCAAGAGTGCTATCTGGAAATAACAAGGCAATTTCTGTTCTTACAAACGGTGATAATTTTGTTTTATCTAATGGGCAGGTTGTATACGAAGATTATCGCGCAAATTTGTGGTATCGATTTAAATTTGTTACCAATGCCGAAACAAGCACTGCGGATTTTTATTTGAACTTCCAAAAATACGCGGAAAACGTGCCGCTTTCAGTGGGCGGTAAAATCAACGGCGTTGAATTTACATCGGGTAAAAACAAAGGAAACACAGTTTTAATAGATGACATAAATGTATATCTTGATTTGCCGCTGCCAACCGGCTATCCGGAAGAACCGCGCACGGTTACGCCGGATAAAAACGTTAAAGAAGTCGGAATGCTTATGTATTCTATGTGGCGTGAAGGCTTTCATTTTGGATGGGACAGACTTTCACCGTACGAAGAACGTACGCCTTATATGGGATATTACACCGAAGGCGAAGCGGAAACCGCCGATTGGGCTATTAAATGGCAAAAAGAGCATGGAATCACATATCAAATCTACACTTGGAGCGGTGTTGAAAGAACAGAAGATTGCCCCATTAAAAAGCCTATAAGATCCCAGGCATGGCTTGAAGGCTTGCAAAATGCTAAATTTGATATGGATTATTGCTTAATGTGGTCAACCGCAACCGATAAAACCATTCGCGGCTTAGACGATTTTAAAAACAACATACTTCCTTTCTGGGTTGAATATTGTTGGAAAAATCCGCGTTATAAACGAATAGATAATAAAATTTTGGTTTATACTTACAGCACCCATTATATAAGGGATTACTTAGGCGGAGAAGACGCCTTAAGAGAAGCAATCGAGCTTATGAACGCCGAAGCTAAAAAGCTTGGCGCCGATGGAGTAACGTTTGTGGCGGTAGAGGGCGGAAACTTTTCCAATAACGAAGCAAAAGAACTTGGAATGTATCGTTACACATATGGTTACGGTCATGGCGGCGGAAGCGATAGCAAGGTTGTAATGAACGGTATTACCGGTTATATGGAAAAGGGCGATTTTCGTAATTATATTCCATCAGTTCCAATGGGTTATGAAGATTCCCCGTGGAGAGATGACGGTATAGGCGGATTTATGACCGTTAAGGAAATAGAGGATATATTCACATATTTAAATGATAACGCCACAAGGTGGAAAGAAATGGGCAATACGGCTGCCGATATGGTTGTGCTTACTTGCTGGGATGAATGGGGCGAAGGCCATTATTGGTGCCCAAGCAAAACTCACGGTTTTGGTTATTTAAATGCCATACGCAAAAAGCTTACCACAAGCGGTGAGCTTACCGATGAAAAGCTTCCGTCAAAAGAATCTTATGCAAGAATGGGCGTGCTTTATCCAATGGGGCGTCAAGCTCTTAAATTAATGAAGGATAACAAAGAAACCGACAAATTGGAAGCATTTGATATTAGCAAGTTAATCCTTATGCAAAAAATAGATTTTTCAAATCCGGAAGATTATGCTCGTGCCGAGATAGAAAAAAGTGTGGGTAATTTAAGATGCGAAGATGGAATGCTTGTATTTGATTGTCTTGGTGCAGATCCAGCGGTGTTTGTAAATGATATTTCACTTCCCGCGTCAAAAATAAAGGCGGTGCGAATAACAACTAATCAACCAATATCCGGAATTACCACATTATATTATCAAACAACCGATGATACCGATATGGGCAGACAGGGTAAGAGATTCGAGGGTACAACGGCAGCTGGCGAAATGCAATCGGTAATGCTTTATCCGGCAAATGAAGGAAAGCTGACCGGTACCTTAACCCGCCTTCGTATAGACCCGCCGGATAACACTGTTGGCACTATGTATGTTAAATCCATAGAATTATTTACCACCAACGAAGAAAAATTATATTTAGAGGTTAACGGATCAAATTATTCACTTAATGCACCGCTTAAAATGGAAAATGATACTGTATTTATGCCGATTTATCAATTCTTCCATGGAAATCTTTTAGTCCCTTGCTATTGGTATAGAAACGAAGGAAGACTTCACATTGAATATGATGATAAGGTAATTGAGCTTTATGACGGACAAAAGGATTACACAGTAAACGGCGCAAAACGCACCTTCTCGCAACCTGCATACTATTCCGAAGGTAATTTCTATGTGCCTGTTATTGAATTTTTTACCGAAATTGGCTACGACGCTAAATGGAGCGAAGAAGATAAAAAGGTTACGTTATCAACAAAAGAGTATTTAGAAACCGCAAATGTTGCAAGTGACGCTGCAGATGAATGGAACTTTAATAAAAACGGCAATTTACAGGGCTGGAAAACAAGCTGGCAAGCACCAATAATGGAAGCTGAAAATGGCTGTTTAGAATTTAATGTACTATCTAATCCGGTAACATTAATTCGCGATTCACTATCAATAAATGCAAGTGATTACACAAAGCTAAAGTTTAGAGTAAAGAATGCTTCAAATGCAAATACAATGCGTTTTTATTACACCAGCAACACTGTTAAGTCTTTTGGTTCGCCAAATTCAAAGATATTCTCTATTTCATCAAATGATGGTGATTTTAAAGAATATGAAATTAACTTAACGGAGGTTACCAACTATGGCGGCACCCTTTCTTCCATTCGTGTAGACTTTGTAGGCGCAAATTCAGGCACAGTTTATATTGATAAAATAAGCTTTGAAAAATAATATAAATAAATTTAAAAAAAGTTAGGAGAGGAAAACTATGAAAAAAACTGTGAAAAAATGTTATCTTTAGCACTTGCAGTTGTCTTTTTGTTTACAACATCTGCTTTTGCTGCAACCCTATCTTGGGATTCAAGCGATATTGCACCGGGTGCTACAATAATTGACGAAGATTTTGATGGCAGCACCACTATAGTAAATAGCAGCGATCTTGATAAAACAACGTTTGCAGGTGATCCGGAGCACCTAAATGTTTTTAAACAGGTAGCAAGCTATTCAAGAATAAGAGCCACTCTTTTAAGAAATTATATTCTTGGAAATCACAAGCTTAATGTGAGATTTGAATATTATGCGGCAGCACAAGATACCTTGCGTGTTGAATTCAGAGACATGGCAAGAAATGTTTCGAATGGTGAAATTCAAGGCAACCATAATAAATATTGGCAAGGCGGCGGAACAGAAATATCTGTAACACCGGGCGAGTGGCACACCTTTGAAGGAACCTTTGATATTCCGGCTTATTTAAATGAGCTGAAAGCAAGAACAGACTTCAGTTTTTTAGGATCACAACAAAACTTACTTATTCAAGGCAGAAATGGCACTGCTGTTTATGTTGATAATGTTGTAATCACAACTGACGCTTTTGTACTTCCAACAAGTGGTGTAAGTTATGCTTATGATAAGGCATGGGGAGCCGGAGCTGCGGAAACAGGTCACAGTGATATCCGCAAATCAACAATAAACGTGATGAAAGCCGGTGTTCAATCACAAGTTTTTGCTGCATATGCACCGGGGTATTTTATACAGGGCGCTAAGTATCAAATTTCATTTAACTATAAAGAAGATGCAGCTAATCCATACACTATGACTCGAATGTTGCGTTTTTATAATGATATCACAAGTTCCGGAGCACAGGTTAAGGTAGCGCCATCTAACGGCTATTTATACTTCAATGCAAAGGCAGCAAATGCACCTGCACTCGGCACATGGAAAAACATTACACAAACATTCACAATAGGAACAGAAGACGGCACAGCTGCTTTAGCAGATAGCGGAGCGTTTTCTATATACTGGGAAGGCAGAGCAGGAGATGTCGATAATGCATTTGATGTCAATAATATGTGCGGCGATTATACCATATACATTGCCGACTTTAGTGTTGCCCGTGTTCCTGAAGCTTCCGCAAATTCATCAACAGTTGTGTTTGATGAAAATCAATATATATCTGCCGCAAACAACCTTGCAATAGGTGTGGAGGGTTACTTTGATGAAAGCGTAACCCCGTTTATAACCATAGACGGCAACTTGGTACCCGGAGTGTGGAATAACGTTACCGTTAACGGTAAATATCGTACGGGAACAGCAACATTTAATGATGTATCCGTAAGCACTTATAACAAATATACATCATACAGTGCAAGTTTGAATATTCAAGATATCTGGGGAAATACTCAAACCAATCCGGTAACCGTTAATGTTTCACAGGATTTAGCACACGAACTGAATATTTTAACTGGTGATTGGGGAAATTTATGTTTAGTTAATGGCCCCATCGTATTTGTAAAAGGAGACAATGGATGGAAGGACGGAGTAACACTTACCGATTATTTTAACAACGGAACCGCGCTTTTGAAATTCTCGTTTAACGCACAGGGTGTTAAAGACGGCAGTTACAATGATTTGACTATCGCATTCAGAAGTGATAGTATAAACGATATTTTCATTACCATACCTGCCGCAGATCTTAAAGATGGCGAAGCACATACATATACCAAAATTATTGATCTTGGTGGTATGAATAGAAGAACCATTGCAAATGGAACTATAACCGACAGATTAACCAGAAAATTTACTTTGTATATAAGATCCGGAGACACTGCGGCCGATACCGTAACATACAGCAATATCAAACTACAACACTTTGATCCCGCGGCAACAAACAAAGCGTATGTTGTATCACGTCTTAAGGTTATAAATAACTCCGCATATAATTTGTCACCAAACGGCACATTAATTTTTGCTAAATACGATAGCAACAACAAGCTGGTTACAGTAAATTACAAAACAGTTAGTTACAGTGATACAGACACCTTAATAAATACATTGGGACAAAACGAATCCAAATATATCTATTTAACCGGATACGAAACCCAGGATGGTATACAATACGGCGAACAGTTCTATAAGAGCACTAATATAGAGGAAAACAACGGCAGTTACGGTTACAAAGCGTTCTATTGGAACGGTATTGGTGAAATGTGCCCAATTACTGGATTTGCTTCAAAACCAATTGGCTAATAAGCGATATGGGAAAACAGTAAAGGAGATAATAAAAAATGAAAAAAATATTTGCTTTATTTTTAACGCTGGCTCTTTTAACAACCCTTATGCCCATAGCATTTGCCAATTCCAACCCGGTAGAATATGTTACCGACAAAATTACGGTTGTGGTACAGGGCGAAGCAGGGAATGCATACATAGGAAGAGCAGTAACTTTGTTACTTTTAAAGGGCAACACTAAACCATCCGACATTGCATCAACCGATGATATTTTGGGGATTGATGAAACGATTGTGGATTCCGATGGTAAATATGAATTTGAAGTAGGATTAAAGGATATTACTTTTGATGAAAATAATTTATCCGACGGGCATTTATTTATTCGTGTTGGTCAGGATGATATTACCGATACCGTAATTTCCGCCTATGCCGAATATTCAAAGCATTTCTTTGCCGATATGAAGATCAAAGCGGATGAAAACGGCAAATATGCAAATCTTACCGTTCGTGCCCCGAAAAATATTAAAGATGATGTAGTTTTTGTTGTTGTTCAGTATGATGAATATAACAGATTAATATCGGTTGAAAAACCCGAGGCGGTTATTGAAAACGGCGGATTGGATCTTAGCATTTCCATCGTTCCCGCAGAAAATGCCAAATATTGCCGTGCATATGGCTGGTATAGCAATATGGCGCCAATTACAAAGGAAATAACATCCGAAAAAGCTCCGCAAAATGTGCTTATTATTGGTAATAGCTTTTCAATCGATTCTGCAAGATACGTTAATCAAATTGCGGCAAGCTTGGGAATAAATATGGATGTTTATGTTTACCAGATTGGCGGCGCAACAGTAGAGCTTTTATATAACCAAAGAGAAAACGCAGTATACTACAACAATCCATCCGATACAAGCACAATTCAAGGCTGGTATGCCTCTAAAAACGGTTTATCAATTTCAACAAACAATAAAAGCTTAGATGAATTTCTTAATGATAACGCCTTTGATGCAATAGTTTTGCAAAACTATTGGGGCACTTCAAACGGAATAGCATACTACGATAAATCTGAAACAACAGATAGCTACGAAGGAATTCCTTCACCTGCTTATGTAAATATGGCAAAGTATATTAAAGAAAAACAGCCAAACGCGCAAATATTGATAAATGCAATTTGGAGTAACGAACCCGGCGGTCCAATGAGCAACTATGCAAGCAATAACTATTATAATAATGGGTTTGAAACTGCAAGCGCCTATATGTATGATTTAATTGAAAAATATAATGGTCAAAGCGCTATAGATATTGGTGCCACAACCCTTGACAATGAATCTACTATAGGCATTAAAGGTTCCGGTGTTAAACAACTTCCTGTAGGCTATGCTGTGCAGTATGCTCGTAATTACCAAGATGCAAACGGAGATTATATATTTAAAACTTCGCATAATTGGGCTGATTATGGATATGCCGATGCCGATGGAATATATGATTTCCCACAGCCCGATGGTAAAATTCGTTTAAACCGTGATGGATATCATCTGTCAATTACGGGCAGATATCTTGCAGGATGCGTTTGGGTGGAGGCATTAACCGGTATGGATGTTCGCAATGCTACATTCTGCCCTGACGCCGAAATTTTATCAATGGGTATGATAAAAAACGAAACTCAAACATGGGGCACAGGTAAAACCAGATTCCCAGAAATGAGCGCTCAAGACGCGGCTTTGCTGCGCTCTATAGCTCATACGGCAACAGAAAAATTCAATTCACAAGATGAAAGAACTTTAAGCTCTAATTCTTTAAGCTTAAAATAAAACTACAAATTTTGGTATAGGGAATATTTTTATATTCCCTATACCGCTATGTTATAGGAGCAGAGGAATGTCTACTTTAAAAGAGAAAAAAGAGGTTTTACAAAATTACATAAGAGAAGCTTGGCATAAATCTTTTAACGAACCAACAGGAGTGCTGAAATATAAATTTTTAGATCCGGCTGCCGTTTATAGGGGTCAATTATGGGATTGGGATTCGTTTTTTTGCGCTATTGCTTTAATAGATGCTTTTTCTGATACTGCAGAATATTTAAAGGGCTGCGTTCAAAATTTTCTTGTATATCAAAGGGACGATGGCAGTATACCTTATATGATATGTGCCGATCAGTATAACCCCATGCCGGCGCTACCAAAGCTTGGGCTTATAGAAAGAAGTACGGATTGTGATATAAATTCTATTAAGCCGATTCTTGCTCAAATGGCAACCTTGGCAAATTCTAAGCTAAATGATTCCAAATGGCTTGCCGAAATTTATCCAAAGCTTAAAAAACATATAAAGCATTGGGAAGATACCCAGCAAACCGATAAAGGCTTATTTGTATGGCGCAGTATGCGTGGCGGAGGAACAGATAACCACCCTGCACTATACGGAAGACCATTAAATAGCGCGGCAGGAAGCGATTTAAATTCGTTTTTTTATCTTGAATATCAAGCCATGGCAGAAATCGCAAAGCTTTCAGGAGATTTTAAAGGTATCGAGGACTACACCAAAAAATCAGAAAATATTGCCAAACTTATAAACGAATGTATGTATGATCCGATTGATGGAATGTATTATTATCTTGATATGCTTTCTAAAAAACCACCAACAGGCTTTGTAGAAGTTACATGGAATATTCCTTTAAAATTCAAAATGTGGACAGGTTTTGCACCACTATATGCAAAGATTGCGCCAAAAGATTATGCAAAACGCGTAATAGAAGAACATCTTTTAAATCCAAATGAATTTTGGAGCGATTACGGTCTTAGAAGTATGGCAAAAAATGAACCGATTTATAACACGGTAGAATCTTCTAATCCAAGCAATTGGCAAGGCCCGATATGGGTTGTTTCAACCTATATTATGTATAAGAGCCTTCTTAATTATGGTTACGAAACCGAGGCAAAAAAGGTTACCGAAAATATAGTATCAACCCTTTATGATGATTATAAAGCTTGCGGAGAATTTCATGAATATTGGAATCCGGAAACAGGAAAAAGCAACATTAAACAAGGTTTTATGAACTGGAATGCATTAATCGGCATAATGGAATGATATTTTTGGTGAATTATTAAATTAAAGGAGAATATAAAAAATGAGTAAAATAATTGGAGCTTCACTTCCCAATATTCCTTGGCAGGATCGGCCGGCAGATGATAACAGCATAGTATGGAGATACAGCGAAAATCCTATTATAACAAAAAAAAATGTAAGCGATGCAAATTCAATATTTAATAGCGCCGTTGCAGCTTATCAAGACGGCTTTATTGGGGTATTTAGAGTTGATAACACCTCTATAATTCAGCGTCTTCATGTTGGAGGAAGTAAAGACGGAACAAATTGGAATATAGATGAAAAACCAATTAAATTCATCACCGAAGACACGGAAACAGGCATATTTATTCGTGGCTTCGACCCGCGTGTGTGCTTTATAGAGGATAGATATTATTTAATTTGGTGCAACGTAATAGAGGGTGAAGGCAGCACAGTTGGTATAGCATATACCTTTGATTTTAAAGAATTTCACCAATTACCAAATGCATTTCCTTTGTATAATAGAAACGGAGTTTTATTCCCACGCAAAATAGACGGCAAATATGCTATGCTTAATAGGCCATCTCTTCGCGGTCATTGCACAAGCGGAAGTATTTTTTATTCCGAAAGTCCGGATTTAGTTTATTGGGGCAAGCATAGGCTTGTTATGCAACCAACAGTCGGTTGGCAGGAAACAAAAATAGGTGCAGGTCCAATTCCAATAGAAACTGATGAAGGATGGCTTATGTTTTATCATGGTGTTATAAACATGGCAGGCGGTTTAATGTATTCAATGGGAGCGGCAATTTTAGATTTAGAAAAGCCATGGAAGGTTTTATATAGAACTAAACCGTATTTATTAAGTCCTGAAACTCTTTACGAACGTACCGGTGATTGCGCAAATGTTATATTTCCATGTGCAAACCTTGCGGATTCGGAAACAGGCAGAATAGCGATATATTATGGTGCAGCAGATACCGTTGTCGGCATGGCTTTTTGCAAGGTAGATGAGGTAATAGATTTTATAAAGAAAAACGCTATGTAAATGATAGATTGAAGAAAAACGCTGTAATTATATAAGGAGCAACAATTAATGAATAAAATGGACGGATTATCAAAAATTCAAAACTATGAATCAAGATCAATTTCTGCTGAAAACTTTACCGGTGAAAAAGGTAAGGGCGGCATGGCGGAAGAAGGAACAGGCGCGCCTTGCGCAAAAGATTTGGGAAAAGGCTGGAAGGTGTCGCCTTCTATTCTTATGCAACCGGGTGAAATTTTTGAACTTGCAAATATATCGGGACCTGCGGTTATTAAGCACATATGGATGGTAGATAACTGCGATTACAACAGAAGATTAATTTTAAGAATATATTGGGAAGGAAGCGATACTCCGTCGGTTGAAACGCCGCTTTGTGACTTTTTTGCAAGTGCGGATTATCAAAATTATGCTCAGCTTACATCAATTCCTGTATGTGTAAACCCTAAAAGAGCTTTTAACTGTTATTGGGATATGCCGTTTTACAAAAATTGCAGAATAACTCTCGAAAATATACATTTTGACCCTATTACGGTATATTATCAAATTGATTATATTTTGTATGATTTGGAACCGGGACACGGATATTTTCATGCTCAATTCAGAAGGACAAATCCTCTGCCTTATAAAGAAGTCTACACAATTTTAGACAATGTTAAAGGCAATGGACATTATGTCGGAACATATTTGTTTTGGGGTGTAAATAACAATGGCTGGTGGGGTGAAGGCGAGATTAAGTTTTATCTTGATGGCGACAAGGAATATCCTACAATATGCGGTACCGGTACGGAAGATTATTTTTGTGGTTCTTATAATTTTGATATTGGCGAAAAGTATCAGGAATTTTGTACACCTTATGCGGGAATGAGCAAGGTTTTAAGACCTGACGGATTGTATCAATCAAATACAAGGTTTTCATTGTATAGATGGCATATATGTGATCCGATTTATTTTAGGAAAGATATAAAAGTTACCATTCAAGCTCTCGGTTGGAGACTTGGCGGAAGATACCGTCCGCTTCAGGATGATATATCATCTGTTGCGTTTTGGTACCAGGATACTATTTGCGAAGCTTTTCCGATACTTCCTACGGCAGACGAGTTGGAAATAATATAATGTTGACAGAACCTAACTTTTATTGATTGTAAGGAGAGCGATTTATGGTAAACGCACATAGTAACGGCACAGATGTAATAATAAAGGATTTTGAAGACAGAAAAATAAAATATGCATTTCATGATATTGACGGCACACATTCATTGATAAGAGAGTGGCCGCCCGTTATGAGTATATGTCTTAATTACGTAATAGAAAACGGACTTCCGGAAGGCTTTGACAGTGAAAAAAATGCGAAAATGCTGATAGAACTTGCGGGTAAAGAGTCGCACGAAGAAACAGACAGATTTTGCGTGGAATCCGCAGGACTTTCCGCGCTCACACAAATGGAATGGGCAATCAGGCGTGCCGTTGAAAAGGGTAAAATTGAAATTAACTGTAAGAGTAAAATTAACAGCGAGATAATAAAAAAAATATGGAACGGAACCGAATATTTTAATGACCTTGACGAGAATGCTGAAATGTCGGAATTTATAAAGGAAAAAGCTCCGCTTCTTTTCAAACTGTATGAAAGAGTGCTTAATGGTTATTGCAGGGATAAGAATTTGGCTGTTGCAAAAGAAAATCCGGAGCGCTTTATTGTTTCCGGCTCAATGGAATTTATGAGATTTTTGCACGATCACGGTGTGAAAAATTATTTCGTAACCGGAGCGGTAGTTGAAAAAGGAATGGGAATGTATGAAGAAGTTGAAACTCTCGGCTATAAAATAGGCGGAAATAATATTATAACCGATATTATAGGCTCAACGTGGACAGAAAAAATGCCCAAAGATACGGTTATGAATAAATTACTTAAAGATCTTAATATAAAAGGCGAGGAAGTATTGGTAGTCGGGGACGGCAGAGCGGAAATCTCGGCAGGGGTTGCAATGAACGCTTTAACGGTCAGCAGACTTCCGAAAACGGCAAGTTATCAGAGAGAATTACATAAAAAACTTGGAACGAATATAATTATTGAGGATTATCTTGATGAAAATTTGTATGAAATATTTAAGTAAAAATAATTTACAAAGATAAATTTATTTAATTGTTATTAGTGAGGAGTTAACATAATAAAAAGAGAGATTAAAGAGGATTCTGTCCACAGATGGGTAAATAGAATTCAAAAGTGCTTGGATTTAGAACGTCTTGATCGCCATATGGCACGAGAATTGATTGAATCTATTACTGTTTCGGCATTCTACAAGATGAACAGAAAGAAAACTCAAGACATCACAATAAACTATAAATTTGTTGGGAATCTCACGGCTTTATTAGAAGGAGATGAGAAAATTGCGGGATAAAATAAGATAAAAAGGTAAAAGCACTATACAAGGGATAAACCTTGTATAGTGCTTACACGCTTGGTAACGGCTAACCCGTCAAAATTGCCTTTACGAAATGGCGGAGAAGGAGCGCTGCCCGTCAAAAACACAACAGCCTCTAACACCGCATAAAACCACGCTTTTTCAGACTTTTCATTTTTTATAATTTTATCACATTTCAGACTAAAAGTCAAATATTTTTTTGAACACAGTAAAATTTATAAAGTTATCCTTCTAATATTTGTGTGAGGGCATTCATTGCATATAAAGGTAGATTTGTAAGCCATTCCTCTTTTCTGTAATCTGACATTGACGTGCGGATGGCATACTTAGGGTTATACCTTAAGCAATAATTTTTCAAACTCTTGGCTTGCAGGTTTTCTGCCGCTTTCACTTCCAAGGGTACAACATTATCTTCGTGTTGGAAAATAAAATCAATTTCTCCAGTTGATTTTTCAGCAGACCAATAATAGGGGGTTAGTCCTTTGATTGATTTCAGTTGCTGTAACACGTATTGTTCAGTGAGAGCACCCTTGAATTCTTCAAATATTTTATTGCCTTCAAGAATTGATTTTAAATCCAAATCACTTAGCGCTGATAATAACCCTACATCAAGGACAAACAGCTTGAACGCATTAAAATCCTGATATGCCATAAGCGGCATATCGGGCTTACTAACTCGTCCCACTTTATATACTAAACCACAGTCAATCAGCCACGTCATGGCAAGCTCGTATTCCCTCGCTCTTGCCCCTTGTCTGATAAGTCCATAGATAAACTTGCGATTTTCTTTTGCCAGCTGTGACGGAACGGAAGACCATAACATTCTGATTCTGGGTACAGTTTCATTGGGAGCATGCTTTGAAAAATCCTGTTCATATGCCATGAGGATTTTATTTTGTATTTCACGGCATAGTTTAAAATCCTGATTTTCTACAAAGTTTGCTACAACCTCAGGCATTCCGCCAATATAATAATACTGCTTTAATAAATCAATATATCTTCCTTTAAAACTGGTGATCATATCAAAATCACCAGATAGCAAAAGGTCTGTTAAGCTTTCATTTCCTGTTGCGTTTAGGAACTCAACAAAATTTAAAGGATAAAGGTCTAAAAAATCTACTTTTCCTACTGGGAAAGATGTACCAGGGTGGAGTGCAACTCCCAGCAGGCTGCCTGCCGCTACAATATGATATTCTGGAGCGTTTTCACAAAAATATTTCAAAGATGTCAAAGCCCTCGGAACTTCCTGAACCTCATCAAAAATAATCAATGTATTTTCCGCTTCGATCGTTATATCCGCTTCGATCTGCAAAGCGGTAATGAGCCTTTTAATATCAAGGTTGCCGCTGAACAGGTTTTCCATTCTTTCATTATTATCAAAGTTTATATAAGCATATTTCTCATAACAGGTTCTTCCAAATTCTTTCATCAGCCACGTTTTCCCAACCTGTCTTGCGCCTCTTATAATCAAGGGTTTCCTGTTTGCTGAATTTTTCCATTGTATTAAATCATTAATAGCAGTTCTTTTCATTCTCTCACCCCATTTAATAATCATATTATAGCACATACATTCACAAATGTCAATTGAATTTCGTGAATGACTAATGTTTAGTATGACTCATTTAAAAATATTTCATTAATATTAACAAGAGTTATATAATTTTCATCAGCCATTTTTACAACTTCACTTGTAAAGCCACTCTTGCTGAATAGATAATAATATATTTTAGCCGTATGTTTCTTTGGCTTGAATTTACTCATGGCAGATTTTAATTCCGACATATCAAAAGGAGAGCTTTTAAACTTGCATTCACATAAAATAAAATTATCTTTGTCTTTATCCACAGCCATAATATCAAGCTCATTTTTCTTATCCCACCACCGCCCGATTTTGGTATACCTAAACGGCAGAGCATTTTTCATATTTAATTTGCGCATATATTCAATGCAAATTCCTTCAAATATATGCGATGTATAATCATCCAGTGCTGGTTTTACCATGTATTCAAAAATTCCGTCCGCATCTCCTGCTTCAAGCTCGGATATATTGGGAAATACAAAAGCATACCAGAACCTAAAGAAATTATCTGTAATTTGATATAATCCACGCTGAACATTAGCCTGCTCTTTAATTCCATCTGATACAGGAAACTCCCTCTTTATTATAGCCAAATCAATAAGATTTTTCAGATAAACAGTAAGCTTATTTTTATCAATTTGTGTTTTTTGATATATATCATTAAGCTTTGTATTTCCAAGCGCTACAGCCTCAATAATTGTGTTATATACATTGGTTTCACGAAGTTCCTGTCTCATTAGAAATTCAACTTCACTGTATAAAATGCTACCTCTTTTTAATATGCTGGCTTTGATATTTTCATCTATCGTTTTTGTATCATCAAATTGCTTTAAGTAATGTGGTGTTCCACCAAGCACAGCATAGGTTAGTATTTTATCTATGTTGGAGTACTTTGGAAAGAATTTTATTGCATCATAAAAGTCCATCTCGTTCATTTTTAGTATTCCAGTTGCCCTACCATATAACGGATTCTTCTCTGCCAATATCTCTTTTTCAATAAAGGACATAGCACTGCCACACAGCACGATCATTATATTTTCATCCTTGAATAAGCTGTCCCATAAGTTTTGCAGAATGGAGGGGATAGAGTTGTTACCCTTTACCATATAAGGGAACTCATCAATTATTAAAAGCTTTTTACTATTTGTAGGTAATTCCAGTAAGCTTTTAAATGCCTGTTCCCAATCTGAAAAGTTTGTTATATATTTACTTGCAGGAATGTCCTTTACTAAAATCCTTTGGGAGAAAGATTTTAGTTGCTCGTCATTTGTGCATTCTCTACAAGAATAAAAGATGTGTTCTTTGTTCTTACTAAACTCCTTTAATGTTTCCGTTTTACCGACACGCCTACGTCCATATAGGACTACTAGGGAACCGCTGATTTAATCGATAAAATCATTTACATTAAGCCCCATATATGATATAATATAGATATAATAAATTATGGGGGATGTATATATGAAGCAGCAAACATTCAGCGATATAGAATATGGCGGG
>Ga0209373_10000728_pt1 | contig 47112 bp, 37 predicted proteins | sample Higcelweek5metaG_FD_187173 | JGI IMG/M metagenome (GOLD analysis project Ga0209373, IMG submission 187173) | Freshwater pond sediment microbial communities from the University of Edinburgh, under environmental carbon perturbations - High... | ecosystem: Environmental > Aquatic > Freshwater >... | reverse complement strand
TCCGAAGAAAGAGCTGCGGCTTTGACGGGGTTCCTTCACACTTACAACCATCATCGACCGCATTTCGGTCTCAAGGGTAAAACGCCGATCTCGCGAATTCCTGTAAACAACCTATCGACACACGACACCTAGGGCATTGTGCGAAAGGTGATCCCTCTTTTTGCTTTGCACACCCTCGATTCTCCACCGCATGCTCTAGGAAACGGCGAAAAAATCGCTATACTTGTGCGCGGTTGAACAGAGAGGTGCGGGGACATGGCGCCTGCTCTGACAAGGAAAAGGGGATATCAGGCTGTGACTCCATCATTTTTCATGGGCCAAACCAAGGTGAAAAACCTGTTCGGCGCGACGTCTCTGCTGGTTTCATTGCTGGCCGGGGCAGCTTCTCTTGCCCACGCCGCAGATGCTGCACCGCATCAACTGGTGATGGCGCTCAGCACCACCCCGGACAGTCTGGACCCTTACCATCACAATCTGGCGCCGAACCTGACCATCAGCCATCACATTTACGACACGCTGGTTGATCTGGACGAACGGCAGCATCCGGTTCCCGGCCTTGCCGAATCATGGAAAGCGACCGGCCCGGATACCTGGGAATTCAAGCTGCGCAAGGGAGTAACCTTCCACGACGGCAGCACCTTTGATGCCGCTGACGTGCTGGCGTCCTGGGCCCGGGTGCCGACGGTGCACGGCCCGTCATCGTTCACCGTCTATACCGAAGTGGTCAAGGAGATCAAGGTTCTCGATCCCTATACCATCCAGTTGACCACCAACGGCCCGTTTCCCCTGCTGCCGGTCTATCTGACGCAGGTGATGATCATCCCCGCCGAGGTCCAGAACACCGCCACCGCCGACTTTGACAACGGCAAGGCCCTGATCGGGACCGGCCCCTATCGTTACAGCGAGGGGAGCCCCGGCCACACCCTGACCCTGACCGCCAACCCGCACTACTGGGGTGGAAAACCGGCATGGGATACGGTGGAAATCCGCTTCATCCCCAACGATGCCGACCGCGTGACGGCCCTGATCAGCGGCACGGTTGACCTGATCAATGCAGTGCCGCCAGCCGATGTCCACCGGCTGGAAAGCAATCCGCAACTGAAACTCGCCAAGGCCGTTTCCAACCGGGTGATTTACCTGTCGGTTGACTTTGACCGCCCGCAAACTCCGTTCGCCCGCGACCGCCAGAACACTCCGCTGCCGACCAACCCGTTCCAGGCGTTAAAGGTCCGTCAGGCGATCAGCAAGGCGATCAACCGGCAAGCCATCATTGACGAACTGCTCTATGGGCAGGCGGTTCCGGCGGGGCAGTTGATCCCCGACGACATGGACGGCGCCAACCCGTCCCTGAAACCCGAACCGTTCAACCTGCCCGCCGCCCGCACGCTGCTGGCCGAAGCAGGCTACCCCAAGGGCTTTACCACCGTCCTGCACGGCCCGAACAACCGCTATGTCCGTGATGCCGAAGTTGCCAGCTCGGTCGCCCTGATGCTGACCGGCGCGGGGCTTGCCACCACCGCCGAAACCATGCCGGCCAGCGAATTTTTCCCCCGTAACAAAAACCGCGATTTCAGCTTTACCCTGCGCGGCTGGAGCAGCGATACCGGCGAGGCCGGTTACTCGATCAAGGCCCTGCTGGCAACCCGTGATGTTGACAAGGGACTGGGGACGGCCAACCACAACCGCTATTCCAACAAAAGTCTTGATGATCTGGTCATTGCCGCCGACCATGAGCTGGATGCCGAAAAGCGCCGGAGGCTAATCCAGAAAGCGATGGCCGACGGCATCAACGATCTGGGACAGATCCCGCTGTATTTCCAGATGAACCTGTGGGCCAGCAAGGAGGCAGTCAAGATGACCCCCCGTGTCGATGAACTGACCCTGGCCCGCGATGCCGTTCCGGTTCGGTAAACGTCGCCGGACGCCCCGCTCTCGCGACGACCACTCCCTGTCGTTGCTGCTCGACGGAGTGCCCGACCATGCCCTCTACGCTCTGGACTCCCGTGGTCGGGTCCAGAGCTGGAACAAGGCAGCCGAAACGCTGTTTGGCTTCGCTCCTGCCGACATCATCGGTTGCCACCACAGCCGCCTGTACACCGGCCCGGCCACCGCCCTGACCTTTCGCCTGCTGACACAGGCCCGCCAGAACGGCTCGTCCCATTATGAGGGGCTGCTGCATGCCAAAGGCAAAAAGCCGTTCTGGGCCATCATTGACATCACCTCCACCCCACCCGGCACCACCCCGGCCACCGGCTTGTCGTTCCTGTGCATGGTGCATGATGCCACCCTCGCCCGACAGGAACAGGACCACATCGCCTTTCAGGCATCGCTGCTCAACCGGGTGCGCAACGCCATTCTTGCCACGGACACTCATGGCCGCATCGTTTACATGAACAGCTATGCCGAGACGCTGTTCCAATTGCCGTGGGCAATGGCCGAAGGACGCTATCTGGAAGAGCTGGGCCTGTGGCCGGATGACCTGTGCGCCCTGCCCCCCCGTCAGGATGGTCGGGAACGCTTTGAACGGGAAGTCACCGCCCGCCGCGCCGATGGCAGCACCTTTCCGGCCCTGTGCACCACCTCGGTCAGCCCGGCCCCCTATGGCATGGGCTATAGCGAGGCCCATGTCATCCATGACCTCAGCGATCTGAAAGCAATGCAGGCCGCCTTGCAGCACGGGGCCAATCTGGCCGTTCTGGGCCGCATGTCGGCCAGTCTGGTGCATGAAATCAGCCAGCCGATGAACGTGATCCGCCTGACAGCAGAGGGCAACCTGCTGAAACTGGGCAAGACCGATCAGCCGGAAACCCTGATTGATGACTTTGCCCGCAGCTTTCAGACCATCGCCGATCAAGCGGCCCGCCTGTTTGAAACGGTGGAATTCATGCAGACATTCAGCCGTCAGAGCGAAGGGCAAATCCCCCTGCCCGCAGCCCCGGTTGACCGCAGCTTCGATCTGGCCCGCAGCCTGCGCGAAGCTGCCAGTGTGCTGTATCTGGGATTTCAGCGGGCGGGCGTCACCCTGACGCTGACCATCCCCGACCCGCCGTGCCTGGCCCACGGGCACGCCCGCCATATCGAACAGGTTCTGATCAACCTGCTGAACAATGCCCTCTATGCGGTCTCACATCATCAAGGCCAGCACGGTGAAGTGCAGGCCAGCCTGTGTTTACAGGATGACCGCTGGCAGCTTCGCATTTGCGACAATGGTCCGGGCATTGCCCCGGCGATCGCCTCGCGTATTTTCGAGCCTTTTTTCACCACCAAGCCGACGGGCCAAGGCAGCGGTCTGGGGCTGGCGATCAGTCTGGAGATCATCCGTGACGCGGGCGGCAGTCTGGACTATGCACCATCACCGACCGGCGGAGCTTGTTTCAGCATCACCTTGCCGCAGGCGCACGGAGCCTCGCTACTCTCTGCCCCGCCCCCGGCCACACCGTCAGGCATGACGCAGGCAGGGCTTGCGCAGGCGTCGGCCAAAGGCCATGTGCTGATCGTTGATGATGACCAGCCAACCCGCCTCAGTCTGGCGCAGGCCCTCGGCACGCTGGGCTATCAGGTGAGCGAGGCCAGCGGCGGCCATGCCGCTCTGGCGCAACTGGAGCAAGGAACGACCTTTGATGTGGTGATCACCGATCTGCGCATGCCCGATGGCAACGGCTTTGAATTGCTGGAACGGATGGCCGAAGACTATCCGCACGTCTTTACGGTGGTGATCACCGGACAGGCCCGCCGGGACCGCGAAGCCTTTGCCGCGCTGGAGGGGAATTGCGATGTTCTGCTCCCCAAACCGCTGGCCCTGCGCACACTGGAGAAAGCCTTGCGCGATCTTCTGGAGCAGTGAGCACAAAAGTGGGCACCGGTTTTGTGCATCATCACTGCGACAAACCAAAGAGCCAGAGCAGTGAGCACAAAAGTGGGAACCGGATCACCACCCCGGATCACCACCCCGGATCACCACCAACGACGGCGACGTTCAATGAACCAGCCATCGAGTTGCTGGCCCACCCACTGGCTGAGGGCCGAGAGCGGTTGTGACCAGTCATACAGCGCCGCCTGCCGGAATAACGATGCATCCGGGTACCATGGCGAGCGGGTCCCCGGTCGGCCATAGCGCCAGTCACATCCTTTGACCAGCAAGGCAGCCAGAGGAATGCCCAGCGCCCCGGCCAGATGCAACACAGCGGTATCAATCGACACCACCGCATCAAGCTGACCAATAATCGCCGCCGTATCGACAAACGTTCGTGGCGCAGGGGGCATGTGCAGCCCCGGCAAATTGGCAGCATTGTCCCGGCGGTCATCGGCCTGCAGGCACACCCAGCGCACCGACCGCCCGGCGGCCCCCTGTTGCAGGGCAGTCCACAGTTCGGAGAGCGGAACCGACCGATCGCGTGGCACCGCAGCCCCGGCCCAGCAAATCCCGATCAGCGGGCCATCGCCTGCCGGAATACTCCAGGCCTGTTGCGAAGACGGGACCGGCAAATAGGGCGCATGCGGAACCGTTTCCGGGATCAACCCCAGCACCCGCGGCAAGCTCATCAGATTGATCTGCAAATCATGCGCAGGCCAGTCGCGTCCGCGCCGCAGGGTCGTATGAACCCCGGCGACATTTTCCATCAGCGACATCAACGGTTCCGGGCATTCCAGAACCAACCGGCCTTTTGGCCCCAGACGGCGTACCGCAGGCGTCAGCAGGCGGGCCATCATCAAGGTATCCCCAAAGCCCTGTTCGTTGCGGATCAACAGGGTGGCTCCCGGACTGCTGCTGCCATCCCATGTCGGTGCCAGCGCCTGTCTGAACCGCCCGGCACTTTCCAGTGCCGCCCAGCGAATTTCCCAGTAGGGCAATCCTTGCTGATAATTGCCGTTGATCAGCAACAGTTCGCCATGACAGCTAAGGGCGGTCAAATTGCAGGGATCAAGCTCAAGCGCCTGGCGACATACGTCCGCAGCGTCATCGTACTGCCCACAATCAAACAGGGCGGTGGCGCGGTTGGCCAGATACTGGACATTTTCCGGCTGCAGACGACAGGCCTCGGCAAAGGCAGCCTCGGCTTGATCGGGGCGGCTCAGGCCCTTCAGGACCAGCCCCAACTCATTGATCACCTGCGGGTTGTCAGGAGACAGATGATAGGCAAAACGAGCCTGCTCAAAGGCCCGTTCCCATTCTCCCAACTGGCGGAGTGCTTCGACCCAGTGCTGGCGGACCAGAATCTGGTTATCCCCGTCCGACAGCTCCACCGCCTGCCCCAGAGCCTGCTCGGCTTCGCCCCATTGCCCCTGCTCCAGCAGGGCCAGCCCCAGGTTATGCCAGGCGGCCATGTGCTCGGGAGCCAGCCGGGTGGCCTGCCGCAACGGTTCGATAGCCGCCGCAGACTGGCCACACTGCCGCAGGGCATTGCCCAGATTACACAGCGGGTGAGCGACGTTGGGCAGGCGGGCAACTGCCTGCTTCAGCATCACCACCGCCTCTTCCGGCTGGCCGCTGCTCAGCAGGGCCAGCCCACAGTCGTTCAGGATTGTTCCGTCATGCGGTGCCAGCGCCACCGCCCGCTGCAAACTGGCAACGGCAGCCCCGGCATCGCCCAGCGCCAGCGCGGCCATGCCATCAATCGACCACAGCAATGGCGACGGTTGCCCCTGCCCCGTCTTGGCTCCAGCCCGAGCCTGCTTGATTGCCTTGGCGCACCAGTCGCGCGCTTCGGCATAGCGGCCCTGCTGATAGACCTGAAAGGCCCGGGCAAGGTTCAAATCCATGCTGTAACGCCTTTACTCAATCCTCGGCCGCAAACGAGGTCTGGCCGTTATAATTCCATCGCTTTCCATAGGACGGGCCGGGGCTTGCACACCAGCGGCGCCATTCTGTACGGATTGCCTGCTCCATTGCACGCGCCAATCCCTCGGCATCACACAACGGCGAAGCGGACATTCTGTCCCGTAAATTGTGACGAACCTCGCGCAAGTCTTCCAGCGACGAGGCAAAAGACACTGCCCGTGTTATGTAATCGTCAATATCCTTAGCGACAAGCTGTTTTTCCAGTCCCACCGCCGAAAGCAGGCTGACCCCGACCCGCGTTGCATGCCGGTCCCCGGCCAGTGTCAGGGTGGGGACCCCCATCCACATCGCCTCGCAGGTGGTGGTGGTGCCGTGATAGGGGAAGGTATCCAGCGCCAGATCAATGCGGTGATAGGTCGCCAAATGCTCGAGAAAGTCATCCTTGCGCCCTGACAGCTCGATCCGTCCGGCGGCAATGCCTTCGGCGGCGAACTCGGCCAGCAGGGCGGCGGCGTTATGGGCATCCTGATACTGCCGCGCCTTGAGGAACAGCCGCGACGACGGCACCGCCCGCAGAATTGCCGACCATGCCCGGACCACTGCTGTACTAATCTTGAAACTGTTGTTGAACGAGCCGAACGTCACATACCCGGCCTGCACGCACGGCGGTTCGGCAACCGGCAGCGGGTCGTTCCCGGGGGCCTGATAGGCCAGAAAACAACGCGGCAGCCGGATCCGGGGCTCGCTGTACCATTCCTGCATCCCGTCGGGATCGGTCTGGTGATCAACAATACGCCCGTCCAGCATGCGCAAGCCAGTTGACCCCGGATAGCCCAGCCAGGTCAACTGCACCGGCGCCGGGCGGTATTCCATCGCCACCAGACGGTTCCGTCCGGTATGCCCCGACAGGTCAATCAGCACGTCGATCTGATCCTGCCGGATGCGACCGGCGGCCTTTTCTTCGGACAGATAGGTGATATCAACGTAATGATCGGCCAGCCCGCGCAAGGTGTCGGTCATCGCATCAGGATCTTCGACCGACGAATAGAGGGTGATTTCAACCGCCGAGCGGTCAAAAGACTCCAGCAGCGGCTTGAAAAAACAGGCCACCGAGTGATAGCGGAAATCCGCCGACAGATAGCCGACGCGCAAGCGCCGGTCAGGGTCACGCGACTGTAGATGCGGTGCCTGCAGGTCATCCGGCAAATCATGCATGAACGCCGCAAAACGTTGCAGGATATCCTGATGATCTTCCAGAGTGACCTGATCATCATAGTGCAACGCCATGCACAGATTGGAAAACAGCATCGACCACGACTCATTCCAGCTGGTGTGCTGCATGGCGTTGCGGATACCGGTGATCCACACCTGATAGGCTTCGTCAAAGCGCCGCAGATCGAGCAGGATACTGGCATGGATATTCAGGAGTTCGGGCTCCTGGCTACCACACTGCAAGGCCCGCTCGCACAGCCGCAAGGCCGGATCATAATTCTGGCTGTGGAAATGAATGTAGGCGGCATTGCCCAACGCCTGAGTGTTGTCAGGCTCCCGCTGCAGGATCTCTTCGTACAGCAACAGGGATGCCAGATACTCTTTCTGCCGCAACAGCAACAGGGCCTGCGCCTTTTTCACGGCAGGCAGCGTTTTCTCTTCGTCGGTCAGGCGGCCGAGAATCTGCTCGGCACCGGCGATGTCCCCAAGGTTCAGGCACATCAGGCACATGTTGGCCAGAACGTCCGGGTTCCCCTCCTCCAGGATCAACGCCTGCTGCAAGGCTTCGATGGCCTTGCCCTTTTCGCCTTGCTGGATGTAGGTCAGGGCGCGGGCGTTCCACACCTGCGCGTCCTCGTTCCCGTCCAGTTCACGCAGAGCCTCCAGCGCCGCATCCAGTTGCAGCGTCTGACGCAGCAGCGACGCCCGCGCCACCAGCAGCATCCGCCGCCCGGCGATGTTGTCAATCGGGGTGGCTGCCAAACCGTCCTCCAGCACCGCCTGCGCGTCATCCCAGCGGGAGTGTTCGAGGTAAATCAGCGCCAATCCTTCGCACGGTACCCAGATCGGTTTTCCGGCAGCCTTGAGCAATGACAAGGCATGGCAATAGTACGTTTCGGCCTCGGCCAGTTCCCCCCGTGACCTGACGCTTTCAGCCAGATTGTTCAACACCGCCACACTGTCCGGCGCAAAGGCCAAAGCCTGACGCCACGCAATGATCGCATCATCCAGGCGGTTTCCCCGTCGCAGGGCAACCCCAAAGGTATTCAAGTATCCGCTGGTGCGGGGAGACAACGTTACCGCCTGAGTTGCGGCCTCGACCGCCAATCCATCCTTACCCTGCCGCAATGCCAGACGAGCGAGCTGTTCATAGAGTTCGGCTTCGGCGGGAGCGGCGGCAGTCGCCTGAAACAGGACCTGTTCCGACCCGGCCAGATCCCCCAGCCCCTGCAGACACAGCGCCAGCGGCAACAGGATCACCGGCTGCCGGGGGGCCAGCGCATTGGCAGCCTGTAACAGCGGCAAAGCCGCAGTCTCGTCACCCTCCGCCCGCGCCAGAATCCCTTGCAGCAACGCAACAGCCGCACTTCCCGGGCTGGACGTTTCCAGCATCCCCAGATACATCCGCGCCCCATTCCGGTCTCCGCGCAGGGCATAGTCATACCCCTGCAGGAACAGTGGAAGCCTCAAAGAAGGCAATCCGTTTTTGTCCGTCACGGCAGCACGCGAAGTTTTAGGGGGCATGGTGTCCTCGACCAACTGGTTCTCAGGAGGGATGGAAGCATCATTTCTTGATGCCGGAGCAGGAGGCAGTATCGCCCGGAACGCATAAAGGCGTGACACAAGATTGCGCCACGCCTTTATGCTCACCCATTGTTTCAGCAGTGCGACCGGCTGATTTGCTTAACACACAACAGCACAGGGCATTTGCCGTGACCGTTCCGGACCCGTGTGCGTTGAACCTGACGCAGGCTGGTCCAACCCTTTATGGTGCCGCATTGTTGTTGCGAAAACCGGTTCCGGCTTTTCGCACAATACTCTGGCACGGAAAATGCCCTACGCCGACGCAGCCTGAGCAGGAGCTTCGGCGGATTCGCTGTTGCGCAGGCCAGCAGCCAGATTGCGGTTGATGTTGATCAACACGTCCAGGTCTGTCGGCTCGCTGCTGCGCATCGCCTTCATCGTCTGCTTGTCGACAAAGATCGACAGGCTGAGGATGTTGGCCTTGATGTCCGCCGGCAACTGGTTTTCCGGTTCGGTGATGTCAGCCTGAACGATGGTCCACAGCAGGTGGTTAAAACGCAGGGCCTGGGCGTACCCTTCGATATTTTTCACCTTCTGCTTGGCATCTTCCAGCATCACAGCGGCCTTGGTAAAGGCCATCGCTTCGACCTCACGCGGGGTCAGACTCGATTTCTGCATCTGCTGGTAGGCGCTGATCTGCTCTTTCGCCATTGGAACTAACCTCCGATTCGTACTGGATGAGCTTCCGACAAAGTTTCAAGGCGCGGTAGTGGTCGCCTTCGACAATCCGACGCGAGACATCGACCATAAGGTCGATAATCTTGACGTCCACCGTCATTTCAATCAACTGGCGGAGAAGATGGAAGTAGAGCTTGTGGTACCGCCGCTCTTCTGCCGGTTCAACGTACATGTGCAAGATCGCGACATACAGCTGCTTTGCGGGCGTATCAGCCTCATCCTCAGCAATGATATCCTTTTGCCGCAACACCGGAACCCGGTTCAGCACGACAATCTCGGCCTTTGCGGGGCCGTTGGCAATCACGGCTGTTCCAACCAGCACTTTTTCATTGGGGCGAAGCGTTAGTTTGAGGGGCATTGCATATCCTGTCCGGCCGCTGCAGCGGCCCTTTTCCCACTAGATACCGGCCCACGAAACAGGCCGACCTTCACCCATCGTTTCACCGCACGTTTTCGGCGCGGCCCCATACATGCACTTTCATGTGCCTGGCAAACCCGACGGGTATGCCAACAGTATGAGGCAAATCCCCGCGTTCGGAAAGATGCTCGTGAGACAGGCATCCCTCCAATCGGCAGAGGCAGCACGCTGATACACAGGCAGATCAGCAACACATCATTGACCTGCATAATACGGAGCAAAAATTACGGAGTGGTAAACGACCGCCTGCTTTTCCCATTTCCCTCAACGCTCAAGATGCTCACAGGCCCCCCTCTCCCCAAAGAGAGGGCTGTCCCATCCCTTTTTTTGCCGTGTCCCGAAGGTTTATCCAAAAGACTTCTTGCAACGCATTCAAAGAAGACAAACTCTCTAAAGACAGATCAGTCAATGAGATCTGTTCCTTGGTGGGTGCGATCATGAGCCACATGTCCCGTTCTTTTTGCCGTGCAACATTTACCGGAGCCATCCTTGCTGGCCTGACCCTGGCAGACCCTTGCCATGCCACTGCCCCCCCCACCGAGACTCCCCCCTCCTCCACACCCGGCCTGCTGCCGTCCCATCCCGCCGTCGCCTTGTCCTGTCAGGCCGTATCAACCGATCCCGGTGGCAGCGTCAGCCTCAGCATGAAACCCAGTTCGGTCCCGCACACCGTGCAATATCAGGCCGAAGCCCAGAGCCTGACCGAATTGGGGCGGCGGTTTCTGAATGCGTGGAAAGACGAAGCCTTTCAGCGGTGCGGAAAATTCCGCGGCCTGTGGACCACCCCTGATGGTCGCCAACAGCGCGTTGAAGGCAAAACGGCACAGGACGTGCTGGACCGGCTAAAGACGCTGGGCGCGAAACCGTGAACCCGGTCATTAGAGCATTTCTCGGTCTCCAAGGATCACGATAAATGCTCTAATGACTTGTTATCCAAGCAAATACGTCGTCGCAGATGTGTCCATCTGCTCGGGATTTGCTCTAGGGCATTGTACCTGCGTCACATCACAGTACACGACAAACAGAAAACAAGATCATGGAGCGCTGCTCCAAACCTCGCTGGGGTCAATCGGCCCCAGACCCCATTCTTTTGAATTCAAAGAAAAAATGGGGGATTGGGGCCTCAGGCCCCAAACGGGTCCGGGCGGTAGCCCGCTCTTGCTTCCCGACTGTCGTATACTGTGGCCTCCGGTTTAACGCACGCTGTTCTAGAGCATTTTCCGTTCTCTCTGAATCACTTTAAATGCTCTAATGTCTTGTATTTTCAGCAAATACGTCGTCGCAGATGGACCCATCTGCTCGGGATTTGCTCTAATGCTCGGCAAACATTTCCAGTTGCCAGCGCAGTTCAACCTCGGGCATCGCATAGCTGCCATCTGGACGCGGAGGCAATGAAGAGTTGGCCGGAACGCGCCCCAGCTTGATCTGGACTTCGTGGGCAAAGCGGGCTGACAGTCCAGCAGCCCAGACCAGTGCAGTAATGGCCCGCGCCGACTGCGAGGCGATGATTTCCAGCACCACCCGCACCGACTGCCCCGAACACACTGCCAGCCCGGCCACCAGTTCATCCACATGGTCGGTCAGCAATGACACCATCAGGGTTGTTTCATTCAGCCGACCGATCTCGTACAGCGCCCGTGCCTGCGCAATAAACGGCTTGAAGCGGTTTTCCGCCTGCTGACTATAAACATTCGGCAACGCCCCGCCGCCTTCCTGCAATTTCGCATGCAGGCGGGCATTGACCACCGAACCGATTTCCTTCATCGCCTGTGCTGGCAAATCTGCCCGTTCCAGCAGCCTCTGCAACAGGTGGTCAGCCAGAATTTCAGCCAGCCGCTTGACGCCGTAATCCACCAGTTCGGGACGGTGCACCAGCGGTTGCTGCCATTCAGGCCGGTCTTCGGAGCGCGCAATCAGCGCATCCAGAGTATGTTCCTGCAATTGGGCATTGGAGTTATACAGCAGATGGGTGATGGCCTTGGTGTCTCCGCTGGCCACGATGGCATCGGTCACCGATGCATCGACATAGGCACGGCGGGAAATGGCCGACAGAGCCCCCTCGATAGGACTGGAACGGATGATGTCCAACAAGTCCTGTTCCCCAAGGATCGGAGAAAACTCCAGAATCGGGGCGGCAACAATAATTTCCAGATCACGCGCCAGACGATTGATCAACGCTGGATCAATGTTCGGCAATTCCTTCAGGCCCTCGGCAATCGCCGCCCGAACCAGCGCCACCCGGTCACGCGACAGGCGATCAAGGACTTCGAGCGTGATCGAACGGGCCCGCTTGCTCTGCTGGTTGTGGTGCTCGGGACTGGTTTCCCCCAACGCCACCTTGTCGGCCAGTTGGGCACGCACGTCGGCATCACTGTCATCGGTCAGCAGCAGGTTGGCCCGCACCGGCGCAGACGGATTGCCAGCGACGGCCAACCGCACATCCCGGTCCTGATCACCGGCCAGATAGTAAAGAATTTCGGCCGGGACATCGAGGCGAGCGGCCAGTTGCCGCCGGATGGTGACATCCGCCGCCGCCAGCACACGCGCCTGTTCATAGCTCAGTTCGCCATCCTGGCTGGGAATCAGCAACGGATCATCCTCGGCCATTACCCCACGGTCTTCTACCGGGGCACGCATCAATTGCCAGCGCAACGCAACCAGAATGGAGCCGATCGTCATGATGAACGCCCTCCCTGGGGAGCTGGCGCAACGCTATAGCTTCCCTTGCCGCGCTGTTTGACGCTGTACATGGCCGCGTCGGCCCGACTGATGAACTGGTTCATGTCTTCGCCGTAGACCGGGTCATAGACCGCGATGCCGATCGAGAACATCAGCGGTGCCTGAGGCGATCCGGAATATTTTCGCAAGACAACAGAGGCCGCCAGAAAGACATCGGCCCGCTTGATGGCCACGGTATCGTCAGCGGCATCCAGCCAGACGGCAAATTCGTCACCGCCCAGACGGGCCACGATATCCGTGCCCCGGGTATTGCCTTTCAGGATTTCAGCCACCCGACGCAACACCTCGTCCCCCACCTCATGCCCACGGGTATCATTGACCATCTTGAAATTGTCGAGGTCAACATACATCAGGGCTCCGGTTTCCCGGCTGCGCGCCAGGCGACGAATCCGTCGCTGCATGTCTTCATAAAAAGCCCGCCGGTTCAGCAACCCGCTCAGGCTGTCCGTGCGGGACACCGCCACCAGAATCCGGTGATTGTGCAACTGCTCCAGGGCGACGCCAATCTGGCCGCCAATGCTGACCAGCAAACGCTGTTCGGCCAGCGTAAAATCCGGGCGGCCGTAATCCCGCCAGACCAGAATGACCCCGTTCAGGCGATCCCCGTACTCGGCAAAGGCGGCCATGAAACGCCGTCCGTTGATCTCGTCACAGACAACGCCGTCATCGTCTTCGGCTTCCTGCAACAACAGGGTTACGCGGGCAATTTCCTGATCGGTCCCCGCCCGGCCAAAAACGGCTTCCTGCACGAAATTGGGGCGGGAGACCCCGCGCAACTGGGGGGTCGTGCTGGAAAAAATCTGACACCCGGTTCCCGACAATCCATGCGTGACGGCGCTGGCCGCCGCCTGAATCATCGCCTCGGGGGCCGCTTCGCGGCGGAACAGGCGGACAATCCGGCTCAGCGTCCGCTCGCGGGCACGGGATTCCGACGCCTCGGCCTCATGGAAACGCAGATTGGTGATATCGCGGCAAACACCGCGTGCTCCGACAAACTCGCCCTCGCGGTCCATCAGGGGGACCTGGGAAAACTCCAGACAGGCCGGGCTGCCATTGGCGTCAATCAACCAGGCCTCGACACGATGCAGCGGGGTCGGAGACAAAAACGGGATAATCGGGCCGACCTGATGATCAGGGTCCATCAATTCACCGGCAGAGCGACCAATCAAATCGCGTGGCTTGTAGCCAATCAATCCTTGCGGTGCCACAAAGGCAAAACAGCCGTTCCGGTCGACTTCCCACGCAAAGTCGCTGGAGATTTCAACCATCTCCTTGTAGCGCGCCCGCGAGATCGTCAAGGCATTGCGCAAACCGGCATCCAGCGTTTGATCGCGCAGCAGGATCATGCCACCAAATTCGCGCCCGCCACCGATCAGGCCAACAGTACCGGTCAGGGCGGCAGGCAGCAGGGTCACATCATAGACCCGCTCGCCGTCCGGGCTTTCCAGCACCAGACGCTGGGACCCACCCCCTCGCAGGATCAGGCTCAGCACCATCGCCTTCATCGTCGGACTCAGATGATGCTGGATCATGGTTCCGGCAGCAGCAGCAAAAGCAGCGTTACGGGCCAGGACAGCCCCATCCTCGGACACAATGGCAATCGGATCAGCCAGCGCATCCAGGCGCTCTGTCACCAGACGCAGATCGTGTCCTTCCAAGGGTGTCACTGACACCGCATCCTTCAATGCTTCCGACGCCATGCTTTGTTGTACCATGCCCCCACGCGGATCGCGATGGTTTCCTATACACCCGCATCACCAGTGATACAGAATCACCCTCTTTGACCGAGGACTTTAGTTTTACGATCAGTCCGTAAAAAAGCCGTCAATTTCAGAATAAAAAAAAGCGAAGATACTGAAGGGCATCTCCGCTTTTTTTCACCTTAAGGATGATCAGGAATTCAAGGTGTCGGCGTAGCCCTGAATCTTGGAGGCCAGCGATGCTGCCATGAACTGGTCCAGATCGCCGTCCAGAACCCCGCCTGTATCCGAGGTTTCCACGTTGGTCCGCAGGTCCTTCACCATCTGGTAGGGCTGCAGGACATAGGAGCGGATCTGATGGCCCCAACCGTTTTCAGTCTTGGCATCCTGCTCGGCCTGCGATGCGGCCTCGCGGATCTGCAATTCACGCTCGTACAGGCGCGCCCGCAGCATGTTCCAGCAGTGCGCGCGGTTCTGGTGCTGTGACCGTTCGCTCTGGCACTGCACGACGATACCGGTCGGCATATGGGTGATACGCACCGCCGATTCCGTCCGGTTAACGTGCTGACCACCCGCGCCCGACGCACGATAGGTATCAATACGGCAATCGCCTTCATTGACTTCGATTTCGATGTTGTCATCGACCACCGGGTAGACCCACACCGACGAGAACGAGGTATGGCGACGCGCCGAGCTGTCATAGGGTGAAATACGCACCAGACGATGGACGCCGCTTTCCGTCTTCAGCCAGCCATAGGCATTGTGGCCGGTCACCTTGATGGTGACCGACTTGATGCCGGCTTCTTCACCATCGGACTCTTCGAGAATTTCCGTCTTGTAGTCGTGGGCATCGCACCAGCGCAGGTACATGCGGCGCAGGATGTTGGCCCAATCCTGCGCCTCGGTCCCACCGGCCCCGGCATTGATTTCCACATAGCAATCGTTGCCATCGGCTTCGCCGGACAGCAAACTTTCCAGCTCGCGCTTGGCCACCTCTTCGCGCAGGACACGCAGGGATGCAAGGCCCTCGTTGATGGTGTCCTCGTCGCCTTCGACTTCCCCCAGCTCGACCAGAGTGATCGCATCATCCAGCTCACGCTCCAGACGGCGGAAGCCGTTGATGGCGTTATCGAGCTGGGTCCGCTCACGCATCAGCTTTTGCGCGGCCTCGGCATTGTTCCACAGGTTGGGGTCTTCGGCATGGGCGTTCAGCTCCTCCAGACGGAGAACAGACACATCCCAGTCAAAGATGCCTCCGGAGCAAGGACATCGACTGCTTGATTTCATCGACCAGAGACTGGGCTTCTGCGCGCATTGTTTGGGTATCCGTTTGCTAATCGTATCGGGAACGGGTGGTATTTTTATTTAGAGCATCGCACGAAAAGTGGGAACCGGTTTTCGTATCAGCGATGCGACAGATAATCATCCCCGCATCGCACGAAAAGGGAGAACCGGTTTTCGTGCGGTGCAAGCGGGATCAATACAGCCCACCGGCCTGCGGCTGCGCCACCGGCGTTGCTGTCGCCGGACCGGTGGTGGTCATCGGCGGCGGAGCCAGCGTTGGCTGCTGCGCATTGGGGGCCGGGGCCACGGGCTGTTGCTGTGACTGGGCGGACGGCACCTGTGGCTGATACACTGGTGACTGATACACAGGCGAAGCCGGTGTTGCCTGCGGAACAGGCTGAGACGGAACCGCCTGTTCGGGCAGCCCATCCGGGTTGACCTGCACCGGAGGCGCCCCCCCCAACAGCGCCGGAGCGGTCACGCCGGGCACCGCCGCACCATAGGGGCTGTTCCCACCCGGCAGCGCCGACGGACCATTTTCATCCACAGGCGCACCGCCCAGTTCATCCCCCAGCATGTCGCCCTGCGCCGGAGCCGCCATCGGATCAAACGGTGCCGAGCCATCCAGCACCTGATCGGTCCCCAGCAGCGACGGCGTGCCATCCTTGAAGGCTTCGCGGATAATGTCGCTGTCACCATATTCGGCCAGACGGCCGGTCGCATGATTGACACGCACAAAGGCGATCCCCGGCGGCACCGGGAACGGGCGGACGGACTTGCCCTTCAGGGCCTCTTCCATAAAGCTCTTGAAGATCGGCAGCGCCGTCGATGTCCCGGTTTCCTGCCGCCCCAGCGTCCGCGGCTCGTCAAAGCCGACAAAGACCCCAACCACCAGATCAGGGGTAAAGCCCATGAACCAGGTATCGATGCTGTCGTTGGTGGTACCGGTCTTGCCCGCCATTGGCACCCCCAGTTCGGCCAGACGGCGCGCCGTGCCGTACTGGATCACGCCTTCCATGATGTGAACGATCTGATAGACCGACCGGGGATCAGCGATCTGCTCGCGGGTATCGGGGATCGCCGGCATATCCTGACCAACCCAGTTCATCGCATCACAGCCATCACAGGGGCGCCCGTCATGCTTGTAGATGGTCTTGCCGTTGCGGTCCTGAATGCGGTCGATCAGGGTCGCCTGCAACCGCTTGCCGCCATTGGCCAGCATGCCATAGGCCGTTGCCAGACGCAGGACGGTGGTTTCCCCCGCCCCCAGCGACGCTGCCAGCAAACGCGGGAACTTTTCGTCAATGCCAAAGGTTTCGGCCTTTTGCGCCACCTTGTCCATGCCAATGGCCTGCGCCAGACGCACCGTCATCAGGTTACGGGACTTTTCAATCCCGACACGCAAGGTCGAGGGACCATAATATTCGCCGGAATAATTTTTGGGCTGCCATTTCGGCAACCCCGGTCCCTGATCATAAATGAACGGAGCATCCAGCACCAGCGTTGACGGGGTATAGCCAGCCTCCAGCGCCGCCAGATAGACGAACGGCTTGAACGACGAGCCGGGCTGGCGCAGAGCCTGAGTGGCGCGGTTGAATTCCGATGCCTTGCTGGACCAGCCGCCGGACATCGCCAGCACGCGCCCGGTATGCGGGTCCAGCGCCACCATCGCCCCGTTCACATCGGGGATCTGGCGCAACGAATAGACCGCCGGACCTTTGGCCTCATCTTTCCTTGTATCGTCTTTCTTTGCGTCATCCTTGCCCGCTTTGGCGGGTTTGCTGTCCTTTTTCGGGGCCAGTTCGACCATGATCAGGTCGCCGCGCCGCATGACATCACCGGTCTTGCCAACCGCCGGGCCCATGCCCTGTTTGCCGGGCAGAACCCGCCGGGCCCAGCGCATGTCTTCCAGCGGGATGGTCCCGGTCGTTCCGTCCGGCAGGCCGATTTTTGCCTCTTTGGCCCCGGCATCCAGCACCATCGCCAGACGCCATTCATCAAGCATCCCCTTCGGCGGCTGGGCCGCCGACAACAGCTTTTGCCACACGGCATCGCTGGCGGCGCTGGGCAGGTCAACATGATCGGCCACCCCGCGCCAGCCATGGCGACGATCGTATTCCTGCAATCCCTTGCGCAGCGAACGGGTGGCCAGCTCCTGATAGGCCGGATCAAGGGTAGTGCGGACAGCCAGCCCGCCCTTGTACAGCTGGTCTTCGCCGTACTGCTGCACCAGTTGGCGGCGGACTTCTTCGGCAAAGTACTCGCCACCGCGCACATAGTCGGTTTCGTCACGCGACCGGATGGTCAACGGTTCCTGCATCGCCTGCCGGGCTTCCTCGGCGGTGATGTGGCCGTCTTCCTGCATGCGGCCAATCACCCAGTTGCGGCGCTCGACAGCGGCATCATGGTGACGGAAAGGATGGTAATTGTTGGGAGCCTTGGGCAAAGCGGCCAGATAGGCGACTTCGGCCACATCCAGCTGATCCAGCGACTTGTTGAAGTAATTCAACGCCGCCGCCGCCACCCCATAGGACCCCATGCCGAGGTAGATTTCATTCAGGTACAGCTCGAGGATTTTTTCCTTGCTGTACATCTGTTCCAGCCGGGTGGCGAGGATCGCTTCCTTGACCTTGCGGGCAATGGAGACTTCGTTGGTCAGCAGAAAGTTCTTGGCCACCTGCTGGGTGATGGTCGATGCCCCCACCGGGCGGCGGTCCGAACCCATGTTCCGCGCGTTCACCACCACCGCACGCAGCAGGCCCATCGGGTCAATCCCCTGATGGGTATAGAACGTTTTGTCTTCGGCGGACAAAAAGGCGTTCACGATCTGCTGGGGAATGGCATTGACCGGCACAAAGACGCGCTTTTCCACCGCGTATTCGTTCATCAGGTGCCCGTCACCAGCATACAGGCGAGTGGTGACCGGCGGCTGATAATTGGCCAGCTGGGTATAGTCCGGCAGCTGTTGCCCATAGTGCCAGAACACACCACCAACAGCCAGGACCGCCAAAAAGACGAGCAGCAGAATGGTGCTGAGAGTGAAAACGATAAACCGGACCATGGACAGTCACCAATCCTCTAAACCGTCGCGCGTTACATCTGGATCAGGCACGACGATCCCGCCTTTTGAAGTGTCGCATCGTGTGTGCGCAAAACCGGATCCACTGTTGCGTACGATGCCCTAACCCGACACGGGTCAACCGTCCCGGCGCCTTTATGCGTGGGACGGCCTGATACTCACGGGCAAACCGACGGTCTGCACGATGATCTTGTGCAAACCGATGGCCTGCACGATGGCCTTGTTATGGGGTTTCCGTGCCACGGTGTCATCAACGATCTGGAACAATACGGCCTTGCAGACAGAAAAAAGGCATCCCCCAAGCCGCAGCGCAACCCCGAAGAAGGCGGCTCCCACCACAGTCACCATTCGGTAATTACCGCCCGCTCTTGCGAACCTTGTTGAAGTAGGCATCAACCGATCGTGTCAGCGAGTCTCCCAGCTTGGCACGATACTCTCTGGTTTGCAGTTGTCGTGCTTCGTCCGGATTCGACAGATAGCCCATTTCGATCAGCACCGACGGCACATCCGGGGCCTTCAGCACCGCGAAACCGGCAAAGCGGTGCGTTTGCCGCAACAGCGTCACTTCACGCCGCAACTGCACCACCATCCCTTCGGCCATCTGCGACGACAGGTTCATCGTTTCCCGCTGGGCCAGATCGATCAGGATGTTGGTCACATCCTGACTTTGGTGACTGAGGTCCATCCCGGCGATGATATCGACCTTGTTTTCAGAATCCGCCAGCGCGGCGGCTTCGGAGTCAGAAGCCTTTTCAGACAGGGTATAGACCGACAGCCCCTTGACCGCCGTGCTGGGATTGGAGTCAGCATGCAGGCTGATAAACAGGTCGGCACCATGGCGACGGGCAATGGCAATCCGCTCACGCAAGGGGATGAACATGTCGGTGCTGCGGGTCATGTGGACGGTATAGCGCCCACTGCGATCGAGCATCGCCTTGAATTCCTTGCCCGCAGCCAGGGTGATATTTTTTTCATAGATGCCGGTCACACCGATGGCACCGGGATCAACCCCGCCGTGACCGGGATCGAGCACGATCACCGGCTTGCGCCCGGACGATGCCACCTGTTTGGGCGTTTCCGGCGGCTTGACCGCCACTTCCGGCTGTTCAGGCGGCGGGGCCGCCGGCTGGAACGTCCCCATGCGGTTGTTCGGCCCCGACGCCTTGAGGAACGCCTCGATGGAAGTCACCTCGAGGTCCATCACAAAGCGCCACGGACCACCATCGGTGGGAGGAATGACGAACGCCTGCTTTACCGTCGCCGGACGGGAGAGGTCAAACACAAGCCGCGAATTTCCCGGCTGGAACAGGCCATAGCGCAACGAACTGACCAGCCCGCCACCGCCAAACACCCCGTTCCCCTGAAACTGCCAGGCCACTTCGGGCATATCAACCACCACCCGCGCCGGGTCCGGCAGGGTGAACAGGCTGAAATTCACCTGACTGGCAAAGTCGATCACCACGCGGGTAAAGCCGTCATGCGACCCCAGCCGGACACTGGTCGCCCGCACGGCAGCCAGAACGGCATCGGGGCAGACCAGCACACCGGCCAGCCCGCAAAAGCCCGCCAACACCGCACGCCGGGGCAGAACCGGGCCTTCCAGACCATCTCTGGCCATTCGCGCCGATCGTCGTGTCAAAGCCTGCGCTGTCACGGCCTGATCGTCTGCGGAGGAGGTTCCTTTGCGGTATCTCATGCCTTTGTGCGGGCCCTTTTAAACCTAACCGTTGCTCTGGCACGCTCCTGCCGGGTGCCACCGTACTGATACAGTGATACAGGGGGAGGACGGATCACAAACCACCATCCCTGCGTTCAAGAGGCATTCTCTGGGACTGTCGCGGCGAGTTTGTCCGAAAGCCCCCGTTCATGCAACCCCAAACCACCCCGCAAACCGCCCCATGGTCCGACGGAGCCAGCCCCAGACGGTTGAATTTGCGTAAAAAGCCTGCAAGCACCCGTTTTCCCTGACCATTTTCCACCCACTGGACAAAGAAGGTGCAACAGACGCGAAAGAAGCGTTGTAGAAGTTTCTGCCAACAGGTATTGTGAACCAGTGAATGGCCGTCGCTGGTCCATTTTCACTCCGCATCCCTCCCGCGCTCTGGAGCTGTAGCCGCCGAAACAAAGGCGCTCTGACCACTCGCAAAAGGGGTGATGCGGCAGGAACGTTCCCTGCCATACAGGGGGTGCATCCGGGTAGAAAGCCCCGCAATCCGGGGACCATGCCCCGGGCGCCCCACAGCGCAGTCTGTCCTGCCGCTCCGGTCTGGTGATCCCGTCAACAGGGACCGCAGGCTGTCAGGGAGGAAACACCAGTGATCAGTTCACCTCACCATCCTATTTTCGAGGTCTTTTGTGCTGCCCCTTCCCCGTAACGACAAAACTGACAACGGCACCAGCCTGATGCTGGGTCGCCGCTGCATGGTCGTTGACGGTGGCCTGTCGGGCGCTGAAAGCCCCCTTGGCACGATTTCCCGCGCATCCATGCCCTCCTGCAGGGGGATGACGCGGTGACACGGAGTTACACGGTTAATGGTCAAGCGTATGCTTATCGATGCAACGCACGCCGAAGAAACGCGCGTTGTTGTCGTCAATGGAACCCGGCTGGAACAGCTTGACGTCGAGACGTCAACCAAAAAGCAGCTGAAGGGCAACATCTATCTCGCCAAGGTGATCCGCGTGGAGCCGTCACTTCAGGCGGCCTTTGTGGACTATGGCGGAAACCGCCACGGTTTCCTCGCCTTCAGCGAAATCCACCCCGACTATTATCAGATCCCGCAGGCCGACCGTCAGGCCCTGATGGAAGCCCAGGCCGCCGAAGCCGCACGCGATGACGACGAAGACGACGACGTTGACAACCTCGGCGGCGACGATCAGGACGACGAAGCCCCGCGCTCGCGTTCCCGCTCGCTGCGTGACTACAAAATCCAGGAAGTCATCAAGCGCCGCCAGATCATGCTGGTGCAGGTGGTCAAGGAAGAACGCGGCAACAAGGGCGCAGCGCTGACCACCTACCTCAGCCTCGCCGGTCGTTATTGCGTGCTGATGCCCAACACCTCGCGCGGGGGTGGCGTGTCGCGCAAGATCACCAGTCTGGCCGACCGCAAGCGCCTGAAACAGATCATGGGCGAGCTGCACAGCCCGACCTCGATGGCCGTCATCCTGCGCACCGCCGGACAGGAACGCTCCAAGGCCGAAATCAAGCGCGACTATGAATACCTGATGCGGACCTGGAACCAGATCCGCGAAACCACCATGCAATCGCGCGCCCCGGCCCTGATCCACGAAGAAGGCAGCCTGATCAAGCGCGCCATCCGTGACGTTTACTCGTCGGACATCGAAGAGGTGCTGGTCGATGGCGAAGAAGGCTATCGTCTGGCCAAGGACTTCATGAAGCTGCTGACCCCCAGCCACGCCAAAAAAGTCCAGCCCTATCGCGACGACACCATGCCGCTGTATCACCGCTATCAGGTGGACAGCCAGCTTGACGCCATGCACAGCCCGACCGTCCATCTGAAGTCGGGCGGCTATATCGTCATCAACCAGACCGAGGCGCTGGTTGCCATCGACGTCAACTCGGGCCGCGCCACCAAGGAACGGCACATCGAGGAAACGGCGCTGAAGACCAACCTCGAAGCCGCCGAGGAAATTTCCCGTCAGTTGCGCCTGCGCGATCTGGCCGGCCTGATTGTGATCGACTTCATCGACATGGAGGAGAGCCGCAACAACGCCGCCGTCGAACGCAAGCTGAAGGAAGCCCTGAAGCAGGATCGCGCCCGCATCCAGATGGGCCGCATCAGCCACTTCGGCCTGCTGGAACTGTCGCGTCAGCGCCTGCGCCCGTCGTTGCAGGAAACCAGCTTCGAAGTCTGCCCGCACTGCAAGGGCTCGGGCGTGGTGCGGTCGGTCGAAAGTGCCGCCGTCCACATCCTGCGCGTGATCGAGGAAGAAGGCGTCCGCCGCCGCTCGGCCGAAATCGTCGTCTCGGTGGCGACCCCGGTCGCCCTCTACATCCTCAACAACAAGCGTTCGGCACTGGCTGAAATCGAATCCCGCTATGACTTCAATGTCTATCTGCGGGGCGACGACACCCTGATCAGCCCCGATTACCGGATGGAAAAGGTCAAGGCCGAAGCCCTGCCGCTGCGCGCTGGCGACGACCGCCCGGTCGAAGACCTGCCCGCGCAGGCGGTGGTGTCGGCCTCGGCAGCCATCGAGCCGGAAGATGCCGAAGACGCCATCATCCTCGGCGCTGATACCGACGAAGACACCAGCGAAACCGGTGACACCGGCAACGGGGACCGCAAGCGCCGCAAGCGTCGCAAGCGTCGTCGGCGCTATGAAGACGGTGATGAGTCACAGGCCACCGGCAGCGACAGCGACGCTCAGGACGAAGACGCGCAGGACGAAGACGGTCAGGACGACGGCGCCGAAGACGACGCCAACGACGCGACCAGTGAAGAAGAGCGTGAAAACCGCCGCCGCCGCCGTTCCCGTCGTGGTGGTCGCCGCCGTCGTCGTGGCGATGGCAACGATGAACAGGCCAACGGCGAAGAAGACCGCGCCATTGACGCCGAAGACATCGGTGCCGACGGTGCCACCAAGGTTGCCGCCCCGCTCGAAGACGCCCCGGCTGAGGCTCCGGTCGCCGTCGCTGTTGACGCTGTGGTGGAGCAGGCCGAAGACGACGACGCCTCGCAAAGCAGCGAGCGCCCGCGCCGCCGCCGTGTCCGCCGTGCCGCAGGCACCCGCGATACCAGCACTCCGGCGGTGACCATCGACGCCCAGCCCGAAAGCGCCCCGGCGCCGATGGTTGTTGAGGCTCCGGTGGTGGAAGCTCCGGTGATTGAGGCCCCTGCCCCGGTGGCAGCGGTCGAGCCGGTCGCTGAAGCCGTGGCCGAAGTCGCCACCAGCAAGCCGGCCGAAGTCGCCGCAGCCGCCCCGGCTGCCGACGCCAAGCCGCGCCGTGGGTGGTGGAGCCGGTAAGGCTCTTCCAGCCTGAAACAAAAACAGGGTGCTTTTCGTCGTCCGCTGGACATGGAAAGCACCCTGTTTTTTTATGCCTGTGGGGAAGAAGGAAAAGGGAAAAGTCGTGTGGCTCCGCCCCACACCTCGCTGGGGCCTTGAGGCCCCAGACCCCGATTTTTGATAGAATTTATGGGGCACCTTCCGCATGATCATGGCCTGCGCTCTTGATACATGAGGCACCTCAAATTCAGAAATACAGGACTTTCTTTCCTGCCATCTTCCTGATTCTCTGGGCAAGCGGCTTTGTTTTTCTCAAAATGGGGCTGGCCTATGCCGACCCCCTGACGTTTCTGGCGCTGAGATATGTCCTTGTCGTCGGCGCGCTGCTCATTCCGATACTTCTGATCAGGCCCGCCTTTCCCTCAACAAAACGAGGATGGGCAGCCCTGATCGGCGTCGGCCTGTTTCTGCAAGCCGGGTATTTTGCCTTTACCTACCTCAGCCTGCGCTATGGCCTCACGGCTGGGGCGGTCGCCCTGATCACCAGCCAACAGCCCATCCTGATGGGCCTGCTGGCCCCCACCCTCGCCGGGGAACGGGTGTCACGGACACGCTGGCTTGGCCTGATCCTCGGGGTGAGCGGCGCGGCAATCGTTATCCTCGCCAATGCAACCACGACGGCAACATCCCCTGTCGGCATCCTGTTCGGTGTTTTGGCGCTTTTTTCCATGGCGGCCAGTACCCTGACGGAAAAGCGGTTCTCCGTTCCAACGCATCCGCTTGCCGCGAACCTTGTGCAGTATTCAATAGGCTTGGCTATTGCCGCCCCGCTGGCCTATTGCCTTGAACCAATGACCGTCACCTGGTCATGGCAGCTCATCGGTTCCCTGAGCTATCTGGTCTTCGGAAATTCCTTGCTCGCCATTTCGCTCCTGCTCGCGATGGTACGCCATGGCGAAGCATCGCGGGTTTCGGCGCTGTTCTTCCTCGTCCCACCACTCACGGCGATCATCGCCTTTGTGGTGCTGGGCGAACCCTTCGCCCTGACTGCCATTCCGGGGATGCTGCTGGCCATTGCAGGCATCTATCTCGTGATGCGCAAATCGTGAAAAGACTGGGGGTCTGGTGCCTTCAGACCCCCAAAACAAAAATCGCCTCTTGCGGTCCCCTCAGGGCTGCAAGAAGCGTTGATATCCTCGAAAGTTGGCGTCCCCACGGGGATTCGAACCCCGGTCGCCGCCGTGAAAGGGCGGTGTCCTAGGCCTCTAGACGATGGGGACGTCGAGGCGTGGGCGGTTTATACGCATCGGCCAGACATCTGGCAAGACATTTCTTCATCATCGGGCAAAAAAACAATAAAAACAAACCCATGGTCCTTAATACCCAAGTGAAATAAATTTCTGGTTGCGTGACGACCGTCACAGGTTGGCCCTGATCCATCGGCCACAATCGCCGTTCTTTCGGGCGGAAGCCTTTCAAAAAACTTCAATCAGGACAATACCTTATCACCATTCGCGCAGGGGAGTGACCGGGCAACCATGCTGATTTTGGCGACAGACTTCGGCCTTGCGGGCCCGTACATGGGCCAAATGCATGCGGTCCTCGCCCTCAATGCCCCCTCTGTGCCACGGATTGACCTGTTCGCCGATCTTCCGGTGTTTGATCCCTATCGGGCATCATACCTGCTTCCGGCCTATTGCCGGACGCCCTTTCCTGCTGACAGCGTGTTTCTGTGCGTGGTGGACCCCGGCGTCGGCACTGACCGCAAAGCGGTTATCGTTCGCACAGCGCAGGGCTGGTTCGTCGGCCCTGATAACGGCCTGTTTGCGCAGATCGTCCGCCGGGCAAAAACCGTCGAGGCGTGGGAAATCCTCTGGCGTCCGGAAACCCTCAGCGCCAGCTTTCATGGCCGCGACCTGTTTGCCCCGGTGGCGGCGGCCCTTGCGCGTGGCGAACGCCCGGCAGCAGAGCCGACGGCGGAGTGCCTGTACGCAGCCCCCCTCCCCCCGACCGAGCTTGACCGCCCACACTGGCCCGACGATCTAGCCGAAATCGTCTATCTCGACCATTACGGCAACGCCATCACCGGCTTGCGCCCGTCAGTTCTTGCTGCTGATGCCGTTCTGTCCTGCCGGGATAACCGCGTCCGTGCGGCGACAACCTTTGGTGACGTCCCACCGCAGAGCGGATTCTGGTACGTCAACAGCAACGGCCTGATTGAGATTGCCCTCAATGGCGGCAGCGTAGCGACTCACTGGCACGGGGGGATTGGTGATCATGTCTCGGTCTGACTCCCTGCCTCTGACAACCAAAAAATCCTTTCCCTTGAGACACAAAGCGACCTTTCCTAAAACTTTAGGTAAATTTAAACGGATTCTGCCCCATTCTGGGGACATCATCACAGTCATTGGTATGAACGGCCTGGTGGGCGCAAAAGCGGTGGTCCAACAATGAGCTTGCACGTAAAGTTCTGGGGAGTCCGGGGCAGCATCGCCTGCCCAAGCCCGAACCATGTCGTCTATGGTGGCAACACCAGTTGCGTGCAGGTCACCCTTGACGACCACACCATCATTTTTGATGCAGGCACCGGCATTCGCGGGCTAGGCCATGAGATCCTGCGCCGCGACATCCGCCGCAGCAGCCTGATGCTGACCCACACCCATTGGGACCACATCAACGGCTTTCCGTTCTTTGCTCCGGCGTTTCAGGCCAACCGCCACTTCCGCATCTATGCCGGTCACCTGCAAGAAATGGGCGGCATCTATCATGTACTGGCCAACCAGATGGCCAACCCGACCTTCCCGGTTCCGCTCGATGCGTTGCAGGCCACTCTGGAATTCATCGACTTCACGCAAGGCGAAACCCTTGAACCCGAACCGGGGGTGCTGGTCCGCACCGCCCCCCTGCGCCACCCCAATGGCGCCACCGGCTATCGGGTCGATTACAAAGGGGCTTCGGTCTGTTACGTCACCGACACCGAGCACATCCCCGGCCAGCCGGACCAGACCATTCTGGACCTGATCGCCGGCGCCGATCTGGTGATCTATGACAGCACCTATACCGACAGCGAATTCCCGGCCAAAGTCGGCTGGGGCCATTCGACATGGCAGGAAGGCGTCCGCCTGTGCCGTCAGGCCGATGCCAAGCGGCTGGCCATTTTCCACCATGACCCCGACCACGACGACCAGTTCATGGAACGGCTGGAAGAAGAAGCCCGCACCCTGTGGTCTGGCGCGCTGGTGGCCCGCGACAATCTGGAACTGACTCTCGCCTGAGCCAGAGGACAACCGCACTTTTCCTCTGGCTTTGTTTTTGTCATTCGTTATATTCATTGGGATATAAAAAAGGAGGCGAGCCATGCGGGTTGCGGTTGCCACTCAGGATCTGACGCGGATTGATGCCCACTTCGGTTGGGCCAAACACATGATGTTCTTTGACATCAACGCCGAGGGCTATCATCTGGTCCGCACCCACCGCTTTCGCGGGCCGTTGCAGGCCGACGGCGACCCGGCCAAGCTGGCGGCCAAAATCCGCACCCTGCGCGGCTGTTCGCTGGTGTTTGTGCAGGATATCGGTCTCGAAGCCTCGGCCCGCCTGAACAGTCTGCACATTCAGGCGGTGCGCTCCTACGCCAACCGCCCGATTTCCGAGGCGCTGGAAGATCTGGTCAGCCGCCTGCGCCAACGCCCGCCGCGCTGGCTGCGGCGCGAAGAACAGCGGTCTCGTCAGTCACAGGCCCGCCTGTCCCTCAGCGCCCAAGCCACGTACTGACTTACGGGCAGAAACGCTGCGCGGTGGTGATCGTCACCCCCGCCTGTGCCAACGCCGCCAGCGCCCGCCCGACCGAGCCGTCAAGGTCGATCCCCCGGCTGGCGTCTTCGATCAGCACCGCCTGCAACCCGATGGCGCGAGCATCCAGCAGCGAGTAACTGACGCAATAATCGGTAGCGAGACCACAGCCAATCACCCGCGTCACGCCCCGCGCCTGCAAATACCCTTGCAGGCCGGTGGCCGTCTGATGGTCGTTTTCAAAGAAGGCCGAGTAGGAATCGACCGTCGGCGTTCCGCCTTTGCGGATGATCGCCTGCGCCGCCCCGCTGCGCAGATCGGGATGGAACGCCGCTCCCAGACTGTCCTGCACACAATGATTCGGCCACAACACTTGCTCACCATAGGGCATGGTGATGGTCTGGAACGGCTGACGCCCCGCATGTGACGAGGCAAACGAGCCATGCCCGACCGGGTGCCAGTCCTGCGTCAGCACAATCGCCGCCCCGGCCTGCATCGCCTGAACAATCAGGCCGTTGATCACCGGCACCACCGCATCACCCTCCGGCACTGCCAAAGCGCCCCCCGGACAAAAGTCGTTTTGCACATCAATGATCAGCAGCACATCGGTTGGCAGAAACGCCATTGCATCCCCCTGCAATAAAGTTGGCCTGCGGAATCCTATCCGATCTTGCGCACCGCACTCAGCAGTTTCCGTGCCGCACAATAAATTTCAAACGAAACTTTCTCACCCGACAGATGGTTTCCAAAGAAACAATATATCCGCCATCCGGAATACCTCAGCAGATTATTGCGTTATTTCACAGCCCCGCCAAGCCCGATTGAACAGTCTGAAAACACAGCATAAATTACCAGACAGGACGGCATAAAAAACAGAATGGCCCAGCCATCCCGTCCTGATTTTCGTCACCACCGGCCCGTGAACAGGGAGCAGCGGCCCATGACGATCAATGTCAACATTACCCTCGATGACAAATACACCGTCGGCAAAGGCCGGGTGTACCTCAGCGGCATTCAGGCCCTGGCCCGAATCCCGATGATGCAGCGAGACCGTGATCAGGCGCAGGGACTGAATACCGCAGGCTTCATCTCCGGCTATCGCGGCTCGCCGCTCAGCGGGATCGACAGCACGCTGGTCAAGGCCAGCCAACACCTGAAAGAGCGCAACATCCACTTCCAGCCGGGCGTCAACGAAGACCTTGCCGCCACCGCCGTCTGGGGCAGCCAGCAGGTCAACCTGTTTCAGGGGGCCCGCTACGATGGCGTGTTTGGCATGTGGTACGGCAAAGGCCCCGGCGTTGATCGCTCGTGCGACGTGTTCCGCCATGCCAATATGGCCGGAACCTCGCCCCATGGCGGCGTTCTGCTGCTGGCCGGGGACGACCACGCCGCCAAGTCCTCCACCGTCGCCTTTCAGACCGAATATGCCTTTGCCGACCTGCAAATCCCGGTGCTGCATCCGGCCAACGTGCAGGAAGTGATTGATTACGGCTTGATCGGGCTGGCGATGAGCCGCTATTCCGGCTGCTGGGTGGCGCTGAAATGCCTGACACAGGTGATGGACAGCTCGGCCTCGGTCGATGTCGATCCCGACCGCCTGAAGCTGGTCATACCGCCGTTCGACATGCCTGCCGATGGCCTGCATATCCGCTGGCCGGATACCGCGCTGGCGCAGGAATACCGCCTGATGCGCTACAAGCTGTATGCCGCACTGGCCTTTGCCCGCGCCAACGGCCTGAACCGGGTGGTGATCGACAGCCCCAATCCCCGGCTTGGCATCGTCACCACCGGCAAAAGCTATCTCGATGTGCGGCAGGCGCTGGATGATCTGGGGGTGACGCCACAGCTGGCGGCGCAGATCGGCCTGCGCGTGCTGAAGGTCGGCATGCCGTGGCCGTTGAACCGCGACGACATGCGCGCCTTTGCCGAAGGTCTGGAAGAAATCATTGTCGTCGAAGAAAAGCGGGCGATGATCGAAAACCAGCTGAAGGAACAGCTTTACAACTGGCGCGAAGATGTCCGCCCGCGCGTCGTTGGCAAGTTTGATGAAAAGGGCGAGTGGATTCAGCCCTCGGCCGGGGAACTCGGCCCGGCCCATGTGGCGCGGGTGCTGGCCAGCCGCATCGAGCAGTTCGTCACCGCGCCGTCGATCCGCCAGCGCCTGCAGTTCCTTGAGGAAAAAGAGCAGTCGCAATCCAACCCGATCGTCACCACCCGCCGCATTCCCTATTTCTGCGCTGGCTGTCCACACAACACTTCGACCAAAGTCCCCGAAGGCTCGCGCGCGGTCGGCGGCATCGGTTGCCATTACATGGTCACCTGGATGGACCGCAGCACCGCCACCTACACCCACATGGGCGGCGAAGGCGTGCCGTGGGTCGGGCAGGCTCCGTTTACCGACGAAACCCACATCTTTGCCAATCTGGGCGACGGCACCTATTACCATTCCGGGCTGATGGCGATCCGGCAGGCGGTGGCGGCGAAGGTCAACATCACCTATAAAATCCTGTTCAACGACGCGGTGGCGATGACCGGCGGCCAGCCGTTCGACGGCCCGCTGTCGGTGCCGCTGATCACCCAACAGGTTGCCGCCGAAGGATGCAGCAAAATCGTGGTGGTGACCGACGAGCCGGACAAGTACCCGGCCAACGCCGGGTTCGCCAGTGGCACCACCATCCGCCACCGCGACGACCTGGACGCGGTGCAAAAGGAACTGCGCACCACCCCCGGCGTCACCATCATGGTCTATGACCAGACCTGCGCAGCGGAAAAGCGGCGACGGCGGAAACGCGGCAAGATGCCCGACCCGCCGCAACGGGTGTTCATCAACGAACAGGTCTGTGAAGGCTGTGGCGATTGCGGCACCGAGTCCAATTGCGTCGCCGTCGCCCCGATGGAAACCGAACTGGGACGCAAGCGGACCATCGACCAGTCGGCCTGCAACAAGGACTATAGCTGCCTGAAAGGCTTTTGCCCGTCGTTTGTCACCGTCACCGGCGGCACCATCCGTACCCGCACCGCCGCCGACGGCAAGGCACTGGCTCAGGTCAGCCTGCCCACCCCGACCTTGCCGTCGTGCGATGATGAGCCCTATGGCATTGTCATCACCGGCATCGGCGGAACCGGAGTGGTGACCATCTCGGCCCTGCTGGGGATGGCGGCCCATCTGGAAGGCAAAGGCGTGTCGGTGCTCGACCAGATCGGGCTGGCACAAAAGAACGGCGCGGTGGTCAGCCACGTCCGCATTGCCGCTCACCCCGACCGCCTGCATGCGGTGCGGATTGCCGCTGGCAATGCCCGCCTGATTCTGGGGGCCGACATGCTGACCGCCGGCGGCTATGACGCGGTGCGCAAGATGCGCCAGGGCTATACACGGGCGGTGATCAACAGCCATCAGGTGATGACCGCCGAATTCACCCGCAACCCGGACATGCCATTCCCCGCCGACGACGTGCGCCGGGTGATTGCCGACGCCATCGGCGCGCAGGCAGTCAGCTATGTCGATGCCAGCACGCTGGCCACCACCCTGCTGGGCGACAGTCTGGCCACCAACCTGTTTCTGGTCGGCTATGTCTGGCAGCAAGGATTGCTGCCGCTGGGCGAAGATGCCCTGCTGCGGGCCATCGAGCTGAACGGCACGGCTGTTGATTTCAACAAAAGCGCCTTCTGGTGGGGACGGCGGGCAGCGCAGGATCTGGCGGCGGTCACCGCCCTCTGTGCCCCGCGCAGCGATGAGACCCTGCCCCACCGGCGGCTGTCCGCCTCGCTGGACGAAGCCATTGCCCGCCGGGTCGATATCCTGACCGCCTATCAGGATGCCCGCTATGCCGAACAGTACCGGGCGCTGGTTGCCCGCGTGCAACAGCGGGAAAACATGGTCATCCCCGGCAGCACCACCCTGACCCATGCAGTAGCCCGGGCGGCGTTCAAGGTGATGGCCTACAAGGATGAATACGAGGTCGCCCGCCTGTACAGCGATGGCAGCTTTGCCAAGGCACTGGCCGCCCAGTTCGACGGGCCGGTCAAGCTGTCCTATCATCTGGCCCCGCCGCTGGTCAGCCGCATCGACCCGGTAAGCGGACGGCCCCGCAAGCGCACCTTCGGCCCGTGGATCGGCCCGCTGTTCCGCCTGCTGGCCAAGGGCAAGGGCCTGCGCGGCCACTGGTTCGACCCCTTCGGCCATTCCGCCGAGCGGGTGTTGCAGCGGAGCCTGCGCACCGAGTATCTGGCGCTGGTCGAGCATCTGCTGGCAGGGCTGGGGCGCGACAACCACGCCGCCGCCGTCGACCTGGCCGAACTGCCGCTGTCCATCCGGGGCTACGGTCCGGTGCTGGAACAGGCCAAAGCCAATGCCGACCAGCGCAAGCACGGCCTGCTGGAACAGTTCGACCACCCGGCTCCGACACCCTTGCCGACGCCGTGGCGGGAAGCGGCGGAATAGAGCATTGTGCGAAAAGTGGGAACCGGTTTTCGCATAAACAATGCGGCAAAATAAAATCCTGGAGCTGTGGGCATGGTCCATACTGAAGGCCCACAGCTCTAAAAACAAAAACCCCCTCGGAAGCGATTCGGAGGGGGTTTTTCGTTGGATCAGACGCCGACCGCCATGCGGTACAGGGTCAGGATCTGCTCTTCTTCTTCCAGCTCGTGGGGCTTCTTTTTGCGCAAGGAGACCAGCTTGCGGATGCTCTTGACATCATAGCCCATCGACTTGGCTTCAGAGTAGACGTCCTTGATATCGCTGGCGAGGTTCGCCTTTTCTTCTTCCAGACGTTCAATGCGTTCAACGAACGAGCGGAGCTGCTCGGCCGCCGCTGTATCCATAGCTTCCATGTTATCCTACCTTGGCTTGAAGGTTGGCCCGCCAGCCGGGGCGGCGCAAACCGGGCAGCACCACCGCCACCCACTGAATTTGAGCCGCACCATACCGACCCCCCGCGCCCCAATCAAGCCCCGGCTAGACCAGCGTGCGTCAAGCCTCACAGTACACGACCGTTGGTGGAGAATAGCGGACTGCCGCCCGCACCTGCCCGGGGGACGACGCCCCGGCGAGGTTTGGAGCAGCGCTCCATGATCTTTTTGTTTTGTGTCGTGTACTGTGGCCCTACGCTGGCACGCTGGTCTAGCTTTTTATGTTGTCGCATTGTTGTTGCGAAAACCGGTTCCCACTTTTCGCACAATGCTCTATTTCCCCGCCGGAGCCGTCCGGATCATCAGCAGGGCGCGGAACACCAGCCCGGCCAGCAAGCCCCAGAACGCCGGACCAATGCCGGCGAACGACAGCCCGGACGCGGTGATCAAAAAGGTGACGGCAGCGGGCAAACGGTCGTTGGCGTCCTGAAACCCGGCCACCGCCGCCCCGGCAAAGGCATTCATCAGCGCCAGCCCGGCCACCGCCTGAATCAGCAACGGCGGTGATTGCGACACCAACGCCGCCGCTGCCGCCGACACCATCGCCAACACCACATAGGCGGCCCCGGTCACCACCGCCGCCACATAACGATGGCGCGGCTCGGGCGATGCCTCCGGCCCGGCACAGAGGGCGGCGGTGATCGCCGCCAAATTGATCGACACCCCGCCGCCGATTGCCGACAGCACCGACCCGGCTCCGGTGCCGACAAACAGCGGCCCGGCGTTGGGGCGATAGCCGTTGGCGGCCAGAATCGCCAGCCCCGGCACGTTCTGCGAGGCCATGGTGACCAGAAACAGCGGAATGGCAATCCCGATCACTGCCCCGCTGGTCAGGGTCGGCAGCACCGGCGCCAAGGCCGGAGCCAGCGACACCGCCGCCGGAGCCGTCCCGCCGACCAGTTCGGGAAAGGCCATCAGCACCACCGCCACCACCACCGCCAGCGGCACGGCATACAGGCGGGAAAAGACGCTGGTCACCACCCACACCGCCAGCACCGGCACCGCCAGATGCGGAATGGCCTTCAAGGCGGCAAACGGGGCCAGACACAGCGGCAACAGCACCCCGGCCAGCATCGCACTGGCAATTGAGGCCGGAATTTTCTGGATCAACGTTCCCAGCGGACGCCACAGCCCGCAGATGACGATCAGCACCCCCACCAGCATGAACGCCCCGACGGCAGCGGCAAAGCCCCCGTCCACCGCCCCGGTGGCCGCCAGCAGAGCCGCCCCCGGCGTGGTCCAGGCGACGCTGATCGGCTGGCGCAGCTTCAGGCTGAACACGATCCCGGCCAGCCCCATCAGCAAACAGGTGGCGGTCAGGCCAGAGGCTGCCTGCTCCGGCGAGGCTCCGACAGCCAGCAACCCTTGCACCACCACCGCAAACGAGCTGCCAAAGCCGACCATACCGGCGATCAGGCCAGTGGTGAGGGTCTGGACAGAAAACGCCTGCCCGAACGGTACAGAAGCAGAAGACGACATGAGGCGACATCCACGGCAAGAGAATGGGGCAGGACAGCCGGGCGCAGATACGCTAGACTAGCCTTTGTAAGATTGGATCCAATTCATCACATCCGAGCCAGCATGACAAGCCCTTCACCGGAAAACTCCGCCGTCCCGTCCCTCGATGCACTGATTGCCCGCAGTAAGCCGCGCTTTCGCACGGCCACCGAATTTGTTGAATTCACCTTGCGGGACGGCATCCTGAGCGGAGCCATTCCCGGCGGCACCCCGTTGCGACAGGAAGAGCTGGCCCAGCAGTTCGGGGTCAGCCGGATGCCGGTGCGTGAAGCCCTGCGCCAGCTGGAATCGCAGGCGCTGATCGACTTCACCCCGCACAAGGGGGCGGTGGTGACTTCGATTTCTGCCGCCGACGCCAGCGACCTGTTCGCCGTCCGCATGGCACTGGAACCCGCCGCCCTGCGCCTGTCGCTGCCCCACCTGACGCAGGCCGACCTGCTGCGGGCCGCCGACGCCATCCATGACATGGATCAGGAACGCGATCTCGCCCGCATGGGCGACCTCAACCGCCGCTTTCACATGACCCTGTACGCGCAGGCCAACAGCCCGCGCCTGCTGGCGCTGGTCGAACAGCACATGGCAGTCTTTGATCGTTACCTGCGTTTTGAATTATCGGCGTTGGGGTGGGATCACCTGAAGCAGGACGATCATCACGCCCTGCTGGCCGCCTGTGCCGCACAGGACATCACCACTGCCGAAGGGGTGCTGATCCGCCATCTTGCAACGGCGGATCAGGCATTGCGGGAGTTCTTTGCCCACCGTCAGGACAAGACCACCGATCCCGGATAATCAGTCACGACCGAACAACTGGTCGAACAGCGGCTTCAGCCCATAGAACTGGAATGCCTCGCCCATTCCCAATACCACCAGCAACGCCCCTCCTGCCAGTTTGATCCAGGCAGGCAGGATTTTAAGGCTGTCCAACCCCAGATCCGTCGCATGTTGAATCGTCTCAAGCAGCCCGGCAACGGTCCAGACCTGCGGGCTGGCCACCCAGAACAGCGCGGCGGCAACCTTCGCCAGCGCCAAGGCAGGTAGAATCGGCCCGAGGATGCCATTGATCATCCCAAGTGCAAAGCAACCACTGATCACCACCAGCGACAGGGCCACCATATTCAACTTCTGATTATTACTCGACACCAGAACTGAAAAGACAAACAGCCAGGCAATTGTCACAAAGACAGCCCGCCGCCAGCTAAATTGACGCTTATAAATGAACTCATACAAAATGAGGCCAAGCGGCAAGGATCCGATGACCATATATTGGGTGAGATGAATTTTACCAACCCCAATTAACGGTAAAACATCAACATCATAGAAAGAAGCAAGAACAATTCCAACAGCCAGAGCGGTGAACAGAACAGAATTCATTGTAACAGAGACATAAAACCCCTGTGTTCTCCACGTTTTTCTACGATAGAGAAATCCCACCATCACAATCAAACCAACCACCAGCACCTTGAGTATTGCAATTTCCTTATCCATCATCCCACCCCACCAGATACCAGACCGAGGATAATGGTACAAACATAACCATGAAGTGCAAATAAAATTAATTACCTCTCGAAACGGGTAGACAGCACAATCGCCGTCTGCGTCCGCTCCACCCCCGGCAACAGGCCGATCCGGTCCACCAGCGCATCCATCTCGACCACCGACGGCGCGTGAACCACCGCGATCAGGTCAAAGATGCCGCTGATGGCGTGCAGGGCCTTGACCTCGGGCAGGCGTTTCAGGGCCTGCACCACGTCCGCCGATTGCTTCGGCCCGACCGCCAGCATGATGTGCGCCTTGATGGTGTCGGCCTCCAGCCGTTCGGACAAGCGGATGGTAAAGGCCCGGATCACTCCGATATCACGCAGTCGGTCCAGTCGGCTTTGCACCGTGCTGCGCGCCAGCCCCAGATCACGGGCCAGCTCGGCGGTCGGGCGGCGGCTGTCCACCGCCAACAGTTCCAGCAGGCGGCGGTCCACCGCATCCAGGCTCGACCAGCCGATAGCCGTTGGCGATGTGCTCATCCTGTCTTCCTCCCAAGCCATCCGTCATTTCGTCGGAACTATCGTCATAGTGTCGCAACAAACACCGCTTTTCAACGGTCTGCAGGGTTCACTTCGACAGCCCGTTCCGGTCATATCATAGGGAGAGCAACACCTCATAACCCCTTGGAGGCATTCCCATGTCAAAGCTGTCGGTGGTGATTTTCGGAGCAGGCCGGATCGGTCAGACCATTGCGCTGTTGCTGGCCGGAACCGGTGACTATCGGGTGCGGCTGGTTGACAGCAAGGCAGAGTCACTGGAAACGCTGGCCGGGCTGTCGGCCGCCAGCGGCCAGCCGATTGACGGCGAAGTGGTTGACGCCCACGACCCGGCGGCGGTGCGTGCCGCCTGTCAGGGGCATTGGGGGGTGATCAACGCCCTGCCGTACAGCCTGACGGCGCTGGTGGCGCAGGCGGCCCATGCGGTGGGGGCGCATTATTTCGACCTGACCGAAGATGTCGCCAGCACCAAAATCGTCTCGGCGCTGGCGACCAAAAACCAGCCCGGCGCCCTGATCCCGCAGTGTGGTCTGGCTCCGGGGGCGGTGTCGGTGATCGGGGGCGATCTGGCCCGCCGCTTTGACCACCTGAAGAGCCTGCACCTGCGCGTTGGTGCCCTGCCGCGCTATCCGACCAACGGCCTGAACTATGCCCTGACCTGGAGCCCGGAAGGCCTGATCAACGAGTACATCCAGCCGTGCGAAGCGGTGGTCAACGGCCACAAGACTTCGGTTCCGGCGCTGGCCGAGCGGGAAGAGTTCTCGGTGGATGGCATTCACTACGAAGCCTTCAACACCTCGGGCGGGCTGGGGACGCTGGCCGATACCCTCAGCGGGCGGGTGCAGAGCCTGAACTATCGCTCGATCCGCTACCCCGGCCACCGCGACGCCGTTCGCCTGCTGTTGCAGGACCTGCGCCTGTCCGAACGGCCGGACCTGCTGGCCGAAATCTTCCGCCATGCCATTCCCAGCACCCAGCAGGACATGGTGATCCTGTTCTGCAATGCCATCGGTGAACGCGATGGTCAGTTGCAGCAGCAGACCTATACCACCACCATCCACGGTGCCGAAGTCCATGGCCGCTTCCTGACGGCCATTCAGCTGACCACCGCTTCGGCGATCTGTGCGGTGGTTGACCTGCTGGCTACCGGGGCGTTGCCCGATCAGGGGCTGGTGCGACAGGAAGACATCCCGCTCGACCTGTTCCTGTCCAACCGCTTTGGTAAGGTCTATGCGCCGCAGGATGCCAGCGGCGCGCTGAAAGCCGGTGCCTCCTACCGGCAGGCCCCGATGCTGGCAGACGCCGCGCAATAAAACAGACAACGCGGAAGACATATTGCACTCGCGACAGAGCGGCCTACACTTCGTGGGCCGCTTTTGTCTTTTTGTACAGGGTGATCCATGCCCCCCGTGACGCTCAGCCCCTATCCCGTCCGCAGTGCCGCCAACAGCCGGGCTGCCCGCACCGTCCTGAACGCTCTGGGCCGTCATCCGGTGGCGGCGGGCAAGCAACAGGCGTTGCTGGTCTGTGGCGGAGCCTCGATTGCCGGGGTGCTGACCCGGTTGGTGACACCGCTCGCCGCGCTGGCGCAGGCCCCGCTGATCATGCCATGCGATGAACGCTGTCTGCCGGACCATCACCCGGAACGCAATGATAGCGCCTTGCGCCAGATGGTATCCGACAGTCTGACCATTACGCCGCTGTGGGATGAAGCGCAGCAGGCCGCGACCGCCGAAAGCCATCATATTGACTGGGAGTCATCGGTGGCGGTGGTCAGCATGGCCGATGATGGCCATATTGCCTCGCTGTTCCCGCAGCGGTCGCACCGTCAGCAGGATCAGGACTGGATCATGGTTGCCGACGCCCCCCGCCCGCCAGCGCGGCGGATCAGCCTGAGCGCCGACGCCCTGCACAAGGTCGGCCATCTGGTGGTGCTGGTGTTTGGGGCCAACAAGATTGGCCCGTGGCAGCGCGCCCTGCACAACCCGCAGGATGACGCCATTCTGCCGGTCTGTCATGCCCTGCAACGCCCCCTGCCGACGGCGGTGGTGGTCTGCCCGCAGGATGCGTAGGTCATCCCATCCCCTGTGATGATGCGGCAGGGGATGGGCGAACACCGCGTTATTCGTCGTACTGAACCAGCGCCTCGACCGGCACATCCAGACGGCTGCGACCGTTCAGGAAGGTCAGTTCGATGATCGCCGACACGCCGACCACTTCGGCCCCGACCTTGCGGAACAGCTCGACCGCTGCCTGAGCGGTGCCACCGGTGGCCAGCAGATCGTCCATGATCACCACCCGCTGGCCGGGCTTCACCGCGTCGGCCTGAATTTCAATGGTGTCGCTGCCATATTCCAGATCATAGCTGTAACTGATGGTCTCGCCCGGCAGCTTGCCGCGCTTACGCACCATCACAAAGCCACAGCCCAGCTTCAGCGCCAGCGGTGCAGCGGTCAGGAAGCCGCGCGATTCGATCCCGGCCAGCACGTCGGGCTGCCAGACGCTGATCGCCTTGGCCATCCGCCCCATGGTCACCTGCCAGGCATCAGGGTGCCGCAGCAAGGTGGAGATGTCGTAAAAGTTGATGCCCGGCTTGGGGAAGTCCGGAATGCTGCGGATATGGTCTTTGATGTCCATGAAAGGCAACCCTGATCGTCGCAAGAGCCAAAGGAAGCAGCCCGCTTTCATCGGGCAGGCCGGTTTCCTACCTCTTAGGCGTTCTGACCGCAGATGTTAAGACTAAAAACAGCCTGCGGCATAAGCAACGCCTCTATGTTTCATATTGAAACAGTCGTTGCAAACGCTTACCTGCAGCAATAGTGTGTTTCGCTTCCAGAGGCTGGCGGTTTCTGACCGGCTCTGGATCTCCTTGATGCCGTCTGTCCGCGCGGAAAAGACCCGGACCAGCATCAAGGGCCGTTCTGTCCGTTCCGAGGGCTATCGTGACCGTTGACGTCATCACTACCCAGTTGCAACAAGCCTATGACAGCCTCAGCCCACAACTGCGCCAGGGCGCCCGCTACCTCCTCGCCCACCCCGAAGAAGTCGCCCTGACCTCGATGCGCCGCCTGGCCGCCCATGCCGGGGTCAAGCCGTCAACGATGGTCCGGCTGGCGCGCGCCCTTGGCTTTGAAGGCTTTGAGGAACTGCGCGAACCATACCGCAACTGGCTGCGCGGCGGCGAGGGCACCTATGAAGCCCGCGCCCGTGCCCTGCACGCCCGCCAGAACGGTGAAGGACTCGAGGCGCTGCTGAAGGACATGGCCGACGCCGATCTCAACGCGCTGGAAATGGCCTGTTGTGAAAACGACAAACAGCGCACGACCATTCTGGCCGCCGCCGAAACCCTGTCACGGGTCCGGCGGGTCTATGTGCTGGGGCTGCGCAGTTGTTTTTCGCTGGCCTATTCCTTTCACTATGGCTGTTCGATGCTGCGCGAGGACTGTCGGCTGGTCGATGGCGCGGGCGGCACCTATCTTGACGGCCTGCGCGGCATTGCGCCGCAGGATTGTCTGGTGGTGTTCAGCGTCCGCCCCTATGCCCATGATACCGTCGAACTGGTCGAGCTGGCCCACAGCGCCGGAGCCGCCGTCATTGCCATCACCGACAGCCCGACGGCGCCGATTGCCCATGATGCCCGCCACCTGCTGATTGCCGAAACCTCCAGCCCGAATTTTTTCCATTCGCTGGTCGCCCCGCAGGCTCTGCTGCAACAGGTGCTCGGTGCCCTGACCTGCATCGCAGGCGAAGGCGCGGTGGAAACATTGCGTGACCGCGAACAACAATTGCGGCAAGTTGAAGCCTATTGGCAGGAACCCAAGCGCAAGCGCCGGGTCTGACGCCACCCGCAACAAAGGACTCCTCCGATGAGCACGGCTCCGTTGTCCCTGGCACCCGATCCGGTGATCCTGATCTCGGCCCCCAACGGAGCCCGCCGCACCCACGCCGACCATCCGGCCATCCCGCTGACCAGCGCCGAACTGGCCCGCTGTGCTGCCGACTGTCTGGAGGCCGGGGCGTCAATTCTGCATCTGCACGTTCGCGGCGCTGACGGAAGCCACCTGCTGGATGCCGACGCCTACCGCGACGCCATCGCCGCCATCCGGCAGCAGGTGGGGGAGCGGCTGGTGATCCAGATCACCACCGAAGCCGTTGGCCGTTACAGTCCGGCAGAACAGCGCGCTGTCGTCCGGGCCACCCGCCCGGAAGCGGTTTCGATTGCCCTGCGCGAATTCATCCCCGACCGCAGCCACGAAAGTGCTGCCGCCGAGCTGTTTGCAGACCTGCATCAGCAAGGGTGCCTGATCCAGCCGATTCTCTATGCTCCAGCCGAGGTGATCTGGCTGGGTGATCTGCTCCGCCGGGGCCTGATCCCCGATGGTCCGCTGTTCCCGTTGTTCGTCCTGGGCCGCTATGCCGACGGCCAGCGGTCCACCCCGACCGATGCAGCCTGTTTCATCGACCGCTGGCAAGCCACCCAGAGCAGCAGCCTGTTCCCGCGCCCGTGGAGCCTGTGCGCCTTTGGCCCGGAAGAATCGGCCAGCGCCGCCGCCGCCCTCTGTCTGGGAGGCCACCCGCGGGTGGGCTTTGAAAACAACCTGTGGCGTCCCGATGGCAGCCTTGCCGCCTCCCCCGCCGAGCCGTTGCAGCGGCTGGCCGAGGTCGCCCGCCTGCTGGCACGCCCGCTGGCCACCGCCGACCATGTGCGGTCGCTGCTCGCCCCGTAACAAGCACGCGTGCAAAATGACCTTTATTTGATTATGGTCAAGGATGCTCCCCCGCCCCTGTGAGACAAACAGTCATCGCACACAGCCTTTCGGAGAGCTATCATGAGCACCCTGACCTGGACCCCGGACTTGTCGGTCGGCGTCGATTTCATGGACCACGACCACGAAGAGTTTCTGGCGCTGGTCAATGCCTGCGTCGCGGCCAGTGATGCCGACCTGCCCGCCCTGTTTGATCGTCTATATGATCACACCGTGGCCCACTTCGCCCGCGAAGAAGCCCTGATGGAGCAGACCGGCTTTTTCGCCATCGATTGCCACAAGGGCGAACATGGCCGCGTACTGGCCGAAATGCGCCGCTTCCGCGCCCATGTCGACAAGGGCAACATCGCCTTTGCCCGCGCCTATGTCGGCGATCAGGTGCCGCAATGGTTCATCCTGCACCGCAACACCATGGACTCAGCCACCGCCGCCTTTGCCGCCCGTCAGGTGGCCTGAAGCGTCGTATCCTGTGATGTGACCCACGCTACCGCCGCACCCGCGCCACCTCGTCAGCGATAAAGGCGTCAATTTCGGCCAAAACGCTGTCCTCGGTACGGGTGCCCTCGGCAATCTGGCGGAACAGGTGATGCCACAGGGCAGTCAGATCGGGGCCTGTTGCCAGCGGCGGCAGGGCCGCGCACAGCGCCTTGCCCCGGGCGGTCGAGCGGACCTCCTGACCGGTGATCTCCAGCAATCCGCGCCGGATCAGCGTCTGTAACAGCGCATCCCGCGTTGCTGGCGTCCCCAGCCCGCCGCGCTCATGCGCCTTGCCCCGGTCCTTGTCCAGCAACAGCCGACGAATGGCCGGGTCGCACACATATTTGGCCACCTGCGCCAGATCAAGCAACAGTGTCTGCACCCGGTATCGCGGCGGTGGCGGTGTCTGGCGGGGCGTGACACGCACATCCACGACCGTCGCCTGTTGCCCATGACGCACCGCACTCAGGGCTTCGGCCAACGGGCCGGTGATGGTCGGTGCCCGCTCCTGTGGCTCGTGGCCCTGACCGGGGATCAACACATCCTGCCAGCCCGCTCTCAGCACGGTTTGCCCCACCACCTGCAACAGATGCCCGCCAGCGACCACTGTCACCAGCGTTTCCCGTCCCTGGTGCGCCGGAAAGAACTGGCCGACATACAGGCGGGCAATCAGGTCATAAACCTGCCGTTCGGCCTCGGACAGGGCCGATGGTGACGGAACACGGCCAGTCGGGATAATCGCATGGTGCGCCCCCACCTGCGCACTGTCGAACGCCGCGCCCCGATGATGGGCATCGGCCTGCCGGGCCTGTTCCATCCACGGCACCAGCGATGCCAGCACCGCAGCAGCCTCCTCGGGTCGGGGCGGGTGCAGATAGCGGCAATCGGAACGGTTATAGGTGATGGCGTTGTGGTGATCACGCAGCCGTTGGGTGGCTTCACTGACCTGCCACGGCAACAGGCCATGCAGCGCCGCCGCATCCGCTTGCAGGGTCAGCAGATTATAGGGCAACGGCACCTCGGCGGCCAAATCCTCCTGCGTCACCGACTGGACCAGCGCACCGGGAGCCCGCACCTGTTCCGCCGCCCGCCGGGCCACCTCCGGGTCCACCACCCGCCCGTCATCATCCAGACCATCGTCTTCCAGCGGCAGCCAGTCTGCCCACAGCGGTTCGCTCACCCCCGGCAGGGATAGCAACGCCTGCAGGTGATGGACGGTATGCGGACGATGCTGTTCATGGGCCCTGTCGCGGGCGACCACCAACCCCAGCATCGGCGTCTGAACCCGGCCAACCGACAGCACCCCGCCGTCCCCGCGCTGCCGTCCGGCCAGCGTATAGGCGCGGGTCAGGTTATAGCCATAGCGCTGGTCACACACCGCCCGCACCAGCACCGAGCGCGACAGGGGCCGATACAGGCGGTTGTCCTGCATCTGTTCAAACGCCTGACGAACCGGCTGGGGGTTCAGGTCGTTGATCATCACCCGCCAGCATGGCAGGCGCTCCAACCCGGCCCAGTCAATCAGTTCGTCAACCACCCGTTGCCCTTCGGCATCGGGGTCGCCGGCATGGATCAGGGTCTCGGCCTGCCGGGCCAACGCCACCACCGCCTGCACATGGTCGGCATACTGCGGCACAAGGTGATGGCTGACCGGCCACGACAACGGCAACCGGCTCCACGACCAGTGTTCCGCCGCCGGATCATGGTCTTCCGGGTCGCCCAGCCGCAGGACATGACCGAACAACCATGTCACCTGATCACCATTCAACAGGCGAAAGCTGGCTCCGTCAGGTCGCCCCGGCCCGGCAAAGGCACCAGCAATTGCCGACGCCACTTGAGGTTTCTCAGCAATGATCAGGCGCATCAGGACAGGCAGCCACAGCAGGACGCAGAAGGACTGCCTCTGTAAAGCAAACAGGCCCCTTTGCACAGCGCAAAGGAGCCCGCAGCATCACCCCGGAAACAGGGTCGGTTACGACATCGACGACGACAGCGAGCGCAGCGCCCCGATGGCCCGACGGCCCGGACTTTCCAGCGCCGCCGCCGCCTTGCGCACGGCGGTTTGCAGCTTTTCAAAAGCGCGGTTTTCGATCTGGCGCACCCGTTCACGCGAAATGCCGTATTCCTTGCCCAGATCCTCCAGCGTGATCGGAGCCGAGCGCAGACGGCGTTCGGTCAGGATATGGCGTTCCCGGTCATTCAGGGTTTCCAGTGCGTCTTTCAGCAGTTGCGAGCCCAGATGGCGTTCCTGCTTCGAGGCCAGTTCGTCTTCCTGACTGGCCCGGTCATCAACCAGCATGTCCATCCGGCTGAGTTCACCATCTTCGCTGACCGGCACATCCAGCGAGGCATCCTGCCGCGACAGGCGGCGGTTCATCGCATGGACTTCCTCGACCGGCACCGACAGTTCGGTGGCAATCCACGTGGCCTGTTCCGGCGTCAGCTCGCTGTCTTCATAGACACCCAGCCGGGCCTTCATCTTGCGCAGGTTGAAGAACAGCTTCTTTTGTGCCGCGACGGTACCGACCTTGACCAGTGACCACGAATTCAGGACGTATTCGTTGATCGAAGCCTTGATCCACCACATGGCATAGGTGGCCAGACGGAAGCCCTTTTCCGGCTCGAATTTCTGCACGGCGCGCAGCAGGCCCAGATTCCCTTCGGAAATCAGGTCAGCCACCGGCAGGCCGTAATAGCGGTACCCCATGGCTATTTTGGCCACCAGTCGCAGATGGCTGGTAATCAGCCGGACGCCAGCGGCTTCGCTGCCATGGTCACGATACTGAAAGGCCAGCTCAAGCTCTTCGCTTGGCTGCAGCAAAGGATAGCGCTTGATGGCTTCCATGTACTGGCTCAGGCCGCCTTCTGCTGCGACACTCGGGACCGACACATTGATCTTTGCCATGCGGGTTTCTCCTAACTTCCAGGCCGTTCCAGGACCGCGTTTCCCCATTACCTCTGCCAGACGGGGAGGACCCCGGTGGTTTTCTCAAGCCCCTGACAGACGCGGTGACGATGGCTCTGCTTCGGGTTGTACTGCTTGGTACGTTTTTGAGAGTGTCGGTAAAGAGTGTCTTTTTCAAGGCAATCCGCCTGCCTAAAATTCGCCATATTTCAGCATCTTTAGAGCAAAGCGTGACTTTTTATAACTATTCCAGCTTATAATCAGGACTATTTTAGTCAAGATTAAATTCAGCGTCTCACGTCCTTGTTACACCCGCAGCACATGTCCGTCTGTGATGGCTGTCAATTTCTCCATAAAAAAATGCAGCCTGGCAGAATCGAAAAACAAGAGAATACAAATATAAACATAAACTATAATACTATCAAATAATTATCATCATGACCGGGATAAACAGAGCACACCGCAATAAATGAACAGCGTCCATCAAAATTAATCAAACATCCCCGATACCACAGGCATCAACAGCAACATGATCATCAATACCTTCAAAATAAACTATTATATATTTTGTCCCATGATATTATGCCCTTATCCAGAACAGATCAGCGCACGCTACCGAGCGCAAGCATATCCTGGATTTCGTTTAATACGTTCAAGAATTGAACTCGGGACACTTTGATACTCAACGTATTCACCAAGGCCCGTACAGGAGAGAAGAATGCATACCATGTTGCGGAACCTGTCTGTAAAAGCACTCTCGTTGTCTGCGCTTGGCCTGACTCTGGCGACATCGGGCTGTATGCCTTACGATCCCTACTACGCCAATCCCTACGCCGCCGGTGGTGCTTTGGCCGACAAGGATGAAGGTCCGGCGATGCTGGCCAGTGTTGACGAAACCAGCATCAAGGCGCTGATCCCGGTCGGAACACCGAAAGAACGAGTCGTCCAGATGCTGGGCGCCCCGCTGTCGACATCGGCGCTGTCGAACGGCAAGACCGCTCACGTCTACAGCCACACCTTTACCTCGTACTCGCGCCGTTTTGTCGACATGCAGATGCTGAATGTCGAATACGACACCTCCGGGAAAGTGAGCACGACGACGCTGACCAAAACGCACAGCACGTTCTAAGCAGTGAGCGCAAAAACGGTTTCGGTTTTGTGGAGAATCACTGCCGCAAACTAAAGAGTTAGACCAGTGTACCTGCGCCAGATCACGGTACACGACAGTAACGTGGAACGCCGCTCAAATTGCCTTGTATTCCAGGATATGATCGAGGCTGAGCGCGCCGTTCCATAAGGCTTTGGCGATGTTGATAATGCCGTTTTTGCGCATGATGTCGAGGGCGAAACTGCGGGCGCGAGCCATGATACCAGGGTTGTCGCGGATGCGGCTTTTGCCCTCGTCGCAGGAGACATCCCGAACGTAGTGGTTGCGATTCTCGATGCCCCAATGGCGTCGGCCCATGCGGTGGCGGGGAGACCGGCGGCGGACGAGACGTAGAATGCGGTCTCGCCGCGCTGGTTCCACAGGCCGGTGGCGCCGGAGTGGAGCAAGGTGCGCCGCGTGACTCGAATGATGGTCTTGATGAAGGGCTGCCACTTGGTCGCGGCAAAGGCATTGCCGGCCAGGAACACCTCGGCGGTGCGATCTTCCTGGCGGGATCGGGCGGTGTTGCGCGAGAAGGCGGTGTCATCGGGAACGCAGTTGTCGGCGATGGCGCGGATGGCGTCAAACAGGTTGGCCTGGTTCGCTTTTACCTGGACCAGCAGGTGGTTCCCCGTGTCGCGGGCAATCTCGAATGTTTTTTTGACAATGCATGGCGTCCAGGGTGAACAGGCGTCCGGTCAGGCCCAGTTCCGCGATCATGTCCTGAGCGCGTGCTCGGCATCGGGGAAACCTTTCAGGATGATCACCCTCTATAAATCCAGACAAAACGACCACAGAAAAGCATCTTTAATGCTCACTCTCAGGACACTTCGCCCTTCATCACGTTAGCGTTAAACAGCCCTGTCACTCATGACCGTCAGTGGACCGGCAGGCGAGACCATGTCAGCTCTCGGCTGGCTGTCGGTCATCTTTTTCGTTACCGTCGGAACAGCCATGATTGCCTGGAGCATTGCCAGGGAATAACCCCTCAGGAATCAGGCTGAGTGACAGCAAGGCACCCTTGTACCGGCACCACAGCCTTCCGCGACGTCGGCACAGGAACATCCTGAGGGGAGGCCAGCCCCGCTGTCAGCATCAGGTTCCAGTATGGGAAGGGAACGCCGGACAGACAGGCATACAACAATCCACCGGACATCCGGCTGTTGATTTCCAGCAAATACTGGATGCCGTCCTTTTCCTTGGTCTGAAGATTGAAAACACCGTCGAGGCCATATCGTTCAGTCAGAAAGGCCGCCACATCGACCGAAGGCCCCGCGGTTTCCAGCCGCTGGTGGGTTCCGACCTTGACGCGCGATACGGCCCGAACCAACCGCCCCTTATGAGCCAGCACATCGACGCTGCGTTCATCTCCCGGCAGATAGGCGGCAAGCATCATGTCGCAGTCCTGCGCAGACCCGGCCAGCGCCGTGCGGTATGCCTCCAGCGACATGTGGATGGTGTCCCCGGACAGGATGCGCTTGAAATCACACCCCTGGCGCTCGAGGATGCGGAATCCCGCCCCGTAGACCCCGACACAGGGCTTCACACACAACCGCCCCGCCACCGGCTCCAGTTCGACTATCGCAGCATCAAGCTCCGCCACCGTGCGAAAGACCCGGTACGGCGGTAGCGGGACTCCGGTCGCCGCCAGATCCCGGTAAAGCTCGTGCTTCTGGTCAACCATGGTCAGGATGTCCGGCCCTCCCATCACGGACAGCCTGACACCGATGGCATCAAACGCCTCGCGCCGGGCGGCCACGGCCTCTCGCCTGCGCTGGGGAACAAACAGCTCCACCCGGTGCTCGCGGCACTGCCCAAGGCACCACCCGATATACGCATCATCATCCATCCCTGAGGGTTCGAGGCCGAACTCGTCAGCCACCGCGGCAACCGCCGCCAGCGGATCCGAGTGCGTCGCCCTCAGGATAAACCGTGATCGCGTATCAGCGCCCCGAATGGATACAAGCGCATCATAGGTATTGGACAATCCCCGATTAAACCAGACCTTCACCTCATCCCCCTTTTGAAACCAAGTATCACATCGCCCGGAAACACGCGCAGGAACCGCCACAGCCCCGAAACCATGGCCCAGACGGGTCTGTGCCCCCCCCCCCCCCCCCCC
>Ga0209373_10000727_pt1 | contig 47114 bp, 43 predicted proteins | sample Higcelweek5metaG_FD_187173 | JGI IMG/M metagenome (GOLD analysis project Ga0209373, IMG submission 187173) | Freshwater pond sediment microbial communities from the University of Edinburgh, under environmental carbon perturbations - High... | ecosystem: Environmental > Aquatic > Freshwater >... | reverse complement strand
ATAGTTGTAATTCTACTACTCCTAGTAATGCGACATTAACTGCTTGAGCTCCAATAACTATTAATCAAGCTTGGCAGAATACTAATTCAAGTAATGCTTGTTATTTTAGTTGTAATAGTTGATATGGATGGGATTGAGTAATATGCAAAGATACATTCACAAATTTGTTATTACATTTTGATGGTGATATTGTTAATTATTGAACGACAAACTATTGAACTATATCTAATTTATGATGAGTAACCCTGAATTCTGTGTGAAAATTCTGAAATGCTGCATATTTTAATTGAAGTAGTTATTTGCAAATACCATACAGCTCGGATTGGGCTTTTGGGGCATGAGATTACACCATTGATTTTTGGTTAAAAAGTACATCAAATACCGTGTACACAAATTTGATTTCAAATCGCTCAAGTTCAACAGCAGTTGCATGATTGTGGATATATTGATGAAAATTAAATGCTCTAAATTGGATATCATGAGCATGGTTAGTGTCTTCTCAAACAATAAACGATGGGGCATGGCGTCATATTGCTCTTGTAAAATATAATTGAACAGCAACTGTATATATTGATTGAATAAATTGATGATATACAAGCTGGTCAAATATGTCAGATACTGGACAACCCCTTTGGATTTGATATGATAACTGATTCAATAATAATCTCGTATGATATATAGATGAGTTCAGAATATCAAAATGAGTAGCACGTCGGACAGCTCCATTTACTCGACCATCAAGTCCGTATTAACAAATACCAAAAATCCTTCCGTATTTGGAAGGATTTTATTTATTTAATATCTAGTTGTAATCAAGGAACATATTTGAAGAATTCTTCGGCAAGAAGTTTTCTGTGACAGAATGTCGGATCTTCTTCAATACAAAGTAGAGTAATGTTTCAATCAACTAGTTTACCCGATAAGAATTTGATTGCTCAGATTAGTTCTGGTGTGCTTAGCCTATCTAAATAAGCATTCTTAAAATCTTCCCGACTTAATTCTCATCTATAATAAGCTCAAACCATCTTCGGGGCAGGTCAGAATTCTTTCATATGAATATCAAATTGACCTTCAATTCTAGGATCTGGCGTTTTTCAATCATTCAAGGTATGTCTGCTCATTACAGAAATCCTAAGTCAATCATTTGCCTCAATTGGAGCAAGAATACATTTAGTTATTAGCATGTAAATATTAGATTAAATTATTTTCTTCAAAAATCATCATCAAATCTTACAATATCATCTTCCTCAAGATAATCTCATATTTGACTCTCTATAAGATGAAGTTCTAGTTTACCTGGGTTTTCAAGTCTATGTTTGAATCCTGATGGGATATATACACTCTCCCCTTTTCTGACAATTTTCACTTCTTCTCCGACAGTTACCACTGCAGTTCAACTTACAACTACCCAATGTTCTGATCTATGATAATGCATTTGTAGAGATAGTTTTTTACCAGCGATTACAGTTATTCTTTTTGATTTAAATCATGGACCTTCATCAATTATTGTATAACTTCCCCATGGCCTATAGACAGTCACTCAATATTCTGCAAGAGTTGAATTATCTTTCTTGAGCATATTTACAACATCTTTGATTTTTTGTGTTTCTCATTTCTTAGAAATAAGGAGCGCATCTTTTGTATCTACAACTATTAAATCATCAAGCCCTATTAGTGCAACTTTTTTGTGCTCAGTTTCTGATAAGATGAAATTAGCTTTTGCATCAATTTGAATAATATTTGGATTCTGATATTGTTTTTCAGTCAGATAATCATCAATTGCATCAAAGCTTCCAAGATCATTCCAATAAATTGGAAGTGGCATTAAATAAATATTATCTCATTTTTCTAACAAGCCGTAGTCAATAGATAAATCTGGTAGTTTATCAAAAAGTGTTTTAACATCTTTTTCAGATGTGAAAGTTTTGTAGAATTCATTATTATTCTTATTAAGTTCAGAAAAGAAAACTTCTTTAGAAAATAAGAAAATTCATGCGTTCCAAAAATATCAATCTTTAATGAATTGTTTAGCTGTTTTTTCGTCTGGCTTCTCTTTGAAAGATTTAACTTTATAAGGAGATTTTGTTTTTTTATCTACATCAATATATCAATATCAAGTATGCGGGCAAAATGGAGTAATTCAAAAGGTAACAAGTCATTTCTTGGCAACTTCTGAAGCATCGGCTATAGTCTTGATAAATATTTCTTCATCTCAAATAATATGATCGGATGGAAGAATAAGCCCTAGATCAGTTTTTTCTAGATTATCCATTGCATACGCAATAGCCGGCAAAGTATTTTTTGCCTGAGGCTCAACAAGTATTTGATCTTCTTTAATTTTAACTCATACTTCATGAGCTTGGGTAAGTGCATGGAACTTATAACTAGAATTAGAAGTAATTAATATATCTGCCAAACTAGAAATCTTACTGGCTCTAAGTATTGTTTGTTGAAACAAAGAAATATCTCAAAGTTCTCTGACTTTTATGAATTGTTTTGGGTAATATTTACGAGAAATTGGCCATAATCTTGTTCCGCTTCATCAAGCCATTATAATTGATTTAATTTTCATAATACAAATAGTTTAAAATAATTAAAAATTATTCCATATCAAGAATTAGTTTTATTTTTGTTTTTACTTCCAAAGATTGTTTATCTAATAAGTCTAAATTATCACGCAAATCAGAAATTAGTTGTCTATCTTTTAATAAATCCTCATGTTGCATATAGATATATATAGCCTGTATGTCAGATGATGACACCATTCAGTACTGCATAAGTTGGAATGCCATTGCCCACCATTCATACACTTCCCAATTTTCTGTTCAAAGCAACATTTGGGTTAACTGATCTAGAGAAAGTATATCTAATCATTTTCAGTCATTCTTAATTTTATTAAGTTTTTGTGTGATTAATTTTTTTGCAATCTCAAATCATTCAGTTATGGTTTCGAATTCATTCAAAAATCAAGAAACAACCAATCTCCTAACTTCAGGTGAAAAACAATTATTCTTTGACATAAATAAATTATTAAATATTTAAAATTTGAGATATTTTTATTCTAACGGTTTTAGTATATTTGTCTAATAATTTTGGATTATTTTTTATCTGTTTCGCCTCATTAGAAATACAAAAATTATTTTCAAAAATAATAAATCTCGACAAAAATTGAACATATACGGAATCTAATAATCAGTTTTCCATCAACTGTACAGCTACTCAATGCCAATAAATATTATCCCAACTATCCATTAAACTATACATTTTTAAAAGTTCATCTTGAGTAAGGTTTCCAATTCAATTTCATTTGTTAAGAAATGCTATAAGAATTTTTTTAATTTCTTTTTTTGTATCTTTAAGAAGATTCAATCAGGATTCGTAAGAAGAAATATAATCATCAAGACAAGAATTAGATTTTGTGCAATATCATGATTCCATGCGATTCATTTTATTTTCTAATAATATCCAATAATTCCTTAGTTTTTTGAGATAATAATTCTTTTGTATTTGCTTCCACATTCAATCTTAGGAGTGGCTCATTTGATGACGGCCTCACATTGAACCAATAATCACTAAATCTTACAGTTAATCAATCAAATTCATCAATAACTCAATCTTTATATATTTCTTTTAATTCTGATAATTTTCATGGAACGCTTTTTACCTTAGAATTCGTTTCTGGAATTGCAAAATATTTCTCGAATTCTTTTTTCACTTCTGATGATTTTCTTCAGGATACAGAAATTAACTCAAGAACAATTGTAAAAGCTATAACTCAACTATCCGCATTCCAATTGTCTTTGAAATAATAATGTCCAGAATGTTCTCATCCAAAAACTATATCAGAATCGAGATTCATTAACTCTTTAATGTAGACATGTCATACTTTTGCTCTTATTCATTTTCATTTATTTTCATCAATTATTTCTTGAATTATATTACCACAGACTGCATTATAGATTATTTTCTTTCAAGGGTTCTTTTGTAAGATTAATTTGGTAATCATTGCAGTTGTAATAGTACCACTCCATAATTCTCAAGTCTCATCACATATATACATTCTATCAGCATCTCAATCAAATGCAACTCACAAGTCAGCTCTTGTTTCTCTAACTTTTTTTATCATATCCTCTACATTCTCAGGCTCAATTGGACTTGGATGATGATTAGGAAAATTACCATCAGGTTCAAAAAATAATGGAATTAATTCAAATCATAATTTCTCAGACAACTTAGTCATAAAAATTCCTGCAACTCAATTCCCTGCATCAGCAACTACTTTGAGTGGTTGAATATTGTTAATATTAACAAATGATACTACATGTTCTACGAAATCATCTGATAAATCATATTTTCTATAGTCCATTTCTCTAGCTAAAGTTTGAGGATTCTTAATATTAACTACAATATTGTTATTCTCTAGATAGTTAATGATTTCTCAGCCAAAGGATTTCATATTAATCGGTGCAGCGTTTTTGTAACAAGATTTGATTCAATTGTATTCTTTAGGATTATGACTTGCGGTAATCATTATTCAGATATCAACCTCACTGTATTTTCATGACGCAAAATATATCATATCAGTAGAGCATAATCAAGCGTCAATTACTTTTTTACCAGCGTCGATAATTCAACTCATAAGAGCTTCGCTTAGGGATTTACTCGATAATCTTGAATCATATCCAATTACGAATGTATTAGCATTTTTTTGCAATGAAGCAAATGCAAATCAGAATTTGTAATAATACTCTTCATTAATCTCAGAAGGATATATTGCACGAATATCGTATGATCTATTAATAATATTGTAATTCATAATTTATTATTTAATTCTAAATAAGGCTAACCATCAATGATTGATATAACTTTGCAAAATTTGAGATGCCTGTTCTCAGGTTGAAACATTATTATTTTTAAAAGCTTGAACTATTGGTAATAGATAAGCATAATGTTTTTCATCAACTTTATTTTCCTTAATTAAATCAAATGCGTGCTGATAACAGGCAATCTGTTTTTGATTTCTATTAATTACATTTGATCAAGAATAAGATTCATAATTTACTCATGCATAAGTCATATAATTATCATCTTTTTCTTCTAGTGCTATCCTAAGACAGATACTATCGGTCTGTATTAATTCTAATTTATTAGATTTGAAAGTTCTTAGTAACTGTTCGTAACGATTAGTTAAATCATGGCGTGGATCTTTATCTATTGTTGCAGCATTAAGATCAGTTAATAGGTATTTTAAGCCAACTTTTTTCATTCTTTCTACTGCAACATCTGGATTCTCATGATAGAAATATTTTCAGAAGCTGTTTACAAGACTATCGTCATAATAACGAGTTCTATTATTTGATATGAAATAAGTCAAAAAGGTTCAGATTCTAAAAATTTTGTCTTTATTCTGTATATCTTTATTTGGATATAAAACACTGTTATACAAAATATTTAAAATAGGTCTCGCTTCATCTCTAAGAATAATTGCAGTGTTTGTATTTATTTTGTATTTTGTTAAATCATCAAAAGATATAACTCTAAGGAATTCTTCAAGTTTTGCTATTGATGGCTTTTCTCAAAGATTAGATTTTAGCATTCAACTTAAAATTCATTGTTCATTAAGTGATTTTATTGCCTTATTAACAAGATTATCTGCGTTAGAAACATTTAAGTGTGCTAGAATTATGAAGTAGTCAGGATGACTTGCAAATATTCCTTCTTCCTGATTGACTTTTCAGGCTTTAAATTCACTAAATCAAGCTTGTGCCAAGTTAGTCATTCAATGAGGTAACGATGAGCTTATAAAATAAGTAAAAATTATTACAAACAAAGCAAAGCTTCATAAGATTTTTATTCAATCAAAAACTTCATCATTATCAACTTCTGAAAGATAAGATAAGCTAATTCCAATCATTAGAAGAAGAGCAAAATACAGCGCGATTCAATACCAAACAATTCAATAAGCAGCAACAACAAATATTAGCGTATAAAGAGCAAAGAAAATTCAATTAATCTTAAATAAACTACTTAATTTGTCATTTCTTAATCAATAAACAAATAGTGTAAGTGGTAAGAAAAAACATAAAGTTATATAAATATATCCGTAAGGTAATGTTTGTTTAGTAAAAAAATCTGTTAACAGAGTTCAGGTTTTAGGATTGAGATAATAAGCTCCTATTCAAGTCATAACAAGTAGTAAAATTGGCAAAACAGGACTTCTATATGTCAAAAACAAAAGTAAAATTGGAATTAGCGCTAAGAAGAAAAAGGTGATTTCTGTATATTCTCAGCCTTGATTTGATTGCATAGTTAAGTTCCAAGGCAATTTAAGATAATTATTGATTCAATCTTCATATCAGAAATATCTTCACAGATCTTCATTTTTTGTTTTGCCATTGGAATCCATTGTTTCGGTAATGCTTGCTTTTTTGATTTCATCTAATTCGGTTTTTGAAAAAACTAAGCCAAAATCTGGATTAAATGTATCTGGTGTTCAGTTAAGCATTGTCCCAATTGATAATTTTTCTCTAGGAGTTTCTGATATATTTTTTGCTATCCAAGGAACTAATGGTGCTATTATTCAAACACAAAATACTAATACAAAAGTAATAGTTTTTGAAAATATTTTTGTAGAATTTTTGATATATGAAAAGGCAAATAGTAACAAGGCAATTATAATTAATGCATAAGAGAAATTATTAACTGCAGCAATATTATCTTTTGGATAGTTAACATTCATCATATCCCAAAGATGAAATCTTGTGAACAGTCAAACAAAAAGTGCAAAATATCATAGAAATGAAATATATCATAGAAATACATAAAAAATCACTCCAAGTAATCAAATTATAAGCATTAATGTTGTGAACTTGATAGCAAAAGCTAATCATACAATAGATCAAATAATCGCTAGAAACGTAAGATAATCTTTATTTTCTAAGATATTATCAACAACTCATTTTGAATTCAAAGCTGGAGTTGTTGGCAAGATATTGTTGAATAGACTAGTATTTTCACTTGCATTAGAAGTGCTGCTAGAAATATATTTAAGAGCAATTTTATAAATCAAGTACATTCAGATAATACTAACGAAAAATAATGCAGGATCAAGTTTCATGTCTTTTGCTTGCTGGAAAATAACCATAGGCATAGCATAAAACATAGTAGCAAGAATAATTGGAATAGACAGATGTTTGTTTTTAGATGTTTTTAGTAAGTCTCAAGTAATAACAATAATTGCAATTATACTCAATATTCATCATACTTGATTAAGAAAAAACGCTTGTGGTGCACTATGAAACATATATCAGATTCAAGTAAATAATTGCCGAGCCATGAATCAAATGCCTTTTGGCATTCAAGCACTATTTGCCATAATTTGTGGAATATTCATATAAGAACCTAGGTCATCCCATCATATAGGCATTGGGCGAATTATGTTTATGAAATTGACTGAAATAAGAAAAGATAGCACTATAAAAGCAAACTCTGCAGATAGAAGATTGAGATTAATTGATTCTCATATTGTTCAATTCAGTTTATGATTATTGAATTCAATTCTATATGTCCATAAATTCTTAAATGAATAGATGAGTTCTTTATATCATAGTCAAGCAAAAATTGCAAGAACTGCAAAAACTACATAGCTATTATATAATCCGAATAATGCAAAGGTTACAAGAATAGTAAGAAAACAAGTAAATCAGAATCAAATTGACATTAAAAATTTGAAGGAGTTATCTTGTATTTCAAAACTTTGTATTTTTTTGAGTAGCATTCTCGCAAAAGAATAACATATAATTGTTATAAGGAAAGGTAAAATTGCAAATCATAGAATCTTAAATAACAACGCCATCAATCATCCTCAATTACTGCTGTCAAAAACAAATCAACTAACTACAATAAGATTAATTAATGTATATCAAGCTAATCAAAGAGGGGAAAAAATAATTTTTTCACTAGAAAAATAAACTTTAATGAATTTGTAGATTCAATAAAATATAATTATATAAAGTAAATAAATACCGTATTCTCAAGTTTCTTTATGTATTCAAGTATAATAAGCAGATATGACACTGACTGCGATAATAATGACTAATATTAGTTTTACAAGATAGCTAACAATATTAGCCTCTTTAGTATTTTTACTTGGGTCAATAATTTCAAAACCTTCTTTATTTTTCATAAATAAATAATTATATATTAAATTTTTCTTGTTTTAATTTTTTTAATTTCTCCCATAAACATTCTGAATTCTTTGAAATTCAACAATCACATTACAATTATATAAAAAAATCAGATAAGTAAAATGTAAAAAAGCATTTTAAGTCTCGCATCAGAAAACATTTTCAAAAGATTAAAATGTATATTTAGATAATATAAAGCTCAACTAATAATTGAAACGTAAAACAAATTCTTTAAGAAGAACTTGTAATCGAATTTATCAGCATACATTTCTGTTGCCTTGTGACTAAAATAGAATATAGGAAACCAAGATAATCAAACTGCGAGAGATGATCAGACAACTCAATAATGTTTGATTAAAATAATATTCAAAAGAAGATTAAACATTAATCATACTCAAAGAATTTTTACTCTTTCTTTAATTTTTCATACTCATCAAAGTACTTGAAAATTTATCTGCAATAAAAAATTAAAAATTATAAAAAATATAGAATATTGTAATATTAATCAAGACATTTCGAATTTTGTTCAATATAGAACTACAGAGATTTCTTTGGCATATACAAAAGCAAATCAAGAAACAATAATAGCAAGAACTGAGAAATATTTATAAAACATTGTTTTTATTAATTTCATTTTATTTATTTCTTTTTTACTGTTTAATTCAGAAATAACAGGATAAAGAAATCAAAAAATCGGAGTGATAACTAGAAATGGGATTCAGATAATACTTAGATAATTGGTATAATATCAAGCATCTTTTGGTCAAAGAAAATAAAGAATTAATTGCATATCAATCTGTCACAACACAGTTCATATATTGGCAGCCAAAAGTACCCAAAAAGCATATCAAAATATTTGTTTTGCAAGTTCTTTATCAAAGAAATAAACAGCATCTTTAAGATATGGCAAATAATATTTATAATAAAAAAGTACATACGAGAAAATAATTCAAAATAATAAACCGTATATCCAAGTCCATGAATAATTTGCAAGTGTTCATAATCAAAAATACCAGAAAAAAACTGTAAAACAAAGTATTGCAATCATTCTTACAACTTCTGTACCTTTTTGATATTTCGTATTCTGAGAAGCTCAATAGATAGTATTAACAATAGTAAAAAGATTCATTCAAATAAAGAATAAACTAAACACTTTGAGTACATAAGCAGTTTCTAGTGCCAAATCTTTTGAATTAAAATAATGAACCGACAAATAATCAGCACCAAAAAATAGTAAACTTCAAATAAATAAGCTCGTTGGAATTTGAGCAAATAAAACATAGATAACTGAGGACTTTAATTTGTTGTAATCATTTTCTACTATGAATTTTGGAAGGAAATAATTAAGACTCTCCGTTAATCATAAGTCATGATACGTAGTCAGAAGACTAATTAAACTTATTATTCAATATAGAATTCAGATTTCTTCAACTCTTAAATCGTGTGAAAGAATGATTTTCACAATGTAGCCTATTGGTCATACTATGAATGAAAACAAATATAGCCGAGCTCATTTTTTGACGAATTTTTCACTTAATGATTCTTTTGTATTTAACATTTTATATTATTAATTCTATTACTTCTAGTTTTCAGATTGTATCTTTAACTACTTCTTGAACTTCTCAATTCTCAGGTGTTGTTTCTAATCCCTCTAGTAAACAAGCTTTTATACAAGTATTTCTATTCATAGAATCAAGTTTTCTTCAGGTCTCTATCGCAAGATTTCTATATATTTTTACCTGTGCTTCTACTGGTAATGAATCAATAAAAAATTGATCTAAAGGCAATAAATAACTATAACAGTTAGCCTTTACTGTTGCAGTTCTTTCACTTTTTGTCAGAAATCAAATTTCTCAAACAACACTTATTGTTTTAATATTAGTCAATAATTTATCTTTTTTATCTTTTTTATTTTTCTTATAAATTCATAATTCTCACTTAAGAAGTAAAAAAAAGAAGTTACAATCTCATCTCCCCTCTGGAATTATCGTCTCACCCTTATTGAATTCTATAATGCCAATTTTATGTTTTAAAAGTTTTCTAAGCAACATTGCACAGTCTATTCAATGGAAAATACTCGTTCTTCAAGTTGGATCAATTTGACTTGATTCATATCAAACTATCCTTCTTAATATATGATATAATTCTTCTTTTGAGATTTTTGTATTTTCTGCATTAATTCATTTTGTAGCCATATTTTAAGTTAAAAAATAATATAAATTCACAGTATTATATGGAATTATTGGCTTAAGTCAAAGCAACATTTAAGATAACAAATAATAAAATAATTAACAGATTAGTCAATTCATAATTATAAAATATATTGAATATTAAAATAATTAATTTATATTGTAAAAAAATATAAAACAATAATAACAATATTCTCTTGTTAATGAGAATCAAGTAGTATACTTTTTTTATACAAAAATATTTCATTAATTAATAATAATATGATTTTAAAAGTTGAAGATATTTTACCTGGTAAGGGTACTACTATAATAAATAATGAATTATCTCGCCCATTGGAAACTGACTTCTCACAAACAGGACATGGCTCTTGGGTTACGAAAGAAAGAACAAGAATATGAGTTTCTTTCGTTTTAGAAGATAATTGATTTAGTGAGACATCACAATAATAGTTATTTGATTAACCATATATTATAAAAACATAAATAATGATTTATAAATTTTTATTTATTTAAACTATACAATAATATGAATTTATCAAATTTTGATTTTAGTGCGGATGATGCTATCGCGCAACGGAAAAAACTAATGAAAGATGAGATTAATAGACAAAAAAGGAGTTGTGATGATCTTGAAATTTATACCCAATTGCATTTTGGCAATAAAGTAGACTTAATCTTGACATGACCTCTTACTCAACAAGGTTAATGCTTGCAAATTTACTAAAAAATAAATATTATTGACAAATAATAGTTTTCAATTATTATCAAGAAAATATTCAGTAAATAATTGAAGTATGTTTAATTGAGTCCAAGAAGAAGTCCTTCCTACAATAACTACAGATCCTGTAATAATTGAGAAACATAGAGATAAAGTTATCACACATCAAAAACACTGTAATGAATTGATTGAAATACTTATAGCCTGATGAATGGATAGAATGAGTGCCCATCTTGCATTACCTTATGTTTTACAGAGAGAGAACTTAGCAGAATTTCAAAAAGATGAATAATTATCAATCAAAAAACCTCACGAGTTCGTGAGGTTTTTTGATTATTTTTTCTTAGGTTTGATTATACCGATTCATCACATATATGGTCTAAGTACTTCTGGAACAATTATACTTCAATCTTCTTGTTGATAATTCTCTAGAATTGCTATAAGTGGTCTCACAGAAGGTAATGCTGTATCATTAAGTAAGTATGCATATTTTTTATTTCAATCTTTATCAACATATCTTATATTAAGTCTTCTTGCTTGCCGATCTAAGAAATTAGAAGCAGATCAGGTTTCTCAGTACTTATTCATTCAAGGCATCCAAGCCTCAATATCAAATGCACGATATTTACCTGCACTCATATCTCATGTGCAGATATGAAGAATTCTATATGGAAGACCCAGATCTTTGTGTAATTCCTTAGAAATATTAAGCATCTCATCTTGCAATTTGTTTGATTCGGCAAGATCAGCCTTACAAATTACAACTTGTTCAATTTTCATGAATTCATGAACTCTGTATAATCACTTGGTATCCTTACCATAACTACCAATTTCACTTCTATAACAAGGAGAATATCAACTCATTTTAATAGGTAGATCTTCTTCTTTTAATAACTCTCATGAATGATAGGCAAGAAGAGATGGCTCAGCTGTACCAATTAGGAATTTTTTTTCTTTTGAAACATTTCCATCAGATTCTTTATCATTTGTCGCAATTTGATAGATTTCATCAATATCTCAATTATAATCTTTTCATTTGAAATATCCACTACCAAATAAAGCAAATCACTTAACAAGAGTTGGTGGAATAAATGGTTTATATCATTTAGCTGCAAGTTTGTTTATCGCATAATTCATCATCGCCATAACAAGAAGTGTTCATTCATTCTTGAGATAATATCAACGAAATCCTGCAGTTTTAACTCATCTATCAAAATCAACAATATCAAGCATCTCAGCTAATTCTATGTGGTTTCTAGGTTTGAAATCAAAATTTCTTATTTCTCAATATTTCTCAATCTCGACATTACCACTCTCATCTCTAGCAACTGGAGTATCTGGTGATGGAACAGTTGGTATTTTCACCATTAATTCCATGAACTTGTCGTCTACGAAACTCAATTCTCACTCAAGAAAAGCAATTTGTTCTTTTAGATTCTTCCCCGCCTCAATAGCTTCTAGAGATGGCTTTGTATTCTTAGAGCTTTGAGCAAGTTCATTTCTTTTGGTTCTCAATTCTTCAATTTTGGACATTATAACTCTTCTCTCATCATCAATTTTGATAAGATTATCAATATCAACTTTGATATTCTTATTTTTTGCAGCTTCTTCTACTAGAGTTTTGTTCTCTCTTATGAATTTTATATCTAACATATTTGTTTATTAATTTTTATTAAATCATTCCTTTTAGCTCGGAATAAATATTATCTGATTATAAAAAAAGCTTTACTTATTGCAAATTTTATTGAAAAAAATTATTTTAAAACTTTTTTGTCACCTTTTTTATTCTAATTCGTTATAGTATTTGAAGGACCTCTTATTTTTATCAAAGCTTTAGATAAGGGGCTTTTTTATTATCATAATTCCGTCATCTTCATCAATTTGCTTCACCTCATAATTCAACTTATTATCTTCTACATACTCATACAGGCCAACCATCTTATGTCTGAACTTGATTACATCATCAATAACTACAATTCAACCTTGAACTAACTTCGGCCAACATAATTGAAGAAAATCAATACTTCTTCTCTTCATTCCGTCTATGAAAATGAAATCATAAGCACCATCTTCAAGAGTTGGAATAATATCTAGTGCCTGTCCATGAATTAGTTTACAATAATTCTCAACTCCAGCTTTTTTGATATTATCTATTGCCTGATTATGAGATAATATTGAGAATTCTATTGATGTAATATGTCAACCAAGATCGGTCAACGAGTCCGCAAAACAAATAGTCGAATATCAATTCGCAGTACCAATCTCCAGAATATTTTTATATCAATTAGTCCTTACAAGATTAGTCAGAAACTCCGCATTCTCATCTGTAATATTTGGTACACTATTCTCTATCCCAAAAACTCTTAATCTCTCAAGAACATCATTAACTTGTTTCTTCATTATTCACAATTAATTATCAAAACTGGACTATTCTAGTAAAAACTTGCTTTAAGTCAAAAAATTCCTCTCCAAATTGGAGAGGAATTTTTTGACTTGTGAAATAATAATTATTTTTTTATCTCGGCAACGATTTTATCTATATCTGTCTTCTCAAGGCCTTTTAATTCCTCAATAATTTTTAGTTTAGCTACAATTTCATCATCATTCATTAAGACATCTGGTTTTCAGGCTGTTTTAATCTTAAAAGTAGTAATATCTATATTTACAGGATTAACTGTTTGTTTTCAATCCTTAGTTCAATTAACGTTAACAGTTACTTTATTTCAATCTTTTTTTACTCAATCTTTAATTGCTAAAGTTGGTTTTGGTTTTGCATCAGGAGTTGTATTGGATTTATAGTTCTCAAAGACTTTTCTCGCTCATTCAACATCATCAAAATTATTATTCATTCATCAAAAATTATCATATCCAACTTTTTCTTCAAGTAATTTAAGAGCTTCTTGTACTCATTTTTCAGTTCATTTATTTATATTTGCAATAATAGATTTTTTATCTTCGGGTTTTATTATACTATCATCAATTTGAGATACTCTTTTTGAAAATAAATCCCTTGCTTGCTGGTTGCTCGCAAAATCACTGAAAGATTTTCACAATAAACTCAAAACTTTGTCTAAATCCGCTCAAACTCAAGAAGTGGTTTTTGGCATTATTTTATTTGATTCAACATAATCTTGTGCCTTTCTCAATCATCCATCCATTTTCAATCACATTGATTCAGCTATTTGTTTTCAGAATGCAGATCAATATTCTGAACCTGTTGCCGTAGCAGCATTACTTATAGAACTACTTAATGATTGTCAAAGTGCTCAAACTCAAGCTAAACTAATTGATTTACCATCTGTTCCAGGAATCTTAAGCGGTATGTATTTCGGAGCATCAACCATGAGTTTTCCGATTGAATCTCAGAATTCTGCAATTGGTTTCACTGCTTTTTCTGTAATATCGCTTGCTCACAATGCGGCCATAACTGCCATCCAAAGTATAATTAGTGCAAGAAATGATATAATAACATTAGTTATAATTCATTGTCATGCTGCAAATGTATTTCAGAAAACTCATGAAGAAGTCTGTCATTCTGTATATTTTCAAATAATTTTTAATTCCATTTCTCCTTTTCATTGTCAAAATTTTATTGATTGATCTCAGTTGCTATCGGTTTGTCAACTATTACTTAATGTAATAAATGAGCTTCATTTATATTCTGAATTCATGGCATATGATAGAAATATTAATCAAAATGATAATGCAGCAGCGACGTATGTAGGGACCAAAGCTAGTGATATAAATGATTTTATACTAAGTTTTTTTTCTATTTTTTCAAGTCACTTCGGTCATTTTCATCAAAGGAAATAACTAAGTGCAAATAAGGGTGAAAACATTGCATATATCCACATCATTGCCATTCTGGTTAGCAAGGCAAAAGCAATTGCAATCACCAGAATTGCAAATATTAATGCAAAAATAACCGAAAAGGTAAGTTTTTTAAATATATCTCAAATTGTCTTTATTGATTTTTCTGTTTGTTGTTGTCAAATATTTTTAAGAGTATCAATCTTAAAAATTCAGTATGCATAATAGGTCATTAAATTATACGCTCAATTAGTTCAAGAGATCATGTCCACTAAGCTTAAACAATCGGCACTAGATCAATCCTCTTTACATACAATTTGTTTAGTATATGTCTTGCGTGTCTGTTTTTTTTCTTCATCACTTGATCATGCCCAATCAGAATTCTCGGTCAAATCAATTAAAATTGTCTTAGGTATTATTTTTGCATTCAGAATAGATTTATCAGAAGGATCAATTTTTTTAATAGAATCTGATGAAAAAGATAAAACCGAGGCTGTCAATACATTTCATACAGATAATGTTGCGCTCACTATAAACCAAGTAAAGGGAACAATTAGTATTCCTACGACAAGTCTTGGCAATGCTGACTTAAGCGCAAAACTCTTGCTTTCACTGAAAATATTCATAAGTGCTATAATTATAAGCATAATAGCAAAAATAAAATACACAATATTTGAAACTATAATCCATATATCATGGATAACAGCCCTTAGTCAAAAAATATCTCAAAATGTCCAATCTGGAGATAAAAGCCATCAAATTAACATTACAAGCGGTTGTGTGATTAATGTAATGATAAAAATCACTCAATTAAGTAAATCAACTGCTCAATCAACTGCTTTTTGAGATACTTGTGCAGAATTTTCAGCAGCAAAAGCAAAATCCCTAAACAACCAGAACATGATTACGAATATTCAGACAAAACGAAGGTTTTTGAGTTGGAAAAAACTTGATTTTATATCTAAAAATTGGCGGATAAGTTGGATTTTATAACTGTGCAATGTGTTCTTCATAGGTCTTGTATAATTAGTTCTTAGGTCTTTTTTAATAATTCTTCTATGTATCCTATAATAGTTGACTATTTTATTTAACATATTTTTGTTTTTATAATATTCCTTCCTACAATTAAATCATATTTATTGAGAAAATGCAAAATTTAATGGATGAATTTTATCCAAAACGCCTTGACATTCACTAAATAATTGGTCTTGGAAAAATACTTATAACAACAAAAAACCTCATCGATATTGATGAGGCATTAGATATTTGATTATAACAACTTCTTCATTTCTTCTATTCTATCTTCCCTGCCTGCTTTACGAAGGTAGAATTCTCAGAGTTCGAATTGCAAATCTCACATAAGTGCAACTCAGAGATCCTCCATAATAAGCAGGTCATCTGGAGAGATATTCAGGGCTCTTTTTAGGATGATAATTCATTTTTTGACTTCTCATATCATATTATATCCCCAACCAAGATTTCTGAGGATTTCTGGATTATTTGGAAATAACACATTTGCCTTTTCTAATAGTTTAACTCATGTTTTGAAACTTCATTTCGAAATATGAATATATCAAGAAAGATATAATCAAGTTGCAGATTCTGGATTAAGATTCTGAGCGAATTTCATTGCATTTTCGGCTTTATCAAGTTTTCATTCGAATAAATAAATATCGGCTAATTCCTCATAAAGACGATAATCATCGGTATATTTTGATAGATATTTTTGTGCGATTTGTTGAGCCTGTTCGTATTCTCATGCACTCTTTAGTCTCTCTATTTCTTGTATGTATTGTGCTGTTTGTGTCATTTTTTAATCAGTTTAATTTGTCTAACCATTTTAAATAAAAAAATAACTAAATCAAGACAATTAAATTTTTTATAAAGTTTCTGGCTTATAATTGAGCAAAAATAGCTGAATTTTTGTTAATAATCACTGAGAAACCAATAACTGTGATGAATATTGTTAAAAAAGTTAGAAGAAGTTTTGAATCAGAAATGTTTTTAAGAGGATTAATAATAGCCACATTATTACCTTTTAATACAAAACTAAATTGATTAGTCTTGATTTTGGATTTAGTTTTTTTGGAGTTTGTTTTACTTTTTGTGGGAATTTTCTCAGCGAGAATGTGAGTATTCTGAGATAGAACAAGAGTTCAGTTTTTATCATAAATATCAAGTCAAATAATATATTTTCAGAAATTAAATGTTGCAGTTTTTGGATTGATTCATAAATATTCTTCTCAATTTGGATATTTCCATATGTACTTATATCAAGTAAGTTTTTCTCATTCTAGAGCCAAGTTGATTTTGCAATTCTTGCGTCATTTGCAGACAATAACATCATCAACAAGATTAAGATTTTTACCCAGTTTTCACTGTAATTTGATAGAATAATTACTAATTGTATCGACCTCTTCATCAGTAATGGCTAATATTTTATCAAAAGTTTTCTCAAAATTAAGTTCATTATTTGTATCATTTAATATTTTCCTAAAAACATTATCAAAATCAGAATTATCTACTATAACTGGCTGTTTTTTGTTTTTCTTTTTAACAATGTTTGAGAGTAAAAAATCTTCATAATTCGTTGTGAAATCTTTCATTTTTTGTGTTTTATATTTCATTGTTTTAATTTCTAGAATATTATCAAGAAATCAAGAATTATTTACTTCAACAATAAACTCTATGTTATCCTGATTTCATAAAGAATCAGTGACCCTGAGCTTGATATTATATATTCAAGTTCAATAAACAACTGAGGCTGGATTTTTGAGAGCTGAGTGTTGTCAATTGCCAAAATTCCACTCAAAATATATCTTATTAGAATTCATGCTATAACTATGCTCTCAGGTAAAATTCACACTGCAAGTCTCAACTCAAATACATGTTAGTTTATTCCCAGATTGTTTCTTTGTTTTTCATCATATTGTTCATTGGAGCGTTATCACAGCAGAAATTTTCTTCAATTCAGTATTACTAAAAATTCATCATCAATAATTCTCAATAATATCATTCCTAAATGAAAAACTAGTCTCTTTGAAGTTATTGATATTTCACATTTCATATATTCTCAGCTTAACAACATGATCTCAATAAGAATAGTGGACATAAGATGGATTACATTTTTGTAAATCATCTAAATTATATGTTCATCAAGCAAAATTCCAGCTGCAAGCATATTTAGAATTCTGTAGAGTCAGAAAACTTTCAGAAGCCGTTGGATTAATACTGCAAATAGCTTTGGTACAATAATTAGAACTATTTAATCAACTCTGGATTTTAATTATCGGATTAGGAATCTCAAGTGCTTCATAGATATTGTATAATTTAATAATCTTCTCTTTGTAATTACTTGAGTTATTTTTATCTATTATCTTGAAAATTATATTATAAGTCGAATAAGAAAAAGTAAAAGTATCAGGATTACAAGTATTTACAATATTTCAAGTTCAGAAGTTAATTTCACATCTATAATTATTCTCCAAGAAACTTCAGCTAAAAGAATTAAGTAAGCTAAAATTAATCTTGCATTCTGATTTAGTTTTATCACAGAAATACTCTCAAGAACCTGTTTCGTTCTCAATTACATAACTTGGTTGCTGGAAAGAAATTACGATATCTGGTATCTGAATTAGAACTCAAGTAGAATCAGTTGTTCAGGTTGCGGTATTAGATCAAGTTGAAGTATTACTTCAAGAATTCGTTTCGGTACTTCAGGTAAATACTACTTCCCTTTTATATACATTTCTATAGTTATCAAATGAACTTGTTAGAGAAAAATTAGGAATTGAAGCTCATCACATGGTTGTAATTCATAATCAATCTAAACTCTTGAGTCTGAGGTCCGAAGAAGTAGTATTATTAATAACAAGGTCGGCTTTAGGATTATCTTGTTCGTGAAGATATAATTTGAGATAGTCATTTTCTATAGCATAATTATTAATAATTCAAGTTTCTGTATTAATTGTTCTATGTGCTAATCATCAAGAATTGGAATATATCCTAATTTTTTCATAATCTAGAGTTCATTTAATATTTTTGTTGAATTTGATTTCTAGAAGATCAATTTTGGAATTATTGTCAGTGTCACTATAGTATAAATCAGTAGCGGAAATAGGAATTCATAAAGTAGTGAAGCTTCAAGTTGACGAATCAAAAATCACTCAAGTCTGACTAAGTAATTCAAGTTTATAAAAATAATTAGTATCTTCTGACAATCATGTGAATGAATAATTAGAATTAACAATTCAAGTATTATTAAGAATTCAAATTCCCCAAGATATATTAATAACATCACTTCAAGTGAAGCTTATTCAAGTAAGCTCTGCTCAACTAGAAGATATATTATTAATGCTTCAAGTTGAAATAAAATGTGGAATTATTGATGTATTACTTGGAATATTTTCACTTCAAGTTGAGACTTGTGTCGAACCAGAATGTCAGGTAGTTATTGCAATATCCTTAGCACTTGTTGTATAAGCAAAATAATCAATTTGTAGAGAATTATTATCATAGAGAAATAATTCTTCGTCTGTATTATTGAGTAAAATCATTGTTTCTGGTCTGTAGAATTTCTTGGATTCTTGAGAATTAATTGATTGAGTTGTGAAAGTGAAAATTTTTCAGGATTTATCTTTGAGAGAATATCAAGATAAGCTAATTTGAGAATTAGAATAATTAGTTAATTCTATATATTCTTGAGTTGTATCATCTGATGCATTTGGAAGTACAGAAGAAATAAAAAGATTCTCTCAAAATACTTGAGAAATTGGGGAAAAGACGACTATAAAAAGAAGAAGTGTTAATTTCTCTTTCATAAAGAACGCCCATTAAATTTTAAAGGCAATCTCATTGTAAGAAAAAAGTTTAAAATTAAAATGTTTTTTAAAATTATACTTGACTTTTTTATATAAATAGTATTATGCAAACATAATTCTTAATTTGTCAATATGAAAAAAGTTATTTATATACTAACAATTATTTCCCTTCTATATTCTCAGGCACTTGCTTATAATCCTTTTGATGTGTTGCATCAACAATTACCTGATTTGACGGTAAGTAATATTTTTCAAGAAACTAATTCTGAGTATATAGATATGACTATCTGTAATATCTGAGGTTCTATGGACCAGAACTGAGATATCGCACTTTGAGTGAAAAACAACAATTCATGAATGACAACTAATACTCTAATTAAATATATAAAACTTGCATCAGGAGATTGTACAAGTTATAGAGTTGGTTCAATTCGTAATATGTGAGTATATAGCGCTGGATCATATAATGTCAAATGAGCAGTAAAACTTAGTTATTACAAACTAGAAGAGAATAGTTATAATAATTCTAGAACGACAAGTATATATCTTTCATCTAATTCGTACTGAACAAATAGCAATAGTAATGTCTATGGAAATGATCAATATTATTGTAATGGAAGACGGTATACATACGGTACAAATGATACATCTTATTATTGTAATGGAACTCGGTATTCTAGAAATAGTAATTCAAATACGATAAATAATAATTACAATAGTACTGATAAATATTATTGTGGCGGTACTCGGTATAATTATAATAGCGTAGATGACAAATCATATTATTGTAATGGAACTCGGTATTCTAGAAATAGTAATAACAGTTCTAATTCTAGTAGTCAATACTATTGTAATGGCTCTCGGTATAATTATTGAACTAATGATACTTCATACTATTGTAATGGTTCTAGGTATAATAGATACAACAATAATTCCAGCTCTAATTCTTATAATAACTGATATTATTGCAGTGGTACATGGCATAGCCTAAGTCAGAGTGATACTTGATATTACTGTAATGGAACTTGGTATAATAGATATTCTAACAGTGATAATTATAATAATGATCAATATTACTGTAATGGCTCTCGGTATAATTATGCAAGTAATAGTGATGTTGCATATTATTGCAATGGAACTTGGTATGCAAGAAATAATTCAGTAGTTAATTACAATTTTAATAATGCAGACTTACAGATTGAAGTTATTAATTCTAGCTATTCTAATAGAAGAATAAATGCAAAAATCTGCAACAAATGATGAGATATGTGAAAAAGCTATACAGTAAGAACAATATTCTATTCTTCTACTACTTGAAAAAGTGTGACAAAAGACATTGATTTAAATCTTGCTGCTAATGCATGTAGTTATACTGATATTTATGCTAGTTATTCAGATTTATGATTCTATTACAGCGGTAATGTATCAATAAATGCTAGAATGGATATTCTTAATTATAATGAAAAAAATACTAACAATAATGAAGTTACTAACTCAATCTGGATTGATTATTAATCATATAAAATAATTAATAAAAAGGCAACTTCGTTGCCTTTTTATTTTTATTCAATTTATGCAAATCAATGAAAACTTGTATAAAAACAAATTATTTGATAATAAAAAATATTTAGATATATAAAGAGTTAATTAAATAAATCCCTGGATTCCCAATCAAAAAAAAAAAAATTGAATTATATAATTATTGAGTTACAATATTATCAAATATTTTCTTGAAAATATTCTTCTGTTCTTATTTTTAATTATTAATTAAAATATCTTATGAAAAAATATCTTGATAATCTTAAATGAGGCATTATTTTTTGAATTTGAATTCTTATGGTATTAAGCGTGTCTGTATTTGCCTATCAATTCACTAATTATGCTGATATTTGAGATGTTTCTTCATGAGAAACGCTATCAAAAAATACTTTTAATCAACTTCTTGCAGATGTTAGATATTTAAGAAATAATTGAGGCGAATCAACTTCTTGACCAATCTTTAGAGCGAAAATTACAACTACTCAGACATTTGGTACTACTTATGCAATTATAGATTGGGATAATATAGATATAGATACTAACAATAATTTTGATTTGGTAAATAATAGATTTTTACCTACAAAAGCAGGTAAATATTTTATTTCTTGTCATGTTCAATGATCCAATTTATGAAGTGCATTGTTAAATTGAGCTATCTATAAAAATTGAGTTATTTATTCTTCTTCACTTGATAGATATTCATGATCAGCTGCTGCAGTCCTAGTTAATTCGATTATCGAAATGAATTGAACTACTGATTATGTCGATTGTAGAACTTCTGAACCTGGTGATTCATCTTGGACGTTAAATCCAGCATGGACCACCTTTGAATGACACTATATTTGAAACTAAATCTAATTTAAATTCAAAACCAATATTTACATTAAATTCAAAAATAGCTCACAAGCGAGCTATTTTTTCTTATGTTTTCAAAATTTCATTCTAATTCTCTTAGCTTCGTTCTCTCATAATTTCTCTTCTAGAGTAAGATTAAGTTGAGCCTCTTCATCAAACATTGAGGCATCGAAGTTGAGTCATCTCTCAAGTTTGTATTGATAATCTTCATAATTACCATAACTCATTATAAGCTCTCATTCGCGTATAATCCATAAGTGTGACGCAATTTTATTGATGAAATATCTATCATGAGAGATAAATAAAATCGTTCACTTATATTTAGTCAATTCTTGCTCAAGTGCTTCACGGAATTCATAATCAAGATGGTTAGTTGGCTCATCGAATATTAGGAAATTACTCTCCTTTTGTCAGAGAATTGCAAAAAGCAGCTTACTAATTTGTCATCAAGAAAATTCTTTAGCTTTTTTATCAACATCTTCCCTCTCGAATAAATAATTAGAAATAACTGAAACAAGTTTCTCATAAGGATAGTCAAATCCATGTTTGATGAAATTTTCTCTAAGAGTTTTCTCCCTATCTAGTTCCTCATGGAGTTGTGAATAATAACTGATTTTGAGTCATTTTCATGTATTAATTAATCATTCTAGAGGATTTATTTGTCAGAGAATTGTCTTGAGAAAAGTTGATTTTCCTGCTCAATTTTCTCATATAATTCAGACTTTCTGTCATAAAGTAAGCTCTATTTCTCTTATGAAAAATAACGGATCCTTTCTTCCGATAAATACATCCTTAAAATATAGAATTCTTCTATTGCTTGGTTCATCAAATAGGAATTGGAATTTTGGTTTTTTAGTGAAAATTGGTTTTTCTATAACTTCAATTTTATCAATCATCTTCTCTCTACTCTTCGCCCAACCAGCCCTACTTCATGCACGAAATCTGTTGATTAACTGTGTCTGGGATTTGATATATTCTTGTTGTCTATCATATTCTTCTATTTGTAATGCTTCATTTTTTGCTTTTTCTTTTACGTAATATGTATAGTTTCAGTTGTAAAAATTAAGTGCTCTAGGTCAGCTTAATTCATATGTTTTTAGACATGTTTTATCTAAAAAATTACGATCATGTGATATAATCAAATATCATCATTTCCAAGTTGTAACAAGATATTTTTCTAACCATTCTGTACTTGCAAGATCGATGAAATTCGTCGGCTCATCTAGTAATAATAAATCAGGTTTTTCTAGTAGAATCTTTGCGAGAGCAATCTTAGTTCTCTGTCATCAGCTAACTTCTTTTATGCTGTTTTCGAGCAAAGTTGTAATTCATAATCAATTAGCAACTCTATGAATTTCATATCCATAATTATATCATCAAATTATATTGAATTTTTCTTGTAAATCCGCGTATTCCTCCATGGTTGTCATTTCAGAAGAATTATTCTGCATTTTTTGTCCTAGGATTTCCAATCTATTTTCCATCTCAATAATCTCTGGAAAAGCCAATTTTAATTCTTCCTTAACAAGTCTGTCCTCATTATCAAAATGAATCTGTGATAAATATCAAAGACTAAGTGATCAGTAGTTCTCAACATTTCACGAAAACTCTTGTATTTCTCCGCTTAGTATCTTAAAAAAAGTGGTTTTTCCTACTCAGTTGGGTCCAACAATGGCGATTCTATCATTTTCATTAAGTATGAACGAAATATCTTTTAAGATCTCTTTTTTATTCGTCTCATAATTCTCTATATTAATCCTTAGGTGTTTCATAAATTATTCATCAATTACAATTTCAGTTTCTTCTCAGTCTATATTATCAAATAAAAATGATACAATATGAGAAATATGTTCTATAGAAATATTCTTATCATAAGAATTAGCTCCGAGTATTACATAAGTCTTATTGAGTAATTCAAGTTTCTTTGCTTCATCTAAGAAATAATATGAATATGTATCAAAAATATCTGGCTCATATGCTATTCTTATATTCTCAAGATTAAGTGCTTCGAAGCGAGTTTTGTTTGAGGTTACACTGATTCAACCAATACTAAGTCCGAAGTTCTCAAAATCATAATCTTTTTGAAGATTATATTGCTCAAGAAAAATCGGATTAGCAAGGTAATTATCCCTATTCGCAAGATCCAAATCTTGCTCGTTTATTCTATCATCAAGTTCAAAAAATACATTTGGAAGAATTATATCTCAATCCTTCACATCAGTTGAAATTCTTGCTCATTCTCAAGCAAAAAGTATTATATCTGGACTATATTCACTATATGCAAAAATAAATGATTCGCGAAAAGTAGGTTCATCCTCAGGACTAGAAACCAAAATTATTCATCATTTTTTGTATATTTTGAATTTGCTGGAATTAGCTAAATCAGTCAGTTCGAATTTATCTACAAGATATTTCGTAATATTTTCATCAACAGAAAAAACAAGCTTAATCATATTTTTTTGTATATTTTACATTATAAATATAATCCCATTATAAGTAAAAAAAATAACTTACAAATTTTTATGGAAAAAATACTTTCAGCGCTATCAAGTCCAACTTGAATACTTACAATAATCTGTTCGCTTATTATTTGATTATTTGTTGGTTATTTAATAGGTAAATTCGTTTGATTCCTAGAAATAAGACAGAATAGATCAGATGCCATCAAGAGATCAAGAAACGCAATCCTAGGTGAAATTTATGAAAAAATTATGCCATTTCTTAACGAATTCGCCTATTCTCCGAAAGATATGGTTTTTATCGGTAAATGATTCGATTATCTTATTCTTGATGGGCTAAACGAATGAGAAATAAGAGATATAATTTTCATGGAAATTAAATATTGAACGTCGGGCCTTAATAAAAACGAAAAAATGATCCGACAAGCTGTCGGATCAAAAAAAGTAAAATATGTAGAATTCAAAATCCCGAAAATTTAATTTCTCTCGCTCATAATTGCCATAAATAATTTTTTTCGTGTAACCCTAAGTTCATCTAGTTCAAAACTGGCTCAAATTTCAGAATCTATTTCGGCTCTTGTAGGAAAAGCTTCTTGTTTTAAATGTCTCATAAATTAATAAATTATTAAATAAAATTCAGCGTGCCAACAAATGATAAAATATTTAATAAAATTTTGCAAACTAATTTTTAATAAAAGTATATTTAGGCAATAAATGAATTAAACTTGACAGAGAAGAAATTTTATATATAAAAAAGCATATATAATAACAACTGAGTCTAAATAGATATCAATAATATTAAAAAAATATTAATGAAATTCTTATATATATTTAAAATATAATTTCCATTAAATAAATGTTGAATAGCTTAAATAATAATACAAATATTAGAGAGAATGAGGGTGGAAAAAAAATACTTATACCAACTATAGTTCTATGTGTTTATCAGATTTTGAGTATTTGAAGTGTCTGATTACCTGAAGCACAAGCTGCGGATAATGGATCAATGACAAAAAATATGCAGACTAAGGAATTCCAAAACAAATGGAAATCTGAGATAAATTTTATGAATGATATTCTTAACAATAAAATACGACCTGATAAAGAAAATCAGGACAAATGGATTAAATCAAAGAGATTTTTGATAAATAATTTATATTCTGTTAAAAAAGAAGTACAACATACAATTTTCATACAAATCCTCAAAGCAGATGATATAATGAAAATTGAATATTTTTTTTAATCAATAATTATATATGAATAAAAGTTACACCAACAAATATTCCAGATGTTAGAATTATAGAACCACAAGTATTTTTAGACGAAAAAGGTTTTTTCATAGAAACTTATAATGAAGAAGATTTAAGAAAAAATTGAATTAAGACGAAATTCATTCAAGACAACACTCTCAAGATTATTTGAAGATTAAGAATTTCTTAATAATTAATTTGACAATGAAACAAATAGTATTATAAATTAATCACAAGCAATCAATTCATAACAAAATATAAAAATATGAATAAATTAGGAAAACTCACTCTTGCTGCTGCAATCGTATTATGACTAGCAAGTCCAGCTATAGCTGAAATCAAAGAAAAAACTTGCGCAGAAGTTAATGCAAAATTGGGTGATTTGCCAACTCAAACATTACAAAAATTAAAAGCAAGCTATGAAATTAGAATTAAGGGTAATTCTGAGCTTGAAGCAGGGGCAAATAGAGCAAATGAAGAAACGGCAAGTTGTATTTGAGACATTCTTCAAGAAAGAAACAAATTTTCTACATTATCAGAAGAATCACTAAAACAAATAATTGCAAGTTATTCTATTAAGGTTAATTGAGAATGAGAACTTGCTAGAGCAATCAACGCAAGCCATGCTCAAACGGTATTACTTGTCAAACAAGAACTTGAATCAAGAAAATAATATAATTATTATCAAAAAATTCCCCAAAAGGGGAATTTTTTCTTTTATAACTATTTCGTGCTCTCTATTCTAACCCAGACTTTATTGAAGTCTTTTTTGAGAATATTAATATCAATAAAAATACGAATCCATAAATATAATCTTGCAAATATAAGTAGAATTGTCCGAATGTATTCCAAGAAATTCTTAGGATAAGCAAAAACCCGAAGAACTTTTGAAGCCTCTTTTGTGAATGATCTCATCTCATCTTTTGTATAAATAAGTGATTTCATCTGATTATATCAGCCTGCAGACCTCTTTTTTTGTTTAATCCAATCACTAAAACTTGTAGGAAACTTAACATTCACTATTGCTTCTGGCACATATCAAGTCCTATATCAAGCATTATATATCATATTAGAAATTATCGCGTCATCTGACAATGCATCTTCTGGAATTCTATCAATAATTCATGATTTCATTGCCATTAAATATCAAGAACAAGAAAGGAATCTACCTTGAGTATCAAGCTCTGATCTTATTCTATGAGCTCATGTCTCAGTTAATAAATGAGCCCAGTATCACATCATATTATCCCTACTATTCGTCGGAACTGGTCTTCAAGTAACTATTCATGTATTTTTATCTTTTAACTTCTCGACTAATTTTATAATTGCATTATTCTCAATATAAACATCTCAATCAGTCAAAACTAGAATTTCTCATTTTGCTTCCTTAAAAACCATATTGAGTGCAACTGGCTTACCCTTTCATGGGTCAGTTAATGTTCTAACTTTATTGTTATTTTCTTGATATGATTTAGCTACATTAAGAGTTTCTTCATCTGGTGCACAGACAATAATTTCATAGTCTCACAGATTATTCGCAACTACTTGTTCTATTGCTCTTCAGATTGTTTTTGGCTCTTTATAAGCTGTTATTATTACAGAAATCATAATACTTTAATTAATTAATGTCCTGCTATTGTATTAAATATTACAAAAAGTAAATATAAAATATAAATTTTGATTTAAAATTATTTTGTATAAAATATATGCACTTTAATAATTAAAAAATAAATATGACAGAACCAAAAAAAGAAGAAGTAAAATTAACAAGAAGACCTCAGGTAAGTAGTGCTTGTATTGGCTGTGGAGCTTGTGTTGCTATTTCTCCGGATGTATTCGAATTCGATGATGAATATATCTCAAAAGCAAAAAAACTAGATAACTACGAATGAAAGTGAGTAGATGATTGTATTGATGCCTGCCCAGTTAATGCTATTAAATGGATTGATATCAAGTAATATGGTACTTAATACACATTCCAATCAAAAATAAGCTCTTTTAGAGCTTATTTTTGATTGATAATATTGAGAGAAATAAAAATTACACCACCCTATTCTTCCTAAAAAACTTATTACCTGAGGTTTTTGGTTTTTCTATTTCACAGTCTCTTGAGATATTAATAAGTATTCATACTCCAATCATAAGTGAGAGAAGAGATGAACCTCAATAGCTAATAAATGGCAGTGTAATTCAAGTTAGAGGTACAATATTTAGATTTACTCAGATATTAACGAATGCTTGTATCATAATCCAACTCGTTATTCATAGGGCTACATATTTCCCAAACAAATCGTTCACTCTACTTGCAATATTGAATCATCTATAAGCAATGAGAAGATATAAGGAGACTAGAACTAATATTCACAAAAATCATAGCTCTTCTCCAATTACCGAAAATATGAAATCTCATTGAACTTCTGGTAAATATCAGAACTTCTGAATAGACTTACCGAATCATAATCAGAAAAATCCTCAGCTTCATACTGCTATTAATCATTGCAAGGTTTGGAAGTTGATGGTCTTATTCTGAATCGTACTTTTATTATCTGCCAGAAAATTATCAAAACGATCAGATATATAAGTTAAAGTATTCCTATCTGCTCATTTTCATATTTTACCAATTGAATATACTCACACAACAAGCAATAATCATATAAGGAAAATTATTGATAAATGTTTAATATTTCATCAAGCTACAAATAGCATAATTATTGAAATCGGCGCAATTATAAGTATAGTTCAAAAATCGGGCTGCAAAGCTAGGAGTAGCAAAGAAATTCAGACTATAAACATGTAAGGAATTAGGCCTTCTTTTAGATCAGATATAATCGCTTTTTTTCGTTTAAGAAAGAATGCAAGATAGATTATTAATCATATCTTGAGAAATTCTGCAGGCTGAAGAGAAAAAGGTATAAGTGGAATATTAATCCATCATCTTGCTCAATTATACTCCACTCAAACGAAAAGTACTACGACTAAAAATATTAAGGCTCAACCAAGAATATGTTTTGCATATTTTTCAAGAGTTCTATATGGAGTTTTTGCAAAAAAAGCAAGAGTAATAAGTGATATAACTACATGTGAAATATTTCTGAAAAGATAGAAGTAATTATTGGGTTCTGATAATTTCTTGAGTGCCACCATTGCAGTAGTAACTTTATAAGAAGGATAAACACTAACTGAGCTTATCATAATCATTCAGAATATCATTAGAGCAAATACCACAAAAAAAAGTGTGTAATCAATTGTTTTAGTTTTCATTAATTCAATTTCTTTTTATTAATTAAAAATTATCTGGAAAAAATAGACACAATCATTACTTGTAAATAATAAATTATCATTCAAGCAATATATGGCGTAAAATCAACCATTCCAAAGGATGTTGGAATCATTTTTCTTATAGGATTATAGATTACATCTACAATATTTTTTATAAAACTCAAATTAATCCTAAATCAGAATAAAAAAGTCCAAGATAAAATTACATCTAACAAAATTATGATATTAATTAATCATAAAAATATTAAAATAATCTGAATCAATAAATCAACAAGCATAAATAATTATATTTTTAATTATAGTACAAACTAATATATGTTAATTAGAAAAAAAGCAAGAAAAAAACCTCAAGAAAAATCTTGAGGTTTTTGCTAGTTTTTTAGAATTATTTTGCGAATCTTTTACGGTAACTATATACCATTCCAAAAGATAGAACTAGGGCAAGAAGAACAATTAGGTTTTCTCTTGGTCCAGTTTTTGCAACTTCCATATTTGGAGTTAGAGTTCAAGAAGCCGTAGTACCTGACATCATAGCATCAGGACCACCAGCATTTAATGTAGCCTCAGGAGATTGAGCTAAATTCTCAACTGTTGTAAATTCTCTTATTCAATCAACTCATTGTTGAATATTATTTCAATTTGCATCAGATGCATCAATAATAGTTATTGAATAAGTTGATTTTGGATCAAGCATAGTTGATATTTTTACAATAGCTTTAATTGGATTCACCGTATCATTTGTTACTGATGTAGTAGGAACATCAGAGCCATCAGTTGTTTTTGTAATTTTTACAGAAAAAGGTTTTGGATTTAAAGGAGCAGAAAACTCTAATTCAATTGTTTTGTTATCAATAGCATTTGCTGATTTTAGAGCAAATACTGTAGTTGTAGTACCTGATGCAGAAGCTGGAGCCACAGTAGTTAACGGAGCCGCTCAAGCTGGAGCCACTGTATTTGATGGAGCCACAGTAGCTTCATCAGTTTTTACTTTTAGTTCATCAGAATAGGTATCTGATTCATTATTATCTTTATCAAGAGCTACAACTGAAAAATAATATTCTGTAGCAGATGCAAGGGGTTTACCGTCAGACAAGGTAGTAACTACAGTTCAGGTAGATGTAACTGGATCTGATTCGTTATCATAATAAGGATCTTTTTCAGTAGAGTTTGCTACAGATTTTGTAGAAAATTTTACAATATATGATGTAGCGGCATCAACTTTGTCCCATTCAAGAGTTACACTATTAGAAGTTTTTGCAATTAATCTTGGAGCACTTTTAACTTCTAAAGAGGCATTAGTAGATGTAGTATCTCAAGTTGCAGCCATTGCTGAGGAAGTCATAGTGATAGCAAGAATCATTATGGCAATTTTTTTTATGTAGTTCATAATAAAAAATGTTAAAAAATTAAATAAATAAAAGTAAATTTTATTTGTACAATATTGTGTTTTTGTATATAATTCACTTCGTGTACTCTTCCATTATATACGATTTTTGCATTTTTTGCAAAAATTTTACTTACTTTTTATAAAAATTATTAAAATAATGCAAAAGTCTGGATTTACTATTGTAGAAATTATGGTTGTAATAGCCATAATCTGAATTATCACACTATTATCAACAAATTTTGATTTTAATAAAAAATCTTCCATTGAGAAGTGAATTAGAATTACAAACAAAATTTCGTCAATATTAAAAACCGAAATTTTTAATTTTCAATCTTGAAAATGAGTTAATTTTTGATCATGAATTATGTCACCAAATTATACAGAAATACATCTTTGAACTGGAGGTATAAATATTAATTATATATGAACAAAAATTTTAACATGAGAAATTTTAACATATCCTTTCTTTTGAGAAAATTGATACAATATTTCTGATATTCATTTAATTGAAAAAGATTGATCAACCTGATCAATAGTCAATCCTTTTTCTATATATATAAATAGTGATTGAATTACTTTTTCTTGATCCAATGCAATCAGACTAAGTATAACTGCTTGATACAATTTTAATCATAAATCACTTGAACTTGATAGAAGAACTTGAATTATTGAAATAAAATAAAAAGTTGATATTTATATATTTTTTGGTTATAATAAGGAGGCCTAAAAAAAGGTTAATTTATAATTTTAAAAAATACCATTATGAATTTACAAACAAATATACATGCCTGAGAAGAATCAAAAGAAATAGTTGCAAGATTAGTTAAAGAAAATATTCTAAATAAACTAGATAGTTATCTTAAGAAGTTTGATAAAGAAGATACTAAAATAATCGTAGACATAAAGATTGAAAAAAACAAAAAAGAATTATTTAACTGAAAATTACAAATTACAATTAATTCTGTTAAAAATCCGTTCGTTTATGAAAGAGAAGACTATAAAAAACTAGATGATTTAGTTAATAACTTATTTGAACACTTCAAAGAAGAACTTGCAAAAAAATAATATATAGATAACTTATAGGAAATTCTAATTAGAATTTCCTATTTTTATATAATTTAAAATATGAATTACGAAATCTTATATAATAATTCTTTTGCTATAATTCTTGTATTATTAGTTTTTACAATAATTGTATTTTTTCATGAACTAGGACATTATATTGCCGCAAAATTATTCTGAGTAAAAGTTGAAGAATTCTGAATATGAATACCTCCAAAAATCTTAAATTTATTTGAGGACAAGTCAGGAACTGTATATTCATTGAATCTTCTTCCTATCTGATGATTCGTATCTCTTAAGTGAGAAAAAATGGACGATATTCAATATTATGAAAAGGATTCTCTCGTTTGAAAGAGTATTATAAAACAAATAATAATAGTTCTCGCATGAGTTTTTATGAACTTCGTACTTGCCATTTCAATTTTTAGTTTTCTTTTTTATTATTGAGTTCAACCACTTGCAATAAATACAAAATTTGATACAACAATTAAAACAAAATTGATTCCGACTCTTGATGATGCGATAAAAGATTGAATATTAAAAACAAATTGAATAAGTGTTTCTCCGATAAAAGACAGTATCGCAGAAAAGGCTGGGCTCAAAAATTGAGACATTGTTATATCAATAAATAATGTTCTCATAAAAAAACCAGAAGAAATGGTCAATCTTATCAAATACTCAACTGCACCATTGAATGTGCAAATTACAAGGAAAAATGAAATACAAAATATTACAGTAGAGGCAAAGGGATGAAAAATATGAAGCTACATTTGATATAATATAACAGAAAAGAATAAGGATTTTCAGTATAAATCACCAACTATTGGTAATGCAATAAGAGATTGATACGAAGAGAGTTATAATCAAACAAGGATGATCTTGGAATTACTTGGCACAACTTTCAAAAAATTAGTATTCCCAAAAAATGAATATGAAAGAACTGAAGCAACAGAAAGTATTGGATGACCAATTTCGGTTGGATCTATGTTTGTAGATTTAGTTAATCAAAAAGCATGAATAATAGTTTTTGTAGTAATTGCTGCATTATTAAGTCTTAATCTTTGAGTATTCAATCTACTTCCGCTTCCAGCACTAGATTGATGAAGATTTTTTATATTAACAATTAATTGAATTATAAGCTTAATATTCTGAAAAAAAGTAATTAATGAAAAATTTGAGAAAAAAATACATATAATCTGATTTTCGCTCCTGATTTGATTATCTATTCTTGTTGCATATCTTGATATATTTAAAATTTTTCATAAATAATAATGTTCGAATTCAAAATTAATGCAACTTGCTCTAACGCAAGAACATGAGAACTAACAACTCCTCATGGAATTATAAAAACTCCAATATTCATGCCTGTATGAACTCAAGCTACTGTTAAATGAATTACTAGAGAACAGATTAAAGAAATTGGTTCTGAAATTATTTTATCAAACACTTATCATCTGTTTTTGAAACCCTGAGAAGAACTTATAGAAGAATTCTGATGATTACATGATTTCATGGCTATTGACTTACCAATACTCACAGATAGTTGATGATTTCAGGTATTCTCACTCGGGCAAACAAGTTCTAGTGGATACAAAAACTGAGAGAGTTTGGTAAAAATTACAGAAGATTGAGTTAGATTTAGATCTCATAGAGACGGTTCAAAACATTTTTTCACTCCTGAGAGATCAATTCAGATTCAGGAGAAATTATGAGCAGATATTATTATGGCTTTTGATGAATGTGCACCTTGACAATCAACTCATACTTATGCAAAAAAAGCTATGTGAAGAACACACAGATGGGCAACCAGATGTGTAGAAGAACATAAAAAATTGCAAGAAATCAGAAAAAGTCAGGGCAAAAATCCTCAAACTCTCTTCCCTATTGTTCAATGAGTAATCTATGAGGACTTAAGAAAAGAGTCGGCAGAATTCATAAGTTCACTTGGAACAGATTGAGTAGCAATCTGATGACTTAGTGTCTGAGAATCAAAAGAAGACTTGCTCAAGGTTCTTGATGTCGTATGTCCAATATTACCAAAAGATAAGCCAAGATATCTAATGTGACTTGGAACTCCAGAGGATTTAATTGAATGAATTTATAGATGAATTGATATGTTTGATTGTGTACTTCCTACTAGACTATGACGTCATTGAGTAGCTTTTTCTTCGTTAGGAAATATTAAAATCACTAATAAAAAATATGAGTACGAGAAATCATGAATTCCGTGTGATACAGAACTATCAACTCATGTTTCGAGAAATTATTCACTATGATATCTCAGGCATCTTTGTCATGTTGGAGAATTCTTATGAGGACAGTTGCTTAGTCTTCATAATCTAGAATTCCTTCTTAATATAGCAAAAAAGTCCAGAGAGCATATTGCCAACTGAACTTATGATGCATTTAGAGATAATTTTCGGAAGAATTATAAGATTAAGTAATTATTGTTTCATACAATATAGTAGTGCAATATTCTTTGGGCGAGTTTCTGTTCATCATGTTGAAGTTGTATCATAATTTGTATAAGTTTTCCGAGGTTTCTCATATGTATTTCTATCCAATGTTCATTCCCGCAATCAATGTCAAGATTTATTGTTTTCATATTTATGTGAGTGAGAAGCAAACATGTCTGTCTGATAATCTCACAGAGCCCTAGCTACATCTCTTGAATTAGCATCTCATCAAATTCATCTAACAAAAGCTCATCTCAGGTCTGGGGTACCACTATTAATTCAATCAGCAGTAATCCATCAATCAGGACAATTAGTAAGATTAAATGCCATTATTGCTCACGTTGGAGTAGTGAGTGAAGAAATCATATTATTCCACTTTGAGACAGTTAAAATTTCACTGCTAGTTGCAGTAATTCAAGTTGCTGCATATGTAATAAAAATACCAACTACCGTCAAAGAAAATATCAATCAAGAAATAATAGATTTTTTTATTGTCTTTTTCATAAAAATTAAAATTAAAAATTAAACCTGCTTTATGGTAACATATAAAAAAATAAATACAAGATTAATTAGACGAACATAAAAAATTTGACATATCTCAAAAATTGTTAATATAAAATTATTATCAATAAAAAATAATCTATGTCAAAAAAACAAATTGCCGCTATAACTGAAAAGTTAGATATTCCAGCTCCAAGTCTAACCCCAAAAGAACTAGTAAGTAAAATATATGAAGCAACTAAGAATGAAGAAAAACTCTGACGTTTCAAATGAGAAATAAAAAAGCCTGAAGATTTAAAAGCTTCTATAGTTATTTTAGCTTTATTACTACAAGAGAATATTCATCCAGAATTAGTCAACATAATTCTACAACATAGTATCCAAAACTGATATAATGAAGGTGGAATAGATCTTAATATTACTAGAATTATCAGTTCTTCAGAAGATAATTTGCTTGATTATGCTATTCAAGGCTGTAATTATGAACATTTTAGAAAATTAATTGAATTAAATGTTAATTACCTTGACTGCCTATGATCAATTCCGAGTTGGCCAGGAGAAATTATGAAAATTAGAACATATACTGAAAAAGACAGAGAAAATAGAATAAAAATGTTGAAAGATCTTCTTAATCTTTGAGTAAAAGTAACTGAAGAATTTATAAACAGATTGACTATGCATTGAGAATCAAATTTCTTTGAAATTGCAGCAGAGAGTGAATCTTGAAAAAAATTATTAACTCCTAGTTTTTTAGAAGAATTAATGGAAAGCTGTAAACAACGGCAAAGAAATAAAGATACGCATATGCTGACGGCAATAATCAAATTACACAAAAGAAAAAAAGTGGAGGAAATACTAAAACAGGAGGAAACCAAAGAATGAATGAATGAAATGTTACTAATCACAGGATGAGAAATCAAAAAGAAAGCATTATCTATAATTAATTCACCAGAATTCAAGGCTCAGGCTGTAGAAGAATTACTTCATTATTATTGAGATGATCTTGCATTTCAAATTGCTAAATGATTAAGGAAGAAAATACTTGAAAATCCTAAACAAATACTAGATTTACTTCTTCCAAAATCATAAAATCAAAAAGCTTCAGATTAATCTGAAGCTTTTTGATTTTATTCTATTACTCTGAATAATTCTTCTAGAGTCGTCTTACCTCTCATGGCTTTGAGTACTCAATCTTCTCTCATTATCATCATATCTTGTGTACGAGCTTCTGTAAGAATCTCAGTTGGACTTACTCAATCTCTAATTAGTGCACGTATTTTGTCATTAAAAGAAAGGACTTCATAGATTCACACTCTTCACTTGTATCAAGAATGTCAGCACTCACTACATCAAGCTCATTTATATAATTTGAATCAGTTCTTCTTTGCTTTTGATACGGCTTCAATTCAGATATCTTTCATCATCCACTTGATAATCTCATTCTGTTCTGGGGTTGCCTCAATTGTTTCAATACAATTAGTACAAATCTTGCGAACAAGTCTTTGAGCAATTATTATATCAATTGAAGAACTAAGAATATATGGTGGAATTCACATGTTGATAAGTCTCTCAAGAGTCTCTGACGCCGACTTAGTATGTAGAGTAGAGAGTACAAGATGTCAGGTCATAGAAGCCTGAGCTGCAGTCTGTGCAGTATCAAAATCACGTATTTCTCAAATCATTATTATATCTGGGTCTTGTCTAAGAAGTGCCTTAAGTCAAGTTTCATAAGTATATCAATTCTTCTCATTTACTTCTGATTGCACAATTCAAGGAAGTTCATATTCTATTGGATCTTCTAGCGTAATAATTTTTTTATCAGAATTATTGAGAATATTAAGCATACTATAAAGTGTAGTCGTCTTACCACTTCAAGTTGGTCAAGTTACAAGAATCATTCAGTTTTTCTTCTTGAGACTTCTTTCAATCTGTCTTTTGGATGCCCACATAAAACCAAGCTCATCAATGTTTGGGATACTATTAGTGGAGTCTAATATACGACAAACAACGTTTTCTCATCATTTAACTGGGAGCGTCGAAACCCTGACATCAATCTTTCTCTCCTTATCATCGATTCTATATTTACCATCTTGAGGAATATTTGTAATATTGAGCTTGAGATCAGATTTATATTTGAGTCTCTCAAGAATTAACTTATATTGTTGTTTTGTTAGTGTAAAAATATCAGACAAATTACCATCAATACGAAATCTAAGCTTAATAATTGACTCTTGTATATCAAAGTGAATATCACTACTATTGAACGATAAAGCTCACTTAGTAATGAGTATAAGTGCTTTTTCTGAATCCTGTTTATCAAGCGCATCTAAGATAATTTTTGCTAATTCATCAAACTTCTCAGATTTGAATGCAACTGATTCTCAAGAAATTATGCTTTTTAGTTTATCAAAATGTTCTTCACTGCTAATTTGCATTTTATAATTTAATGTTTACTTATTACTAAAATTAATTATATTTATTATAACACTATATTTTAATTATTGCAAATAATATAAACTATGGGGACAAAAATAATAATATCGACCATTTATGTGATTATAATAATCGCTGTAGAATTATTTATCGAAAAAAGATTGAATAAACTCAAAGAGCTTCATCAACAAAAAATATGATGAGGATATGCATCTAGCTGATTATCAAAAATCAATAATAATCTCAAATTATTTATTAGAATAATCTTTACAATTCTTTGTGGTATCAGCTCAACTTTAACTTTTATTTTAATATAATATGGGTTTTATTAATCATAAAGAATATACAATTATAAAAAAACATTTCGTTGTATTATTTTTTCCATTAGCAAAATTTATTTTTCGTGGACTAATAACACTTTCATTAACGCTTTTTGTGATATATTTTAAAGATAGAATTTGAGATGAAATAGTTCAGATATTCTTCTATCCATTGATTATAATATTTTTAACTTATTCTTTTTTTGCTTTCATACAATCAATTATAGTTTATTACAACAAATTAATTATCTTCATTCAAGATAAAATTATTATTTTTAGAAGTTCATTATTTTTACAGGATGATTTAGAAATTATTGATGTTAGTAAAATTATGAAAATTGATGTCCAAATGCACTGATTTCTTGCAAATCTTCTATGATATGGTAATCTAGTTATTGAGCAACAAAGAGACGAACTATTTACACTTCATTTCATTCCTGACCCATACAAAGCACTTCAACTTCTTAGAGAAAAAACAGCATATTTGCACACTTCTGATGATATAAGTTTTTTTAAAGTAAAATAAAATGTGATTTATAATGATTAATGACAACTTCGAATGTGAGAATTGTCATGAAAAAATTGAGAAACATCCAGAAGGTTCTGCTAGAAATCATTGTCCATATTGCCTATATTCTAAGCATGTTGATAAAAATTTTCCATGAGATAGAATGAGTGAGTGTCATGCACTTATGAAGCCAATAGGAATTGATTATAAGAAGAATAAATGATACATGATAAAACATAAATGTATCAAATGTGGAAAGGAGATGTTAAATAAAACCGCTCCTGATGATAATTTTGAAGATTTTACAAAAACTTTCTATAAAAATGATAGATTTATTTAATAAATATAATATTAAATCAAAAGATAAATTAGTTATTGCTTGTTCATGATGAAGTGATAGCATGTTTTTGGTTGAAGAAATTATGAATCATAATCCTAAAGAAAATATAATTATAGCGCATTTTAATCATCAACTAAGATGAAAAGAGGGCATAAGAGATGAAGAGTTTGTGAAAAATTATTGTGAAAAAAATTCTATTATTTATGAAATCTGAACAGCAAATATTTGAGAAATTTCAAAAGAAAATAAAATATGAATTGAAGAATGTGCAAGAATCAAAAGATACGAATTCTTAGAGATAATTAGAGTGAAATATTGTGCAAAATATATTCTTACTGCACATCATCTCTGAGATAGTATTGAAACATTTATGTTCAATCTAATCCGCTGAACACGCCTCAATTGACTCACAGGAATTGAAGAATTAAATGGAGATATTCTAAGGCCTCTGTTAAATATCAGCAAAGTTGAAATTCTTGAAAAATGTAGAGAAAATAAAATAGAATTCGTAGAAGATAGCACTAATAAGCAAGATGAATATCTAAGAAATCACATCAGATTAAATATTCTCCCAGAATTCTCAAAAATTAACTCAAATTATGAGAAAAGTTTCTCTTCTATTTTTGAATATTTTAAGGAATTAAAAAACTTTGTTGAAGAAAACATAAATAGTCTTATTATAGAAAGTAGTGAAATTAATTGATACAATAGTTATTTTGAAATTGTTACATTCCAGAATCTAAATCCCCTACTCCAGAAAGAGCTTATTAGCAAAATCTATAAAATCTCTAATAATGGAACTATCTGATTAAGTCAATGAAATATTAATGAGATTATAAAATTCATTAATGACAAATGAAATAATACAAGAAAAGAAATAAAAAATATGAAGCTATATAAAAGAAACAATAAAATTTATTTTTAATAAAAAACAAATGAAAAATCTACCAAAACTATTCTATACAAGACTAGAAAGAATTTATCCAAAAGAAATTTGTGATAAAATTGCTGAAGTTATCTGTAAACCAAGAAATATTGTATCTTTTAGAGTAAATAATCTCAAATCCAATCCAAAAGAGGTTGAAGAGTTTTTAAATAGAAATTCAATTGATTTTATGAAGATTGAAGAACTAAATAGTGCCTACGTTGTAGACAAAAAATATGATTATTCATTGAAATGAAGTGAAATATTCTATTCTGGGAAAATATATATTCAATCTCTATCAAGTATGATTCCAGCAATAATTCTAGCACCTAATAAGTGAGAAATAATTCTTGATATGACCGCCGCTCCTTGATCAAAAACTACTCAAATTGCAGATTTGATGAATAACTCTTGAGAGATTCATTGAATAGAACAGAATCAAATAAGATTTGATAAACTAAATTTTAACATCAACTTACAATGAGCGACCAATGTAACGACTTATAAAATGGATGCCGATAAGATTGGCGGAATTTTTGGTAATAATTATTTTGATAAAATACTTCTTGATGTGCCATGTAGTGCGGAATGAAGAATTAATCTCGCAAATGAGAAAACATTCGGATTCTGGAGTACTGAGAATATCAAGAAAAAGCAGGAACTACAAATTAAACTTCTAGAAAAAGCAATCCTCCTACTCAAAAAATGAGGAACAATTGTTTATTCTACTTGTACAATTGCACCAGAAGAAAACGAAGAAGTAATAAATAATATTCTTGAAAAATTCGAAGAAATAGAGGTTGAAAAAATTGATTTTAAGTTCGAATGAATTTGTGGCTGAATTACAGAATTCAACTGAAAAACATATAACTCTGATGTCATAAAAACTCTAAGAATTATTCCAACAAGTATAAATGACTGATTTTTTGTTGCAAAATTAAGAAAAATCTAATCTAAAGGTTGCCAATTTTTGCATTATAGGATATTTATGATATAATTGACAAAATTATTTTCTAAAATTATAGATAATGAGTGGTTGAGAAAATACATCTAGTGTTGCAAGTAAACCAAATGAGACGGTAACTTCCCCGAAAAAAAGCAATATCCAACTGGAAAACGAATTGATTAGTGATTTTGTAGATCATTTAAATTATGATGATTTTTTATGGATTTTCAGAGAAATAACAACAAATAGCTCACAAAACATAGACACAAAAATTATTAATAAATTAGAAAAATTCAAAAAAAATAAAAGCAAATATGATGAGATAACTAATTTGAATAATATAGGTTATCAATATCTCTTGAGAGCACTCACTAATTCGACGCAGATTAGACTTAAAGATAATCAAGCAAAATTAATTGATTTATTTACGACTCTTTATAATCTTGATGAAGACAAGAAAGAGGTTACAAGATTAAAAAATAGAATATGAGAGCTTTGATTATTAGAAGTCGAATCACTATTCCATTCTCAAACTGAGAGAGACAAATTGTTACGAAATGTGTTGAGAAAAAAATCAAAACAAAAAGTAAAACAAATTTCTAAAGTAATTGAAGAGCTTACAACAATAAATAAAAAGTGACTTACACAAGAACAAAAAAATTCATTAGCAATTTATGAATATAATTGATATTTTGATGAGGAAATAATTAATTTTATTAAAAATCTAAGTCCTGAATCAAAAAAGTCTTTTTTATTAACATTTGTACCAACTCTAACAATAGATGAATTAGAATTATTATGAATAGGTAGTAGTCAAATTGATGAAATTGTTCAAAATAAAATTAATTCATTTTTGGAATCAAACAACACCAAATTATCCAATGAACAAAAAAATGTTGTTCAACAAAATATTGTTTCGTATATTAATCCAGATTTTAAAAGAAATACAGTAATATTAACCAGTGACTTAGTTGGTAATATTGGAGAAAATAGTTCTAATATATTGTGAAATAATATTGGTGGCATCAATAAAAATGTTGATGAACTTCTTAACTCTGAAAGAGTTGCCAAAATACTAGCTGAAATTAATCAAGAAATTGAAGCAGAAAATAAAAAAACCAGAATAAGAAATAGAAAAGATTTTATTAAAAAATGTTCAAGTACTTCAATAAGAAATATTCCTTGATACCAAAATCTATTCACTCCTGGTAGTATAATTGAATGAAAAATTCATGAAGATTATTCATCTAAACATTTTTATATAGAATTATGTAATTTTGATGATAACTCATTGAATGTATATGACAGAACACATGACAATTGAATAATAAAAACAACCCACTGAACACCAACAAGTCTTAATTATCAAGAATTATTTGATATTTTCTCAAAGACCCTACTGCATGATGGACATATACATATCAAAACACCCGAAGAAATTGAAACACAAATTAATGCATGAGCGGTGAAATCATTTGAGGAGAGCGGTGAAATCAAAAATACTGATGAATTAAAAACTGTTCTTGATTCTGCTGATCCCGAATGAAGAGATATCAAATTAATTAACTGAATGACTTTTGAGTTCACATGAAAAGATTCAAACAAAGTTGCCATTTGAAAAATAACTAAAATTAATGAAACTTGAGTTACCATAGCTAGTGAATGACCACTTACAGATATGACTTTCAAAGAATTTTTTGACACTTTCACAAATTTAAAATGAAAAAGACTAACTAATATTACTGATTATAATTCAGTTTTTGAGAGTATAAAAAAACATAAAAATGGTGCAAAATTTAAAGATTTAGAATTAAAGAAGGATAAATTAGTGCCAAAAAATCAAGAAAAAAATGAACAACATCCTTGAATTAATCTATTCGTAAATGAAGATAATTTTCTTGAAATAAAAAAAGTACATTGAGATAGAATAGACGTCATAGTATGAAAATGAAAAGAGGACAGTAAAACAAAAAGCTTTAAAGCTGATAAAGCAGAGAAAATCACACTAACTTATGAAATATTTTATTGATATATAACAAAGAATAAGTTAGAGCCAAAAATTAATCAAGATCTTATTGAACCAGTTGATAAGATTAATAAAAATAAGCCATGAAAGAGATTTAGTATCTGAAATCATGTTTTCTGAATGCAGAATATTATCACTATATGAATGTGATTCAAACAATATGTTGATTCTATAAAATCTACTCTCAAAGAAAATAATGAACTTCAGGCAGCACAATTAGCACTTGCACTTTGATGAATTTTACCAGCCTCAATGAGGCAAGACTTACAAAACAAAGTTGAATGAGTCCAAAAAGGTAAAATGGAGGCAAAAATAAAACAAATGATGGATATGAATATATTCCTATCAATCGACTCTGTAGAAAAAATATTAAAAACTTCAAATGCGTTTGAACATGAAATTGAAGCTGCACTTATGTTCGTTCTTAAAAAACATTGATGATTATATCCTATGAAATTACAGCAATATAGATGATCATTTATGTGGTATGAAAAATTATGATGAAGAGTTGGAGACAAGATGTTTAAAGAGTATATGAAAGATATGATCAATGATAATCGTGAACCAACTGAAGAATGACTGATCTCAAAGCTATTCGTAAAACAATCTGATCAATCAGATAAAGATTATTACCCAAAAAGAAGATCTACTATAGTATGAGATTTTATGTGAAGTTATTCAGGAGGAAGAGAGGACTCAATGTCTGTTTGAGAAAAAGAATGAAAAACACTTGCAACACTTGGATGAAGGAAAAATACGACAATATGAAAATTAAAAGAATGAAGACACATGTTTGCTCTTTGATGTTTTAAGACTGTTCTTGATAAATGATGAAACCCAAAGGAAAAAAATCATATTCCATTTCTGATATTACTATCTTGACTACCAAAAAGATTGCATCAATCAACAAACGGAACTTTGAAGTGATTATGAATTAGTCATCAGTTGCCTTCATTGTTTTTTTGTCAAAATCCTGCGCTAGTTGATACATTTGAGAAAATAATGTTAAAGTTTGCAAAACAAATTTCAACAGATTGCGAAAGAGAACTTGCTTGAATAACAAATAATAGAGATAGCTGAAATAAAAATGAGAGTGAAACTATTGGAGCCTTGGATAAATTTTGGGATAAATATGGTTGAGAACTTTGACCGAAACTCAATACAGTTGATGATAATGCATATTTATCTTCAAAAGAAGATAATGATGTGAAACAATATTTTGATGTTGCAAAAGTTATTGCTGATAATAACAATAAATCAAAAGATAATTTTGAAAATGATGTATATAAACATGATAATTCACTAATGTTGTATGCTTGATGAAGTAAATATTTTGGGTCAATGGTATGATGAATACAAAGTTCTTGAAGTCTTAGGGACTGACTACCCGCAAGTGTTTTTGATAACTTTGTTACTAAATTAGAAAAAATTAGGGATTATAAAGCTCCTTGAAAAGAAAAAAACAGTAAAGAATCTGAAGAATGAAGAGAAAAATTATTTATAGCTCTAAATAGAATTGCTGCAATATACACAAAAGAACATTTTTCTGGATGAAGAATAATGCAAAGTGATCAATATAAGAAATTGTATAAAATGTGACTATGGTTGCCAAATAAAGATAACTATTCATTGTATTCATCAGAAGAAATGGAATCGAGTAATTTTGACAAACATTATTTATCTTGTTATAACTCATTCAAAAATAAAACAAGGGAAAATGAAATTGTAAAAAAGAAAAGTGAAACGGCTATGAAAATTAAAAATATACTAGAATTGCCAAATATTAAAAATAATAATAAAAACAATAGGAAATTACAATCATGAATTCCTATAGAATATTTGGAAGATGAGGATGAGTGAACATTTTGAAGTGTTATGTGATTTTAAAATTACAAATTAATTCTAATTAACTTAGTACTATCTCCTGCTCAACTCATGATCTCTATGAGTTCTTTTGGTATTTCTAATTCTTTTGAAAGAAAGGATATTAGTTCCATATTCGCTCTTCATTTCTCTGGTATTGCCTTGATTCTGATTTTGAGAGTATTATCGTCAAGAACATTATATAATTCTGTTTTTGATTGATTGGGAGTTGCTTTAATTTTGATGTAATTTTTTTGTCAATTAATTAGTTTGACATAATCTTTTAATTGCATAAATTATTCGCATTAATATTTTCTAAGAAGTAATAGATTTATAAGATTTTTTTTGTTTTCTCAAAATATAAATTATAAAAGGCTTCAAAAATTATTAAATTAAGAATTAATCCATAGAAAAATGCGCATTTGAATAGATTGTAGAATGTATTCACAACAATTCACTTGAATTGGTAGATATGTTTTTGAACTCGTTTCATATTTAATCAAGAATGATAAAGAAAATGAATATGTTTTATTTTTTAATGAGCCTCATTATACCAACTTCGAAATCCCTAATGAAAGATGGAAAAAAGTTCTAGTTAATGTACGTCATTATTCATATCTTGAGCAAACTACTTATTTATATAAATTATACAAAGAAAAATTAGATTTAATGCACTTCACACATTTTAATGCACCAATTTTTTATTTAAGACCTTCTGTAGTTACTATTCATGATCTTACTCTTTCTTTTTATCCCGGTAAAAAAATGACAAAGTTCTATCATAGGCTTTGATATAATCTCACTATTAAGGCAATTGTAAAAAATGCAAAAAAAATCATTGCAGTATCAGAACATACAAAAAAAGATATTGTAGAAATCCTTAATATTCCAGAAGATAAAATACAAGTTATTTACGAATGATTAAACAAAGAAGATTTTTTTATAGCGAATCAAGAGCAAATTGATAAAACCAAATTAAAATATGATATCAAGACAGAATATTTATTCTATGTTTGAGTACTTAGGGAACACAAGAATCTTCTAAGATTGATTAAAGCATTTAAGAAACTCCAAGATGAATGATTTGATAATCTTGAATTAGTAATAGCCGGAAAAGAAGATGTGTATATAGAGATTAGAAATCTGATAATAAAAGACAACCTGCAAAAAAGTGTAAGACTTCTTGGATTTGTACCAGATGAAGATCTTAATATTTTATATTCTTGAGCGAAATGAGTTGTATATCCATCACTCTATGAATGATTCTGATTACCAGTTTTGGAAGCTATGTGACATGGAATTCCTCTCGCCTGTTCTAATATTTCTTCTTTACCTGAGATTGCATGACCTAATTGAGCAATATTTTTTAATCCTCTTAGTATAGATAGTATTAAAGAATGAATAAAAGAATTATTAACAAATGAAACAAAGAGACAAAAATTAATTAATAATTGATTCAAAAGACTTGATTTTTTTAGTTGGAAAAAAATGTGAGCTGAAATTCTTGAATTATATACAAGCCTAAAAAATCCCGAAATAAAAACTATTGAAAAAAATACTTAAGATTAATTAATAATGAAGAACTATTTTATCTCATATCTCAAATGAATTGCAATCATTCTAATCATGCTTGTTCATCTTATTAATTGGTCAGATATGCCAATTGATACTTTTTTATTTGCTTTCAAGGATTTTTGTCATATCTGAACTCTGTATTTTGTTGCATTATCATGAAGTCTTATCGTTATAGCATACGGTAAATATGATAGCCTATGGAAAGCCAATAAAAAACTACTAAAAAGAGCAGTGATTTTATTTGGAATATATATACTATATAGTCTTGTAAAATTCCAAATTTTTGATTTCTCAAAAGAGCCTTTTTATCAGAGTTTCATAGATGCATGAAAATTTGATATACTATCTATTGTAACATTTAAAACATATGTAGTTCCAATAACTATTCTGTTATTGTGGTGCATGTTTTTATTTATTACTCCAATTATTCTCTACATTAATAAAAAATTCAAATACAGAAAAGAGATTATACTTTGATTAATTAGTTTATTAGTTTATTTTAATTATTTTGTTATATTTCCTAGAAATACAATTACCGAAATGCTTTATTGAGAAAATTTCATATTATATTGATTTAATCTATGGCTTCTGCCATATTTAATATGAATATATCTTTGAATGATATGATTTCACAAGAAAAGACTTGAAGCATTGATATTTTTTGGTATCCTAACAATAATCTTTTGAATATATCAATATAATCAAAATCTAACTTTTTATCTTGATCCTTATATGTTTCCTCTCAAACCATACTTTATTACTTCTTGCTTTTTTATAATGTATGTTTTTATCTATATTCTTATTTGGATTAGCAAATTTAATAATACTTCCATAAATTATTCTCTATCAATTTTAAAGCTTATATGAGATAAAACATTGTTTATTTATATAACTCATTGGATAATAATTGATATCACAATTTGGATTTTTCGCCCAAATGCTACAATAATATGGATTACAGTACCTGTTTATTTAATATGATTTTTATATTATAATAGAGAAAAGGTTATAAAATTTAAGAATGAACTTAATAGTTGAAATATTTAATTTGTAAAAATCTCAAAATATGATAATCTTTGTAAGAAAAATAAAAGAATTAATTCTTAATTAACTTCACATGTCCCCCATCAAACAACCAAAAAATACTGTCATTCTGAACTTGATTCAAGAATCTGATCAAGAGTCTTACTGTTGTAAGGCAGGTCTATCTAAAAACCACTCTCTAAAATCTAAAAACTATCTATTCTGATTTACATTAGTAGAACTAATAGTAGTAATAGTAATACTCGCAATATTAGCAACTATTGCATTTCTATCATTTAATAGTTATTCATCAGCTACTAAAGATAGTAAGAGGATGAGTAATGTTGTACTTATGGCTAAGTGATTTGAGGTTAATATAAGTATGTGAAGATATATTGATATATCTGATGTCTCTACTTCTCCGAATATTGTATTAAGTTGATCTAGTGTTTCTTATGTTTGATATTATTCTACACCTATTAAGCCTAAGTTATTAAAGTCTCTGTGATTATGGGGATGAGATATTAATGAGATAGGTACAGAGGATTATAATAACTATAAGTTTACTTATGTTCCTAGTATACAGAAATATCAAGTAGCTTGTGTACTTAATAGTAAAGATAATTTTAATTCGTATAATAATA
>Ga0209373_10000724_pt1 | contig 47331 bp, 37 predicted proteins | sample Higcelweek5metaG_FD_187173 | JGI IMG/M metagenome (GOLD analysis project Ga0209373, IMG submission 187173) | Freshwater pond sediment microbial communities from the University of Edinburgh, under environmental carbon perturbations - High... | ecosystem: Environmental > Aquatic > Freshwater >... | reverse complement strand
CATCCAGCCAATAAGCGCAGCACCAAATGATGATATGGTAAACCCGGGAAGAAGCCACGCGACAAGTGCAAGTATAACCGCGTTTAAAACCAGCAGGAAAAGTCCCAATGTCAGAATTGTAATCGGTAAAGTCAGAATTACAAGTATGGGCCTGACAATTGCATTCAATATCCCGAAGAGAAATGCTGCGATAATCAATGTCAGAAAACTATCAACATGTATTCCCGGAACAATATATGCAGCCAGCCCGATGCTGAGAGCGCTGATAAGTAATTTTGCGATAAATTTCATATTTCTCCCCCTAATGTTGTTAGCTTAAGATTGACATGTTAAGACTGTGCTGTTTAAGCGCCCCCGCCCTGACTCAAAGCAGCCAGACCTCTTCCGCAGTCGTTTACTACTTGATAATACCACTGCTCTTTTTTGTAAACAAAAAGAACTAATGCAGCAGCTTTGATACTTTTAGAGCCGCGTCAAATCCCGATCTTACAGACTGCATATATCCGCCAAGCTTGTCAGTCCACGCACCGGCAGGAATGATGTTTTTTACTGGAAATCTGCTTACGTCAAGAAGCCGGCGGTGAGTACCGCACGTACAGGAAAACCCCATCAATGCACCGCAGGGATTACCGGTATACCTTGAAAAAGTCCGCGGCGTTGCACAATCGGTTACAATGACATGTCCCTGCAGTGCAGGGAAAACATCATATAATTTTGAAAGCATTTCACGTTTACAAACTTCTTTTTTTTCACGGTAGATTTTGTCATCAAGAGACATCCACAGCTCTCCAGATACTGCGCCTGCAACACTGAGAATGCGTGTATTGTTCTGATAGGTCAGAGGATCAGTTATACCGGGAGCAGTCACAGAAAAGCCCTGTGGAATAAGCGATTCCTGCTGTGTTTTTATGCAGTCAGAGGCATTTTCCCCGGGAAAACAGAAGTGAATATGACGGCTTATCCCGACATCTCTCACATGACAATCAAGTCCCAGATGCAGCTGTACAACTGAGACTGACGGCTTCAATCCTGACATTGCCTTTTTGTAAGCAGCAGGGAGCACCTCAATCGGAACAAGATTTGTGAGTTCAGGCAGATTTGTGTTTGCCACTACAGCATCTGCAGGGTAAAAGTTCCCGTTCGAATCAATAACTCCGGATGCTTTACCCCTATGCATCTCAATATGCCTGATTTCCGTATTTGTTTTTACAATACCGCCCGACCTGACAAATGCATCACACAATTCTTCTGTCAGGTGAGCGCCGCCGCCCTTAATTGTATACATGCCTTTTGACAAAAGTAACGAAACCATTATTATAAAATTCACTGCCGGAAAGTTGTCCATAGGAATACCCATAAAAATGGCATACTGAAAAAGCAGAAGTCTGAGCTGCGGGTTTTTAAAATATCTTTTTAAAAAATGATCTGATGACTCATAACTCTGATAAAGAAAAACTGGCAGTTTCATAAGAAACGGCGGTAGTGATTTGTAAAGAGGTTTCTTCTCTGTAAGTATTCCCCCATAAACCTTCGCGTAATTATCGAGATCCCTGAAAAAATTTACAAGACTCTTTTTCTCTTCAGGAAATGTACATTTCAGATATTCATAAATCTGTTCGGGGACATTGGGCAGCTGATACCTGTTTTTGCCAAGAATTACCTCCGGACCATCACTGAAGCGTAAAAACTTTATTCTGTCACCTATACCTATATCATTTATCAATGAATAGAATATATCATTATCACCACCGGCCGGAATTGAGTGCAGGGATGGATCAAAAATAAAACCCGAACGTTTAAACTGTATTGCATAACCGCCCGGAACAGATTGACGTTCGAACATTGTAACATTAAAACCCCTGCGTGCGAGAACTGCTGCAGAAGTCAACCCTCCCAATCCGCTGCCCATAATCGCGATCTTCTTTGCCACTAAAACTCCTGTTTTAATTGACTAATAAAAACTGATTACAGTATTATTTTCTGAGCGATAATAGATATTAAATAAAAAATGCACTCAGAAACCTGATTTGTGTTCCTGAATGCATCTACTTTATTTGTCTTTTCAGAAGAGTTCTTATGCCTCTTCATTAGCCTCTTCATTACCCGCATCAGAGACATTGGCTGTAACCCATTTTCCAAGAGCATCAATGAGCTTCTTTGCCTGATCCTTACTTGAAATGTTGAATTTTGCCTGCTGACGATATTCATCATCAACTTTTCTGTATCTGCGTATTGAGTAACGCTCAGGCCCGTAATCATTTTTTGCTTTTTCCCATTGAACGTATTTATAAAGAACCGTTGCCCAGGCGCCTTTTGATAGAAGAACTTTTTCAAGTTCTTTTACAATTAAAACGCCATCTTCTTCATAATTCATTGTTACTTCATCAAGATTTGACGCCATTTTTCAATCCTTTACCTGATATAGCCAGTACCCATTTGTTAACGCAGACAATGTGCTGATATACTGGAAATTAATCAATCACATAAGACTTCCCTTTATTCTGCAAAACAGTTGCAGGCAGGACAGTATTGCTGGTCATTTTAATATAATCTATTAAGTCAGTAAAAGCAACCAGTGCACTGTATGAGTTGATAATAAAATCGCGGTCTCTGCAATTAATTGCAATAGCCGCGATCAGGAGCAATTAATACCGGATACAACCGTTCTAATCCAGATATCCCGGAGCATACTCAAACATGCCTCTGCCCTCAAGCAGTGTAGACCCCACAGGACGGGACACTTCATTTTTTAAATCATCATACACCTGTGCCCATATTGAGAAATGTCTGATGTTTTTATTAATAGGGAGAGTGAGCGGCACACGAAGACTATCTCCACTGATATCCATAAAATCTTTTGAATCTGTGCTGCTTATTTCTGATGAATCCATCTGATAAAACCACTTGACCCAGTAGTTTTCGACCTGTGATGTACCTTCAAAGATATCTGTAAGTGTACGGGTGGAATCTGGAGCATTTGTAAACACCTCAACAAAGTAGGAATAATCCTTTTCAAGCAGTATGGTTCTCTCCTGAGAGACCGGAACATCAAGACGATAAAAAGAATGTCTGTTTTCAAGAGGATTATAATCGTCAACTGTACCCGGAACTTTATATATTCCTATTGAATCAACACGCGGGTTTCTGTTAACCTTAATGTTAAGACTTGCTGCACTGCTTAATTTTGAATTATAACGGACTGAATAATCGCTTTTAATAAGATAATCCCCTTTAATCTGTGCAAAAATGCGCGACTTGACAGTTAAAAATTGACAGAGCAGAGGCACCATCACTTTAAGGTCGGGCTGCAGTCCGACAAACATATCCATAAAAGCAGGAGGAATAGAAATTAATGCTCCAATTGTATCAAGCATTACTTTTTTAGTAAGGGAGCGATATTCCGCTGGTATGGACGATTGATAGGTTTCCGGTATCACAGAAGCCCAGTCATCAGGAATTCCTCCACTTGTGTACATAATGTCCGATGGAATAACAAATGATAATTCCATACAGGTCGTTCCATCAGAGAAATGTGTTTCCACAGGCACTGTGAGCGGTTTAAGATCATACGCTGTGTCAATCGCTCCATACATATTCGACACAACATTATGAGAAATTTTCCAGTCAATGTCGCCTATTCCGATTTTTTTTCCTCCGAATACTGCCTTCAGGTGAACTGTATCACCAGGTGCAGCTTCAGCCGGTTCATACATAAAGTCAAGTACCCTGTATTCATTTGTCTGAACATTGGCAAATTCTGTTGGAAAATCACTGCAACCAATAAAAAGCGCAGTAAATGACAGCATAATTAATAGTAATCTCATTATTTGTTCTCCTTAAAATTCCGCTTTACATCCAATGCCAAGCATCGGAAAACTGGAAACTATTTTTTTCTCTTTGTAAAAATCATCATAATATTCGAATTCAGGACTCTTATAAAAAAAGTAGCTTATATTCTGAAGATCAAAGTAGATAGAGTACATCCATTTATCAAATACAAATTTCTTGTCTGCACGAATATCAAGCTGGAAGAATGGATCATTGCGATCTGAATTTTTCTCACCGTAAAGAGGATAAAAATAACTGTACTGCTCGTTATATTCACGCCCTATTACAGGTGTCAATGGTTTTCCTGTTACTGTTCGTAAACGAAAACCAAGGTCCCACTCTTTTTTCAGATGCCAGCTGCCAAGGACCTGTAAATGATGCGTTTCATCCTGATCATAGACTTCCCATTTTCTATCAGCCCGGTTGTATCGTTCAGTTCTTGACAATGTATATGCTACCCAGCCGAAGAAATGTTCACTTTTCATCTGTCTGAGCATAATTTCCAATCCGTACATCCGTCCTTCCCCATTATGATTCCACAGATCCATAGAACTGCCGCTGCCTGACGCATCAATATTTGTGCTGTATTCAGGAATGTCCCATTGACGGTTGTAATAAAACTGCACATCACTGCTAATCAGATCAGTTATCTGCCATTCATGCCCCAGAACATAGTGTGCAGCTTTTGTTGACGGCATTTTCGGATCACCCCATACCTTATGTATAACCTGTCCTACAGGTTTGGGTGTCTGACTGTAATTTCCGACTGATGCTTTTACCGTGTGTTTTTTTGTCAATACATATCTGGTATTGAGACGAACTGACGGTTCACCGGATATTCCTTTAAGGTCCTTATATGCCTGATAGTCCCAGAATTCAGGAATCACTGACCCTTCATAGTCAAGTTCCGGATAATAATCATAGCGTATTCCGGGTATGACAGTCAGGTTTTTTAATGGTTTCCATTCACAATTAAGATATACACCAACTACGCCGAAGAGCCAATCTTCGTCTTTACTTTCCTGTATAACGCCGGTTGCATCAGGTATCTTCATGTCAATATCATATGTAGTCAATTGAACATCACCGCCGCCATTAATTTTAAATTTGTCATTTTTCTTCCATGAAACCTGATCCCTTATCTGATGTGCTATAAAATCGGTCTCGGATTTCATAAATCCAAATGGCGATACATCAGCACGGCCTCCGGTAAGAGAATACCTTGCTGTATTTGACCAATGATCATTAAATGTATAGTCCCATCCGAGCAGTCCAAGGTGAAATGTCTGATTCATACCGAAGCTGTTTGTCTTTTCAGAAATTTCGCTGCTGCCGTAACGCATGTCAGGCATAACAATATCCAGACTGTCACTTGACCCGAAAAGTGTCAGGAAAAGATGGTTGTTTTTTGAAAAGTTGACATCTGTACGAAACACATAATCCCAGTAGAATGTCGCTATTGTCATAGGAAAAACATCACTGTATTTTTTTGATGCCCAGTGTATTATGTCCCCGATAAAGCTTCTTCTTGCAGACAGCATTACAGAAACTTTATCGGTTATGGGTCCCTCAACCAGAAACGATCCGTCAATTGTACTCATGTCAAGATAACCGTGCCATCTGTCAGTTTTAGGTCCGCGGGAATTCAATTCAATAACCCCTGCTACTGCTCCGCCGTATCGTGTTCCCCACCCCCCCGGCATGAAATCAACACTCTTGAGCGCGTCACTGTTATAGGTTGATTTCAGACCTCCGAAATGGTAAAGAACAGGTATTTCGATTCCGTCAAGATAAAATTTTGAATCCCATGTCGGAGCTCCCCGCACAACAACTTCTCCGGAGCCAAAAGACGGACGCGCGACACCAGGCATAGCCTGAACCACCTTTACGGCATCACCTCCAAGTCCGGGAATGAGTTTTATTTCCTGAATTGTCAATTGATGTTTGCTGACTTCCTTTTCCTCAGCTTTGCCATATACTACTATTTCATATTCAGAGTATGAATAACGCTGTATAAAATATTTTGCATTAGTAACCTCTTTACGTGAAACAAACTCCTTTGTCCTGAGTGCTTCGTATCCGGGAACAATTATATCGACATTCACAGAACATGCAGGCAGTGAATTAAATCTGAACCTGCCCGCAGAATCTGTCAAGGCAACTATTTTCTGTTCTTCAATTGATTGACCTTCAATACTCCCGATCTTTTTCAGATACATTGAAAACGGCATCGGCAGAAGGGAATCTGCTGTAGTATCGGGGAATGAAATAACAACCATCGCATCAGATACCGGTTTACGTGTGCCGCTTTCAACAAGCACACCTTCAAAATTGACAAACTTTTCTACATTCTTAATTGATTGCTCTATTGCGAACCTGTATTCATACTGCAGCAGCACTGCCACAGGTTTTCCTCCTGCAGTAGCAGGTGTAAACCTGAACTGCTTTGCAGCGTCACAGGCTGCCAGATCAAGTACAGGATGAAGTCTGTTTACAACTTTTACACTGTCAACAAGTCCGCTGTCATTTACAAGAAGTTCAAGAAGAACAACGCCCTGAACCCCTTTTTTCATAAGATCAAGAGGATATTGCGCGTTTACAAACCTGCTTATTTCCGGCATTTTTTCGATTGGCGGCATCGAATCGACAGATGCTGATTCCAGATCATCTGGCATCTCAATCATTATTTCAGAAGAATCGGCTGCAGCAAAGGCACCGAGTGCACCAAAGCAGAACAACCAAAAAATCAGTCTCACCTTTTTCATCATAAATTTCCCTTATAATAAATTTACATTAATTTATTCAGACCAATTATGTCAATCTTGAGTTTTATAATAAAAACTAATTATACAGTTCTACTTTGTTAGAATAACACACTGATCGTTGAGCAGAGCCGAAACGATCGCTATTTCGCGAATTTTCACCTGTTCATTTCGACTCCGCTCAATGAGCTTGCAAAAGTTACTTTCAGTATTCTAACAAATTAGAAATAGTTCGCAGCTTTTAAAAGACTGCTTGTGAATTCATAGAACATTAACACAGACTATACAATATATGTTTCAATTTTTCTTATAAATCATTGCGACCCAGAGCTATAGCCTTTCAGCCGATCATAACAAACCTTACTGGAATGATAATCCATACAGCCACCCGTTCTTCACCGCGCCTGGCAGGAGTGAATTCCATCTGAAGAGTAGCTTTCAGAGCCTGTGCACCGCTGTCAAAACCAAGATCACTCAGAATAGTCGCCTTTTTTACTTTTCCATCAATATCAACAAGAACTTTCAGTTTGACAACACCCTCTGTCTTATTTTCTATCATTTCCTTATTGTACTCAGGTTTTACAATCTTTACAAATTGTGGCGCACTTGTCACAGTTGTCGTAGAAACTATCTGACCCCTGACTTCTTCTCTCGACGCTGTAAATGTGTCAATTGGTGTATTCAGGGTATTTCCAATCTTTCCGATAACAGCATCCGACATACTTCCGCCCGCTCCAAACCCTGTCGAGTATACCTTTTTCAAACCATATACTTTTTTTACAACCGGGACATCAGGAACTTTGTCATGCAGGTCATCAGCTTCCTGCTTAAGTTCAGGATTTTCTGTCAAATCAACTATTTCCTTTTGAGCCTCGATCTCTTTGGGCTTTACAATTGATTTTACAGGCTGAGGAATGTTTTTCATTACCGGTTCCTGAATTAAAAATTGTGCATGTTCTATTTTCGTTACGGTTTGAACTTTATTGTCAATCGGCAGCTTTATATTTTTTATATATACTGCACCCAGAAAGCAGACAGCCGCAACCAGTGGAAACAGAATGCCGTACAGATTGTCATAGAACGAATTCCTGCGTTTCTGCTCCATAGCTTACTCCTCGTTTACAACTAATACAGTGTAATCTGATGCGCCGGCTTTGCTGCATGTGTACATCACCTTCTTTATAACTTCAAACTCGGTCTTTTTGTCCGCCTGAATCATTACTTCCTGTTTTTTCGCAAGCAGGTTGTTTTTTGTCAACTTTTCATAAAGTGCTTCGATCTGCATTGAGTCGGCTGATACGATTGAATTGACTGTTGCAACATGCATACCATTCACCTGCAGCGCTTCAGGAGTAATTTCAATACTGGCCATGTCACGCGGCATTTCTTTACTTGATGATATTGGAAGAGTGACAGCTGCAACCGGATTGACCGGACTTCCTTCTGCAGAAAAACTTCGTATAAGAAATATTAAAAGCACTGTCAGCACATCAACAAGTGATGTCAATTGAGGCTTTACAGCATCAAATTGATTTACATTGTTTTTTTTACCAATTCGTACCATAGTCATACCCCGTTCTCCGCGTTTTCCGTTGCGCTTGACACACCGATCTTTACGAATCCGTTTTCACGGCAGATATCCATCACCCTGACCATCCGCTGAAAGCGGACCTTGTCGCGAACAGCCACAACTGCTTCATCAGATATTTCAAATGTTCCTTTATGTGAAGCGATCCGTTCTTTAAGAACTGTTGCACCTTTATCAGTTTCATCTGCAGGTATTGAATCAAGCATCTTATCCCCATAGGTTATTGCATAATATTGCGGAGCAATGACTACAGTCATTTTCAGTTTCGGTTTTCCAGACTCACCGCTTAAAGATGTTCCCACATTCGGCGGAAGAGAAAACTGAAGCATTGCGATTTTTGTAAACACAGCCATAGAAATCAGTACCGGCAGCAGTATCATCAGTATATTCATCATAGGCGTGACATCAACATCAGCAGCCTCTCCCATGTCACTGAGTTTAAGCCTGTTATTGCCGCAAGTGATACTCATGCGTTTTTCTCCTTGACAGTATCGATAAAATGTGCAATACCCTCATCTATTTCCTTGACAATAGATTGCTGACGATTGTTGAGTACTGTATACATTACCATACATGTAATGGCCACAATAAGTCCAAATGCTGTTGTATTCATCGCTTCTGCAGTACCGCTTGCAAGCATTGTTGCTTTCTGCGAAACATCAGTGGCAGCCATGGAACCAAACGATGTCTGCAACCCCAGGATTGTTCCCAGAAGCCCCATAAGAGTAGAAACATTTGCAAGTAAAGCAAGATAATTTATACGCCGGGTGATCCGCGGCACCTCATGTATTGCAGCTTTTTCAACACCTTCCATTATACGTTCCGGTTTTGCACCTGAAATGTATCTGTCAAGAGCGGCTTTAAGCAGGATGTAAAGAGGCGCACTTTTCTTTGCAACCAGAGCTTTCGCTGAATCAGTTTTTCCCTGATCAAGGGCTGTGATCATCTTATTGACAATTGTATAACTGTCTCCCCTGCAGTAGACAAAGAGATAAATAAGCCTTTCAATCACCACCGCACACGCAACTGCCATGACACCAAGTATCACCCACATGAATGAACCACCGTCATTGAACATTGTAACAATCATTTTTAACATATACGCTCCTCGCCTTTTGTAAATATTTTCATAATGTACTACTCATACTGCAAATGGCATACCAATTAATTTTCAGGCAGCTGCAGCAACTATAAGCAGTATCAATTATTAAAATGTCTGTATTCAGAAAAGATCTGCTGAAGCTGATTATTAGATTTATCAGTTAATAACTGAATATATTAGTAGAAGTTTATGTGCTAACAATATTGATTTATCTTACAAATCAACACATTACAACATATTGACATTGTACAGTATCACACAGCCCGATCGAACAGGTATTTTACCGGAACATACAAAATTTGACATGTACTGAATCTATATGCAATGCAATACATTAATTATGAAGAGGCCAAATCAATTGTATATCAGAGAGATATATAAACATGATATATCTATAACATATACAGATTCGACATTGCGTTAATTATAAATTGAGTGAAATAGTAATAGGTACGAAGAAGAATAAATAGTTTATACTCATCCCGCACCCAAATCCATCGAAGAGAACGGGGGGGAGACGATTCAAGTACGGGATAGAGTAGTAAACTTATAATCCAGAAAATCACTGCCGAAATAGTTTACGGCTGAAAAAACCGCATATAAGCTATATTTTAATGAACAGATCTAAAGCATTTTCTACTTTTAATACAATATAGTGAATTCCATCAATTATTTCAGTTTTTTTTACTATTTTGTTCACTACTTGCAGTATTTTCTTAAATTCTGATGTTTTTCAACATATCCAGGCAGTTATTATTTAATTTTGTATTCACTTTGTCTTCAGAATATTAATACTGCACCTTCTTCAGATTGCCAAATTTATAACGACCATTGTAATCTTATTATATATATTCCCTGTTCTTATCTTATAATTTAAAAATATCGATAGATTTTACATTTAAAACTGTCTTATGCAGATTACCTCTTCGGAGCGTCAATGAGAAAACTTGAAAAAATCAATTTCAAAAAACTGAATATCCTGATTGTCGCATCGGAAATGGAACCCTATGCAAAAATCGGCGGGCTTGCAGATGTCTGTGCCTCGCTGTCACGGGCGCTCAAAGATAACGGACATGATGTTCGTGTAGTCATACCAAAATATGAATCTATTGACACCCAATCAATTTCCATAAAAACTATTCTTGAACCTATGGGTGTCTGGATGGGAAACATTCAGGAGTGGTGCTCAGTCTCAGAAATAGAAACCTCATATGGTGTTCCTGTATACTGCATAGATCACAAGCTGTATTTTCACCGGGATGGACTTTACCACAATAAGCTTATGCATGATTATGATGATAATCCGGTAAGGTTTGGATTTTTCTCCCGCGCGGCACTTCAACTTTGTAAAGATATTAACTTTAAACCTGATATTATACATGCCAATGACTGGCAGACTGCACTTATCCCGGCTTATCTTAAAACATGGCACTGGAACGATCCTGTTCTTGGTAAAACCGCATCACTATTGACACTTCATAATGTCGCATATCAGGGGATTTATTCCAAACATCATATGGACTATCTTGGCCTGGGCTGGCATAATTTCACTGAAGAAAAAATGGAATCCTATGACCGCCTGAACCTTCTTAAAACCGGCATTTACTACTCTGACGCAATCTCAACAGTCAGCCCATCCTTTGCAAAAGAGATTACCTCGCCGCATGGAGGATTCGGCCTTTCGCCCTATCTGTCAAAAAGGTCATCTGTTCTTTTCGGAATAGTAAATGGTATTGATGAAACAGTATGGAACCCCATGACTGATCCGCTTATTCCATCCCATTTTTCATCTACAAATCTAAGAGGTAAATCATCCTGTAAAAAGGCACTCCAGAAATCTTTTAAATTGACACAGGACAGCCGCAGACCTGTCATCGGAGCCATCGGCCGCATTGTTGAACAGAAGGGATTTCATCTTGTTGCAGGAGTTATAAAACGTATACTTGACACAATAGACGTTCAGTTTGTAATTCTTGGAAGTGGTGAACATTCACTTCAGGAATTTTTCGGTTCACTCCCCCATGAGTACCCTGGAATTGCCGGATCATTTATAGGTTTTGACAATAGTCAAGCGCATCTTATTGAAGCCGGCTGCGATTTTTTCCTTATGCCTTCAATTTTTGAACCATGCGGATTGAATCAGATGTATTCACAGCACTACGGAACACTGCCTATTGTCCGGGCAACAGGCGGTCTTGATGATACTGTTGAAAATTTTGATGAAAAAAGCGGTGAAGGAAGCGGCTTCAAATTCTATGATGCAACTGAGGATGCTATCTATAATACAGTTAAATGGGCTGTATCAGTATATTATGAAAAACCATCACAGTTTCGGACTATGATAAACAGAGTGATGAATTTAGATCTTTCATGGAAAAAGAGTTCACAGCACTACGAGCGTGCGTACCACTGTGCAATGATAAATAAAAGTTATGCAGATCAGGGATTCAGGCCATACTACTGGTGATAAGTCTAAACTGCTTATGAAAAAAATATCGCTCCCTACACATGTAGTAAGCGATATTGCTGAACTATCCCGAAACATCCATTCCTGCGCCCTTACCTATTTCTGCGCCGACAGCTGTTGAAACTGTATATTTCATTAATTTCTCTGACGCATTCATCGTCTGCGCACTTGCCATCTTAAGGATATCATTGACAGCTTCAATGGACTGGGATGAACCGGACGCGACTCCTGAAACACTCATACAACTCCTCCCTGATTCAGATTTATCAGATGGATTTACCATGTTCTTTTAATTTATCGGACGTTTTTCAGCAGACTTTAGATTTTTTTTAAAAAAGCTACTTGATAAAAGCATTATTGAGGAAAGAAATTGAGGATATGACCAGATCCGGTTTCCAGGGTGATACTAAAATGTCCCCGGCTGATGTCTCACCTGTCAATACGCATACTGAATAGATTGACGCATTCTTTCCGAATGCGATATCTGTATAGAGTCTGTCGCCTATGACTGCCATCTGATCAAAAGAAATGTGGAAGCGACTGCTGATAATATTACTCATTATAGATGACGGCTTACCTATGACAAATGGTTTTCTGCCGGTCGCGTTTTCTATTAGTTTGTAAATCGAACCGCAGTCGGGAATATATCGTTTACCTTTTACAGGGCATACAAGATCAGGATTTGTAGCAATAAAATCTGCACCATTTTCAATATATCTGCAGGCTGCGATCACTTTCTGATATGTCAACTCAGTATCAAACCCGGCAACAACACAGTCAACCCGTTCAAGGCGGTCATCACAAATGCAGTGTCCCTGCATGGCAAGTTCATGCTTCAGAGCATCAGTGCCGACAACAAAAACCTTACTGACACCGCTTGACTGAGCGAGATATATGCCGGTCGCCTGACCGGATGTGAGAATACAGTTTTCTGCTGCAGTTATTCCCAATGATTTTAATTTGCGGACATATTCAGCGGTACCCTGTGATGAATTATTTGTCAGAAAAAGGCAGCTGATGCCACGCCCCGCAAGATTTTCAATAAATTCAAATGCTCCGGGTATCAGCTCATTTTCAAGGTATACCGTACCGTCAAGATCAAGAATGAATAACTGAACATTGCGGATCTTTTCAAGTGCATCTATTTCATCAATTTGAATCATTCTATCTATTATCATTAAATTTTGTTGAAAATACTGTATTTCATAATCATTCAGAACAGTAATGAGTTGATAACTGCAATCTGATAAACTGAGTAAATACAAATTTATTAAAACAGTATCTAAAATAGTTATTAAAATATAAAAAGATAAGAATTAGTTTAGGTAATACGAAAAAGTGCATGGAGCAGGGGAATGATGCCTATTCAAAATCATATTCTTCAAGAAGATCAGCATCCTCTTTCCATGGAAGAAGAGTCTGGGCGCGACTTGTCTGTTTAAGTTTTCTAAGTGCTTTTATTTCGATCTGACGAACTCGTTCATTGGTAAGATGAAGATACTGGCCAATTTCACCAAGTGTTTTAATCCGCCCGTCATCAAGCCCGAAACGCATTATTACGGTTTGACGCTCTTTTGCATCCAGAGATCCAAGAACCTGATTGATATGTTCGCGCAGTGATGTAAGAGACATTTTCTGAAATGGATCTTCTGAACGGGTGTCTTCAATGTATTCGCCGATTGTTGTTCCATCCTCGCTGTTTATCTCCATGTCAAGAGATATCGGATTGGATGCACACTCCATGGCGATTTCAATTTTATCAACCGGCGTTTTAAGGGCCTCGGAAATCTGCTCGACAGTAGGCTGTTCGCCGGTTTTGAGACACCAATCACGTGTAAACCGTTCAATTTTACTTACAAGATCAAAAGTATTTGCCGGCAGATGAATGGTTTTGGATTTTTCATGAATTGCCCGTGTTATTGCCTGTCTTACCCACCATATTGCATAAGTGCTGAATTTATATCCTTTACGATAATCGAAATTTTCAACAGCAGTAATGAGTCCTTTGTTTCCCTCCTGAATCAGATCCCCTATTTCCATACCTCTGTGAATGTAGCGTTTCGCAATGCTTACCACCAGACGCACATTTGCCTCAATAATGGCACATTTAGCCTGTGCACGCATTTCTTCCCAATTTGAAAACTCATGCAGCTCAGTGGCATCTGAGTTTTTCAAAAGAAGTTTTTTATACTTTTCAAGAAGCTCCTTGACTCTTCGGGAATTAAGTCTCAGCTGCTGACATAATTCTATAAGATGTTCCTGCGCGACCATTTTTTTGTCCTGATGCAGAGATTCCTCATCTGCGCCTGTACTTTTATACTTCTCTACTTCAGCAGAAACCTCGCGGATTTTTTTTATTGTCGCAAAAAAGCTGCTTTTTTGTTCGTCAATTTCTGCACTATCCTTTATCCGGTCCTCTTCAATACGCAGTATATCGGTACACTCTACTTTATCAGATAAAAGCCACTCTTCAAAAAGATAAAGCATTGAGACAATTTCCGGCTGGCGGTATGCCATATCAAGCAGCTTGAACTGGGCAAAACGCATAAGTATCGCATACTGCACCTCCTGCCCTCTTGACATAAGAGGAACCCGGCCGAGACTGTTGAGATAGATCCATGTAGGATCAGAAAAATGGCCTTTTTTTTCGGAATGAACAGTCTTTGATATTTTTGAATGTGTAAGTTCTTTTGAAGCTTTCTGAATTAAAATATTTTCCTCAGCCAGCATTTGTTTCATTGTATCAACATCTGCTTCATCATCGGCAATACCCTGTAACTGCGATTCAGAGACAAAACCCTGCAACCGTGCAAGCTTATGTAAATGATTTATTTTCCGTTCCAGATGGCTGTCTGTTGCGCCATCATTTTCATCATCAATCATATTTTTGTCCTCTTAATATTTCCAATACATTCTATGATTGCCGCCGCAAGTCTTCAAGTTAATATTTAAGATATCGCTTTTACTTAATGTCAACTAATTCATTTTACTCTGATTTTGATGTGCCGCAAATTCTTCCATACTTCAGTCACGCGGATCACCAATTGCTTTTTTCAATATACTCTGAATATTCTTCTGACTCAAAAATTCTCCGAGAGTCTGCGAACCTGCTTTCATATTATCACTCTTTAAAGAACAGATGAATCCTCCGGAAACAGATGCTTTCAGAACAAGCTCCGGGCTGATATCAACCTTTACAACATCATACTCAGGTAAATACACTGTAACACCTGATGCAGGATTAGGTGTTGACGGAATATAACAACAGACTACAGATTCTTTTACTGCTGAAGATATTTCCAAAGTTTCGCGTGATGTAATAAATCCAAGAGACCACATTCCCTGCTTTGGATATTCTATTGCAATAACTTCACCCGAAAAGCTATTCTGCTTTTTTAAGATCGCACTGATTATCTGTTGAATTGTAACAAATGCCTTGTTAAGAATCGGAACATTGATTATTACAGCGTTTCCTATATCAAGTGCCTTTTTTTCCAGATATTTTCGTGCTATTATTCCTATCAGGAAAATCAGTAAAATAAATGCAGATAAACTGACCAGTAACTTTGGGATGTTAATATTTAAAGCAAAAGGAACCAGCAGATCCATCCAGGTGATTAACTGTTTAAATACAAATGCAATTACTGCAAATGCAAAAACGACAATTAATCCGGTGATAAAATATAACCATAAATGCCTGATGAACTTATTCATTCAACCACCTTTGATCTCAATTTTACAATACTGTATATTAAGTTGCAACACGATTTCAGAGAATGAAATCCTGTAAAAAAAACCAGGTATAAACAGTGCAAAGGTTTACAAATTTTATTTATGTATAAACTTCTTTTCTCAAACGATGATTTTATTGTAATAAGTAAAGATCCGGGGATATCTTTTCACAAAGGGCTGTCACCGGTCGGACTTGTTGAACAAATAAGAAATGATTTTCAGTTAAAGTCACTGTTTCCTGTCCACCGTCTTGACACTATGACATCCGGAGTGCTTGTCTTCGCAAAACACCGAACAGCAGCCCAGGAGATTGCAAAACTGTTCAGATACCGGACAATTGACAAGTATTACATTGCGCTTGCACCCGGCAATCCTAAAAAAAAGCAGGGCACAGTCAGGGGAGATATGATTAAAGGGCGAAGCGGAGTATGGATACTTTCACATACGCTTTTAAAACCTGCTGTCACACAGTTTTTCAGCGCAGGATTAGGGGATGGCCTGCGGCTTTACATTTTAAAACCGCGAACCGGCAGGACGCATCAGCTCAGAGTCATGATGAAATCTCTGAGTGTACCGATTCTTGGTGATCCGGCATATTACACACAATCAAAACACCCCCTGATCTTATTTGACAGAGGATACCTTCACGCTTTCGCAATAAGATTTACATTCAAAGAGACACTCTTCACATTTATTGATCCACCCTTATCAGGCATTCATTTCCAGACACCGCAATTCAAGGTAAAGCTGCAGGAATTTATGGAGCCCTGGAACCAGGCCTGGCCTGTGATTCATATAACTCCATCTCAAAAAAAGCTGACAACATAATCCTATGAATTGAGATTATGATCAGCCCTGTTTTCAACATTTTATACTTTCCAGCACAAGGCTGTGGGTAATTATTATTTTAGAGATTAAAAAGGCGCCAATTGGAATAAATTACACCTTAAAGCCATTAAATTATTTACCAATTGCTTAAATCTGCCCTGTATAGTACAGGTTGACAGGATAAACAGGAGTTAAGAATGTTATCTTTTATTAAAAGAAATATTACTGGAATTGGCGGTTTTTTCGCGGTTTCCATTGTAATCTGTTCAATGCCTCTATTCTTTTCTACCGGATGCAACTTTGATCCTACAGAAAGCAGCACATTAAGCGATACTGTTACCTATAAAATCAGCGGTACAGTAACCCGTGCAAATGATGGCTCCGGATTAAAAGGTATCAAAGTCTGGATGTTTGACTCATCATCATCCTATAAATCACTCTCAGATATAACTGATACCGCAGGGAATTATAATCTGTCATGGCCATACAAACGAACTTATTTTCTGCAGATCCTCTTTCTTAATACTAATACTGATAAAGATTCAATTTATCATTCTGATACTGTTGATCTTGAGTTTGATAAAGATTATTTCAAATACAGATTTGATAAATATCAGGACATTGAGCTTGGCAACTGATATTTCTATTTACAATATTTTTATATTTCGTAAATGCTGCCTGTAATTCATCTTTAGAATTCTTCTCATGAATTACAGATTTGCATGAAGAGACAAATTTCCATGAATATAGATTCACTCAGTACAATTCTGCCGCACGCGGATCAGCCGCTTGAAACAATATTCTGGGCGTCAGGTATTTTACTTTCGGGAATCATTGCCGGACTATTGACTGAGTTCATAATAAAGCGGCTGAACCTCCACTGGGCACTAAAGACAAAATGGCTTATTGATGATTTTCTTATATACTCGATGCGTGGATTGTTTCTTCCACTTTTTTTCGTTATCTCATTTTATATTGCCACTCTTGTAATTCCTGATCTTCAACCAATTGTGGCAATCTCTAAAAAAATCTGTTTCTGTATTATAATTTTTCTTGTAACTCATCTGATAGCACGATTCCTGTCAAGAATAATCAGGCATTACTGCTCAACTGCCGAGGTACCCTTACCGTCAACACTTATTTCAAATCTATCATCAGTGATTATTTTCATTGTAGGTATACTTGTAATACTTCAGACTCTCGGTATATCAATCACTCCGATATTGACAACCCTTGGGATCGGAGGCCTCGCAGTAGCGCTTGCACTTCAGGATACACTTGCAAACCTTTTTTCAGGCCTGAATATTTTATTGTCAAAACAGGTTCATATCGGTGATTATATCCGTATTGACGCGTCAAACGAAGGATATATTTCCGACATTTCATGGCGCAATACCACAATTAAAACGACATCAAACAACCTGATCATTATACCTAACAGTAAACTTTCCACACTGATAGTCACTAATTTCAGCAAGCCGTCAAAAGAGTGTACATTTACAATAGATATAGGTGTCGCCTATGACTCCGATCTCTCATTTGTAGAAAAAATCACTATAGAAACTATAAAAAATGTAATGTCTTCTGAGCCCGGCGGCGTTGATACATTTGAGCCCATTATTCGTTTCTCATCATTTGCCGACTCAAGCATAATCATGACAATAATAATGCGTGCTGCTGATTACCCTGACCAGGGCTATCTGAAACATGTGTGTATTAAAAAACTTCATGAAAAATACCGTGAAGTAAATATTGACATTCCATATCCTGTTCAGACAATTGAGTTAAAACAGCAGATTGCTTCATGCAGCAAAAATATAAACACCTGATTCTCTTTCCTTTTTTTTACAAACTACTTTACCTGGGTAAATCTACTTTTGTCAATTGCCTTCATGTGCGCTGCCTGAGCTGTTATTTTCCCGCACTGCACAAGGTTCATGAGATAATCATCCATGGAAATCATTCCGATCTGACGACCTGTCTGAAGCAGGGACGACAGTTTGCTGGTTTCACCGGCACGGATAATGGCAGGAAGTGCTGTTGTGTAAAGCAATATTTCAAACGCCGCGTATCTGCGGGTACCATCGACACTCCGTAAAAGCTGCTGTGCCACAACGACTTTCAGTGAATTTGACAATTGCGTGCGTATCTGATTTTTTTTCTGTGCAGGAAACGAATCAATCACCCGGTCTATGGTTTTAGCAGCGCTGTTTGTGTGAAGTGTACCAAAAACAAGAACTCCCATTTCTGCTGCAGTCAATGCCAGTTCAATTGTCTCCCTGTCGCGCATTTCTCCGACAAGCACAATATTTGCATCGCTTTTGAGTGCGCCCTGAAGCCCGCTCATGAATGATTGTGTGTCAAGACCTACTTCGCGATGAACTATAATTGACTGCTTACATTGATGAACAAATTCAACAGGCTCTTCAATGGTAATAATTTTTTTGGAATGCAAGGTATTTATATTGTCAATAATAGCAGCAAGAGTTGTTGACTTTCCGCTTCCTGTGGGACCTGTAACAAGTATCAATCCCGACTTTAAATTAGCAAAAGATGTGAACACTGCAGGTGTTTCAAGCTGTTCAAGAGAGAGTACCTTTGAAGGTATAATACGGAACACTGCAGCGTATCCGTTTGTCTGTTTGAGATAATTTGCACGAAAACGTGCCTTATCTCCCATTGCATATGCAAAGTCACAATCACCGCAGCTCAGATATTTTTTCCAGTGATCTTCAGAAGCTATTTCCTGAAGCAGTGCAGACAGGTGCTCTTTTGTCAAAACGGGCTGATTTTCAACAATCTCAATTTCTCCATTAACACGGCACTTTGGCGGCTGCCCCTCTGCAAGATGAAGATCTGAACCACCGACATCAATTAAAATTGAAAACAGCTGATCTATCTGGGCCATTTTTTCCTACTTTTCACCCTGTGGTTTTGTAAGACCGTGCAATACTGCATCCTGCTGCGAAATTATACCCTGTGCAACAAGCGCATTCAGTGAATCATCCAGAAGCTGCATTCCGCTTGCTTTACCTGTGATCATTGCGGTACCTAACTGATATGCTTCATCTTTACGTATCATATTGGCAACTGCAGAAGTGATAAGCAGCACTTCATATGCAGCTACCATTCCGTTTCCATCCAGACGGGGAATAAGCTGCTGAGAAATTACCCCGCGTAAAGACTCCGATACCATATTTCTGATCACAGTCTGTTCCTCCGGAGGAAATGAATCTATAAGTCTGTAAATAGTTCTTGATGCATTAATTGTATTCATTGTTCCGAAAACAAGATGTCCGGTTTCCGCTGCCGAGACTGCCAGCTGTATTGTTGACAGTTCACGAAGTTCACCGACTACAATAATATCAGGATCTTCACGCAATGCAGCCCGCAGGGCAGATTCCTGACTCATTGTATCGCGGCCTATCTGACGCTGCGTGATCTGTGCTTTTGACGATACAAAAATCTGTTCAATGGGTGACTCCAGAGTAATAACATGCTCCGGCCGTGACTGATTTATCATTTCGACAAGTGTTGCAAGTGTCGATGATTTTCCACAGCTTGACGGTCCGGTTACAAGGACCAGTCCCTGTGCCCATTGTGTCAGACTGAAACACGATCTGGGCATCCCTGTTTCCTCAAATGATCTGATTCGGTCAGGAACACACCTCGCAGTGCAATCCCAGCCACTGCGCTGTTTCATGACAGTGACCCTGAAGCGGCCGGCATTCTCCACAGAAATGATGCATTCCATGTCGCCAGTATTAATAAAACTTTCAAACTGCTCTTCACTGAGCAGAAGACGCACCTGAGCATGCATATATTCCGGAGTGATAATGCAATCGTTTACTTTTACAAGTGAGCCGAAGCGCCTGATAATAAGATTATTATTGACAGTCAGATGTATATCTGATGCGTCAATCGAGCGGGCATAACGGAAGATTTCTTTAATATCTGGCAATTCAGCGCCATCCATTGACATAACAGCTTCTGCAGACCTGTTATCAGTACTTGATTCAGTATACGGTTTATCCTCAGATTCTTCTGCTGTTTTTTTGAGTCCGGCGGCCTCATTTGACAATACAGTTTTTTTTATCTGTGTCAGATCTGATTTTTGTGATTCCTGTGTCTGCTGTATCGGCGGTGTCTGTTTCACCGGTTGTGACCGCTGTTGCTGTGATGAAACCTGCTGCCCCGGAACAGATGGTCTTTGCTGAAGCCTCTGTTGTGACGGCTGATTCTGATTTTGTTGCTGCACAGGTCTATTCTGTACCTGAAGCTGCTCTAAATACAGTACCATTTTTTGATAAATTGACGGCTGAAGTATTCCCTGTGCGATAAGCAGCTGCCCGATATCTCTTGACACAGTGATATATGGCCAAAGCTGCATAATCTGCTCACGGGTTGCAATATTATTTGACAGAATCAAATTCGCCAGCTTGTTATTATCAACTGTATTCTGCATCAGGGAGTATCCTTTTATACTATCAATTTTTTCTATGATCTAATCGAACATCTGTTTTTTCACAGCTGTTTTTTATTTCAACACCCCCTCTACTGCGGAAGTTAAGATAATTGTACAACCGTAGCTATGGACAAATCAAGGTAATCAATGTTTTAATAGGCACTTTGATATAAAAGAAAAAACGTTATCTATATAAATAAAAATGGAGATGCCGTTATTCACAGCACCTCCATTTACCAGACAACTTCTACCTACTATAGCAATTTATCTCTTGTAATACTCAGTATGGAGCAGATGATGAGCCTTCTCGCTTCCAGGCTGCCCAAGGAATTCTTTATACAATTTCTGAATATATGGATTTTCATGAGATTTTCTCAATTCTTTTCCATTGTCAATTGAATAAATACCCTTCATACGTTTTTCGAGAATATCAGTATCTGCATGAATAAACGGCTGACCTCCGCCATTGATACATCCGCCGGGACATGCCATAATCTCAATTACATGATACTTACATTCACCGCTCTGTATCTTCTCGAGAAGCTTTCTTGCATTTCCAAGCCCGGAGCTGACCGCGACACGCACTTCAATTCCGTCAATGTCAACAGTCGCTTCTTTTATTCCGTCAAGGCCGCGGACAGCAGTAAAATTGACGTTTTTAAGTTCTTTATTGGTTACCCACTCGTAGGCAGTACGCAGCGCAGCTTCACAAACGCCGCCAGTGACTCCAAATATCACTGCAGCACCGGTAGATTCACCAAGAGGATTATCAAAATTGTCATCAGGCATTTTTGAAATATCAATACCTGCTTCCATGAACATTCTTGCCATCTCTCTGGTTGTCAGAACAAAATCAACATCCTTAACACCATCTCTTGAGAATTCTGGTCTGCTTGCCTCATATTTTTTGGCCTGACATGGCATAACAGAAACAACAATGAGATCCTGCGGCTTCACACCGATTTTATCTGCATAATAGGTTTTGGCTATTGCGCCAAACATCTGCTGCGGTGATTTACAGGTTGATGGAATATTTACAAGGTCAGGGAACTGGAATTCAAGAAAGTTGATCCATCCGGGACAGCAGGATGTAAGAATAGGAAGATTTTCATTTTTGTTTATTCTTTCAAGAATCTCAGTTGCTTCTTCCATAATTGTCAGATCGGCACTGAAATTGGTATCAAAAACTGCATCAAAACCGATTTTTTTCAATCCGGAAACAAGTTTTCCGGTAAGATCTGTTCCAGGTTCCATGCCGAATTCTTCACCGATTGCAACACGGACAGCAGGAGCTATCTGCACAACCACTTTCTTTTTAGTGTCACTGAGTGCAGTCCATACTTCCTTTGTGTAGCTTATACCGGTGAGAGCCGCTGTAGGACAGACATTGACACACTGACCGCACATTACACAGTTTGTTTTGTCAAGCGGTTTCATTTCAGCCGGCGCAACAACTGCTTTAAATCCACGGCCATAACCAGAGAGTGTTCCGACTGTCTGGATATCATTACATGCGGTCTCGCATCTGCGGCACATAATGCACTTGTCAAGATCACGTTTGATGGCACAGCTTGATGTATCAACTGGATATGAAGACATTTCGCCTTTATAGGAAAGCTTATCAATACCGAATTGACGGGCAAGAGCCTGCAGTTCACAATCGAGATTTTTTGCACATGTCAAACAATTGAACGGATGATCAGAGAGCAGGAGCTCAAGAACAATACGGCGGGCCTGAATAACAGCCGGGGTATTGGTTTTAATAATCATTCCATCTGCAACCGGAGTGCAGCATGCAGGCATCATTTTTGATCTTCCCTGCATCTCTACATCAACCATACACACACGGCATGAACCCACGCAATGTTCCTGATTGAAGCTTTCCAGATTCATATGACAAAGCGTAGGGATATACACTCCGTCAAGTTCCTTTGCAGCTTCAAGAATTGTAGCATTCTTGAAAACTTCAATGGTTGTATCATTTATCGTTACTTTGGCCATTTATTTACTCCTTGATTTTCACAAATTTGATCTCTTAGATCAGTTATCAGCGAACTTTAATCGCGTTAAACTTGCATTTCTGATAACAGGCACCGCACTTTATACATTTTTCCTGATCAATTGTATGCGGCAGCTTGACTTTTCCGCTGATACATCCGACCGGACAATTGCGTGCACATGCAGTACATCCGACACACACATCTTCAGTGATATAATATGACATCAGGTTCTTGCACACGCCTGCAGGACATTTGTGATTATTGACATGTTCAAGATACTCATCCCTGAAATAACGCATAGTTGACAAAACAGGATTAGGAGCAGTCTGTCCCAATGCGCAGAGTGATGTTTTACTTATGGTATCTGCAAGTGCGGCCAGCTTTTCCATTGTATCAGGTTCAGCTTTGCCATCGGTAATTGTTGACAGCAGTTCATGCATGCGTTTATTACCAATACGACATGGAGTGCACTTTCCGCATGATTCATCAAGAGTAAACTCAAGATAAAACTTTGCCACATTCACCATGCAGTTGTCTTCATCCATGACAATCATGCCGCCGGAACCCATCATTGAGCCGATCGCTGAAAGATTCTCATATGTAATAGGAGTGTCAAGATTCTCTTTTGTAATACATCCGCCTGACGGACCACCGGTCTGAACAGACTTGAATTCCTTACCGCCGCGGATACCGCCGCCGATATCATATATTATTTCACGGAGCGTAGTACCCATTGGAACTTCAACAAGACCAACGTTATTGATCTTTCCTGCAAGAGCAAATACCTTTGTACCTTTGGATTTTTCAGTTCCTATTGAACTGTACCATTTTGCGCCCTTTGTAATGATCTGTGCGATATTTGCAAATGTTTCCACATTGTTAACACAGGTCGGCTTTTTCCAGACACCCGATTCCGCAGGAAACGGAGGTTTTGTTGTCGGCTCGCCACGTTCACCTTCAACGCTGTGAATAAGAGCGGTTTCTTCACCGCACACAAACGCTCCTGCTCCGTACTTCATCTCAATTGTAAAACCGAATTTTGTACCCAGGATATTATCACCAAGCATTCCTATCTGTGTAGCCTGCTCAATAGCAACCTGTAAACGATGAATTGCAAGCGGATATTCTGCGCGAATGTAAATGATTCCTTTATTTGCGCCAATTGCATATCCTGCAATGGTCATGGCTTCAAGCACACTGCAGGGATCACCTTCAAGAATTGAACGATCCATGAATGCACCCGGATCGCCTTCATCTGCATTACAGACAATAAACTTTTCCGGACTCTGGTACTTTCTTGCGAATTCCCATTTGAGACCTGTCGGGAAACCTGCTCCGCCTCTTCCACGCAAACCGCTCTGCTTGATCTCACTGATGACCTGATCACCATTCATCTCTGTGAGGCATTTGCCAAGGGCCTGATATCCGTCAGATGCAATGTATTCCATGATATTTTCAGGATTGATAAGACCACAGTTACGAAGAGCAATTCGCATCTGCTTCTTGTAAAAAGGCATATCTTCCTTTTTTTCAATCACTTTTTTCTGCAGCGGCTCTTCATAGAGTAAACGTTCCACACGTTTACCACCAATTATATGCTGCTCAACAATCTCTTTTGCATCGGATGGTTTGACCTGGATGTAGAAAACATTATCCGGCTGAACAACTACAATCGGTCCTTTTTCGCAGAAACCGAAGCACCCTGTTTTTATTACCTGAACTTTATCTTTAAGTCCGGCACCGGCTAACTCGCTTATCAACTCTTCAACAATCTTCGGAGTATCACTTGAGACACATCCCGTACCGCCGCATACAAGGATTTCACGGTCGAATGCACTTTTTTTACCGCCGCAATCCTCGCGCAGTCCCAGAAGTCCCCTATATGTATTGTATCTGTCAAGCAATTCCCTGACATTATTTATACGTTCAAATTTCATTATTTTACCTCACTTTTATACTGGCTCAGTATTGTCTTGACATCAGCTACATTGAGACGTCCATATACCTTCTCACCGATTGTTACAACCGGTGCAAGCCCGCATGCTCCGATACATCTCACAACGTCAATTGAGTATTCCATATCCTCTGTCACCTGTCCGGCCTTGATTCCAAGTTCTTTTTCAAACTCCTCAAGAATTTTATCCGCACCTTTCACAAAACAGGCTGTACCCAGACAGACTGCCACTTTATGTTTACCTTTGGGCTCAGTAGTAAAAAAGTTATAGAAACTTATAACTCCGGAAACCTCGGCATGCTGAACATTAAGCCGTTTTGCAACATGTACCTGCACCTCTTCAGGAAGGTAGCCGAAAATATGCTGTGCCTGATGCAAAATCCGAATCAGATCACCTTTCCTGCGTTCACTTTTTGGATCAATACCAAGGGTATCAATGAATTTATCCAATTCATCGAACATCACTTTCGCGGCTCCCTGTGGCGTGCATGACGTCTCTTTTGTATTCAAGCAAAGCCTCCTTTTAAAATTATTCGATTTCTATTGATTTTTAAATGTACACAAATAGTACTTTTTTCACATTATTGGCACAATATTGTACCAAACAGTTCATTAAAGCATAGTTTTCAAATATTTAAATCACCAATTTTCGGTCTTGATAATAGTCAACAGCAATATTATATGCCCCGTTATACCTGGTGTTATTTTTTTAATGTGAAATTAATAACAATATACATTTTATATGTTACATACGCAACATATATGTGTAAAGCCACACAGACTCTGTTAACCGTAATTTGAATTAACAGCCCTGCTCGATTTCGACCAGTTCGTTAAATGAATTCAATATTGCAGTTTCCATTGCATCTGCATTGAAGCGGAATTTGATTTTCTTGTTATTCTTTTTTGCAGTTGAAATAATATTTATGCAGACACCAAAAACCATGCTTGAAACGACTGTCATTGAACATAAATCAATACAGATATTTTCGTAACTGCTCTTAACCAGACTCTCGCCGATTTCAGTAAAAATGTTTGAACATTGCACCATATCGCAATTCACATCCCTGATTTTCATATATAAAAATCTTCGTCCATTATCAACTTTGAAATAATAATCCACCCCTATTCCATCCATTTATTACACCTTTCATAAAAAATACGAAATTATTATATCACGGTCTTTGCCACTACGCAACCTATATCCAAAGAAACAATACCAGCTTTCCGCACCAGATGATATAACTCTTTAATAATTGGAAAAAAAGTTACTTTCAATGAGCTCTGAAAATCATAAAACCTATCGCAGCAATCGAAAAAAACAACCCATTATATTAAGATTTCTGCAACACACCCTGCAACTGCTAAACTATATTTATCCCCTATATATTTTGATTCAGTAGGTAAACGTATCTGAACATCGTTTGATATCATTTGCAACAATCTGATATTAAAGACATTACACGATATTTTATGTATTACTGGAAGATCACCGGTTATACATTTAATGAAGAAATTTAAAATTGTCAGTCATTTTGTTTTTTTCAGCCATAGCATTACTGAATCTCTGCATTATTAATTTCTATGAATCGAAAGGCAATGTTTATGTCAAAATTTCGTGGAAAAGCGCTGCTTCCCTGGTCGTTTGTTCAGCGCTATGTAATTCCTGAGCTTTTTAGAAATAGTAATTCATGGCATATGATACCTCAGCAGTTTCGTAAATACATGGGTTCCGGCGATCCGATGAAAGATATTCCTGTTGGGCAGATTTCTCTGCGTGTCAACGAAGTATGCAACCTCAGATGCGGTTCCTGCGGACAGTGGGGAGAAAATGGTCATCTCAGAAAAAAGCTTGAAGCAGGTGAAAAACTGCAGCAGCTTGATTTTGATGTTGTAAAGCGGGTTGTTTTCGAAACCAGACATGATCACCCGTTCTATTATATATGGGGTGGTGAACCGACAATGTGGAAACCGCTTGTACCTCTTTTTGAAGAACTGGGAAAGCACAATCTCAAGGGCTCTATTGTCTCCAACTCACAGGATCTTGACAGAATAATAGAAGACCTGATTGATACAGGCGCGCTTCAGATACTTTTTCTGAGCCTTGACGGATGGGATGCCGCATCGCAGAATATCATGCGTTCACCCGCAAACAGCAAGCTTGCGGACAATTTTGAAAAAGTAATGGCAATTATTGACAAAGTAGATACTATTAAAAAACGTAAAGGACTCAGATTTCCTTACATTATTCCCATTACTGTCATTTCAAACAACAATTTCAGTCACCTTGCCGACATTCACCGCCTTGTACTTGACAAAGCACAGCTCCATCCGTATTACTACGGCTGGTTTATCACTGAAGAGCGCGCTGCACTTCATGAGAAAGTTTTTCAGGAACGGTTTGGAACAATGCCCTTAAATCACCGCGGATATCTGAAATCATGTTTCAATGATGTCGACCCCGCAGAAACTGCACGCCAGATTCAGGAGATTCACAAAATTTCTGAAGGACGCTCATGTGTACCGCAGATCCTTCCTGATATTGAAAGTGAAGCTGATATACGCAGATACTACTCTGATCATGCATGGCACTGCGGCTACCCTGACTGCGAAAGCATTTATCATATTGCTGAAATCTCTCCTGACGGCCGGGTCACTCCATGCCGCGACTACCAGGATTATACTGCCGGTAACATTAATACAGAATCATTTTATGATGTCTGGAATGGCGAATCATTCAAAAATTTCCGCCGTGAAATGAAAAACGGCCTCATGCCTGTCTGCACAAGATGTTGCGGACTGCAGGGGTTTTGAATAAGGATGATGTAAAGGTTGAGGTTGAGGAAAAGGACGGGATGACCGTCCTTTTTTTTATTTTTTGTTAACTTATATGGTTGACTGTTTTCTGGCAGAAAACACTTTCTTTTCATTTAAAGAAACTCTTCATTCTAATAAGTTCCTTTCATTTTATATTGAGTTTATAAGCATTTATAATTGTGCTTTTACTGTAATCATTTCTTGAAAGGAAAGACTATGAACTTAATTTGTAAAGTTTCAGCATTCATTTTCGTTTTTTGCAGTATGAGCTTTGGTATAACAATGTGGCAGACAACCCATAATGGAACATCATCCGGCAATTGTCAACTGATCTCAAACAAGATATCAGTTACATTACACCAATATTACGCTGATGTTGTTGAAGAGGCCGAAATTGCAGCGCTGGGATCAGTATGGTCCGGTGACTCAAAAACGCTGGAAATCACAGGTACCTTTACACTTTCAAAAGGCAGTGCTGTGCGTTCAATGCTTCTTTGGAATGGAAATACCATTCTTAAAGCTAAACTGCTGCTTCGCGCCGATGCAGATTCTGCTTACGAAAAAGTGGTTGACAGAGACAAAGTTGTTTTTGTCTCACGAGACCCTGCATTGATTCAATGTACAGGAAATAACCAGTATCAGTTTAAAATCTACCCGGTTGAAATCAATCAATCCAGAAAAATCCGTATACTTTACACAGTACCACTGGATTTAGATAACGGAGAATTAAGAACGAATATCCTTACTGCATTTACATTAGGTTGTGAGCAGATACCATCACAGATACCTGTAGAAATTTACAAATCCTCGGCAGTTTCCGATAGCTGCATACTCCAGTATAAAAATACAAAAAAGATAATTCAGTTCGGTGCCACGTATTCAATTTTGACTTCAGATCTCAATAACAATTCGCCCTACTATTCATCATGGTTTTCACCATTGCCGATCTCCATTACGCCAATTGTCAACACATGGAGCCACTCATTTAATACAACTGTTGATTCCGGCGATACAAAAGGAAATTACACCGCGATATTTGCCTCCTACCCTGATACACTCAGTAAACTTCTTGAAAAGAATTTCTTTTCAAACAAGGAGATTAACACTGAAGCGAAAGTCACTGTCGGCAGTAAAATATACCTTCTTGATATGGTTGACAATAGACATTTCTGTGCAGTTACTAAATCGCAACTGCCATGGGACAGCATTATTGACTGGACCTGCTATGACAACAGCACCGGTGAAATACTGGTTATTTTCAAGCAGCACATTACCTGTGTGACTGATTCTTCGAAGACAAGCTTACTGCCTCTTGTCTGGGCATCAAAATACAGTTTCAGCGGAAACGGGACTTCTCTTGGCGCACTTTATGGATTTGTTGACAGTAAAATGAGTCTTCTTGCACTTGAAGCCGACACTCTTCCATTGTCAATTGCTTCAGAATATAAACTCTGGGGAGTCCCGGTATTGACTAATAGTGAAATTGTCATCAACCCGCTGAAACGTCCGTCTGCTCCAATGGAGAATATCATTTATACTGATACAAAGAATACTTTTCGTCTGTTGCTTAAAACGGAACTTCAGGTATCTGTAGTAAATGGAATACTGACTCTTCAGGGAATAGAACAGTTCAGGGGAATTTTTAAAGTAATGCTCGTTGACGCACGGGGAAGAGTTGTACAGAAGTTTAATGACTTCAGCCCGTCTGCAATCTCCGCACATTACAAACTTCAATCTGGACTGAAAGGCGTTTTCTTTGTAAAAGTTATTGCCGGAAATGAACGGCTCAGTAAAAAAATTACCATTAACTGATGACTTAAAAATATTACATCCTCCTTAATGACAAACGCATCCGGAATCACTTGCCGGAAAAGGCACAGATCTGTGACAGATCTGTGCCTTTCTATTCATTAATCTGCTTTTTTATCATTCATGATATTCTGGCATCTCGTTTTTCAATCTAATTATAAATTGTAAAACACTGTTGAAAAACCTATTTTAAATACAACAAATCAGGTGTTTTGTCCGGGGTTGAATTAAATATTTTCGAAAAAAACCAAAAGTGCATTTCTACAGTTTTTTTACTCTATATATGATATAAAAATTCCGGAATATCTTTCTACAGGAGCTTTTATTAATGGATTTTTCATGGATCAGCCACACATTTAATGCTCAGTTTTTTCTGAGTCTCTTGAGTATTATCATTATCGATCTTGTTCTTGCCGGTGACAACTCAATAGTCATTGCAATGGCTGTGCAGGGACTTAAAAAGGAACAGAGATTAAAAGGCATTTTATTTGGCGCGCTCGCTGCAGTTCTTTTAAGGGTGCTCTTTACATTCTTTGCATCGCAGCTGCTCAACGTTTCATTTGTCAAGCTTGTCGGCGGAGTTCTCATTTTATGGATCGCAGTAAAACTTCTTATTGATACCAATGATGAAACTACTAATAAATCCAGTGCCAATACTGTGTGGAAAGCTGTCTGGATTATTCTTGTTGCCGATTTCACAATGTCCCTTGACAACATATTAGCAGTCGCCGGAGCATCACACGGCAATTTACCACTGCTGATTTTCGGTTTGGGGCTGAGCATTCCGCTTGTTATTTTTACAAGCAGCCTGATTTCCAGGCTGATGGAAAAATATGCGTTTATTATATGGATTGGGGCCGCAGTCCTTGGTAAAGTCGGTGCAGAGATGATGATCACTGATCCGTTTATAGTTGACAATGTGCTTTCACCGTTAGGGCTTACGGAACTTAAAAAAAGTGTTGATCATGCAAATCATATATTAGTGATAATCTGCGAAGTAGCCGGAGCACTTGGTGTAATTGCAATTGGACTGATTCGTGATCTGCCAAGAAAAATTGCAGAACGAAAAGCTGCGAATAATGCTGCTGACAAGGCAGACAGCTGATCTCAGACACCTGCATACCGCTTTTATAAGCTGCGGTATGCAAAGCCCGCTACTTGCCTTATTGTCAACTGACAGCGGAATATGTATTTTTTGAATCGGGAAAAAGGCTGTCAAGAAAAGCTTCCGCAACCATATCCCCTTCTGGCGGAGAAATCGCCATATCCGGACTAAGTTCTATAATAAAATATGTTTTATTTTGAGTGTCATAAAGCACATCTATGCCAAGTACAAAAACACCAAGTTTTGCTGATATTTCTTTTCCTGAAGCTATAAGGTCAGCAGGTATCTTATCTGTCACGATCTCTACTGTCCCGCCGGTATGATAATTTGTAGTTCTGCGGACAAAGACCCGTGCTCCCTCCGGGGGCACACTGCAGTATGTCAAGCCTTCGCACTCAATGCACCGCAGCGTCTCTTTGTCAATCGGAATAATATTACTCGGATCAATTTTACCTGTACTGAGATTCTTTTTTCTCAAGAGCTTCCGGATTGAACTGACACCATCACCAGTAATAAAAGCCGCTTCGCGCTGGATTGCGCATACATATTCATTATTTACATATATAAGTCTCCAGTCAATGCCCTTTACGCATGCTTCAAGCACAAGTTCATCGCCGAACCTGTGCGCGAAAGTAATCGCAGAACGTAACTCGGAAGTAGTGGAAACGTGTGTCGATACACCGCGGCCGCCCCACTGGGAAACTGGTTTTACAACAATTGACTTGTGCAAATCAAGAAACTCTGCCGCGGCAGTCATAGTAGTATAAACCTCCTGGGGAGGAACCGGATATCCAAGTTTGAAAAGATACCGGTTTGCGGCACCCTTGTCATTTGCAAGATGAAACGTGGCAGCACCTACCCTGTCTGTAAGCCCGTTATAACACCTGATCTTTTTTCCATTGAATGATAATTCAAATACCGGCAGCTGACGATCAAGTACTTCGATTAAAATTCCGCGTTTTTGAGCTGCTGTAACAATAGTTAATGTATATACTGAATCCATGAATCTCCTGTTTGTGACTGGATAAACAATGCAGCAATTTGTAAATAACTTTACAACTAACAAAGCATGAGGTGGTCTTATCCTGACTTGCTATCTCAATATTTTTAAAATAATTTTTGCAATCTCAGTAAGACTTATTTCTTTGGAAAATGGATTATCGTGATCTGCGCTCATTGACTTCTGATTCCATAAAGCCATCTGTCTGAGGTCTTCCGAGTATTCTTTTTCCCTGTGCTGTTTTTCAAGTTCATGTCCTCCGGCGCGCACCCATCCGATAATGTGATTCAACATGCCGCTATCGAGCCACAGACCGTGATAGGAACATTTATTCACAACAACACCACTTTTCTTACCATAATTTTCCCGGTTCATAAGCTGTTTACATACAGGACATTTGATATACCCGATAGGATAATCCATGTGATAGTTTTCATTAGTCAACATAGTAAGTGTCTGGTGATCAACCTCGGATGCTTTATCAACTGCAGTGCCAAGGTACTCCTCAAGCTCACCCATATCAAAAAATAATCCATAACATTTATCACATCGTTCAATATGCAATGAATCATTACCGGAAAGATCTATTGTTGTCAATGCGCAATTACACCGCGGACAGATCCTTGTCTCCTGATGAGTGCTGACAATTACAGAGGATTTTCTCTTAAGATCAACATCATTGATAGTGTGACAATATGCACATTTTGTTGATTTTATCGGTAATGGTGCCCCGCAATTACTGCAATTCGCCATATTTTTTCTCCAGACATTCAATCCAATATATTATTTATATAATTATAATTTTTTTAACTTTTGTCGGCAACATTATAAATTAACTGTAATCAACTGATTTCATGGAAATAGTAAAAATAAAACGCATCTGAAAAAAGAGAACTGTAACTGCACGTATAAAATTATTGTAACATTACGTTTTCAATACCCGTCTAATAATTGTTTGTAATAATAGTGATGATCGAAACGTATTTTTAATCTATTATTGACTATTACCGGCTGCATTTGAAAAAATACCAGACTGAGAGCCTGGGTTGCTGGCAAAAAAAATCAGACGTTGTATCATTTGAGTTGTTATCAGACGAAACAACTTATATTCATGAATTAATACAGATATTAAAAAGGATCCTGATTATATATGAACCGAAAAGTCATTCCCTGGATAATTCTGACTCTTGTTATTCTTTGTGCAGTGTTGATTCCCAGATTATTACCCGTTAAAGGGCAGAGCCCAAAAGCACCTGCATCTGTAAAAGGACAGGGGGCCAAAGGAGGCCGTACAGTAGTTGTTTCAGTAAAAACAGCTGAATTATCTTCAATTGAGGAGAATCTGATGGTAAATGGCACCTTGAGGGCACCTGGTGATATCGAAATCCGGAACGAAATTGCAGGGCGGGTGACTGACATTTACTTTAAGGAAGGAATGACTGTCAAAAAAGGACAGCTGCTTTTATCGCTTAATGACCGCGAACTGCAGGCGCAGCTTAAAAAAGCGACATCAAACTGCAGCCTCATGAAAGATAAGGAACAGCGCCAGAAAAGTCTGTTTGAAAAGCAGCTTATAAGTGTTGAGGAATACGAGACTTCAGTAAACAATTTTGAGACTGCTGATGCAGATATGCAGATTCTTAAAGCACAGCTTGAAAAAACAAAAATTATCGCGCCGTTTACAGGTAAAATCGGGCTTACCTCTGTTACTGAAGGCGCATACCTTGGCACTGGCAGTAAAATCTGCAATCTTGTCTCAATTGATAACCAATATGTGGAATGCGCGATTATAGAACGCTATGCGCCATATCTGAAAAAAGGAATGAAATTTACATTTACACTTTCTGACAACCCCACTGTTTACAATGCGGAAATAATTGCGATTGAACCGGTAATTGATGAAGCGACACGATCAGTTTCACTGAAAGCGAAATGTCTTGAAACTGATGAACGCCTGATTTCCGGCATGTTTGTGAAAGCATCTGTCACTATTAATCAGCATGAGGGGGTACTTGTCGGAGGTGACGCGGTGATTTCAGATATTGAAGGATATAAAATCTACACTGTAAAGGGCAATACCGCAATGCCGGTGCTTGTCAAAACGGGTTTTCGTGATGAGAAAAATGTTGAAATTTTATCTGGAATAAAGCCCGGTGACACATATATTACAAGCGGAGCATTCATGCTTCGCCCTGGTTCGCAGATTGAAATACAGTATTTACAAAACAGTAAATTGAATAAATCGTCCGGAGACAGACAGAAATGAATTTAACTTCTGTTTTTATCAATCGTCCTGTTTTGACCATTGTTCTCAATATCACAATAGTTCTTTTCGGTGTGATAACAGCTAAAATGCTCGGAGTACGCGATTACCCTGCTGTCGACCCGCCATTTATCAATGTGTCAACATCATATACCGGAGCAGATGCAGATGTCATTGAAAACAAAATTACCGAGCCGCTTGAACAATCCATTAACGGTATAAGCGGCATCAAGACATTGACATCCACAAGCAGTGAAGGCAGAAGCAGAATAAATATCGAATTCAATCTTGGTGTGGATCTTGAAGCTGCCGCAAATGATGTACGCGACAAAGTTTCACGGGCATCAAGAAGTCTTCCTGAAGACGCGGATAATCCGGTTGTTGTAAAATCTGACGCAGACGCGACTGAGATACTCTTTGTCACTGTTGAAAGCAGCAAGCGCTCATCCATGCAACTTACTGATATAGCAAATGACAGGCTTGTCGACCAGCTGCAGACTATTCCCGGAATCAGTGAGGCAAGAGTCTGGGGTGAAAAGAAACGGGCTATGCGCCTATGGCTTGATCCGGCTAAAATGACCGCACACAGGGTCACACCGCTTGACATTAAAAATGCTCTCGACAAAGAAAATGTATCTTTACCATCAGGTAATCTTGAAGGCAACACGACAGACTTTACAATAAGAACAACAGGGAATATCAGCACAGAGAAAGAATTCAACAACCTCATAATAAGTGAGCGAAACGGCGAGATAATAAAACTGCGTGATATCGGCGAGGCAATCGAGGGGCCGGAAAACGAAAAAAATATAATGAAACGCAACGGAGTGCCTATGGTCGGCATAGCGCTTGTTCCCCAGGCCGGGTCCAACCACATTGCTATTTCGAATGCGTTTTACAAACGATTTTCCGGCATACAGAAAAGTCTTCCTCCGGATGTCGTGCTTGCAATAGGCTTCGACTCCACCAAATTTATTAAATCGTCAATCACGGAAGTTATTGAAACCATCATTATTTCATTTCTTCTTGTTGTTTTTGTCATTTTCGCATTTCTTCGCAACTGGCGTGCAACGCTTATTCCGATTGCAGCAATGCCGATTTCTCTTATCGGCTCATTTTTTATCATGTATCAATGTGGTTTTTCAATCAACATTCTCACACTGCTTGGGATTGTGCTCGCAACAGGACTTGTTGTAGATGACGCGATAGTTGTGCTTGAGAATATCTATCAGAAAATTGAGGCCGGACAGAACCCTCGCGATGCTGGCCACAAAGGCGCATCGGAAATTATTTTTGCCATTATATCAACTACACTCTCACTTGTATCTGTTCTGCTTCCTATTATTATCATGTCCGGGACAACCGGACAGCTTTTCAGGGAATTCGGTGTAGTTGTAGCCGGAGCAGTTGCCATATCAGCATTTGTCTCCCTTACGCTTACACCAATGCTCTGTACACGTATCCTGCGTCATCATAAAGCGCATGAGTCAAGTCTTTACGGCCGCACAGAACCGTTTTTTCTTGGAATGCACAACATTTATCGCAGATTTCTAAATTATTGGCTTGATAGAAGATGGGCCGGTATAATTACAGTTCTTGTTTCTGCGGCAATGATCATGCTCTTTTATTCGTTGCTTCCACGCGAACTTGCGCCCCTTGAAGACCGCAGCCGCTTCGGAGTGAGTGTGACCGGACCGGAAGGCTCATCATTTGACTATCTGCAGAATTCTGCTGACAAGGTACTTGAAACCATTGAGAATGCTGTACCTGAAAAAGATGCTACAATTCTTATGGCAGGCGGCTGGAATGCAAGCAATCAGGCAAATATCAGGGTAATGCTTGCAAGTCCTGACAAAAGAGAGCGTTCCCAGACAGAAATCGCAAACAATCTTTCAAGGGCTTTAAGTAAAGTGACAAGTGTCCGTACCCGTGTCAATGAGGAACCCACCATCGGTGGCAACCGCGCCGGAGCACCCGTACAATTTGTAATCGCAGCGCCGACAGTTGAAGATTTAAAACAGACGATCCCGCGTTTTCTTGATGATGTATCGGACAATCCGCTTTTTTTGAACCCTGATGTCAACCTTAAATTTACCAGACCGCAGATGCAGATTACTATTGACAGAGAAAAAGCACAGGATCTTGGATTGTCAGTTTATGACATTGCACAGTCACTTAAACTGGCACTCAGCGGCAGCGAGTACGGAACCTACATTGACAATGGAAAGTTATATTCAATTATAGGCCAGTTGCAGCGTCAGGACCGCAACAAGCCCCTTGATCTGAAATCATTCACAGTGCGCAATAAAGAAGGCAGTTTTATTTCACTTGACAATGTAATAACACTTTCCGAGATAAGCAGCCCTCCGCAGATTTATCATTACAACAGGGCTGTAAGCGCAACAGTATCTGCAGGACTTGCAGAGGGCAGAACAATCAGTGAAGGTATTGACGAAATGGAAAGAATCGCAAAAAAGAACCTTCCGGAGACTTTCAGCACGGCTCTTAGCGGTCAATCACTCACTTTTAAAGAGAGCTCCTCAAGCCTCATTCTCACATTTTTATTTGCTCTTGTACTTGTTTATCTTGTGCTGTCTGCACAATTTGAGAGTTTCAGACATCCACTGATAATTATGTTTACAGTACCTCTGGCACTGGCCGGCGCACTTCTTTCTCTATGGTATTTCAGACAGTCTCTGAATATTTTCAGTGAAATCGGTATTATAGTGCTTATCGGTCTTGTAACAAAAAACGGTATCCTTATTGTTGAATTTGCAAATCAGAGACGCAGACAGGGATTGCCGCTGCGTGAAGCTCTTGTTGAAGCTTCAGTGTCGCGGTTCAGACCTATTGTGATGACTTCAATGACAGTGGTGCTTGGATCTTTACCGATAGCACTGTCCCTTGGCGCAAGCGCACAGAGCAGAGTATCACTTGGAATCGTTATTATAGGCGGGCTTCTCTTTTCGCTTGCTCTTTCTCTTTTTGTCATTCCGATCATGTATACATTCATGGCAGGCAGAGTATCCGGAACAGATTTATAATAACTGGCATCATTCATCACCCTGCAAATATTCTTTATCATAATACATTAAGCAGAAAGTGCCTGCCATACAGCTGGTTATAAACAAACTTCAAAACAGCCACAATTCAAAATTAAAAAATACATCATTAATTACAATGAATTAGAGTCCGGGCTGAAGATACATGTTGATTACATCATTAATTCTCAATATAATGAATTTTCAATACCTGGCACATTCAGCTTACCTGAAAGACATCTTTTTAAACAACGAGTAATACTAATTTAACTTTTCTTCTTGATTATTTTACTCAAAGTCAGTATATTTAACTTAGGGGTCAATTTTATCAACCAGAGGTTTAAATTATCAATGGATCCAAAAGAGTTAAAAGAACAAGCGGTTAAAGATGCTAAATGCAAGCTGATTCTTGATGCTGCAAACAAGGCATTCAAAGAAAAGGGTATATGGAATACCAGGATGGAAGATATTGCTGCCATTGCCGGATTTTCAAAACCATCTCTTTACAATTACTATGCAGATAAAGAATCAATTGTTATTTCTCTGGCGATCAGGGAAGCTCAGACATTCAGCTCCTATGTTGCTTCTGTTGCAGCACAGGACGGTTCATTTATTGAAATCATCGAAAAGACTTTACGCTCACTATTAACACATTTTGCGGAAAACTTTTCTATGATAATGGATATAACTGACTACCAGCGTGTCGCTTCAATTAATGTTGACATAACAAGACACAAAAATCATTTGTCACGTTTTCAGGAAATATTCACAGATTTTCTGAATATTTATACTTCCATTATTAAAAAAGGCCGGGATTCCGGTGAAATATGCAGCACCCTGCCTGATAATTTTCTTGCACTTATGACAGTCTCAATGACACAGGCGGTTTGTCAGAACTGGAAGATTCAGGGAAAAATTGACAACATTGACACAACAATATGTCAGCTCCTTGTTTTTATTAAAAACGGTTTTGCTATAAAATCTGATAATAATTAACATTCAAATAAACGAAAAAAAGAAACAACTATGAGTAAAAAATTCATCAAAAAAATAAGCATAGCGGCTATTTTCTGTACTGTCTGTATCGGTATAACCTCTGCAGATACTGTTTTTCTCTCATCTAAGAAAGCTTCAGAGTTTGCACAGAAACAATCTCTGGCAGTTAAAGCATCCGAACTTGCTATCCAGTCACAGCAAAAGTCTGTTCAGGGGGCAAAAGCTTCATTCTTACCCACCCTGAGCGCAACTGCAAGTTACTCACACCTGTTCGCGAAGCCATCAATAATGGGTGGTGGCGGCGGAATGTCATTGGATACATCATTATTTAACAGCCTTGAGACTGGTGACAAAATTGTTTTAGGCAGTATCATGAATTTGTTTCAAGGCTTGGGGTCAGCATTCGATTCACCTGATAATATTTACAACCTCGGATTTACCATTGGTCAACCGATCTATGCCGGCGGAAGAATTGCCAATGCATATAAACTTTCTAAATTATCTAAAGAGAACCAGCTTACCACACACAGCCGCACACTGATTGACATTGGCTACAATGCTGAAAAAATGTACTGGGCCTATGTTGGAATGCTCAAAAGCCTTGAATCCATTCGTGAAGCACAGGTCTGGCTTGGAGATCTTGCTTCAATGCAGCAGAAAATGCTCACTAATGAGATGATTATTGAACTTGATCTGCTCAATACAAAAATTCAAATTGACAATTACAAATTAACTGAACTGAAAACCCAAAATGCGATATTGAATTTTGCTGATCAGATGCTTCTATTTCTGGGGCTTACAACAGGATCTTCCATTGAAGTTGACACTGTAGAATTAGCAAAAACCATTGATACTTTTACACCGCCGACGGGTGATGAAATAAATAAAATTCTTGATGATCGTGATGATCTTAAAGTATTAAAAAATCAAATGGAAGCACTGAGACTTGCAAGAAAAATACAGATCGGTTCCTATCTTCCGACCTTAGCCGGCTTTTTTAATAACAGCTACTCCAATCAGTACTCAGAAGATGAGCTCCTTCGTACTACAAATGCAGGTCTATCACTTAACTGGTCAATAATAGACTGGGGAAAAAATTATCGCGAGATTGAAAAAACTGATATACAGTTGAAAACACTTGAACTGTCATACAATAATACACGTGATCAGCTTCGTCTTAAAATAACATCTCTGGCAAGAGCAGTTGACGAAAGCAGAACGGCACTTGAAATCGCGCAGGAAGATATGGAAACTGCAAAAAAAGCTCTTGCTATATCCAAGCTCAAATATGATGCGCAGGCGATCACAAACACAGACCTTTTAAACAGCCGCAATCTTTTGACAAGCAAGTATGTTGCATACACACAGGCAAGGATAAATACGATACTGGCACTTGAGGAATATAAAATTGCACCTGCAAAGTAATTGCCTTATCTGTCAACACGCATGAACAATACAATTGACAAATAATAGTGTTTGAGGCAATAAAATGCAACTATCTATCGAAATAAACAGTTGTACTAAGTAATAAACCAAGTTTCAAAGCTCAAGAAGCAAGTGAAGCAGAAAATATAAAGAGGGCATTATGAACAAACGAACTGAAAGAATCATTATTGTATGCTGCATTGCAGCAATCAGCGGTTTTACTGCATGTAAATTACCTGGCCGGCAGGCAGAAAAAATTGAAGCCGCAAATGTCGAAATTCAAAAAATCAGATTAAATGTTACAGTCTCAAAGGCGCAACGCCGGACACTTGTGAAGGAACGCAAGGTTCTTGGCACGCTTCAGGCATACCGTGAAACAAATCTCGGACCATTGAGTCCGGGACGTGTAAAATCCCTGCCTGTGCAGATTGGTGATTTTGTAAAGGCCGGACAGGTTGTTGCAAAAATGGATGACGCACAGCTCTCAACAACTGAATCACAGTTTGCATCCATCAAGGCACAGTATGAACGTTCACTTTCACTTTATCAGGGCAATGCACTTCCAAAATCACAGTTTGAAAGTATTGAAGCACAGTATAACGTAATGAAAAGGCAGATAGAGAATCTTCAGGAAAACACAATTATTGCTGCGCCTTTTGCGGGAATTGTAACCGCACGAGCCTGTGAAGAGGGAGAACTCTACAGTGGCGGACCATCGGGTCTTGTACACATTACACAGCTCAACCCGCTGAAGCTCGACCTCGATCTTGACAACGAGACAGTTCAATATGTCAACAAAGGAATGCAGGTCGCCATAAGCGTGGACAATATAACAGATACAGCTACACTCTGGGGCAAAGTTGAATTTGTAAATCCTCAGGCAGATGAAAAAAGCAATATGTTCAGTACCCGTGTGGTAGTGCAGAACAGCGACATGAAGCTGCGCCCCGGTTTTTACGCTGAAGTGCATATTAATATTGACAAGAAAGACAATGCACTTTGCGTTCCCCGCGATGCCATTGTAGATAACAAGATCTTCTGCATTAAAAATGGAAACATTGCTATGTCAAGCAAGGTGACAACCGGATGGTTGACCAATGAATATGCGGAGATTCTAAGCGGTGCTCAGGAAAATGATATTGTAGTTGTAAAAGGAAACAAGGCACTTCCTGACAGCGCAGAAGTGATTATTGGTCAGTAAACATAAGTACTGATTTTTTTTATGTTCCGGATGCCATGAAAGTTTTTTCGCGGCATTCATAAGATACCGGGTGATATTGCCCGATTTACAATATCAACAACATCCATGTAATAAGGATAAATACGATGAGTGAAGGAATAAGAAAAACAAATCCAATTGTAAACTTCTCCGTTACCAAGCGTGTATCAATAACGATGCTTGCGCTTATAATGGTGGTTTTCGGCATTATGTCTCTGACAAGAATGCCGCTTGAAATGATGCCCGACATTTCATTTCCTACTATTACAGTAGTAACAAGCTATCAGGGTGTGGCACCTCAGGAAATTGAACAGCTGGTCACAGAACCTATTGAACGTGCTATTTCAAGTGTCAACAATGTCAAAAAAGTCTCGTCATCTTCGGCTGAAGGCTACTCAAGCATTTCAGTTGAATTTGAATGGGGAACAAATCTGGATGTCGCTTCGATGGATATCCGCGATTATATTTCGCAGATAAGAGGACAGCTTCCGACTGGAATCAATGATCCACTTGTCTACAAATTCGACATGTCCCAGATACCTGTTCTGCTCTCAGGAGTCAGCGGAAACCCTGATTCCTATAAACTGCGGGTTTTTCTTGAGGACAATGTACAGCAGCGTCTGCAGAGACTTGACGGCGTTGCGCAGGTCCAGATTATGGGCGGAGATGAGCGTGAAATACAGATTTGCGTTGATCCCATAAAACTCAAGGGTAAATCCCTTACAATGGATAACATCATCGGTTCTCTCAGATCTCAGAACTCAAACACTCCTGCCGGGTATTTCAATGTGGCAAACACTGATATTCTTCTCAGAGCAATGGGCGAATACAGTGATCTTGACGATATCAGAAGCACGGTTGTCGGCGCATCACCTAACGGCTCAGGCATAAAGCTCTATGAAGTAGCCGAGGTTATTGACACATACAAAGAAAAACGCAGTCTCAGTAAAATTAACGGTGAATCAAGCGTATTCCTTATTGTCTCAAAACAGAGCGGTTCAAACACACTTAAAGTCTCTCAGAAAGTAAACAAAGAAATTGACGCTATCAAGGCCCAGTTCCCTGAAATCAAGTTCTCAACTATTTTTGACCAGGGAGACCCTGTAAAAAGAACCACAAAAACCACTGTGAAGGAACTCCTTATCGGCGGTCTGCTGGCAATACTGCTGCTTTTTATTTTCCTTGGAAACATAAGACCGACCCTCATTATTTCTGTCGCGATTCCTTTGTCAATTATTACGACATTCATCATTCTGTACTCCACAGGGTTTACTCTTAACATAATGACACTTGGAGGTCTGGCTCTGGGCATTGGCCGTCTTGTGGATGATGCTGTTGTTGTCATAGAAAACATTTTCCGGCATCTTGAAAACGGAGAGTCTCCGCAGGAGGCGGCGAAAAAAGGCGCAAGCGAAGTCAGCATGGCAATTGTCGCATCAACATTTACAACTATTATTGTCTTTCTTCCGATGCTTTTCTCAAAGGGTATTGCAGGTGAACTCATGCGCGGCCTGAGTCTGACAATAGCATTTGCACTACTTGCAAGTCTTTTTGTTGCATTTACAATTGTACCAATGCTTTCATCAATCTTTTTCCGTAAACCGAAGAAAGAAGGGGCTGCATGGTTCAATGTTATCAAGAATTTCTATGCAAAGACATTAAAATCAGTACTGAGACGCCCGGGCCTGACTATCGGTTCTGTTTTTCTTATTGTAGTTGTCAGTGTTGTTGTCGGTATTATGTTTGTCGGCAAGGAGTTCATGCCTTCATCTGACAATGGTATGATGGCAATGAATGTTGAACTGCCTCAGGGTACAACACTTGAAGAGACAACAAAAATGTGCGGACAGATCAGGGATATGCTTCTCACTGTGCCTGAGGTGAAATATGTAGGCGAGATGATCGGCCGTGATGACAATTCAAGAAACCAGACTTCTGTAACCGGTACCAACGGAGCTATCATATACGTTCGTCTGACAGAAACTAAAGACCGGGACCGCACTCAGCAGCAGATTCAGAATTCTCTGCGCGACAAGTTTCCGGTGCTCAATAACGGAAAAATCACATTTTCAAACCAGAGCATGATGGGCAGCAGCGGCAAACCGGTATCCATTTACGTATATGGAACAGACCTCAATACTCTCAAGGACATATCTCAGAACATTTTTGACGCTGTCAAGACTGTCCCGGGCCTCAAAGACCTTGAATCATCTTTCTCCAAAGCGCGTCCTGAATACCATTTCAAGGTTGACAGACAAAAAGCTCTGCTTTATGGTCTTTCACCTTCCCAGGTACAGAGCGCTCTCCAGGCAGCAAACCTCGGAACAGTTGCAACGCAACTCAGAACAGGTGAAGACGAAATTGACATGAGGGTTATCCTTGACAAAAAATTCAGGTCCGACCTTGACTACATCCGTCAATTTCCATTGAAAACACCGACAGGTGCAATAATACCTCTGAGTCAGGTTACAACAATATCCGAGGGACTCGGTCCTGTAGCAATCAAGCGCGATAATAAATACCGTATCGGGGTTATCGACGCAAACCTTGAAAACCGTCCACTTGGTGATGTTGTAAAGGATGTAAAAGCACGCCTTGAACCAATCAAGAAAGCTCTTCCACAGGGATATACCCTTGAATTCAAGGGAGACTTTGAAGACATGCAGGATGCATTCGGACAATTGCTGCTTGCACTTATAGTTGCAATACTTCTCATTTACATGATCATGGCATCACAGTTTGAGAGCCTTGTACATCCGTTTGTAATCATGTTTACAATTCCTCTTGCGGCAATCGGTGTTGTATGGATACTTCTATTGCTTGGAAAAACTTTGTCCATTGTGACATTCATGGGTATAATAATACTTGTGGGTATAGTCATAAGTAACGGTATCGTTATGGTTGACTATATAAATCAGCTCAGGGAAGCGGGCAACAACATGCACGACTCTCTTGTTGATGGCTGTCAGACACGACTTCGTCCTGTTATTATTACAGCACTTGCAACAATCGTCGGTATGATCCCGATGGCGTTTTTCGGCGGCAAGGATGGCTCGCAGATGGCACCTATGGCAACTGCCGTCATTGGCGGTCTCATAAGCTCGACGTTCCTTACACTCTATGTGATTCCCATTGTGTATCAGTATGTTGATCAGATTGCAAACTGGGTAAAACACTTTGCGAAAAAAGCAATTGACTGATTTAAAGTATGAGTAGTGGTTTATAAGTAAAAAGGCAGGTTCAACCTGCCTTTTTTATTTATACAATATCGAAATTCTCTGATTTGAAATTCTGATAAACCCTCATTTTGTCTGCTGTAAACAACAGCACACAATAATCAGGATCTGTAACGCCAAGCGGATAATACATTGTATCGCCATCCCGCCATATCATCTCTTTTGTTTTCTCGTCAGTCATCACTTCCATTCTGCCAAGTAACATTACACCCCGAAAAAATCGCTTATCATAAAAATAGACGCTTGCCTTGTTATTTATTCGATACTGACCTGCTCTCATTGATGAAGTATTTGTTGTAAAGTAGAACGACTGAATGCCTTCTCTTTTCCTTGGCGGCAGCATCGCCTTGGTATTGGGGAATCCCTGTTCATCTACAGAACTGATTATTGAAACCGCTGCACCATCTATCAGTTTCTCGATTGTTTCCTGTGACATTGACAACATAAGCCTCCTTTTTTAAATGATTTATTACAAGATAAGAGGTGCTTTCAAATGTGTCAACTGATTATCGATGATTAAAATCAGAGTGATTTATATTTTTATGAAAATTAATGTGAGAAAAAAGGGCAATACTGTTATACAGCATTCATTCTACGGATTATTTTAAAAAAATAATCCGTAGAATGAAATGAATTAAAAATAGAAGTTCACTCCAAGTCCCAGACCAAACATTGGAAAGAAAATCTCATGAACCCGGTCAGGCTCTGCAGCATCGCTTAGATCTGAAAAATCAAATGCAGTTTCCCACTTAAGCCAGTTGAATATAAAATCCAGACTGAATCCGACATGAGGCCCGGCCAGAATCTCTGCCCCGGCCCTTGCTCCAAAAGCGACACTGAAATCAACATCAAAACCATCATCACTTACAGAATACTCTGTGTAGCCTACATACCCTTCATCATGAGTGTAGGTAAAAGTTGTGATTGGAAATGAGAAATTCGCAAAAACTCCGATATTCATTTTCAGTGGAAACCATCTCTTTACAAAATCAAACCCCAGATGTACAGCCGGAACTACATAATTGATTTCAAGTCCGATTTTTGAAAAAGTATACATACTTAAATCGTAATCATATGATTCCTTATAAAACATATAATCCTCTGATGCAAGTGTCAATGCTGGTCCGATTTCTATATTGAAAAGTGAGCCGGCTTTGATATAAAAGCGAAGACCAAAATTCATAGTGTTGGACTTTGTTACCGTGTAGTCACTCACTTCCCAGAACCAGTTATTAGTATCAAAGATATTATATGTAAACACAGTATCCGCTTCACTGCCATCAAGCAGAATTGATGGTTTTCCTGATAGATTCAAGAAAAAACCGATACCTGAACGGTTTTTATTCTTACCGGCAACTGATTCTTTTGCAGTTTCCTCGATTACTGTTTTTTCTTCCTCTGTGTGCTCTTCTTTTACCACTTCCTCAGCTTCTTTTACCTGCGGTTCCTCTGCTTCTGCGGGTTTCGGTTCAATAACAGGTTTGTCTTCTTTGATTTCAGGGGGCAGTTTTTCCACTCTTGTTTCCATTCCTGTCAACCTGGATGCAATACCCGGCAGACGTTCAACAAGATCTTCAATATCACCCTTGATATCAACAGATACAGCCCTTACAATTTTTCCTGTCTGTACATCAATTGCACGGATATTCACCATATACATTGATCCGAGTTTTCCAAGGGACCCGGCAACAAGAAACTGCACACCAAGCAATTGTCCCAATTCCACAAGACATGCTTCATCTGTGCAGGTTGCGCCCGATTGCTGAAAGCCCTGCTCTTTAAGAATGTCCTGCATCTGATTGCGTTCCATTACATTTACATTACCTGAATTGAATATTTCTGCACGCAGGCGGTCGGATATAAGTTCGCCATCACCTTCAGTCACACCTGCTCCGCACTTCAAATTGACAACTGCGTAATTGGCCTTTTTGGGTCCTGCTGCACCAAGTGGTGCGGCTGCCTGTTGACTGAAAACCGATACTGTAAATATGCACAGCAGCAGCAGTCCGATTATTTTACTTTTCATTGTATGAGTCCTTTTAGAATTTAATGTTTTTTATCAATTTTTATCAGACTCAATTTTAACACTTCTGCCGAAACCTTGCAACAGAAGATGTTATTTATACACAGATCGAATAATTATTTGTAATATTCACGTCAATTTTTCATATATTAATTATTGAGATCGTACTTATGTATAAAGATCTTCAAATTTATTTGCGCAGAGATGCAGCCGGATTTTAATTTTATATAAAACCAGGTAATGATTGCTTTGACCTGAAAAACTTTTGCGATCCTGGCAAACCCGGTCAATCGGATCATCAAAGGATCTAAACCTATGAATTCAAGAACTTCATTATCTGCATCAAAAACAACAGATCATTTAAATGGTATCTCTTCACGCAGTGTCCTTGATGCGTTTATTTTTCATTCGAACGACACTTCCGTTTTTATTAATCTGCGCAATCTTCTTACATTTTTTCTTGACCTTATAACCAGTGATATTACAAAAGAGACAAATCAAATTTACTTTCAGCAGATTGAAAGCTGCATAAGCCATCTGAAAACATACCTGTACAACAGCACATTTTCAGCTGATAAAGAGATTCTGAAGACGCTTAATGAGCTTCTTGAGGAATGTGCAGTTTATCAGAGTACACTTAAATCATTTTCAGAAACAATTTCGTCATGCGATTTTGAACTGCAGGGGCTGCTTATTGCAAAAAGCACACAGATCCAGTGGCTTGGAGTATGCCTGCTTGAAGATATTAAAAAAAACCTTCCAGTGTTGAAGTACTGAATTCCAATGCCTGTTCCCTTATTTACAATTAATTTAATTGCTGCAGGAAAAGTTAAAGATCGCATTCTTGCTGAAAAAATAGACGATTTCGCTTCGCGGCTTCAATTCGACATCAAATTTACAATTCAGGAAATTAAAGATTCCGATAAAGAAACAGAGGGCAGGAAATTTGTAGAGCTTCTTGGAAATCATGCAGCCCTTTCAATTGCCATGAGTGAAGAGGGCAAAGAGTACACATCCGAAGAATTCGCAAAATTCATTCAGAATTCCGGACGATCAATCACATTCTGCATCGGCGGGCATCACGGACTCAGCGAACAGGTTAAAAAAACTGCAAATTCCACGATTTCACTTTCACGCATGACATTTACACATGAAATGGCGCGCCTTCTTCTTGTTGAACAGATATACAGGGCAGTCTCAATTATCAGAAACCGAAATTATCACCGGTAAATTAAAACTCCGGAGTTTTATATGACACGTCGCACAATTGATGCTATGATAGATTTTCTGTCGCCGCTTGGTGTCATACCCGGTATGGGAGAAAAACGTATCCGGGCAATGGCTGAGTCCGGAATTGAAACAATCGGAGATCTTCTTTACTGGTTTCCATCCAGGTACATTGACAGATCGGTTGTAACTCCGCTTTCTGAAGCTGCTGATTTTATTGATCAGATCATTACTGTCAGCGGTATAATCGATATAGTCCGGATTGAAAAGGGCTCCCGCGGACGTTTACGGGCAAATCTTATTGACGAAACTGGTTCTATAGAACTCCTATGGTTTCAGGGTGTACAGTTTTTCAGTAAATCAATTCACAAAGGCGACAATCTGCTTGTTACAGGCAAAGTATCGAAATATAACCACTGCCAGATGGTGCATCCGATGACTGAA
>Ga0209373_10000723_pt1 | contig 47347 bp, 37 predicted proteins | sample Higcelweek5metaG_FD_187173 | JGI IMG/M metagenome (GOLD analysis project Ga0209373, IMG submission 187173) | Freshwater pond sediment microbial communities from the University of Edinburgh, under environmental carbon perturbations - High... | ecosystem: Environmental > Aquatic > Freshwater >... | reverse complement strand
ATGTGCTAAAAGAGGAGTCTTCACTATATCTCCAATTGCATAAACACCCTTTACATTTGTCTGACAATAATCGCCAGTGACAATGAATCCTTTTTCAGTAATAATACCAAGCTTCTCAAGACCAATTCCATCAGTATTTGGGGTACGCCCGACAACACACAATACCTTTTGAGCCGCGACAGTCTCCCGTTCCCCCTGAGCATTCTCAAGCAGTACCTGAGCTCCATTTTCAGTTTTGACAAGAGACAGCGCCTTTGTTGATAAATGCATCTCAATGCCGCGCTTACTGAATGACCGTCTTAAAAGATCTGATGAATCCCTGTCTTCAAGAGGCAGCATACGTTCCATCATTTCAACTATATGAACTTTAACACCAAAAGAGTTTAAAATATGTGCGAATTCCACACCTATTGCACCGGCACCAAGAATCAGCATACTCTGCGGCAGCTTATCCATAAGAAGTGCATCCGTTGATGAAAGAACAGTTGTACTGTCAAACTCAAATCCATCTATTATACGGGGCCGCGATCCGGTTGCAATAATTATCGCCTCTGCTGTCACTACTCTCTCTTTATTAACAATAACTTCGTGATCAGACTCAAGTTCACCTGTACCGGCAATGACTGTTACACTGTTTTTTTTAAGTAAATAAGCAACACCTTTTGACAGTGCATCAGATGCTTTTCTTGACATTTGCAACACCTTGCTGTAATCAAACCCTGCACGGTCTATGGCAAGTCCAAGTGCTTCCAGTGAAGGAACAGATCGATAGAGCTCTGCACTGTGAATAAGGGACTTTGATGGAATACAGCCGATATTCAGACATACACCGCCAATTTTATCTTTTTCAATTACTGCAACTCGTTTACCCAGTTGAGCAGCCCTGATTGCGGCAACATATCCGCCAGGCCCTGAACCAATCACTACAATATCGTATTCAAAATTATTTGTCACGGCCATTTCCTTTGTCAATCAATCATATTTTCAAATTTACTATGAGTCAGACTGGACCTTAACATTTTGTAAACTTTCGCAGTCTTGTGTATGACTTTAGCAGAAGATCAGTGAGGAAAATAAAATGGGCATCCTGAAATTTTCAGGAATGCCCAAAAAATACTATTGCAAGTCTTAACCAACTATTGCTTCAGCTGGACAAGCTGCTGCGCATGCACCACAGTCAGTGCATTTTGATGCATCAATAACATAGATAGGATCGCCTTCACTGATAGCATCAACAGGACACTCCGAAACACATGTTCCGCAACCAAGACATGCATCAGTAATTTTGTGAGCCATTTTTGTACCTCCTTTGATCAGGTTTTCTGAAATAAAAAACTATAAATTTATACGATTACCACTAATATATTATTGCTGATCAAAAGGCTGATTTCAGTGCCTTCTGCAAGTGGAATATCAGCAGGAGTGATGAATATACATTTTCTCTCTTCACTCGAAAAGTCAGAATTTTTATTTTATTATTCAAAAATTAATACAAATTTATGAACAATCTATAGCTATCCATAAATCATTTAAAATGAATGTAATTTTCCAGTTATATTTAAAAACTATTGATTAGAAGCCCTTAAATCATCTCACGACATGACTTATAAAGTCATACCGGTGTGTAAAAACTACTTTTGATCAAAATTACTTATTCATGCTGTTTTTTGTATCAAGTTCAATGTTTTTCCTTATAAAATCATCTGCAACTGCAGTTGTATCAAATTTCTGTGTTGCATATTTTTTATCAGCATGAACTGTAATCTGTTGACCTGCAGCAATCTCAACCCACTTCTCAAGTGTTACTTCATACGGCCCTGGAATTTCTGATGGACCCTGAACCTGAGATGGTTCCTTTAATTTGTAATCAGTATCTTTGCTTTTATCAGTAGCTGTACCCGATGGTCCTACTGCAACTTTTCCGTTATATACATTTACAATTGTTGACGAATCTGAGTCTGCACACATATTGAATATCGTCCCTCTTATTGCAGCTGTCGCGGTTGGAGATGACATCTCGAAATCACGCCCTTTAACAGTCAATTTTTTCATATTGACCCATACTTTTCCAACAAGTATTTCAGTTTGTACTTTTTTTGGTGTAGATGTTACAATAGTAATATCAGTGTTCTCACCAACACGTGTAATTTCCCCATTTGTATAGGTTATTTCAACAAATGTTTCTGCATCAGAATGAAGCTTATCTCCAAGTTGCAAAGGCATTGAAAGTTTTGCAGGCCGCGTTTCTTCTGAGCCTTTTTTCAGCACAGACGCAGATCCCTCAATGAGTGTTATTTTTGCAGCGTTTTCCAATGCCAATGTAAAGCTGAAGCAAAAAAGCACTGTCAATACTAATTTACTTTTCATAAACTTCCTCATTTCGTTATGTCATCCATGTACGATCTGACGTTCCTGATACTCCGCGCACTGCGAGATCAAAATCGTCAGGATTGCTTGCATACTGTTTTGCTATCTGTAAAGAAATACAATCTTCCTGATATAGCCGCAATAAGGCCTGATCAAACGATTGGGAACCATACTGATTATTACCTTCCGAAATTGCCTGATGAATCTGGTACTGCTTTTCCGGATGCATTATCAATTCTGCAATGTTTGCATTGTTAACAAGAATCTCACTTGCAGGTACACGTCCATTGCCATCCTTCTTCGGCAAAAGTCTTAATGAAATTACAGACACAAGTACATTTGATAATACAAGCCTTATCTGATCATGTTCATGTGGTGGAAAAAATGAGATAATTCTTGAAATCGTTTCCACGGCATTCATTGTATGCAGAGTACTCATTACAAGATGCCCTGTATCTGCGGCACTCATTGCAGCCTGCATAGTCTCTTTATCACGAATTTCACCAAGAAGAATAATATCAGGATCCTGTCTTAAACTTGACCTCAGAGCCTGAGCGAAATCCTTTGTATCCTGTCCGATTTCCCTTTGCGCAATTATACTTTTTTTATCTTTATATAAAAATTCAATGGGATCTTCTATTGTAACAATATTGGATGCCGAATTTTTATTGATATGTTCAATCATTGATGCAAGCAGAGTAGTTTTCCCGCTTCCTGTTGTTCCGGTAACTAAAACAAGTCCGCGTTTATGCATTGCTATATCAAGTATTACATCAGGAAGCCCGAGTTCATGAAAATCAGGGACCTGTGTTTTTATATGCCGTATTGCCATTGAAGAAGTTCCGCGTTGACTAAATGCATTAATTCTGAAACGGCCGAAACCCTTGACACCTACTGCAAAATCATATTCATGCGCTATGGAAAAAACATTGAACTGATCTTCATTCATAAGCGACTTTACAATCTGCTCCGCATCATCTGATGAAACAGATTCTGTCTGCAGTCTGTAAAGTTGATCATTAATACGAAGCACTGGAGGAACACCTGCACGTATATGAAGATCAGATGCCCCTTTTTCAACCATAAGTTTCAATAATGACTGTATCTGTATCATAGTTCTATCAATTCTTTGGGGAATTTTGTCAGAACGGATGCACTCTCTTTATGTAAAACAACAGAATCTTCAATGCGAACTCCGCCAAATCCCTCAATGTAAATTCCAGGCTCAATAGTCACAACACTGTCTTCCATCAGAACCTCATCAGTCTGAGGACTTATACGCGGCCTTTCGTGAATTCTAATACCAACACCGTGTCCCAGCGCATGCCCGAACGCATCACCATAACCAGCCTCCTGAATAAACGATCTTGCAATACTGTCAAGATATCGTGAGCCGATTCCGGCACGCGCTGATATGCACGCCATGTTTTGGGCTTCTTTTACTGTATCATAGATTTTACGCTGTTTATCTGATGCTTTACCGCATATAAAAGTACGTGTGATATCGCTGCAAAATCCTTTGTATGTACACCCGAAATCAATAAGTATCCAGTCACCTTTTTTTAAAATTGTCTCTCCAGGTTTACCATGAGGCAATGCAGCCCGTTTTCCAAACAGAAGAATTGTTTCAAATGATGGTCGTTCTGAGCCCAATTCCATGCAGTAAATTTCAAGTTTTCGCGCAAGCTCTGTTTCTGTCACACCTGGTTTTATGTGAGGTAAAAGCTTTTCAAGTGCTTTATCACCAATTCCAGCGGCCTTCTGCATTTTTTTTATTTCTTCACTGGTCTTTTTCAGATACAGGGCAGAAATCGCTTTTGCAGCAGACTTTGTTTTTACTTTGCAAAGTGACTTTTTCAAATCATTGAAATTATCAACTGTCAAATGGTCGGACTGGAACCCGAGTATGCTTCCCTCTGGAATAAAAGATGCAATAGTATCATACATCCGCTCCTTTACAATTTCATATTTCCACTGCGGATTAAGTTTACAGAATTGAATAGCTGCAGCCTGATATCTGAAATCTGTAATAAGTAAACTTTGTTTTTTTGAAATAAGTAAAGCAGCATTTGACGATCTGAATCCAGTGAGATATTCAATGTCTATTGAATCCGAAATTAACAGATGTGTACAGTCAGTCTTTTTCAGAAACTCCTTTGCTGCAACAATTCGCGTATTCTTCATTAATAGTAAGCCTTATTTCTTTGATGATTTTTTAGTTTTTTTAATACGAACACCTGATAATGGCTTTTCAGTTTCTGGAGACTTCTTTTTACCTCTTGTCGTTTTTGCAATTCCCTCTGAAAAATATTTCGTTCTTTGCAGATTATCAATTTCATCAGGTGTTTCCTCAATACTCTCAGGATTCTCATGAACATTTACAGTCAACTGCTGTTTTATTTCATCCAGACGATCCTGAAGCTTTATATTATCAGGATCTTTTTCTAAAAGACGGGAGTAAATCTGAAGTGCAAGCTGATACTGTCCCTGCTGATAATATATATCTGCAAGGGTTGGTGTCAGAACATGGTCAGGTATGGAATATGGTTTATCCCGTTCGTCAATTTCATCCGGAAGCTTTCTTTTTTCAACATGCATCGAATAATCTTCATGAAATTGACTTCCGGGTATTTCGGGCAGATTTTCTGATACATTTGCATCAGAAAAAATAACCTGGTCACTCTCATCCTGAAATGAACTTTGCTTATCATCACCGATATCCATCTCATTTTCAAGCTCTGTCATAAAAAATGACTCATCACCTTTTTTATCTATCTCATCAATTTCCTGTTCTTCTTCAACATTGCCGAGGTTATTTACTTCCGGAACAGATCTTTTATTACTGAAAAACTCATCAATTCTCTTTTCCACATCATTTCCTGATACTGTTCCTGATGTTGACATACTATCTTTGAATTCAGGAAATATTTTGCTGATGCTTTCATTACTGGCGGGCATATCAGAGACATTATCCGGTTTTTCAACTGACATTGATGGTTCATCAATAGTGTAGGAATTCTGATCAACAGATTCTGCTGATGGAAACAATGTGTCCAGTTTTTCAATAACATCTTCACCTGTCACACCCTGAATAGTTGACGGTTCGGACATCAGTACATCCATCTCAGATATGTTTTTTTCATCAGGTTCCACCTGTATGTCATCCTGTACTGCGACATCCGGATTCGGCAATGGATTGTCAATATCAAGAATCAGAGTATCACTAAAAATATTACTGTTAAAACTATCTGATTCATTCTCAGGACTGAAACTTGAAATTGTCTGCGGAGCAAGTGCAAGCAGATCAAAATCCTCTTTATCAATTTGAATGGTTTCATTCTCAATATCAAAACCATCAAATTTATCCATCAAAACATTCTCAGGCTCTTCATTGTCAATTTTCTTTTCTGCATCTTCATCCTGATCAAAGCTTTGGGTTACTTTTGAAATGTTATTAAAATTTCCTGATTGAACACTTTCAATTAATGAACGGTCTATCTGCATTGTCTCTTCAAATTCAGTGTTAACAAAAGGAGATATCATACCATTGTCCGGTATCTTTTCAGATTCATTATCAGATAATGAATCTGCTGAAATACTATCAACAATATCACTTAGATCACTGCTTGTAATTTCTTCATCAGAAACAATCAGATTGTCAGCTGTAAATAGTTCCGGAGATACTGGTGCCATAGAATCCGGTTCTTCCTGCGTGGAATCTGCACTGTCAGTTTCGAAAAGATCAATCCGATCGCTGATATCATTACCTGATACTGCTGTTTTATCAGTTAAGTCATAATTCTCTGAAATTGACAATTCTGATTCAGGTTCACTGTCATAATTCTGTGAGATTTTATCATAAATTGATTGTTCATCAGATTTTTCCTGATTTCCAAGAATCATGTCAAGATGATTGCTGAAATCATCTCCCGTGGGACTTTCAGCGGCCCTCTTATCTGTAACTTCACCTGAAATAGTATCCATTACATTATCAGTTTCAGTTATCAGATCATCCTTCAACTCAATAGAACCATCCGTACTAAGCGAATCTGAATCGTCAAAACTTTTATCTGACAGATTCTGAATCAAATTATTCTGTTCAGAATTGTCAAGTTCAAGTGTGTTTCCATAGTCAATCTCAGGAGAATCTCTGTTATCAGGTTCATCATCATTCAGAAGCATATCAAAATTCCGGTCATGACCATTTTCCATCAAATTGACATCTGTAAAATCGGAGTCACCAGTCTGCCCTGTGGAAAGAATCTCTTCACCTGAATCATTCTCACCAGTGATTGAATCTATATGCAATTCAAAATCATTACCTGATATTGCATTATTACTTGTATCAACAGTATCTTCTGCTTTACTATACGATAAATCAATTAGATTGCTGACGTCATTATGAATGCCGTAAGACTGCTGATTTTTTTCACTATCTGCTTCATCAGGAAGAATCTTTTCAAGATGCTCATGTAAATCATCACCGCTCAGGAGCTCCTCCCCGGACTCAGGAATATCAAGTGATATTGATGGAATGGAACCCGATTGCAGATTATCGCTGTCATTTCCAAAGAGGGAATCTATCTGCTGGTTTATATCAGCCCCGTCAATACCTGATGCTAATTCGATATCCTGATTTTCCATCTGATTATTAAAGCTCTCAGATTGCGGTTGATTAAACAGCAGCTCTTCATCTGACTTCTCAAAAGGCGTGCTTCCATCAAGCATTCCGATTTTTGCAGAAATATCATCTCCGGTAAGCATATCACTGCTACTGTCAACAAATGGAATATCGGCGCGATTTGCAGATCCGGCAGCACTACCATTTGAACCGTCATCAAAAAGAGCATTCATCCGGTCACTTATATCATCACCAATTATTTCACCGTTGACCATTGTTTCTTCTGTTAATATATTTTCAACATTATTATCTATGAGCTCACTCTCTGCATCTGACCCATCAGATGCAATATCACCAAACAATTCATCCATTCTACTGCCGATTTCATCCGGTGATACCTGTGACAACTGATCGTTTACAATAGGCAGAGGGGCCTCATATTCACCTGTAATTGACATAGTCTGTGCATCTTCAAAGGAGGTCTGGTAAGACTCAATAGCCGTTTTGTCAATGTTATTCTGATATGAAGACTGCTGTGATTCTTTTGCCTTAAAATTGAAGGACGTCTGAGGCGACGGAAGTCCAAGTATTTTAAAAACATCAGTAGAACCTGAATACTTGAACTGTTTTGCAACCATCTCCACGGATCTGTTTCCCGGATCCATTACATTTATCAAATTGTAAAGTTCACCTGCCACTGATGCTTTACCCTGCCGATTATATAAATCAGCGAGCATCTTCATTGCATTCTGATTTCTTCTGTCATGTGACAGAACTGAAATCAGTTCCTGAATTGCAGCCTGATAATTACCCTGCTCTATGTAACTGAGGCCAAGAACTATCCTTCCGGTAACATACTCAGGATGTACCTGCAAACCATTAATGCAGATCTCAATCGCCTTTAAAAAGTTACCGTCTTTCCGATATTCATCGGCAAGTCTTGAGAATACCAGTGATTCAGGGTTCCTGTTAAACCTTGTCATCAACAATTCAACTGTTTTTTCCGCTGTGCGGGATTTCATTAAACAATCCTCCGTTATGCTACTAAGCTTATCACAAACTCAATCAAAGATCAAGCTTCAGCAATTGGATCTTATTTTGATATATTGAGCAGTTACTGCATGTTTCTATACAAATAACTACGGATTATATTATTAAATTATTTTTTTTGAGATTATACGAAATTCTTCAGATATTTAATTCTATAGTTAAGTATGGTAGGACAGCAATTATTTTGTGTCACTTATTTTCTTTAAAATTGAAGTTGTTGAATATCCGTTTACAAAAGATACAATCGCTATTTTCCCGCCGTTTGATTCAACAGTTTCCCGTTCAATAAGACCTTCCACTGAGTAATCACCGCCTTTAACGTGAATATCAGGTTTTATTTTTTTTAGAAACTCTCTTGGATCCGCCTCATTAAAAATAAAAACATAATCAACCATTTTTAATGATCCAATAATTAATGCACGATCCTGTTCATTTTGCACAGGCCGTGAAGGTCCTTTAATCTGCCTGACACTTTTATCAGAATTTATCCCGACAATCAGTTTGTCACCAAATGATGCCGCCTCATTAAGATATGCAACATGACCGGTGTGAAGAAGATCAAAACAGCCGTTCGTTGTAACGATTTTCTTTCCCTGCAGCTTTAAGGTTTTAACTGTTTCTAAAAGCTGATCTACATTTCCGAATACTTCAGTACTGCTTATTTGCATTCATAACTCCAAATAAATGAATATAGTTATGGTAATTTATTAAAAATACCATTTATGTATTCTATAAAGAAATAGTCATTTTTTTAATTCAGGTTTTTTTTCAAATAATTGACGTTTTTCTTTCAGGGAGTTATAATTTCAATTTATGCATATCTCAAACAAGGAATTAACCGATATGAAACGATGGTATGATGTACATAGTATAGGAAAGCACCTTGATTTATTCAAGACCATGCATAAAAAAGAACGTGACTCCATTATTTGCGGTATACTTCAGATTATGAAAAACAACGGACATTCACTAATTGATTATAACGTCATGAATTTCCCGCTTGAAGAGACTCAGCGCCGCTGGTATGATAAAGATCCAAATTTATGGATGGTTTTTCATGGTCTTGAAAAAGCTGACAAAGATCTTCTTGATGAAGTTGCGGTTTATCTTGAAAATATTATGAATTTAAAAAATGTAATCGATCCTGTTTCCTGATACTGAGCGTACTCACCTTTTATAATATCAGTACTTTATGAATATTTCAATGATAAATTTTCATTAATTCATCTCTATAATTGTCAAGATCTTCGTTTTCAGGAAACCCTTTCAGATATTGACATTTAGAGCACGGCCCTATTTTTTCGCGATTTCCATTAATATGTAACATTCTGAACTCTTTTAACTTCTGACCGTTCCATATCTCATCAAGTGAATTTACTTTTACATCTCCGACCATTGTTTTCTGACTCCAGTCAACACAGCAGACTGATACTGATCCATCACTGTTGACAGCACATTTTGAAAAGGGTTCCGGACAGATACTACGCTCATGCAGAGTAGTTTTTCCATCCATGCCTGTTGAAACAATTTTTCCTAATGTAAAATCTTTTTTTTCAGAATATGACCAGCCCATAAGGGAATCCACCCGTATTTCATCGCATATACTGCTGAAATCCTGATAAAATTTTTCAATCTGATTTTTGTCTAATCCACTGTCGGTAATTTTTACTATTATATGAAGCCTGCAACCAGTCTCTATTTTTAATTTATACAGATTAGTGACATTTTCCAGTATCTGTTCATATGTTGTGCCTGTGCGGGTAACTGACCGATAGCCATCAGTGTCAGTCTGCTCAACCGAAATTCGCAACATATCAAGCCCACTTTTTAATAGTGATTCTGCGCAGTCCCTGTCCAGTAAAGAACCATTGGTTGTAGTTGATATCACCCTCGCAACATTTGCCGCTTTGATTATTTTAATCATTTCCGGAAGCTTTTTATTTATAAGCGGTTCTCCATCTTTGTAAAGATGTACCATGTATGGTGACGTGTGATATTTTTCTTTCATTACAACAAGATCATTAACGATCTTTGAAAAAAGTTCAATATCCATTACAGCTCCTGCTCTTTTCACACTTGATAGCAGCTCCGTGTCAGCCGTCGGACAAAAAACACATCTGAAATTACAAATATTGCATGGGTCAATATGAATACATTGCGGCATTGCAAGCGGCAGACGCCTGATAAGCGGTTTTCCTGGAAATAATTCCCTAAGTCTCTTTTTTAATGAATATGGAATTACTTTTTTAATAAATTTTATAATACTTATACTTCCGGTTTTTAGTTAAATTAATCTGTTTTATAAAAATAAATTAAGATAATATTGAAGCATAAATAAAATTCTCATACGTGTTCAAAAAGTTCTGTAGACATCTCCTTGACATTCTCAATTATATCATTTGCCATTTTTTCAATAACATCTTTGTCGAGATGATACTGGGCAAAAAGCGATTCATCACACGGTTCAAAATATACATCCCACACAGCATGATGTTTCATATGAAGAATAGTCTCCGCCATATATACATGATTATATACATGGGAGACAAGAGGATCTTTTGACCTTAGGCACTCTTTAAAACCAAATATTACTCTGTCAGGCAACCCCCATCGTATACCAATAAGGTAAGAGAGAAACTTATGATCATAAAACCATATGCTATCAGCACTCTTGGCAAAAGAAACTTCATTTTTTTTACAATTATCAAGTACCTGTTTGAAAAGATACGGGTAATATTGACGCATGAATAATAGACCGATGTTACTTAAAAGCCCGGCAAGATACGAGGAATCAGGATCAGGAAAGTTGGCAAATACTGCTATGGAATCTGAAAGCATGGCAACAGCTATGATATTTTTCCAGAATAGTGGATAATCAAATGATGTATATGGATAATCACAGCGGTATTTTCCAATCATTTCTATTGCAAATACAAGCTTTTTTACAGTATCAAGACCAAGATGAGTGACAGCCTGCTGCACTGTTTTTATGGCCTGCCCTCGACAATAAAAAGCACTGTTGGCAACTTTAAGAATCAGCGCAGCAATAGTCGGATCAATATTGATATAATATGCTGCTTTTGCAGAATTAAAGTTCGGATCATTCATAGCGTCGGCAAGTGCAATTGCAATATTGGGAGCTGATCCTATATGTTCCGCATTGTCAATTGTGTGAAGTAGATGATATTCGTCCATTTTCAAATCCCTGATTACTAAACATTCTAATAGTAAGTTTAATTAATTTATATGCATAAATAAAATTGAAAGTTTTCTCTTTTGTCATAATAAAACTCAAGGTACAACAGTACAATCATTTTTTTAACTCGTTTGGAGAGATCGTATTTATAAATTATTACATTATTTGCATTTAAATTGAAGACTTATCTTTGTTTAAACAGAAAAAAATGAAAAATCAGGAAAAACTGGTATATACTCAGGTAGTTTTTTATATTAATCTGAATTTAAACCTGAATTCTGCAGCAAAGTTCTCATAGAGCAGAATTATATATTCAAAATAAAAAGACGGCATTTTTGTTAAATGTTGATTTTTAAAATATCATACAATGTCCATATTTATGACAAATACGAATAAATGCTGTTCGCTGTATTTTCACATTCCTTTCTGCGCATCAAAATGTTATTACTGTGATTTTTACTCAAAAGTTACAAATAGTGACACTGTCAGTAAGTATTGTGGTTCCCTTATAAAGGAACTTGACCTCCACTGTGTCAACAACGATCTTGCTTCGTTTATTATTCCAACCATTTTTTTCGGAGGTGGTACACCCTCTCTGTTATCTTCAGCTGATTTTACCTGTCTTGGCAATGAGATAAAAAAACGAATAACTCTTTCGGACGATTACGAATGGACAGTAGAATGCAATCCGGATTCTTTTTCGGAAAAACTTGCAGAAACGTTTTTATCTGTGGGAGTGAACCGGTTGTCTTTCGGGATTCAATCTCTTGACAATCACGAACTACGTCTTCTTGGACGAAGGCATACTGCACAAAAAGCATGGGAGATTTTAAATTTACCAATACTCTCCAATTTTAAATCTGTAAGTGCGGATCTTATTTATGGTATACCGGCTCAGACATCTGAAACATTCAATAATACACTTGATCAAATTTTAAATACTCCTCATATTAAACACTTATCAATTTATGAACTGACAATTAATGATGACACTCCATTTGGAAGACACCGTAAGCATCTGCAATTGCCTGATGAATCAGGGATTGACCTCATGATGAATTATGCTTTGTCAAAAACAGGAAGAGCCGGTTTTGAACATTACGAGATTTCAAACTTCGCCCTGCCCCTATATCACTGCAGACACAACGAAGTCTACTGGAATCATGGCAACTACATTGGACTCGGCACATCTGCCCACTCATATATCCACCCAGAAAGATGGGCCAATGTTTCAGATATATCAGAGTATATCAGTCATTGCAATGAAAAGAAATCTTTTATTGATTTCAGGGAAACGATAACTCCTGAAAAAATTGCAGATGAAATTCTTCTGCTTGGATTTCGAAAACAGGGCGGGATAAACGAAATTGTCTTTGAACAAAAAGTAAAGCGGCCATTTTGTACACCATCGAACAGATCAATACTTGACAATATGATCCAACACAATTACATTACATATAATAAACCGGATTGGCGGCCGACTGAAAAAGGAATGCTGTTTGCAGATACACTGGCTAGAGAATTAGCGTTATCCGATAGTAACCGACTGCGGAATTCAGGTTAAAAGATCATTTTTGTAAATAAATACCTGAAAACTGTTCGTTCGCAGCTGCAATGGTATACCAGTAATAGCCTTTTGATAATGGAAATTCGCCAAGATCAATTTTGTATGCTCCGGCATTGAGTTCTTTACTTTGCATTTTAAACACATTTTTACCATTCAGAGTAAATATATTCAAATTAATCATGCAATCCGTATGCAAGTTGCACTCTAATATTCTATCATGCAGTAAAAAATCTTTCTTTTTCTGTGTTGCTAAGAAAACCTTTGTACCGGTTGGTTTTTTTCGATCCGGATAAAAATCCATCTGCATCGCATCAACAATTTTTACATTATTTATTAAATCTTTATCTGACTTGACTTCATTTGCATAATTAAGTCCATAGGGCCAGAAGTGCGTCTTATCCCCTTTAAGTATTGCACTTTCCCCGTCGATACTTTTAAGAACTGCAACCGCATTTTTACCTGTAAAGAGGCCATTACTTATTAGATTCTGATACTGACTTGTTGTCCCGACTCCTAATGCATGGCCTATTTCATGCATTGCAGTGCAAACTACCATATAGCTTCGATTCGATCCAAATCGAATTGATCCATTAGAGTTACCATCAGCTGTTGACACTGATGGAACATACTGAACAGTTAATTTCTTAGTTGCTGTTGAATATTTATTATAATAGAACAGTGCAGAATCCATGGCCTTTGAAATCAATGCATACGCTTCCAGTTGATCCGCAGTTGGACTTGTTGCTTTGGTAAGTGTATACGTTATTTTTTCTGTCGCTGTATTTATTAATGGATCATCTGCAGCAAAACAGATCCTGCTGATCAGTAAAATTACAAATAACAGCCTGAATTTTAATTTGTTTCTATCCATCTGCCTGATACTCATTTCAGAATAACGAAGTTATACTGAATAAGTTACTACAAAATGCGGACTTTTTCACTCTTTTTTAATAAAACTGATTATCCACATTTGAGTCATGGCACTCTGCAAAAACTCAAATGCGCAATTATTTGTAATAAAGCAGCGGCAAATACTTATAATCGGGTGATTAGACTAAAAATAATATGCCTCTCTATAACAATCTGTCTCTGACCTTGTACTCATCATTGCGAAATTGATGTGTCATCATTTCTGCAAGAAATCCAAACGATAAAAACTGGATTCCAACAATTAATGCCCCCAGAGAGAGAAGAATAAGTGGTCTGATATGCATTTCACGGGTAACAATCCAATTTACACCAAAATAACCGAGTATTAAAGTACCGATCAATAATGCAAAAAGCCCTATCATTCCAAAAAAGTGAAGTGGACTTTTAAGATATCTCTTCAAAAAAAGGAGTGTCAGCATATCAAAAATGCCATTGAAAAATTTGCTGAAACCATATTTTGAACGGCCGAACTTTCGCGCATGATGCGGCACAGGAACTTCGGTTACCTTATAACCATCCCAATGTGCAAGGGCCGGAAGATAACGGTGACGATCTCCGTAAATTTCAAGTGATTTTGCTGCCTGTGCACGGTATGCCTTGAAACCACAGTTAAAATCATGCAATTTTACACCTGACAACATGGATGTGGCAATATTCCATAATTTTGATGGAGCTGTGAATGTAATCGGATCATAGCGTTTCTTTTTCCATCCGCTGACAAGATCCCAGCCTTCGTCAAGCTTCGCAAGCATATCCGGAATCGCTGTCGGATCATCCTGCAAATCGGCATCCATTGTTACTATAATATCACCTTTTGCCTCTTTTATCCCTACACTAAGCGCCGCAGACTTTCCATAATTGCGTGTAAACCTGATCACACTTATCCTGCTGCCATATTCAGCGTGAATATTTTTTAATACTTCAAATGATCCATCAGTACTGCCATCATCAACAAACACAATATCGTACTGGTCACTGCCACTTTTAAAAACATCATCAATCGACTTGACAAGTAAAGGTAAGCTTTCCTCTTCATCATGCAGCGGAACAACAATAGATACTTTTCTCATATTTTACCTTTGTCAACATTGATAATGTAGTGTTCAAATAATATTATAAATCAAGTTGGTTTCACTTCTCAATTATAGAAACCTGTTTTATCAGTAGTAAGTTGCATCCTGCTATTTACAGGATGCAACTTTCAATAAGAATACTTTACTATTTTTTCAGAGAATCAACTTTCTCTGTCTGCTGAAGAGGTTGAGGCAATACCTGCGGCACCGGATTATTCATTGTAATCTCAGCAAGCCTTCTCTTATACTCTTCATTTGCAGGATCAATCCCGATTGACTCCTTCATATTGATCTGCGCCTCTTTCATCATCCCGTTTTCAACAAGCATCTCATGCAGAAGAACACGCGGTCTCCAGTCAAGCGGTACAATACGCTTGCACTTATCAAGCATTTTGATTGCAAGATTCAAAGTATCCTGATAGGCCTTCTTTTTCTCTGCAACAAGTGTTTTTGTGACTTCAGTTGTATCCCCTGCAGCTCCTATCATATCAATGTCTCTTTTCAACATGGCAATGGGAGTACGCATTGCAAGAGCCAGCTGAATAAAACTTGCTTCATAATTTGTAAGCAGGCTTGATGATGTTTCATTAAGACTTGCTTTACCATTTTCCAGATTTGTATACCTGTAAACATTTGTCAATAACTCAATGGATCTGCCTATGTCAATCCTTTCAGATTCCTGTACAACTTTGGGCATAACACGATAGACCATGCCTTCAAGTTTAAGATAAGGTCCAAGCCCCATCAGCACATCATCAGAAACTGATGTTACAAAGTAAATCGGCTTTTCCCACTTGTTTGCATCCACAACATTGAGCACCATCTGGTCCTGAACGCGCAGAACGCGCATTTCATTTCTTGACGGAAGTCTGACTGTTATGCCTGCCTCAGGTAGAGTATACGCAACCGGTGTTTCAATCGGATTCAGTGATGCGTCCATTCTCTGTATTTCTTCATCCGTAAATGACAATGCTACTTTAGGTTCAAAATTTTTCATTTGAAGTATATACCAGGGTGTATTTACAAGACTGAGATTTATAATTCGCACATCTGTCCGGATTCCATAGGCCTGCTGAAGTGCCCAGAGCGGGAAAGTGTCGTTGTCACCATTTGTAAACAGTACACCTCCTTTCTCGCACGAGTTAAGGAGGTTGTAGGCATAATCGTATGCAACCCAATCCCCCTTTCTCGATATCTCTTTCCAGTTTTGCGTCAGAGGCAAAGCCGGTGATATCATCAGTAAAACTGCCATAAGAGGGGCAAATGTAGTGCGTACTGTCTTGTCTTTATTTGTAAAGAGTGCGGTAAGTGCGGCAATAGCTGCAACACCAAGAAGCATTCCAAAATACATGAATGCGGCAGCATAGAAATAATCACGCACACGAACTTCACGATGAACAACAGGCAACGGTCCGGGTTTACCGGCTTTAACCCAATATTCATACTCCGCCCTCTCCGGCAAAGTACCATCTGCAAAGTTCATATAAAACACAAGACATATTGACGTTATAAAAAACAGCACTGCTAAAAACAGTCCGATGTTCCTGTTTTTTCTTATCAGATAGTATAAACCATACAGCATGAAAAATGTCGGTATCAGATATATAATAAGTTTTGAAAACCCGGCTGCAAACCCTGCATCAAAAAAGCTTTTCTTCCAGTCATCCTCGCTGAACTGAAAAAATTGAGTAAGATGGAAACCACCATACCCCATTCGCTCTTCCACACCAAACTGATGTGCCCATGTACCGCGGCGCCAGAACATACGGGTTATCATATCTTCATTGCCGTATTGTTTACGTTCAAGAAACTGCTTGAATGCAGGCCAGTCTGCAGGATGATTCTCATCAATGGCAGGGTTAAGCGAAGAACGCACCGGCAGATAAAAATGTGATGAAAAGCCAAGCACCGCAAAAAACGACATCAGAAAGCAGAAACGCCATTTCTTCTGATTTTTTCCCTCAATAAGAGAGAATATAAGTGTTATGACAAGTGCACCAAGACCTGTAAAAATAAACAAAGGCAGATCTTTTATAACAATTCCCAAAGCTATGACTGTGAGCCAGAGACGCCAGTCGACCCGCTTCTCTTTGTCAACAAGCATTACAAAAAACAGCATTGCCGGCAGCACAATCATTGAATACATGTGTATTGAAATTCCCAGAAAGCAAGTAAATATAATCAGGAGCAGGAATTTGTCACGGTTGGGATCTTTGCTCTGAGCCCAGACAAGTGCAAGCCACGTTGAAAACGCAACAAAGCACATGGCAACATTTGCTTCAGACTGTTCTACAGCACTGAACCAGAAGGTTGTTCCAAATACCGCAAAGCAGCCTCCGACAAATCCGCCGGTGTAAAGTGCAATACGTTTCCATGTTGTATCAGGAATCCCCATAATAGCAATTCCGGCTCTGACAGCCGTCAGATACATGAGCATTGCAGTGAGAGCACTGAAGAATACTACTAAAACATTCATCCTGAGCCCGACATCATCAATAAATGGCAACAGAATACTTGACACTCGCAACATCATCATAAGTAAAGGGTTCCCCGGTGGATGCGGTACACCAAGAGAGGCACCTGCAGACACATATTCGCCGCAGTCCCAGAAAGCGACTGTCGGTGATGCTGTCAAGATGAAGACTACGAACGAAACCGCAAAGACAAGAATTGCAAATATGCGGTTATTTCTCTTGTGGATCTGTTCCATATCTTTCCTTTCAGAATTTTATAAAATATTTATTTATTTCGTTTGAATTTACCCGACTCAATTTTCCATTATTATCAGATGTTTAATTAATCTTTGAACTACTTCCGTTCCTACTCAGGTGACTTTGATTCCCGTTTGTTTTTCTTATGTATCGAATCAATGACCCCGTTTACAAACTTGCCGCTGTCATTTGTTCCGAATGTTTTAGCAAGCTCCACCGCTTCATCAATGACAACCTTTACAGGTACATCTTCAAAAAAAGTCATCTCCGCAACTGCAAGACGTATTATATTTCTGTCAATCGCAGCCATGCGTTTCATTTCCCAGTTAGCAGCCCGTTCCTGAATATTCCGGTCAATCTGTTCAATTGATTCATAGACACATGTAACAAGCTCTTTTGCGTATTTTTTAACATCTGCAGACAACGCTCCTGAATCTGCAATCTGATCAAGCATTATATTCCATTCAGATGTCAACCCGACTTCACATGCGTACAGAGTCTGTAAAGCAAGTTCGCGTGATTTGTGACGATGTTTAAAAGGGTGCTCATTCTTATTATCGTTAGTATTCATTGTCGCCTTTACAACCTCATTTTTCATACAGTAATTCTGACTGAACATTTATTATCTGCCAAAGAGCATTTTATTTATTTCACACAAGACAGTAATCTCATATGCTTGATTAAAACAGAACCGGCTAATAATCCTGATTATATATAGCCATTTACTTTTTAATTAAAATCAGGTTCCATACTTATTATTACCTGCAAACATTCAATTCAATTGACATATCTACATTTTAGAAAAAAGATCAACCATCTCAATTGCACTCATTGCGGCATCCCAGCCTTTATTTCCTGCCTTTGTACCTGCACGCTCAACAGCCTGTTCAATTGAATCTGTTGTAAGTACACCAAAAATAACCGGCAGATCTTCATCAAGGCTTACTTTTGCAATACCCTTTGAGACCTCTGACGCCACATAATCAAAATGAGGTGTGCTTCCACGAATAACAGCTCCGACACAGATGATTGAATCATATTTTTTTGTACGTGCCATGCGCTGCGCAGCAAGCGGGATTTCAAAAGCACCTGGAACATATACAAGTGTTATATCATCTTTACCGACACCATGACGAATGAGACAGTCGATCGATCCCTCTATTAATTTTCTGGTTATGAGCTCATTGAAACGACTTGCGATAATGCCAAAACGTTTACCACTGCCGCTGAGCAATCCTTCAATCACGGTTGACATAAAGAACCTCCTTCAAGTAAATGTCCCATTTTTTCTTTTTTCGTATTAAGATAGCGGGCATTTTCTTTTTTTGGTGAGATTTCAATCGGAATACGCTCAACCACTTCCAGCCCATATCCTTCAAGACCAATTATTTTCCGCGGGTTATTTGTCATCAGACGAATTTTTCTAATTCCCATATCAGCAAGTATCTGTGCACCTATTCCATAATCACGAAGATCAGGAGCAAACCCCAGATGTTCATTTGCTTCAACCGTATCAAAGCCCTGATCCTGTAATTCATAAGCCCTGATTTTATTGGCAAGTCCGATACCGCGACCCTCCTGACGCAGATAGAGAATCACACCGCCTGATTTAGCAATTTCCTTCATTGCAAAATCAAGCTGGTCGCCGCAGTCGCACCGAGAGCTTCCAAGTATATCACCAGTAAAGCATTCCGAATGCACTCTTATAAGCGTCGGAACATCAGGATCAAGGGGCCCTTTACACAGCACGATATGAACTGCATTTGAATTTATTTCTTCAAATGCAGTAATTTCAAACTTTCCGTATTTTGTCGGCAGATGTGCTGATGCAGCACGTCTTACCAGTTTTTCAGTTGCGGTACGATAACGGATAAGATCAGCAACAGAGATTATTTTAATATCATGTTCTTTACTGAATTCAAGCAGCTGAGGCATCCTCGACATTGTCCCGTCTTCATTCATTATTTCGCAGATAACACCAGACGGAAAAAGCCCGGCAAGCCTGGCACAGTCGACAGATGCTTCTGTCTGGCCGCATCTGACAAGCACTCCGCCTTCACGGGCACGAATCGGAAACATGTGACCGGGTTTGACAAAATCCTGTGGCGCAGCCTTAGGATCAACAAGTTTAAGCACTGTCGCGGCACGATCCGCAGCAGAAATTCCGGTAGTAGTACCCTCACGGGCTTCAACAGATACTGTAAATGCAGTATTAAAACGTGATGTATTCTCCTGCACCATCATTGGGATTTTCAATTCATCCAGCCGCTCGCCCTCAAGAGAAACGCATATCAGACCACGGGCATGTTTAGTCATGAAATTTATTTTCTCTGCAGTGCAGTGTTCTGCTGCAAAAGCAAGATCACCCTCATTTTCACGGTCTTCATCATCAACAATAATGATCAGTTTCCCAACTCTAAAATCGTCAATAACTTCCTTGATTTCATCAAAACTTTTCAAAATCCAAACCTTTCCAGTTTGTTAATCAGCGAATCAGGTTCCCGCACGGAGCCTTTTGCTGCATTATTAAATGTGGTAATTCTGTAAAGATACCGCGAAACAATATCACACTCAAGATTTACCATATCTCCAATTTTTTTTGTAAACATATTCGTACATTTTATTGTTGCAGGTATAACAGAAACAGTCAATGTAGCATCAGTACTTTTTGAAATTGTCAAACTAATACCATCAATTGCCACTGAACCTTTTTCTGCAATCAGCGGACTTAATTCCACCGGTACTGCAATCATACGAAGAACACTGCCGCCAACATCCGTATCACTCAGAATATGTCCGATTCCATCAACATGACCAAGAACAAGATGCCCATCAAGCCGGTCCCCGAGCCTCAGTGCGCGTTCCATATTTACCCGCCGACCTGCATGACACTCACTCAACGTTGTTCGCAGAAGAGTTTCACGAACAGCTGTAAAAAACAATATATTACCCTGTTTACGGTCAACTGTAAGGCATCCGCCATCAATTGCAACAGAGTCTCCAATAGAAACTTCAAATGGACTTTTGTCCGGCACAATACCCAAAACAATTGATGATCCACTGCAACTGGTTGATTTTACTGTACCAAGTGTTTCAATTAATCCTGTAAACATAACTGCTTAAGCAATCCTGAAATGTTTTAAAATACAATTTGTGCAGAACATAAGCACCATCAGCATTTTTATATATAGAATTACAGACAAAATAACCTTGCAAATTCATCATCTGAATTGATGTCAGGCAAATTGTTAAAAGCAATATCCTTGCTGTATAAAAATCCCAAGGGAGATTAATCTCCAATAATCTCCGCGACTAAAAATAATCGGATTCAGATTCAATTAGCAATAGACGCGTTTTTTATTTGCAATCGGATAAAAATCGCGGGATTCCACTTACCATTACATCTTCATCAAACCGCCGGGTCTCGATTTTTTCCAAAGTCATGCATTCTTTAAGTGAGACTGGTTTTGATAAAAGGATTCCCTCTTTACCGTTACCAAGAATCCTGTTTCCATAAAAAAAGTAAATTCTATTGACAATTGCGGCACCAAGAAACTCCGATGCCAGCTTCTGTCCGCCTTCAATGAAAACACTGGTAAGTCCCTCATTAAATGCGATTTCCTGAAAAACCTGTAGATTCGCCTCTCTGCCTGTTTCACCTGTATTCCAGAATTCAATTCCTGAAACCGGATCTTTAATAATGTTTCTATTGCCGCCCCTGACAACAACTATGCTTCTCGTGTCAAGTGCATTTTTATAAAAATAGCTTGTTTTAGGAATCTGCATATCGTGCGAAAAGATTATTCTGGCAGGATTATAACCCAATTTGTGACGCACTGTCAATTGAGGATCATCCTTATCAAGTGTTGACCACCCAACTCCTACTGCGGCATGCATTCTCCTTAGCTCATGAACAAATTTTCGCGATTTTTCGCAAGTAATCCATTTTGAGCTGCTGCTGCTGTCAGCAATCCTGCCATCAAGAGTCATCGCAAGTTTTAAAGTTATCCAGGCTTTCCTGTTTTGTATAGACCAGAAAAAATCCTCATTCAGACGGCATGTTTCATTTTCAAGCAAACCAGTTAAAACCTCAATACCGGCATCAAGAAGTTGTTTTACACCTTTACCCGCAACAAGTGGATTTGGATCAAGCTGTGTAACGACCACCCGGCTGATCCCCGCTGCGATAATTGCATCTGTACAGGGCGGCGTGCGTCCGAAGTGGCAGCAGGGTTCAAGAGTAACATACAATGTTGCCCCTCTGGATTGATCGCCTGCATCAGATAAAGCCATTTTTTCTGCATGATGCCCTCCGGCTTTCTGAGTAGCACCTTTTCCAATTATCAGTCCATTTTTTACTACTACCGCACCAACAGCCGGATTTGGAAATGTTCTACCCTTTACAATCTGAGCAAGCCTGAAAGCACATCTCATATAATAACTATCAGATTTGATATTCATTGTTTTTTTTCAATCCCAAAGAGATAATCTTAAATAAAACCTTTTTTTGCACCGAAACAAACTCTGTATTTATAAAATCAGCAAAAAACCAGCATGGAGATTGAGAAATAATGAATTATCTCAAAACGCTAAATTAAATATAAACGGTTTCAGCAGTTAAAATAAATATATTCAAACGTATTTCTATTAAATTCTCACTATCATATTTGCGGTTAATACAATCCATTACTATATTTAAAAAATGAAGAAAAATATAAATACTTATAATGACCTCTTAGTTTACCTTGCATCCAGTGGTGATTGTACGGCATTCCACGGTCTGGTGCTGCCATATTTAGTCAAGTACTACACCAAACTGATAGATAATGGAATGACTCATGCTGATGCCAGTGATAAAGTAGGGTCAGTCGGCGTCTCACTGTTTAAGGGCTTTATTGGATCAGGGGTTGATAATTTTGACTCCTGGATAAAGTCAACTGGCGATAAATATATCACTGATGACAATAGTGAGGCTGATTTTCTTCAGTCTAAAATATCGCAGAAAGATCCTGTCCTTTTTTCAAAAGAATTACTTTTGCAACTCCAGCGCTATCACACTTCCCAACCGCATAAACACTTTAAAAAAAATCGTTTTCTTAGAGGCATTCTTAATAACCGGATATTCTTTTTTGTTTCGATTTTACTTATTTCCATCATTCTTATTGCAACATCATATTATCTATTTTCAACAACCTCTGTTAAAATACTTTTTGTCAATAAAAAGACAGGAGAGGTAATTGGTTCTGATAAAAAATCAATGCAGCAGGATACTGTGAGTTTAGTTCAGAAGGCGGCAATTCCTGATACAGTTAAAAAGGACACCTTGTCAACTGATATTGCAAAAAAAGCAGATACAGTACCAAAAATAAAACACAGAATTGTACGAAAAGCCACTCCCCCTGATCCTGAATTTATTCAAAATACAGGATCAGCCAATCTTGACAATTTCAGTTCAGCTAATCCAGTTTCCAATTCCGGATCTGTACGAACAAGTGAAACTTTTTCAAAAAGTATACGGACAAATGAAACTTTTTCAACTCCGCCATCGTCAAATACTTTACCGGCAGCAGAAATGTCCGGATCAAAAAACAGCTTCCAGCAGCAATCATTACCGCCTGCAGACACAGGCAGTCAGATGATTCGATGATAAAAACTGATATTGAACTCTCTTAAAACTTGACATTGTTGAAAAAGTAATATATAAAGTAATTATATTGACTTGTTCAATTATCTGTATTTTGTGTATTATACTCAAGAGGTCTATATATAGACATAAACATTTCTTTTTATTTCTGGTTTTATATAATGTTTCATTTGACTAAAAAAAAGAATAAATTATTTGTTGATAATTATCTATATTAATGGTTTATTTTCACTTTTTGTTATAAAAATGCATAGTATTCTCAGCAAAGGTGGCAACTGCTTTTTTAAAATATGAAATATTTTGTAACTTTATTTACACTTACACTTCTCTTTTCAGTGGCTTTTTGTGAAGTTGAAGAGTATGTACTTCAACCCGGAGATGTGATCTCAATAAATATTGTTGAGCACCCTGAATTTTCCGGAAGACATAAAATACGCCCTGACGGAAGAATAAATTATCCTGTTATCGGAGAAGTAGATGTTGCATCACTTACATGTGCGCAGCTTGTGAAAATCATGCAGGGAAAGTTGTCTTCATATGTAAACAACCCCGTTGCATCAGTGGCAATTGAGGCCTACTATGCTAACAAAATCTTTGCAATAGGAGACATTGGACGGCCGGGAGAATACCAGATTTATGAACCAGTTGATGTTTTAAAAGCAATCGCAATGTGCGGCGGTTTAAAAAATTCAAAAGTAAAAATGGTTAAAATCATTCGAGGGGATGGAAACATTGTCTCAATAAATCTGCGTGACATATGGAACAGCACATCCAAATATGATACTCACAAGTACCTTTTATACCCGGGTGACACAATTTTCATTCCTGAAACATTTCAAATGCCCTGGGGTATGCTTGCATCAATTTTAAGTACAGTCAGCCTTTCTTTAACGATTGTACTCACTGTTTCAAATTTGTCTGAATAGCCATAATTTGCAGGTTCTCATGAAAGACCCGATAATTATCTCTGTTGGTGGTGGTAAAGGTGGTATTGGAAAAAGTACTATCACTGCAAATATTGGGGCATCCCTGACACTAAAAGGCTATTCTGTGGGTTATATTGATGCTGACCTGGGCGGAGCAAATCTTCATCTTTGCCTTGGTGTCAAGCGCCCGTATGCCGGACTCCAGGATTATATAAGCGGAAAATTTAAAAAACTTGATGATATTGCTGTTAAAACTGCTGTTCCAAACACCTGGTTAGTAAGCGGTGCAAGTGATTTTCTTGAGCTTGCCAACCCCAACTATGCACAAAAACAAAAAATAATCAATAATCTTAAAAAAATGTCGGCAGAGTATATTCTTGTAGATTTAGGCGCCGGAAGTGATTACCATGTCACTGATTTTTACGCTGCTTTTTCATATGGAATTGTTGTTGCCGACGCGCTGCCTACGTCAATTGAAAATGCATACGGATTTTTAAAAAACGGAACAATCCGGGGCCTTACCCGACTCTTTTCCGGTAAACCGGAAATACAAAACAGAATAAAAAAATTTTCCGATCCTGTTTCCAGAAAAGAATATGCAACAGTACATGATTTTCTTGAAAGTATGAGCCATGACTTCGGTACTGAGGTTGAAATTATGCGTAAATGGCTTCATTCCAAAAAAAATCTTCTTATTATCAACATGGTGAAAAGCAGCGATGACATTACTGTCGGGACCCGTTTTGCAGAAATGGTAAAAAAATATTTATCAATTGACCTGCACTATATTGGATATGTAGTATATGCTCCGGAGGTTCGCACATCTATTAAAGAGATGCGGCCAGTTGTTTTGACACATGAATCGACAAAGATTAAAGATTGTTTTGACGCCATTTCACAAAATTTGATAGTGTTGACAAAAGGTATTTAACAGATGAGCTATACAAAATATTGGAAATTAAATGAACGCCCCTTTGAAGAGGTTTGTGATACTCATTTTTTTTATGAAAGCGGAGATCACAGGGAAGCGCTTGACAGACTCGGTTATGTTGTAAACGATCATAACATGAACATGGGACTATTGACCGGTGAAGTCGGTTCCGGAAAAACACTCACAAAAAACGTTTTTATGAGCACATTAAATCGCAGCCAGTTTGAGATAATTAACTTCGAAAATTCAAACTTTGAGTTTAATGACATTCTTTTTGACATAATCCAGCGTATTACTTTTCATGATTCAAGAATTGACCTGATGAATACCGACGCGCCACCTTTACGCAATGACAAATACGGCCTGATGCAGGTTTTCAAAAAAAAGCTCGACACCCTTTTTTATGAAGAAAAACGGCATCTGGTTATTATCTTTGATGAAGCACAGCAGATTGCAGATTCTGTACTTGACGAGATCAAAAACCTTACCAATGTCTCATCAAATATCGAAAACTTTCTTACAATCTTTTTTGTCGGTCAGCCTGAACTCCGGGAAAAAGTACGCAGACTTAAACAGATTGATCAGCGTATTTTCCTTCGTTTTCATCTTAATAACCTTGATTATAATAATACGACAAACTATATCAGCCACCGTCTGCGCATTGCCGGAAATGCAAGTAATCCTATTTTTACCATTCCCACCCTGGAGCTGATATTCAGAACCTCCGGGGGTGTTCCAAGGGAAATAAACAGGATCTGTAAACTTGCATTGAATTATGGATTCGCACATAATCTTTCTGAATTGTCCAAAGACGACATTCAATTAATCATTGATGACTTACAAGAAAACTCATAATGGAAAAAAAATTACGTTTCAGCGAAATAATCAAAAAAATCAATGAGGAACAGGCCAAAAAAAATGTAGTTGATCCTCCTCACCCGGTACAGGCGGCCACTGATTCCACCGATAATGCAAATACTGTAAAAACATTTACAAATAACAACAGAACCGTTTCATCTGAAAACTCTGATCTCCCGGCTCAGCCGCATTTCGACCAATCTAAAAATGCTTCAGACAATGGCAGTCAAACTATAAACAGGCCACTTGAAACAAAAGCGGCTCTAGCTCCTGCAAGTAAAAACACTGCTGCAGACAAAAATCCGCTTGTAAATACTCCGCGCGAAATTCCGGCTGCCGCACCTCCTGCTGAGGAAAAAACAGAATCACTGCCTGAACGTTTTTTTGAAGACAGCGGAAATGATGAGGAAAGTTTTGATCTTTACCGCTATGTTGACATAATTTTAAGACGAAAAAACATTGTCCTGGCAATCATTCTTATTATGACCGTGTTTTCAGTATTCAAATATCTTACAGGATCACATTACTATACTGCATCTGCCCGTCTGCTGTTTAAGCCAAACACTCAGGAAATTTTAAAAGACGCACAATCATCATATACTGCTGATTATGAAAAATCATTTATTACCCATCTTGAGCTTCTTAAATCTCATTCTGTCCTTGCCATTGTTGCACAGAATCTCAACGAGCGCATTTCTCCTGAAATTATAAGTGAAGGGCTTACTATAAAGCAGGGAGAAACCAATGGGCAGAAAAATCAGATTATTGAATTATCATTTAAAAACGTCAGTGCTGAATTATCAAAAGATGTATTGAATGAATTATGCAAAACATATATCGAATACCGTAAAGATGTAAATTCACAGGAAATATCAAAGCTGATTTTTAAATTTGAAACTCAAATTGACAAGTTGCAAAAAGACCTTGATGAAAAAGAAAGCGACCTCCGTCTTTTCAAAGAAGAAAACCGCATGGTTCAGCTTTCAAGCGAAACCAACCTGATAGTTTCAAAAATCTCAGATATGGAACTTGCACTTCAGCAGGCGCAGCTTGGTCTGGTTGAAACAACGCAGCGGATATCGACCCTCACTTCCCAGATAAGTAAACAGGAACTCGATATCATTCAGTCATTTACTTTTAATGATCCTTTTCAGAAGAAAATCGCTGATCTGGAGCTTGAATTGAATTCATTGACAACAGAATACAGCGCCGAGCACTTTAAAGTAAAAATGCTCAAACAGCAGATTGACAACTTAAAAATTGCTGCTGTTGACAGCATCTCACGGGAAGCAGAAAGCAAGACATTCATAAAAAACCCTATACGTCAAGCACTGCTTCAGGACCTTCTCAATCTTTCAGTTGAAAAATCAGCATTGGAACAGAAGGTTATTGCTCAGGAAAAAATCATTGAGCTGCTTAACCGCGATCTTCTCAAGCTTCCGTCACTTGAGCAGAAATATGCCTACCTTGAGCGTGAAACAGAATCAATTCTGCAGACGCTTCGTATGTTGAAATCTAAATACGAAGAGGCAAAGATAAAGCGCGACTCACAGGAATCTGATTTAAAACTTCTCGAAATGGCCCAGACACCTAAGAAAGCCTTTTCAAAGGTCAGTTTTTCAAATATTATTATCGGTATAATTATCGGACTGATACTTGGAATTGCGCTTGCATTGCTTCTTGAATATCTCGACCAGAGTCTAAAGGATCCGCGTGATGTCGAACGGGAACTTGAACTGCCGCTGCTTGGAGTTGTTCCACAGATTGAAACAAACAAAGTACTGCTTGAACATTCCAGTGACTTGACAAAAACAGCACTTGAGCCGTTCAGGGCTCTCCGTGCAAATTTAAAACACATTGCCACCCAGAACAACGCTAAAACTTTCATAATCTGCAGTGCCATTAAAGGTGAAGGTAAAACAACTCTTTCTGCCAACCTTGCCATTACTTTTTCTCTTGACAACAAAAAAGTAATTCTGGTTGATGCTGATCTTCGCAGATCACAGATACACTCACTATTCAGTATCGACAAGAAAATCGGCCTTTCGGATTATCTTCTTTGCAAATCATCAATTGATGAAATAATCAAACCTACAATGTATCCAAATCTCTCAATTGTAACTGCAGGTGAACGTCCGGACAACCCCGCAGAGCTTCTTGGCACTAATCGTTTTGATCTTCTTCTTAAGGAAATCCGTGATAAAGCGGACTATATTATTTTCGATTCACCGGCACTTCTTCCGGTAAGTGATACTATAACTATGGCACCCAAAATTGATTGCTGTCTTATGGTAGTAAGAACTCTCTGGACCCCGTTAAAAGCCGCATGTCAGGCGAAAAACCAGTTGAAACGCATTGGTACCAGAATGTTCGGCGGCATTCTCAATGGAATTATTTTGTCAAGAGGATATTATCCGTATTATTACGGATACTATGGATACTCATCATATAAATACAGTTATGACGATGAACACCCGCACAAATTTTCATTCAGGGAATTCGGACTCAGAATAGAAAATAATTTTAAAGTATTTCTTAAAGATCTCATTTTTGCCATACCCCGGTATGTTTCATCAGGTAAAATAGCAATGACTTACATTTGTAAAAGGAAATTTTTCTGGTTCCTCATCAGTTTATTTCTTTTATTGGCTGCTGTATTATTATGGCTTGAAAACAGTCCTGAAAATATAAGTGACGATACAATACGCTACATCGGACTTGGAGGCATATCAACATCAGAAAAGCATGCGTTACCAACAAATTCTGACATGGCTTTGCCTTCTGCGAAATACTCCGGAACCCAGTCTGCAACTGACCCCGTCAATATCAAGGCAGACACGGTTGACATTATTAAAACCGGTCTTCATGATACTATTGCTCAATGGGCGAATTCAATTTCCCAAAGAAATCTTGAGCGCTACCTCTCTTTTTATAATCAGAAAACTTTCAAATCTGCCAATGGCTCTTTTCCTGAATGGAAACGAAAAGCTGCTGATAGATTTACAAATGCAAACACTGCTAAAATCAATATTCTTAGAATTGAAACAGGCAAAAAAGGCGTTTCATTTATTGAAACAATCATATATACAACTAATAATAACGGAATTAGAGTAAATTATGATCTTGTATGGCAGATAAGTACGCAGGGATGGAAAATTGTCGGTGAAAAAACAATCCAGCAGGAGCAGTAATCATTATGCGCACAAGTTTCAGGCTAAGACTTTTTTCAATTACAATTTATGCAATCCTTATAACAGGTATTACATTTGAATCTTTTTCTCTTGCCCGTCAAACAGGAATAATCGGAAAAAAGAACATTATCCGTACCTGTAAAATAAATATAGATGGAAATATCAGACAGCCGGGCTGGTATCTTGTTCCGCAAGGAACTACTCAGTATGAAATCCTTCAGGTTGCCGGAGTCCGTCTGACATCAGATATTACTTCTGTCAACCTTTCCTCACAACTGAATAATAACCAGAAAATCACTGTCGGAACATTGGAAAAGCCTATTGTTGTTTCTGATGTCAAGGAGCATGCTGTTATAGATTTCTTTTTCGGTGAAGGTCAGAACACACATACTGATGGAACCACTTTACCTTTACAGCAAGGCATGAATATAATACCGGGGGACAGAATCCAGCTTAATGCGTCAACACAGGCCGAAGTTTCCATAAGTCAATTCTCAAGAATCGACATTGATAACTATTCCGATATAGTATTTGAAAAAATAAATCAGTCAATAAGCAATCAATCTGTTACAGAAATCACACAGAATGCTGGATCATGCTGGCACCGTATTGTTTATTCCAATTCTGATGAAATCTTCAGGATATACGCTCGTTCTGTAATAATTACAATCGTAGGTTCAGGCGCTGATTTTCTCCTTGATGTACAGAACGATCAGATAATACTTAATATTGTAAACGGACTGCTTCTTGTCGAACGCAGGGCCGGCGGTGAATCCACCAATATGATAAGTGGACAAAGTGCAACTATTTACAATGATGACAGGCCATTTCAGATTACCAAGCTGTCCCCTGATATCAGTGTGAATGAACAATTTTCCCAGCTGACAAACAGCCGATCCGATGCTCTCATGAAAGATGCTCCATTGAATGTTTTTTTCAGTGTTACTCCAAACTTTTTTTATCTCGTAAGAATGAATTTTCAAAAAGGTGAACTGCACCTGATTCGGATACCTGAATCCCTGCTCATTGAACAGTTTACGCGTAATCTTTCAACTATTGATCAGGCCTATCTGTATGGCGGACCAATATTTGTCACAACATTTCTTGAACGTATGCTTGACAGCCGCATCCAAAAATATCTTTCAGGTACACGAGAGGGAATTGAGCGTATAACTGATGTGCTTGGCGGAATTTCTGTTGATGTCGATTCAAAGGCTGCTGCCAGTCTGGGGCTTTCGCGGGGCCGCCAGAGATTGTCCAGCAAAGATCTTATGCGATTCCTTTCCTCTTCCGTATCAGGAATCGGGGATTCCAAAGAACGACAGTCCCAGGTATTAAAAGGAATCTTTAATGAATTTTCAAGTAAAAACATGATTCCAACACTTATCACCGCCGAACAGATCATCAGTTCCTCAGAAGCAAATTTCAACGCTCAGGAATTGATTGAATACTTTTCAAAATTCAGCAAGCGCAATGACTGGGTTTACAAAGAATACAACCTCCCGTCACGAATTGTAAATCGCAATACACGAGTATGTTATGACCCTATTCTTGAAGACTGCAAAAGGATACTCAACAATGAATAACAGCAAGATTTTAGTAATCGGTTCCAATGGACAGTTAGGAACCGACATGTTGCATATTGCATCAGAAAACACTCAAAAATTTACCGGTATTGATTTCCCTCAGATAGACATTACCGACAGAGAAAGCGTACACTCAGTGTTTTCATCAGTCAAACCTGACTTTATAATCAACTGCGCAGCATTTACAGCTGTTGACGATTGTGAAACAAAAATGTCTATAGCTCAAAAAGTCAATGCGGACGGTCCTGGGATTCTTGCGCAGGAGGCAGACCGTATGAATTCTGTACTCATACACATAAGCACTGATTATGTTTTTGACGGCAACTCAGCAAAACCCTATATTGAATCAGATAAGACATCACCTCTGACTGTGTATGGAAAAACAAAGCTTGATGGCGAACGTCAGATTGCTCAATATACAGATCGTTATCAGATTTATAGAATTGCATGGCTATATGGACTTTATGGAAATAATTTTGTAAAAACAATAAAAAATGCCGCTCTTAAAAAGCAAGGAACAGCGGAGGGACTGAAAGTTGTCAATGATCAATCAGGCACTCCAACCTGGACTGTTGACGTATGCAATCAGATCTTTTCAACTATGCATAAAGATCTTTTCGGCATTTTTCACTGCACATCTGAGGGGTCATGCACCTGGTATGATTTTGCCAGAACAATTGTTGATTCCTATAATATTGACACTGTGGTTAATCCATGCACAACAGAAGAATTCCCACGGCCTGCCCCGCGCCCGAAATTCAGTGTCCTTGAAAATGCAGCGCTTAAAGCGGTGGACAGCAATTTAATGCCTTTCTGGAAAGATTCTTTCAAAGCATTTCTTGAAGCTGAAAAAAATATTTAAACTGATTATTTCAACAAAAAATACTTACTTTGATACAATTTACAGGAGAACATCTTGAAAACTGCGCTTGTCACCGGAGGAGCCGGATTCATCGGCTCAAACTTCATTCATCTTTTTCTGGACAAAAACCCGGATTATTCCGTTGTCAACCTTGACCTTCTTACCTATGCCGGAAATACCGACAATTTACTGAATGTGCAAAATAGCCCAGGATATACTTTTGTCAAAGGCAACATCTGCGACCGTCCTTTACTTCAGAAACTTTTCCAGCAGTATGACTTTTCACTTGTCATACACTTCGCGGCGGAATCACATGTTGACAGAAGCATTACTGAACCGGAAGCGTTTATTACAACAAATGTTCTTGGAACTCAATGCCTGCTGCATACCGCAAAAGAATTCTGGAACGGCAATTATGACGGCCGCAGGTTTCTTCATGTATCTACAGATGAAGTTTACGGATCATTGGGTCAGACCGGATACTTTACAGAAAATACTCCCATTGCACCAAACAGCCCCTACTCTTCATCAAAAGCCGGCAGCGATCTTCTTGTGCGCGCATATTTTGAGACCTATCACTTTCCGTCAATAATTACACGCTGCTCAAACAACTATGGTCCGTACCAGTTTCCTGAAAAGCTTATTCCGCTGATGATTACAAATGCATTGCGCGACATTCCATTGCCTGTATACGGTGACGGACTGAATGTACGTGACTGGCTTTTTGTTGAGGATCATTGCAGTGCAATAAACACTGTATTATCCAAAGGAGCACCAGGCCGTGTTTATAATATTGGTGGAAACAACGAAAAGACAAATATTGAAATTGTGAAACTTCTTCTGGCTGAACTTGGCAAATCCGAAAAACTTATCACCTATGTGCAGGATCGTCTGGGACATGACAGGCGTTATGCCATTGATGCATCTCTTATTAAAAATGAGCTCGGATGGGTGCCTTCAGTTCAGTTTAAAGATGGATTGAAAAAGACTATTCAGTGGTATGTTGACAATATGTGGTGGTGGGAGAAACTTCTTCCGAAAAAATAATTATTTGAAAAGGATATGACAGGAGCAGTTCAGTCATATCCTTTTTGTTAATCTACGTATTATAATTTTCCGTAAACTCAACTATATACTTTTTTAATGTGTCAAGCAGTTCAGACTCAGGTACTTTTACAGCCTGATTACCTTTGACAAAAATAAGCCCCTCATGCTTTCCGCCTGCCACACCGATATCTGCATCTTTTGCTTCACCGGGTCCGTTGACAACACAACCCATTACCGCAATTTTTATCGGTACATTTATGTCTGCAACGAGCTCTTCCACTTTTGTCGCAAGATTCTCAACATCAATCTCAGTACGGCCGCATGTTGGACACGCAATTACAACAGGCCCTTTTTGGAGATCAAGTGATTTTAAAATTTCCTTTGCAACAAAAATCTCTCTTACAGGATCCCCTGCAAGTGATACGCGGATAGTATCGCCGATACCTTCAGCAAGCAGTGTCCCGATCCCTACGGCAGATTTTATGGACCCTGTCCGTACAGTACCCGACTCTGTAATTCCAACATGCTGCGGCACATCTGTTTTTTGTGATAGTAAACGGCATGCATTTATTGTCGTAAGAACATCACTGGCTTTTATTGACAATACAATATTATCAAATTTCATCTCTTCCATAAGCGCAATATAACCAAGTGCACTTTCAGTAAGCGCTTCAGGAGTCGGACCGCCATATTTTTCAATAAGTGATTTTTCAAGAGAGCCGCTGTTGACACCAATGCGGATAGGAATTCCTGCAGCACGCGCAGCGTCAACTACCATCTGAACACGGTCTCTTGACCCTATATTTCCCGGATTGATTCTTACTTTGTCAGCACCAGCCTCGATTGCGGCGATAGCGCATCTGTAATTAAAATGAATATCTGCGACAAGTGGAACTGCTGTCTTCCTGCGTACTGATGAAAACACTGCAGCTGCATTTTCATCCGGCACAGTAAGACGTACAACCCTGCACCCTGCTTTTGACAATTGATCTATCTGTTCAAGTAATGAATCTGCGTCGTATGGGCTTCTGTTGGACATGGATTGAATCACTACCGGTGCATTATCACCAATCTGAATATCTCTGACCATTACTTTTCGTGTTTTTTTTCTAATAATCATAAATTTCTTTTACCAGGATAAATTTGAACTGATTCCAAACCTGACTTTAATTTTCTAAATAATCAACCCTGGTAATATAATTTTTTACTTATGTCGAAATTCGGGAAGAATCGTATACAAGACAATTTATTCATTTTTTATATGAAAATCTTTTGTTTCATTGTTTACTATATGTAAATATTAAAAACTCAAACCATTTATAAATTACCACCTTATTAAGCAGAGTGGTTTTATTATACTGATATTCACATTGCCTGAGCTGCCAGATTAATAGTTTGTCCATTTATGCCAGTTACTGCAAGACTTCCACCACCTGAAGTCATTTTATAGCCATCAATTTTTGCAGCAAATCCGTTTGTATTACCCTTATATCGTACGTCAACATTAAGCATTCCGCTCTGCGAATCCCAGTTACGCTCAAATACTGCGTCAACACCGGCCACACCTTTAATAGTCTGAACAACAGCATTTTTCTGTCTGAATGTTGTAACATTACTTATAGAAACATTTAAAGGCATTCCATTGTTGGCCTGATTCTGCCAATCTTTAATTATCGCGTCAAGAAGTTTGGCAACAGCTTTTTCTGAAGCCTTTGCAATTGCCTGCGTACCGGCAGTCTGCGGACTTATGTGTACTTTTGCAGCATGTTCCGATGATGACGCGATCAGACGGCCGCTTGCACAACTGATTGCTTTCAGAGTAACATCAGCCTGCACTGATACCATTCCGGCAAGCTCCTTTGACACTTCATCAGCACGTTTACTTATGGCTATTCCGCTTATGAGAACTTCAGCGCCATACTGAAGCCCTATTGCTGCTGCTTCGATTTCATTACCCGCGAGTGTGGCCATTTTTTGTTTTGAATTCTTCACAGATGAGACAGCCAGCGCATCAACCAGTTCAAATCCGTGCGGATCTTTGAGAAAAGATGTAATGGCATTCTCTGCAGCCTGATTTCCCGGATCATTGTTTTCAATATTACTCTCATTTACTATAACCATGATTTTGGGCTTATCCATTGATTCAATAAGTATCTGTAAAGCTGCCAGATCATCTCTCATAGCACTTTTCGAGACTATTGCTTTAATCTTTACTTTAAACAATCCGTCAGGTGTTGTACTCTGCGAAATCACCTGATAATTTTTAACCGCACCCGTTGTCTTTGTAAGTACAAGATCACGCTTTAACTGGAAATTTTCTATTTCTGTTTGAGATAGTAGTACCATTCCAATTCCTTTTTCAATAGCATCCCGTTTAGCAGCCAGAATTGCCTCAGCTGTATTGGCACCTTCACCAATACCTTCATATTCAAATTCATCCTGTGCGGATATCAGAGAAATTGAAAACAGCATTATTGACAAAAACAGAGTTATCTTGCGCATTATTCCTCCCGGACTGCCTGAAAAAATTGTCATATCAATACAATTTACTATCATTTTGTTATTATAAGATATTGTTAAAACTTATACAATATCAAAAAAAAGAGAGGCCGCAGTTTTTCCATAACAGCGAGCCTCTCATCACTCCGGAACCAGACAAATTCACACTCTTATATTTTTCTTCTCAAACACAATCCGCCTGCAGAAAGCAGGCCTGCTGCCATAAGTAACACTATGCCAGGCTCCGGGATTGCTGCTTCTGTTTCATTCTCGTTTTCAAGTTCCTGATACGAACCATTATTATATAACATGTGACAATTTCTCTCAGAGATCCGAACTTCCGGGGGGTTGTTTAAGAAGCATTCTTTAGTGACAGGCAAGTATTGATTATGATTGTTAAAAGATACTTTATTTTTTAAAACAGGTTGTCTTAATACTGGTCTCATCATTAAAGGATTCCATGTACAGCCATTATTGAAGACCGAATTATCCAATCTGAAATACGTGTTCGTAAACGCTTCACTTTTCATATTTTTATGATCATTATGTAAAAATGTATTCTCAACTCCATAAAAACGACTTCTGTCATTTTTAATAAAATTTGCAGATACAGGAATCGCGACAATCACTAAACATACCGTAAAATTACGGACAACTTTCTTATAATTCATACCAGCCTCCTGAAAAGAGTGTGTGAAAAAAGGTGGTAAAGTTTTTCAATTTTAAATGGATTGATTATTTTTGCTGAATTTAATAAAAATATCTGAGTGAATATATACAGTATACCCTGAATATGCAGTTTATTCAAGATTTATTTACCGTTTAATTTTATTTAAACGCTTATATTAAAACATGTTACAAGATAAGCATGAAATCTCAACGTGTTATGTTTTTATAAACATCAAATTTTTTATATACAACGTTTTTTATTTATTCAATTGATATACATTATAAAAAAGTGAAACTTTTTATAACATCTTGTGTGATTTAATTTTGCAACATTATACTATTTTTAATTGTCTGATTGACAAATTTTCCTGCATTTGTTTTTTAAGCAGGATTTTTACATCTGCATTATATTTCAAGGAGAAAAATATGAAATACCGTAAAATGGGTTCACTGCCATGGGAAGTTTCAGCCCTCGGCTTTGGATGCATGCGTCTGCCAACAAAAAAAATCCTTCATAATGTTGATGAAAAAGCTGCCATTGAAATCATACGAAAAGGAATTGACCTGGGAATAAACTATGTCGATACAGCCTGGATGTACCATTTCGGACAAAGCGAAACTATACTTGGTAAAGCACTTAAAGATGGCTATAGGGAAAAAGTCAGGCTGGTAACGAAGATTCCCATGATATTTGTCAACAAAGAAGAAGATTTCGACAGATATCTGAATCAGCAGCTCGAGAGACTGCAGACTGATTATCTTGACATTTATCTTTTTCACATGCTTAACCAGGTAAACTTCGATAAAGTAAAGAAATTTGATTTTATAGAAAAAATGGAAAAGGCAAAGAAACAGGGGAAAATCCGCCATATCGGTTTTTCATTTCATGATACACTGCCAATTTTCAAGTCAATCATTGATTTCTATCCATGGGAGATGACTCAGATTCAGTATAACTATATGGACACATCAGTTCAGGCAACAACCGAAGGTCTGAAATACGCACACAGTAAAGGTATTGCAGTGGTTGTAATGGAACCGCTTAAAGGCGGTCAGCTTGCAAATCCACCCGCCGAATCCATGGCTGTAATTAATAATGCTGCTGTAAAACGCCCACCTGTTGACTGGGCACTTCAATTTTTGTGGAACAAACCTGAGATTTCGTGTGTACTCAGTGGAATGGGAAACAGAAAAATGGTAGAGGAGAACTGCGGGTATGCTGACAAATCGGGAATCGGGATTCTTTCAGAACAGGAAAACAGAGTCATTGATGAACTTGCCGAAATATACCGCAGAAAAATAATTGTTCCATGCACTGCCTGTAAATACTGCATGCCGTGTCCATCCGGAGTTGACATACCTCAAAACTTTGCACTGCTCAACAACAAATCTCTTGGCGGCGGAAAAGCTTTTATGAACAAACTTATTCAGATGCAGATTATGAGCAGTTATAAAAAACTTGCTAAAAACAAGGCTGACCTTTCATCTGCAAAGAAAAGCGGCAGTGCATCACTTTGTATTAATTGTAAAGTATGTATTTCAAAATGCCCTCAGCAGATAAATATTCCTGATGAATTGCAGAAGGTAGTTGCTGTATTTGAAAAGAAAAAACCGGTGTCAAATTTCATCCGGACAGATTCCTGAGTTTTTTCATTATGATAACGTTGTAAAGACAAATTGATGTTTCTTATACATTTCTTTTCAACACAGCTGTTTTTTTGTATATTTTTAATTTCCCTGTTTTACCGCATCAAGGAATACTTCAATGAATTGCATCACACTCACCCTCAAAGACCTTATGAAGTCTGATAATTATATTCAATTGAAAAGTGGTGAATCCTACACAATTGATATTACTGACGGATCACCTCCGGCGACTTCAGATAGTGATGAAGATGATTCCTATATTATAAAACCTCCGGATGACAATCCTCCGCTGGAGTTTACAAATCCGGAAGACAACCAAAGTGATCAGGATGCCAGTCAAATTCTGCTTGTTGAATTTCAGGATAAACTATTCAGGACAAACAGTGCAGTTGTTCTTCCTGAGCAGGAGAATCCGCAATCAACTGATACCAGTCCGGCAGGACTTATCGCATCATGTATTCGTTATGCACAGGAATATCCGTCAAGAAAAATATTAGTAGCCGGACATACTGACACTCAAGGTAATCTTACCTACAATAAGAAGCTCTCAGGGTGGCGCGCACAATGCCTCGCTTCTTTACTTACAGGAGACGGTGACCTCTTCGCATCAATATGCTGCAACCGGGAGAGAATGCGGACATCCGATTACAAGCAGATCCTTGCATGGCTTGCAAAGACAAGAGGATGGGACTGTAATCCCGGAATAATCAATGACAGTCATGATGACAGGACACAGACTGCCCTCAATAACTTTCGTAAATCATACAATAGCGATGGTCCGGGTTCTTCATGGGCCCAGAAAATTACTGAATGGGGAGCTGCAGATACAGTTGAAACATGGAAAGCCTATTTTAACTGCTATGAAGAATTCATTGCAGATGAATTGGGAGTTGAACTCGGTACGCTTAACGATATGCGTAAGAAACTTTTATTTTACATTCCAAAAATCTGGGTCGGATGCAATGAATATCACCCCAGGGTTGCCAAAAATATTGATGAATTTCCCTGCGAGACAAATCGCAGGGTTGAAGTGCTTTTTTTAGATAGTAAAGCAAATCCGATACTCTACTGTTCAACTTCTCCAGACAGCTGCAATAAAGAAAATTGCGAATTGTACAGTGATAAATTTCCAAGAGAGATTCTGCCTCCGATGGTCAGTGCAAAAGAATTTACTGTAGAATGGGAAAAAACTGATCCTCCTGCATTCAAGGATGACAAAAGGAAATGCATTGCGACACTCAATAACGCTCCGGATGGAACAGCTGTGACTATTACCATTATGTCTAATTACAAAGGCAAGCAGTCACCTGTTGTCAAAGCATCGGCCTCACTTAAAAACAGTACAGCTGAAATTGAAAATGACTGCTGGTTTAATCCTAATGAAAAAATCGACCAGATTTCTCTTTCCGGCACTGAACAATTCAGTGAAGTGACATTCTCTATCCGGGCGACTGTTACCGGGCGTGCTGCGGTTTCTTCAAAACCGCTTTCCTACTCTGACAAGGTTGATATTACATGTTACCAGGAAAATGGAAAAGATGTATCCGCAGACAGAGCTTATACACTTATGTCTCCTTATGGAATAATAAAGGGAAAGACCGCAGCTGATGGAACTGTTAAACTTGACAAACTGCCACCTGGCGGAGTACTTGTTGAACTTGACTAACTAAAGGGTTTATCATGGCAGAAATAATTAACGGAATCGCCGATATTCTATCAAAAAAAGTAAATGACTCAAAAACTCAGTATACTATTTTTTTTGATGAGGCTCCGCCGGCAGGAACACCTGATTTTAAATGTATTTATTATGAAAAAGGTTTTGACAATGAGCCTTTTGTCAATGTTGATATCATTTCAGCTGTCGAAGTCAGCAGTACTGTTTATCAAGTAACCATAAGACCACCGGGATTTTCAGGTGATATTGATATTGTCGCGACATGGAAAGATACAGTAAATTCAAATCCTGTTACCAGAATTAGAGACTGTTTATTCGAGGCAGGTACACCTGTCAATACACCTTCAACATTGCAGGAGAATAATCCTCCTCAGATATCTGTTGCAATCGCAGCCGGGGGAGAAACCAATACAACTGCAGCAGCGCCGTCTCCTCTTGATGCAACACATCTTGAAAGTATTATTAATGATATTTACAGCAGAATGAATACAGGGATCGGTCCTGCCTGGGAAAACGGCGGCTATACTTATTATTCAACAATACCGACAGATGCTATTGAGCTTGAGGAGTGCTGGGCTCAGCAGATTTCATCAATGATCTCCTTTGCTCCATATTACGGACCGGACTGGGCCTATGGTTTTGGCGGGAAAGAAAAAACAGTTTTCGAAGAATATGACGACGATACTGATCCGGGATATCCCATCTTTCTTGCATGTCAGCATTTATGTGACATGGCACTTTTAACCAGAGGAATAAATCTGACAAACGGTTTCCTTATCGGTGCAACCGGATGTGACCAGTCTTTCAAAAAAATCGCCAATGATCCTGCCTTTAAAGCCAAAGGCGCACGATATATCAGTGATCTTACTTATAACCATCTCGGCAATGCCATCAGCATGGGAGCCCCTGGAAAATCCTGGACCCTTACACCCGGTTCTGTATATGGTAAACAGGGGCATACAGCTTTTCTTTTAAGAGTATTTTCCAATGCGCGAAACGCGCAGTATCTTGACACTGCGGCAATGCATACAACAAGCGGTGAAATAACAGATGATAAGAAAAAGTATCTCAGAAAACTTGCCGGACGAAGAGAAAAATTAGGCGATGCATCCAAAGTATGCCCTGGAAATCATGATTATTCATTTATAAATCATACAAAACTTAAACGGGCAATGGCTGTTGATGGCAAGGAAGCCAATTACAAAGGGCTGCTGATACCGCCGCAGGTTTCTGTAAGTGAACTGACAACAGCAATTGACAAAGCGCGAATTGCGAGACCGCTTGGAATCGCCCGCCTGCTTTTGAAAGACAGAAGTTCCGGCAACAAAGTAATCTGGGCCAGTCCGATGCTTCCCATGTGGGAGAAACAGTCATCAAAAGTGGTCCCGTTTACTCTGACACTGCTTGCCTGGTCGCTCAGAAATCATCTTTATCATGAGTCAGTCGAAGCCTGCTGGCAGATTGACGCGCCGACTAAAGATCTTTTTACTTTAATAAAAAGTCAAAAAAGCAGTTTTGCCTTTAAAGGCTATGACTCAGGAAATGTTATAACTGATCGCAAGTCATTTCTTGATATTAGCAGCAGATCCAATGGAGAAATAGAATTTCCCTATCTTGTTAGTCTTGATGTAGCCACAAATACTGATTCAACACGGGGATCACGCACGCCATCAGGACTTGTTCTCGGAGGACGGGGAACAAAAGTTATTGCTGATGGTCTTGACGTTGACAACACAAAAATACCGGCCTATTTCAGAGGAGATTTTCCAAACTGATATTTTTAAAGTCTATTTTTTACTATTCTGATAATCATAAATATTTTCTAACTTCTTTTGTGTCGTAATTGACTCTCTGTTTCCTATTGTCTGGCATTTGTATATAATATCCAGCGGTAGAAAGAATGATTCCGTTTTCACTTTACCTCCAAGAATTCCTACCAGCTGCCCTTTAATATCATACACCGGACTTCCTGAACTGCCAAAACAGCTGGCAAAACCTGCATAAGCATATATTGCCTGTTTCCCGGTTGTGCACTCCGAAACCATCGGCCCCTGATTCAGTTTTGTCACATCTGCATAGGAAATATAGGTTGCAAATGGTTCCTTCTGACTCTCTTCCACCTGCAGTTTAGGGCTATACTCCTCTATGCAGCAAAGGGTTTGTCCGACACTGACAAGCGGATCTTTTGATCGGGGATCAGGCAGTGTCGCAGAATGGCCCAAAAAGTGGAAATCATCAACACCGGAGGTTTTATTCCATTCTATCTGGACTAATGCAAAATCCTCCTTGCAGGAATCCGAATTCTTTGGTCCCCACCAGCCAAGATCTCCCCTGAGATTTGCAACTGGTCGTGTTGTCTGCGCTTTGGGATTTGCAGTATCCACAGTTTTCTCTGTATACTCATTGAAAAAAACTATTTTCACCTGACGATTTGACATTTCGCTTGTTGAAAATGAATTAAATGTATGCATACACATAAGAACATAGTTGTAGTCAATAAGTACACAGCTTCCGACAAGATCGTTTTTCAAGAGGTCAAAACCTGCAAAAGGGCTGGCTGCTCCGCTTGATCTGATTTTTTTCGCTAACTCCTCTGATGCGATTATTGCCCCAGTATGTACTTTCTGGCGCTGAACAAAATTCCAGTTGAATGTATCCTTTGAAGTGATGCTTTTTTTAGAATTTACATGAACCGCCGTATATTTCAGCATTTATGATACCTTTACAGTTAAGATTCAATATTCAGACTTTTTAATCATATTGTCAGGATTAATTATATATCGGGTTGTCGCCGTCCGATGGTAATCTGGATGAAACCACCATTAATCCATTCTGTTCTGCAGTAAAAAAATAACTGATCTTCATGCCGTAATTTTCGGGTATTGCCGACTTGACAGTATCATTTGATGCTTCTTCAAACTGTGCTTCCGCTGTCCCATTGACAACTGTAGCCGACAGTGACAATCCAAGAGGTGTACACTCATTATCCCTTAAAAGCTGATATATCTCAAAATTTACAATTGATCCGTTTTTAAAACCGTTGTATTCAACTTTCAGATTTCTTTTTTGACAATGCAATGCGAGAAGCTCGGGGTTCTGCCACTCAACACGTAATTTTCTACCCCTGACCTCACTGTACGGCATATACAATTTGCACATTCTGCCATCACATGTTCCACTGACACACGCAACAGACGGCTTTTCACCTTTACTGAATAATAGAACTTCCACGCGTCTGTTCGATGCGCTTTCGAAATTATCATTTCCCGGACTGTCAATAGGATGATACTCCCCGCACCCCGCATATGGCTTGTCCGGAAATAGAAACCTGTTTTTAACATCTATTTTCTGCCTGAATTTATCTAAATTTTTTCTGTCAATCATAAACCGGCTGCATATTTCAAGTTCATAGCAGTCAAATACTGCTCCCCATGTGTTTGGACCCCAGTCTCCATCCTCATCAATCTTTACGCCGGCGGGATTCTGCGCGAATTCATGATTATTGTAATTTTTCTGAAATGAACGTATTGTCTCAATCGAATTATAATTATTCATTTTCTGACTGCATGTCCACCCAAGTGTTGATGCGGCCCAGTCGGCAATCTGCATTTTACTTTTCTGAAGGATAGAAAGCTTCTTCTCCTGACTTGCGATATGAGGAGCATCGGCAACTGTTTTAAAAAGTTCTCTATCACCTGTAAGTATGGAATAAACTGATTTTGCACGCAGGAGCGAGAGCTCTATATTTGCAGAATCGGAGCCTACAGAATCAGTATGCCCTGTAATCAGAAGCATCTGATCGGAAAGTTCCAGCTGACGAAGTATCCGCTCAATTAAAACTATTCCTGATGAATGATGCACATATTCATTATTCTCCTTATGTTTACCATTATTATTTGATAAAAACACTGTTGCATTGAAATGAAAATGTGTATCGCCGATTTCAAATGATTGCGGCACCGGCAGTGTTACCAGATCTTCACCGCCCAGTTTGAATTTAACTGGCCCCGGAGGAATATCTTTTTCATGCAGACTACCCTCATTGTCAAGTTTGGCACTTTTTTTGTTTCCATCAGGAAGATAGAGTGTATACTCCCTTTCTTTCATCTGACAACCATTGAATTTTACATCAATATCATCATAAAAAACCATCAGGCCGCTTTCACAGTTTTTACCGATCGGCACTCCGTCAATCTCAACTGTAAAATACAGAGAGGGCGCGAAATAATGCTTATTGTATTTTGACAATTCCTCTTCTGTCGGTATCAGTGATACATCATCCTGATAATTGAATTTCCATACGATGTCAATTTTTTTGTTTTTTATTTCAGTACGGATCGAAGCCATTTCAATACCTGGTGATTCTTCACTGCCTTTTTCATAAATCTTTACTGTTGCGCCATCTCCCTCTTCCACCCCGTCAGTAAAAGTGCAGTTTATTTTTACTTCCTCTCCACGCTTTACTTTCTGCCGGTCCCACTTCATACTGCTTACTTTTATGCATGGTCCAACCGGTATACTGTTGGATTCATCAGACAGCCCGTGTTTGGGAAGCTCTGCTTCAAGAACGATATATTCATTAATCTTGCAATTATCAGGAATTAAAATTTCACCACAGTAGAAGTTGTTATAAATAACACCATCTGTTTTTGCGATTTTTTTACCTTTGGCGGTTTTGCAGACAAGCTTTACAGGTGCGCCATTTCCGACAAGAATTGTCCTCAGTTCAAATCCTGCATATAAACCCGCATGAGCACGGCTGGCTGTCCATTGAACATAAATCAGGCTTGATGTAACTTTACATTTATTTGATTTATCGGTAGTTAACGAAAAATTATTTTCTGACATACCTGCTGCTCCTGAATTTCATTTTAATAATCGATACCTGCTTCTTCTGAGTAACTGCTTTTCTTATGAATAGCAATAAGTCATGTCAAGTATTTAAATATAGCAGTTGCTGTTCATAAGCTTCAAGGGTAACTGATCATATTCCGTATTTTAATCCATACACAACCATTTTCTGTATGGAGCATGCTACGCTGGCGAAAATCCACCGTGATACCCCCACTTTAGTGCGGCTTATCCGCACCGCAAATTGTTACAAGGGACGCACGGGTGTACTTCGTATGGTACCGGCTACGGTATTAGGTGAATTATATGCAGGGTTTTACATAGGTTCCAGAACTTCAAAAAACATCTCCTAACTGCTGGAGTTTCTCGATCAACCAGGTTTATATATCAGATGTCCGGACAGTGACATTGCTGTTCTCCTATTGTTTTGTTTTTTATTACTGTCCCCAATTGTTCCGATACTATAAATTGACAGATTTATTTTATTATATTGATATTTTGTATTTTTGTTGATTTGCAATCAGGCTGAATTGATTTTAAATAGTATTTATTACAATTTGACATGATAAGTACCGTTGAAATATTTATAATTAATAATGATTTACAGGTGATTTTATGATTTATTCAGCAATTTGGATCTTATGCAAAGTCATTAATGATTCACTGTTTAAATAAATTTACATAGTCAGATTGATATAACTTCCCATTTATACTATAAAGGAAACCTATATGAAACGAACTATCATCAGTTTAGCTATTGCCTGCAGCCTTCTGGGTTGTGTCACAAGTAATGATAATTACCAGGCTGAAAGAACAAAGCTCATTAACGCAAAGTCCAAATGGGAAAATGCAATGACTGCAAATGTGGCGGGCTATGTTTTTACCTCAAATTCATCATGTTTTTGTCCTTTTAAAGATCCAGTCAAAATCATTGTCAACAATGATACTATCAATTCGATTATAGATATTTCAACTCAAACTGAACTGAGTAATTCCGATTACAGCAATTTCAGTACAATCAATCAATGGTATTCATGGATTGAAAAATCGCTGAATGGAAAACCATCTACCTTGACAGTCGAGTACGATTCTGTGTTAGGCTATCCCAGAAATATCGTTTACGATCGCAATTCTCAGGCCGTTGACGACGAGCTCAATCAAATTAATGATTCGCTCACGCTGATTTACCGGAATGCGAAGTAATTGACATCATGATATTCAGTGCAGCAGAATTTGAGCAGCGTATTGACCGTCTCACTTCGATTCTCAAAGAGAAGAGTATCGATGCTGTGGTTTTGAATCAGAGTGCAGATCTTTTTTATTACACAGGATCAGTTCTTCCGCTTTATTGTGTTATTGCATCAGAGGGAGACGCATTTGTCCTGGCACGGAAATCCTCCGCCCGCATTATGGACGAAGCTGCGCATATGAAATTTGAATTTTTCAACAATTCAAAAGATCTTCAGAATATCTGGAATGCGCATTCACTTCATGTTGTAAAATCGCTTGGATTCAATCTCAATGCGACGTCATACTCGGTCGTCAACCGGATAATACAGTTATCAGATAACGCGGAGCCTGTGGATTTATCATGGGATCTCCGTATGCTTCGTATGGTGAAATCAAATGATGAAATCGAGATCCAGAAACGCGCCGGGAAACTGGCCGCTCAATTGACAGATGTGATTGTCGACAAATTCACCCCCGGTATGACCGAGCTTGAATTGAGCGCTCATATCGAACATTTTTTTCGTGTCAATGGAAACGGCATCGTAACGACTAATCAGGAGGGACTGGTTATCGCATCAGGCGTCTGTTCTGCGGGGCTTAATACTCTTGCCGGAAATAAATTCGATGGTATCTGTTCAGGTGCCGGGATTTCTCCAGCGCTTCCTTTCGGTGCGTCGTTTAATGTCATTCCTTCTCATACACCAATCCTTTTTGATTTCGGATTTGTCCTTGACGGGTATCATGTCGATATCACACGAATGGCAAGCCATGGTGAACCATCCCAGGCGGTCATCAATGCCTATCGCGCAATGCAGCAGATAGAGAAATCATGTGTAGCGGCGCTTATTCCCGGAGAGTCATGGGAAAGTGTTTATAAGATTGCGTTGACAATATCGGAAAAACTGGGATATGCAGATGGGTTCATGGGACTTGGAAAAGAGAAGGTGCGTTTTGTCGGACACGGTGTCGGCGTTCAGCTTGACGAGCCGCCATTTTTTGCACCGAAGATGCCGCAGCTTATAGAAGAGAATATGGTTGTTGCAATTGAACCAAAAGTTTCTATTCCGGGAATCGGAGTTGTCGGCATTGAGAACACGTATGTTATTCGTAAAGGCGAAGCGTCACTGATTACTTCGGCATCGCAGGAGTTTATTATTCTTTAAGGTTCGGATAATGATTCTACCGGAAATATTGCTATTAAAATCCGGATTTATCCGGGATCGCGAATTGACAAAATTATTGATCATTTTTTAGAGTGATCGAATAAATTCATCATTATATTAAATATTGACCTTACTGTAGGGGCGAATAATTATTCGCCCTCAATGCAGCGCCCGGAACAATTTCTTTATTAGCAATCTATCTTCAAACGTAATGATCTGTTTCGTATCACATGATAATGTATCTGCAAATGACACGAATGGTGCAACGCTGTCGCGTATTGGCGTTTGTCATTGGCAATTTTAAAATGCAACCTCGGTTAAATGAATGATACTTCACACGTATATAGTACAAGTATTGATTGACTATAATATGCAACACTCTATTGATAACTTCACCTCAAACTCGGACTGACTGTTTTAGTGATCAACAATGTAAGGAAAAAAAGATTTGAAATTTATCAGAAAACGTATTGATTAATATAAAAAGCTTCAGAAGCAGCTTTCAACGTTAAAAGCATATGTAAAGGATTGTTTATTATGATTAAAAAAGATTTTGATGCATTATTAGAAAGTGTAAAAGAAGCAGGTCAAATTAGAAAAAAGGAGATAAAACCTTCAAGGATACACTCTTATTCTATTCCTGATGTAAAGAAAATCCGGGAAAAGCTGCATGTTTCGCAGAATGAATTTGCTCACATGATCGGTGTAAGTGAGAACACTATTCAGAATTGGGAACAAGGCAGAAGAAAGCCAGAAGGTCCGGCAATAGCATTACTAAGAATAACAGAAAAAAATCCCAGAGCTGTCCTGGATGCTTTACATGCTCAAAACTTATAATGAAATATGTTTGAAAAAATACCGATCCCAAAACCCTGACCGGTAAATCCCAGAAAGTATGACCGCGAAGTAACGTTTACAATTGGGCATATTTACCGATCATTTTATTTTAATTCAAATTCTACCTTGAACCACTGCATTTCCATTTCTAAACCGGACGCCCCTCCCTGCACATTCTTTTTCTTCCCTCTTCACTGTCCCTTTATCATCTGTAAA
>Ga0209373_10000722_pt1 | contig 47356 bp, 45 predicted proteins | sample Higcelweek5metaG_FD_187173 | JGI IMG/M metagenome (GOLD analysis project Ga0209373, IMG submission 187173) | Freshwater pond sediment microbial communities from the University of Edinburgh, under environmental carbon perturbations - High... | ecosystem: Environmental > Aquatic > Freshwater >... | reverse complement strand
TTGGTTTGTGGTGATTCAATTATACTAGATATTTAGGGGGTAATCACTTTTTTGTATAAAAAGGGTGAGAATTCCTTGAAAATAAAGGATTTAGAAATAAAAAATCGGTAGTAGTTTTGACACTACCATGTTGAAAGGCGGGGGAGTAAAATGCCAGTAAATGAAGTGTCATCAGGTATTGCAGGAAAAATTGTTCGAAAAATGTTTCAAAAAGAGCCCAAAGTGGATCGAGATGGGCATCTTGTGTTTACAAAAAGTAAATGGCTACTAGTTGCGGGGGTCTTGTTGATTTTGATTTATTTACCGTTTGTTATCTTTCCGAAAGCATTAACCTTGTATGCTGTTGAATCTTTAAAATTTTCATCGGATATTCAGGACAAAGCATTCTGGGGGTGGTATCTAGGATCGATCTTTTTGATGCTTGTCGGAATGGTACTGATTATTCGAAGCTTTGTAGAAAAAATATGGATTGCACCAACTTATATTGAAAAACGAACCCTTTTTTCAACAAGACGTATTTACTTATCAGAACTTCGCGCTATTAAATATACAAGTCGTAGAGGGTTCGTGTTCAAGGATGATACCCACGCTTTATTTTTTGGAAGATTTACAAATGGACTCATTCCAATGTATCATTATGTTGAAAAGGCTTTCCACAAAGATGTAACAGAAAAAGCGTTGGAACGTGCTGAGAAGGCAATTAACGAAAGTGGACTGAGTGTTTAAGATTAGGTTAAGGTTTTTTTGAATATTTGTTAAGGTGGGTATGGTATTTTATTGTTGAAAAGAAATAATAAAATATGAATCATGGGGTGAGCGAATGCAAGAATTTAATGAAATGCAAGAATACGAAGGATTTTTTAGAAATGAACAAAAGTATGTACCACTGCTTGATAAGGCAGTTATTCGCAAATCGCGACATAAGGCGGAGGTTAGGTGGTATCGTAGGTTAGTTGTTTTAAATATTATTATTATCATATGGATTTGTGTTTGGTTTTTTGGTGAAATGAAAGATAATAAAGAGTATGCTATAGAAGTTAAGAATTTAACGGTAGAGAGTTTTACGTCTGAGGATGAAGAGCGGGTTGATGAGGTGAACCAGGAGTTAGACGATAAGATGGAGGAAACACCGGATTCATTAACCTATTTTGTAATGATTTTCTTTTTGTTTTTAGCAATGCCTTTTATATTATACTATTCTTATGCGGGATATCGAAGTATGTCGGTTCGAATTACTAAGAAAAATTTCCCCGAGATTTATGACATTGTAGAAGAATTTGCCAAAAAACTAGATATGAAAAAAGTTCCGCCCATTTATTTGGTACAAGGACATGGAGTTTTGAATGCTTTTGCAAGTTTTGTTCCATTTAAACAGTATATTGAATTATATGCAGACTTGGTGGAAGTGGGGTACAGGGAATATGAAGATTTAGATTCTTTAAGGTTTATTATTGCTCATGAAATGGCGCATATTTACCTAAAGCACTCTACGCTTGCATACAATTATTCGATTCTTTTTTCGAGTATGGTTCCCATTTTGCCAGAGATAGCGTCAAGAGCAAGAGAATATAGTTGTGACAGGATTGCACAGAAATTATCGGGTAGTGATGGAATTGATGCAATGATGTCGCTTACTGCGGGTATTCATCTATATAAAAGAGTGGATAAAGAGGATTTTATTGAGCATGCAAAAACTGTGAACGGATTCTTTGTATGGTGTTATAATTTAGTGAGTTCACATCCAGTTATGTCCAAAAGGATTATTGCTCTTGAAATGAAAGAGGGAAGTGGAAAGCTCTATTGATTTAGTTACAATACATATTTTATAAGGGATTAGGGAGAAGAAAAACATGGCACAAACCAATTACTACGATCAAATTACAGTAGAGGGGAATCTAGAGATTGCTGAAATGATAGCGTACATTAAACAAGGTAAGAAAATCCAAGCAATTAAAGTATTACGAGAGCAAACAGCGCTTGGGCTTAAAGAGGCAAAAGATATCGTTGATTTAATTGATAAAAACATGCACCTTCCGATGCAAATTATTGTGAGTGACAATGCATATGGGACAAAGGATGTAAGAATCGAAAGTTCTAATGAGAAGGTGAAATTTTCAACATCCGTCAGCTCATTTTCATATTCTTCAGATGAACCAGCAACACCAAAACAATTTGCTGCTGATGAAACGACGTCTAATTCAAAAATGATAGCCATAGTATTTCTGGTTATTGGAGTGGCTATTGGATTTGTGATTGCATATTTGAAATTTTAATCTTAATAAAATAAGGTTACGTTAAGATAGAATATTTTAAGAATTAAGATACCTCCTGTATGATATTAGAAACAGGAGGTATTTTTATGAGGAATTTGAAACGAATAGTATCCATGCTGGCGATTTTGGGAATGTGTGTAATTCTTCCATTGAATGTAAGTGCAATGAGTTCTCAAACAGAACTTGAAAAGCAGATCATTGATTATGTTGAAGAGCGCAGCGATGGAGTTGCATCTGTAAGTATTGGAGTTTATCAAAATGATGAAACGATTAGTGAGTTGTATTATGGATATGCTGACAGGGAAGATAAGGTTAAGGCGGATCAAGACACAGTTTATGAGTGGGGGTCTACTTCAAAATTAATGGTTTGGACGAGCGTAATGCAATTATATGAGCAGGGAAAACTGGATTTGAACAAAGATATTCAAGAATATCTTCCAAAAGATTTTTTGGAAAAGAGCAAATATAAGGAGCCCATTACAATGATTCATCTAATGAATCATACGGCAGGTTTTCAAGAGACGACATATGACACAGAGGTTTCAAAGATAGAAGATATGGTGGATTTAGAGACTGCATTAAAACAAACTCAGCCAGCAAGAATCTATCAACCGGGTTTGGTTACTGCCTATTCAAATTGGGGAACAGCACTAGCAGCTCTTATTGTTGAACGCATAAGTGGAGTGGATTATGTAGAATATGTGCACAAGAATATTCTGGAGCCATTAGAGATGGAGCATACTTCTATTGGAGGAGATTATGAGGATAATCCATGGGTTTCAAAACAACGTATGAAATTGAAATCTTATCTAATTATGGAGGGGATCAATGAATCCTATGGTTTGGGTATTCGTTATATCTTATTATATCCTGCTGGTTCCGTAACGGGAACACTTGGAGATTATATGCGATTTGCCAAGGCATTTGTTCCAAAAGAGGGAGAACAGACCAAATTATTTCAAAACCAAGAAACACTTGACTTTATGAAGCAGGCAACGTCCTATTATGGAGATTCTGAATTGGTTCGAAATGCACATGGATTATGGGCACTACATTATGAACAACCGGTTCTAGGACATGCAGGAAACACAACTGCTTGTTCTTCTAATCTAATGTTTGATCCAAAGTCTGGACTTGGAATTGTAGTTATGACCAATGAACCGGGAGAAACGGCATTTAATTATGGACTACTTTCCGTTGTATTTGGTGAATTTGGGGGAGAGGAAGTCGAAAACAGTGGAGTTCAAAGTAATAAAGTGAATCCATTTAATACACCGGAAACGTTAGCAGGAATTTATACATTTAGCAGAACTTATGAGAAGGGATTCGGGAAAATTTATAAGTACATGGGTTCCTTATTGCCACTTAAACAAACCGAGGAGGATGGAATTTATAAACTTTCCATAGGGCAGGGGACGCTTCGAAAAGTAGGTGAACACCAATATGTAATGGATAATGAAAATGGATGGAAATATTTGATGTATGAGACCAAGAATGAAAAAAAACAAACCATCTTGCAAATGATGAGTGCAGATGTTATAAAAGAGAATAAGATGACCTTTGGACTCAAAATCATTTCGATTGGTTTATTTGCACTTACGATCCTGATTTGTGCATTGAAACTTGTGATTGATTTGATGAGTATGGTGATTCGTAAAATACGTAAAAAGACGCTCCGTGAACATAAGAAGTTGCCAGTTTCTTATTATGCACTCCTATTAACGCAGTGTGGAATTGGAGTCTTGTTTTATCAGCTGATTCTTATGCCACTTGACTCGGCAAGTGTCACAATTGTACCAACAACCATAAGGTGTGTACTCATGTTAGTAGCAATGATTGCTTTGAGCGAAAGTATATTCAAATTAATCAAGACATTTAAAGAGTGGGGAAGAAAACCGCCATACGGGATGATTGTTATGAGTTTCTATATGTATTTCTTCATAATCTACTGGAGATTGTTTGATTTTTGGAGTTGTTAAAATAGAGTCAAAATAGAGTGGGCTATGAAAACGCAACGACTGGTAGCATTTTGGCAACGGCTGCTTTCTGTTAAGGGTTTCTGATTGCAGATATACTGAGGATGTAGCAAAAAGGTTCGTCAAAGGAGGAAACAATATGTTATCAGACAAATTACAGGCACTTAGGAAATCAAAAGGATTTACACAGGAAATGTTGGCCCAGCAGTTACAAGTTTCAAGACAGGCTGTTGCGAAATGGGAAAGTGGGATGGCGTATCCGGATATTTTGAATTTAGTTCAAATAAGCGAATTGTTTCATGTGACAATTGATTATTTAGTCAAAGATCAAGAATGCGGAGTGGGCATAGAATGCTTGAATAAAGACTGTCTAGAGGAAGATATTGTTCGACTGATTGAATTTCGGCTAGAAGCAAATACTCAAACATATGCTGGATACATGACGCCGGTCAAAGAAACCAGACCCATGTCCTACGACTATGAATATCAACAAGGGGACTTTTACTACTATGACACATGGATTGGTGGGGAAGTATTCTCTGGGGAAGAGGCAATCTGGAAAAATGGAAAAGCGGTCTACGCTATGAATTATTGCGGCAGAACACTGGATGAGAGATTCAGTGGTGATTTTCTCAAAGAAGCGCTAAGAGCAGCAACCAAAGAGTGTCCATACAGAGGTCCGCAGGAATATGAATCTGGTCAGTATCGTTATAAAACTCAGGTGAATGGAGATATTTATTGGTTTCAGGGATACGAAGAAATCTATTGCCAAGAAATGAAAGTCTATGAATGTTTTTATCATGGTGGTATTATGAAGAGTAATTAGAGTAATTAGAGTTTATGAAATATAAAGTGTTTTAAAGGAGGAAAATGGAATGACGAGTTATGAAAAAGCAGAGGAATTATTTAAAGGTGGTCTGAATTGTTCGCAAACTGTTTTTGTTATGTTTGCACCAAAATATGGACTGTCGAAAGAAATGGCACTCAAAGTTGCTTGCGGATTTGGCGGTGGAATGCGAGATGCACAGGTTTGCGGAGCTGTTACGGGTGCATTAATGGTGATTGGATTAAAATATGGCAATGACAATATTGAAGATTTAGAAGCAAAAGCACGCTGTTATCAAAAAACAAAAGAGTTCATCAAAATTTTTCGTGAAACACAGGGTAGCATTGTGTGTAAGGACTTATTAGGAGTAGATATCTCAACAGAAGACGGATATCAGGAAGCCAATGACAAGAATATGTTTCAGACTACTTGTGTAGATATGGTTGTCAGAGCAATTGAGATTCTTGAACAAGAAGGTTATTGATACGTGGCATGATTGATAAGGGGATGATTATTAAGAAGATTCAAGAGTTCGTGAAGTTGTGAATCGTCATTTAATCTTTCAAAACCCAGCCCATAATGATAGTATTCTTCGTTACAATCATAGGTAAAATTGTTCACAAAAAGGATTCGCTGTTTCTTAATATCAAGTAGATTTAAGAGATTCAGCGGAGAAAGCATAATAGAAATAGTCAGACTGGTTTTGCCAGAAGTAGATATAAGAAGCCGCTTGTTCGTAAGAGAATAGGCGGTTTTTTGATCTTTTCTCCATAAGTGATAGGGTGCGAGGATTAGATAGACAATGGATATCGTGAGCATTCCAAGACCAGCAAGTAAAAAAATGGATGCGAATAGAATGAACAGTGGTTGATCGGATGAAGAGGAAAGGAGTAGGTCAAGGGAAGCTATCATGAATGAGCTAAGAAAGGCAACAAAAATAATCCCTAATGCTAGTTTTAAGGATGAAATAATTGTAAAAATCCGAGGTTTTTTGTTACAAAACCAAAGTGTGTTTTCAGGTTGTGCAGAGGAAGAAAAATCTGGGTTCTGACTTAGTAGGATGCATTCTAGTAGAAGTTTTTCGATACGATCCACTTCAGATAAATTATGAAAACCAGTGGAGATAATCTTAATTAAATCCCCTTCGCTGTCGCGTAAGTCCTCAACCTTGAAGATAATACTTCCAGAACCGTCCGAATTTCGAAGGGTCTGATAATGAGTGATGGATGCAAAATCAAAAGACGTTAATTGATAATCGCTTGAAGAAATAATCAAAGCCCGTTGATTGGTGATGGCATATAGAGTTTGTTTGGAGGGATTGGAACGATTGGGCTGTTTTGTCAACCAGCAAATTTGCTCACCGACTGATAACATGGAGGTTAATAAAGTTTGGTCAAACATAGGAACTCCTTAATGATTTTTATGGTTGTAATTATTTTATACCCTATCTAGTAGTTAGATGTAAATACCACAAATTGAATACACACTTCATGTAAAGAATACTTGACGTTGAGTAATGTAAGATATACAATTAGCTTATAACAGTTAACACGATATTTAGTACAAGTTCGTTTTGTAAAAGAATAGGAGTGAGGATTATGTCATATCAAGAAAAGAAAACCATTGCATCCATTGTTTCGGGAATCTTGTTGCTAATAGCATATTGCATCTATGCATATAGTAAATTAAAAGTAGGTATTGCCGGTGAGGGAGAAGTCACTTTTTGGGCAAAAACGATGCTGCTTTTTATTGTAATTGGTGTTGTGTTTAGTATTGTAATTCAGGTTTTGTTTCATATACTATTATCTATGTCAGAAGAAGCACAGAGAACGTTGGCAATTGACATGGTGGAAGACGAAATGTCTAAGTTGATTGAACTGAAAGCTATGAAGGCAGGCTATATCACAGTGGGTTTTGGATTTGTAATGGCACTAGTAACCTATCTGTTCAATTCGTCAGTAGTGGCATTGCTGCAGATTCTATTTTTTGCATTTGCACTTGGGTCGATTTTAGAGGGCGTTTTGCAGATCTACTATTATAGAAAGGGTGTTTGACGTGGCTAATAAAATTAAATTTAAAAATCAAATACGAACGCTACGTTTTTTTGCAAATGAAATGACGCAACAACAGCTTGCAGAAAAAGTAGGTGTTTCTAGACAAACGATATTAGCGATTGAAGCGGGTAAGTATTCGCCTTCACTAGAGCTTGCATTTCAATTAGCAGATGTTTTTGGTTGTAAGTTAGAGGAGGTATTCCAGCGTGAAGAAGAACCAAAATAAGGATGCGTTTACGAGAGAACTTAAGGTGAAGGTGTGAGTGGTTTCAAAAAAGGAGATCATATTCTAGCAGACCTATCCTCTTCGGGGATGGGCGGTTTTAGTGAATATGCTGTTGTACCTATGAATCAGCTTGTTCTTAAACCACAGGAATTAACGTTTCAAAGTGCGGCAGCCCTTCCAGTGGCAAGCGTGGCTGCGTTGCAGGGAATACGAAATCTTGGCAAGGTACAAAAGGGTGAAAAGGTACTCATTTATGGAGCTGGTGGAGGCGTTGGAATCTATGCTACCCAACTTGCCATCTATTATGGGGCACATGTGAGTGCACTTTGTGGAACCAAACATGTAGAACTCCTTAAGATGCTAGGGGCAGAGAGGGTTCTGAATTATAAGCTAGAAGATGTTGATCCCAAAGTGGAAACCTATGATTTGATTTTGGCAATTAATGGGAATTACCCAATGCGTGAATATAAGAAACTTCTAAATCGAAATGGAAGATGTATTTGTATTGGAGGGTCCATGAAACAAATTATAAAGTTCATGCTATTTGGCGGATTCATGTCTCTTGGTAACAAGAAACTAAAGGTATTGATGTCGAAACCAAATACCAAGGATTTGGAAGAAATGTCCAATTTAGTTGCCAAAGGACATATAAAGACAATTCTTGATCAGCATTTTCCAGTATCGGAAACAATAAATGCCATACAATATCTCAAAGAAGGCAGTGCAGTTGGGAAAGTAATCATTGAGATGAACACAATATAGTTGATACAATATAATGCACAAACGAACAATAAAACGGGTTGATAATTTATTAGAGGGAGTGTATAATTTTTAAGTTGGCATGGGCGTGTTTTAGGTGCTTAGGCTTAAGTTAAAGAAAAGAGGTTTTGAGATGGATTTGATATCAATTAGAGACATTTTTAAGAACAAAGAACAGTATATGAACAAAGAGATTACGATTGGTGGATGGGTGCGTTCTAACAGAGATGCGAAGAATTTTGGATTCATCGTAATGAATGATGGAACCTTTTTTGAGCCACTTCAGATCGTATATAGTGAAGACAAGATTAGTAATTTCTCGGATATAACAAAAGTTGGCGTTGGAGCAGCACTTGTTGTAACAGGTGTTCTTACACCGACACCACAGGCGAAGCAGCCATTCGAGATTCAGGCAACACAGGTGATGGTAGAAGGTGATTGTCCTAGTGATTACCCGCTGCAGAAGAAACGCCACACCCTTGAATACCTTCGTACAATTTCACATCTTCGTCCTAGAACCAATACATTTCAAGCGGTATTCAGAGTTCGCTCGTTGGTTGCATATGCGATTCATCAGTTCTTCCAAGAACGTGATTTTGTCTATGTACATACTCCAATTATCACAGGAAGTGACTGTGAAGGAGCTGGCGAGATGTTCAATGTGACAACGTTAGATCTTAATAATATTCCACTTACCGATGAGGGAAAAGTGGATTATACGAATGACTTTTTCAAAAAGCAGACCAATTTGACAGTAAGTGGACAGTTAAATGGGGAAACCTATGCAATGGCATTTAAGAATATCTATACCTTTGGACCTACTTTTCGAGCAGAAAATTCCAATACAACCCGTCATGCAGCAGAATTTTGGATGATTGAACCAGAAATCGCATTTGCAGATTTAGATGACGATATGATGCTTGCAGAAAGCATGATTAAATACATTATTCATTATGTACTTGAGAATGCACCAGAAGAGATGGAGTTCTTTAATCAGTTTATTGACAAGGGATTAATTGATCGTTTGAAAGCGGTTGCAGGTTCTGATTTTGGTAGAGTAACATATACAGAAGCCATTGAACTACTTGAAAAACACAATGATGAGTTTGAGTATAAAGTATCATGGGGATGTGATCTTCAGACCGAAAATGAACGTTATCTTACAGAACAGATCTTCAAACGCCCTGTATTCGTAACGGATTATCCAAAAGAAATCAAAGCATTTTACATGAAATTAAATGAGGATAATAAAACAGTAGCAGCAATGGATTGTCTCGTTCCAGGAATTGGTGAAATCATTGGAGGAAGCCAAAGAGAAGATGACTATGATAAATTGGTTGCTCGTATGCAAGAGTTAGGATTAAATACTGAGGATTATGATTTCTATCTAGATCTTCGTAAGTATGGTTCAGCTCGTCACGCAGGATTTGGACTTGGATTTGAACGTATTATGATGTATCTTACAGGAATATCCAATATCCGTGACGTGATTCCATTTCCAAGAACGGTTAATAATTGTCAGTTATAAGATGAGAAAGAGGGTATAAGAATGGAACGTTTTGTAATACCGCAGGGATACAAATCACCACAGAGCATTAAGGATACAGAGATTGCGATTAAAGAAGTAAAAGACTATTTTGAACGTGCGCTTTCAGATGCACTACATTTGAAACGTGTATCAGCTCCATTATTTGTTACACCGGAAAGTGGTCTTAATGACAATCTCAATGGTGTTGAACGCCCAGTTGCATTTGGGATCAAAGAACAAAATGACCGTACAGTTGAAATTGTACATTCTCTCGCAAAATGGAAGAGAATGGCACTTGGGAAATATGGTTTTGAAAAAGGCGAAGGACTTTACACAGACATGTCTGCAATCCGTCGTGACGAAGAAACCGACAACATCCATTCTATTTATGTAGATCAGTGGGACTGGGAGAAAATCATTGATAAATCCGAGCGCAACCTAGAAACTTTGAAGGAAACCGTATTTCGTATCTATATGGCAATTAAGCAGACGGAATATTATATGTGTGGCAAATATCATTTCATGGATCCATTTTTGCCAAATGAAATTTCGTTTGTAACAACGCAGGAATTAGAAGACCGCTTTCCAGATAAGACTCCAAAAGAAAGAGAAAATCTGATCGCAAAGGAAAAGGGAGCAGTTTTTCTTATGCAGATTGGTGGAGCATTAAAAGGTGGAGAGAAGCACGACGGGCGAGCTCCTGACTATGATGACTGGACGCTGAATGGTGATATTATTGTATATTATCCAGTGTTAGATATTTCACTTGAGCTTTCATCTATGGGAATTCGTGTTGATGAAGATGCTCTTACAAAACAACTTGAAATTGCAGGTTGTCCAGAGCGTAGTGAATTACCTTTCCAAAAAGCTATTTTAGAACAGAAACTACCATATACCATCGGTGGTGGAATCGGACAAAGCCGTATCTGTATGTTCTTCTTACACAGAGCACATATCGGAGAGGTTCAAGCATCTATTTGGCCAAAAGAAGTTATGGAAGAAGCTAAAAAGTTGGGCGTGAATATTTTATAGGGTTTAATAATGTTAATGATTAAAACCAGTTACTCGAATTTTTCGAGTAACTGGTTTTAGACTGTAGACAAAGGCTCTAATAAGAAGGTCTTTGGGATTTTTCACTCGATTTTTTTAGGCATTGATAGCTATTTTTCTTCTCAAAAGCCTAATTTCTAACACCGAATACCTCTATAATGTCCCCCATATGGTGGACACACAGAAATTCAATATTTACCTAATTTTTCTGGTAGACTCTTTGTCTACAGCTTAAAACCAGCTATTCGAATTTTTCGAGTAACTGGTTTTTTTGATGGTTTTGGATTGAGCGAAATGATTAGCAAAAAGAAACGTACTAATTGGTACAAAAATCTTGCAAACTATAGGAAAATAGTGTACCATTATATTGTAAAGGGGTGGTGTATTGAATAAGTATTATAATCAGAATTATGCATATGAGGAAATTGAACTCATACTTGATAAAATAAAAGCCTGCGTTAAAACGGATCGTTTTTCAATTGCAGTGGGCGAAAATAGGCAAGAAAACATTTGTTTTATCAATCATTACAATATTAATAGTAACAAACAAAGAAAAATATTGCTAGATCTTAAGATAGAAGATTTTTGTCATACTTTGAATAATACAAAAGTCGGATATGAGTATGAATTATTATATGTTTTTGTACCTAGAGTGCAACTGTATAATGTTGATGGTGAAGAAGAGATGACAAGTATTTATATAAAATTTAATTTGATTGAACTGGGGAATGGAAATAGAGTTGTAGTAATATCATTTCATAAACCAAATAAGACAATTGATTATTTGTTTAAGTAAGTGTTTTGGGAGGAGGCATGGCTATGAGTAGAAGTTTAGTGTTCTGTGAAGAGTGTAGAAATGAAGTGGATTACAAAATTGTTGATAAAGAGATGGAAGATTCACTTAAAGGTGAAACGTATCATTATATGGGAAAAGAAGCATATTGTATGGAATGTGGTGTGCAGGTCTATGTTGCGAAGGTGAATGATTATAATCTTAAGGCTTTATACGATATTTTTCGTAAGCAAAAGAATATTGTGGCGATTGAGACAATCCAGGCAATTCCCGATAAGTATGGAATTGGAAAACGCCCCCTTTCTTTGCTATTAGGATGGGGAGAACATACCTTTTCACGATACCTTGAAGGAGATATGCCTACAAAACAGTATTCAGATATGTTGCAAAAAATATATGATGAACCTGCTTATTACAGAACAATTTTGGAACGTAATAAGAGTAATTTAAAAAATCCTACAACTTATAATAAAAGCAAGAGAACAGTGGATGCACTACTTGGAAATTCAGGAAAAGAAATGACAAAGATGGAACTTGTGATAGAATATTTGCTCAATCAATGTGAAGATATTACGCCGTTGGCACTTCAAAAAGCACTATACTATGTTCAGGGATTTTATTATGCTTTTAACAGTGATTTTTTATTTTCAGAAGACTGCGAAGCATGGTTGCATGGTCCTGTATATCGCGATATTTTTGCCAAATATCGTGACTACAAATATGATCCTATTGATGGTGCAAAGCAATTTGATGCTACCGTATTTTCTTCATCAGAAAAAGCAATACTAGACAGCATTGTTAAACATATCTGTTGTTATAGTGGAAAAGTGCTTGAAAATTTTACACATGTTGAAGAACCTTGGTTGGAGACAAGAGGTGATCTTGCAGAAAATGTATCATCTGATCGAGTTATTTCAAAAGAACTAATCGGCAAGTATTTTAGCTTGGTAAAAGAGAACTACATGATGATCAATTCAAATGATATTAAAAAGTACTCACAAAATATGTTTCAGCAGATTTGACGTATAGTATAGTAAAAAAATGAATGGTTTAAACACTAAAAAAACCAGTTATTCGAATTTTTCGAATAACTGGTTTTTTGATGGTGTAAAGCAATTATAGTGTCCCTCTAATTGTTTCCCAATCAATAAATAGGGTATAGCTATCCGCGATGAATTTAAGAACCACATATCCTGGGTCCTGCGGACCACTAAAGTGAAGGGATAATCCTTCATACCACATGTCCTCTTTGATAGCTGGGTCGGTGATCACTTCCATTCTACCTTTTAATGAAATGTGATACGTATTTGAGTTAAAGCACACGCAGGCATCTGGACGAAATGCAATGCGCTCTGTACGGGTGCCATATCCAGAACAAAAGGTAATCCATTCAAGACCACTTGCTTTGGAAGGCGTAATCGTTGTTATGATTGGGCGATTATCGGTGTCCATAAGTGCTAACGTGCAGTATCCATCTGGAAGACATGTATCTTGAATGATGTCTATTGCTTTTTGAATTAATTCCTGATTTCTTTCTTGGTTATTTTCCATATTGAGTTCCTTTCTAAATGAATGAATGTAGTTGTTTGTATCAACTTATCAAAGTAAACGCGACATCTATATGTCATCATTTGTATATTTTTGTGAAAGGGAATTGATTTGCTCACGGATTCGTAGTCGTAGGTACTCAGGCTTTATTAGCTGCGCTTTGTCACCAAAACTTAGTACCCAAGAAAGTAAATAATGCTGAGTGGTAAAGTTGGAAGTAAATAACAACTTGCCATCTGGACGTTCAACATAGCAATCCACACCGTATTCTTCGATTAATCGATACTTTTCACTTGGATCAAATAGAATTTCAACAGGGATTTCATCTGTGAAGAAAGAACCAAAATCAAGTTTGTTTTCTGGAATTTCAAGTAAGTCAAAGAACTCTGCTAATGGATTCATATTGCAGATTCGGTTTAACTTATAGAGTTTAAATTCATTGGATGCATTATCCAAACTAAGAAAATACCAATTTGACCACTGAAATACGATCAAATAAGGGTCTGCAATCACGGTGCGTTCTCCTTTGTGGTTGCAGTATAAGAAGGAAACTTTTTGGTTTTGATCAATACATGATTGCAAAAGTTCGATTTTGGGAGCAAGAGTATCTTTGTGATAAGAGGACAAGTCAATCATAATGTTGTTTTTCAGTAAAAGGGAATTCTTATTGGCAGTAAATTTCTGAATGATGGTTTGGTATTTTGTACTCTTTGTAACGCTATCAAGAGAAGATAAACCAAGGAGAATGGACCTTAGTTCTTTATCTGAAAACAATGTTTTCTCGATTTTATAGTCATCCATAATGGTAATTCCACCATTTGCGCCCTGCATCGTAACGACTGGAACTCCAGCTTTGCAGAGGTCTTCAATATCCCTGTTAATGGTTCTTCTAGACACCTCAAACCTTGCAGCAAGCTCAGGCGCTGTTACCTTTTCTTTCTGTAGAAGGATAACAAGAATTCCAACTAATCGATCTATTTTAATACGAACACCACCCATCCATATGTTTATGTATTCTGCTTGCACTCATCGTAGAGCCAAGAATATCGTAACATATGCGAAGATTTTTCGCCAATAATTTTGCTGGATTCGGTTTGGTTTGGATTAGTTTTGGCTAGTTCGAGAATTCTGGACAGATTCAGAAATAAAATTGGCAAAAATACGATGGTGAGAACTATATAGGACAATGTACGAGGATAATAGGAATTGTAGAGGTAGAGGGTAGAAAAAGGAGGAAAAATCATGAATGAAGCGATTACAGTAACAGGAAAAGGGAAACTTTCTATTCCACCAGATATGATTGAAATAAGAATTACGATGGAAACAACCCAGTATAGTTATGAAAAAACGATGAGTGAAGCGGCAGAACAATTGGCAGCGCTGCGAAAGGAATTAAAGCGAGAAGGGTTTGAAAAGGAAGACATCAAGACGAGTTATTTTAACGTAGAAGTAGAGTATGAAAGAATCAAAGGAAATGATCAGTGGTTTGAAGAATTTGCAGGATATAATTGTAAGCATAAACTAGTTATTGAATTTCCATCAGATAGCAAAAAACTTGGGCGAGTCCTTAGAAGAATTGAAAAATGCCAAGTCAACCCTGAATTCTCAATCAATTACACAATCAAGGACCTAGAAGGCGCGAAGAATCAACTCTTAGCAAAGGCGGTAGAAGATTCTAAGGTAAAAGCACAAATATTAGTCAAAGCAGCTGGAGTAAACCTTGGAAAAGTCAAGAACATTCAATATGCATGGACCGATGTCAGAGTCTATAGTCGAGAGTATGAATACGGCTGCAGTTACAGTGCGGAAGAACAAACCAACAATACATTAGGATGTCTAGACATAAATCCAGAGGATCTAGATTTATCGGATACTGTGACGGTGGTTTGGGAGATTGAGGAATAGGGAAGGGGGAGGAAAAATATCAACAGGTAAAATGTTAATAAGTTGAAGTAAAAATACGAACAAAATGTGCAAAATATATAAATTCAATGAATATTGTGGTACAATTGATATGTTAAAAAAGGAAGTGTATATGCAAACTGTTTAATTGTTGTTTGTAAATAAATTATCTGGAGGAAATAAAGTGATTACAGGTGAAATAAAAAATAAAATTGATAAAATTTGGACTGATATGTGGGCTGGCGGAATTACAAATCCACTGACAGTTATTGAACAGATAACATACTTGATGTTTATACGTTCATTAGATGAAAAAGAATTAGATAATGAGAGTTTCGAAGCACTTTCGGGCGAAAAAATGGATAAAATATTTTCACAAGATGAATTTGGGCAAGAAATGCGTTGGAGTAAGTTCAAAAACAAAGATTCTAGAGAAATGTTTGAAATTATTGGACAAAAAGTATTTCCGTTTATTAAAGCACTGAATGGAAATAACGCATCGGCATTTTCACGATATATGGAAAATGCAATGTTTATGATTCAAACTCCACAGATTTTGCAAAAAGTTGTGACTGGATTAGATGATCTATATGAAAAAGATCTAAATGGTCTTGATATGCAAGGTGATCTTTATGAATATATGCTAGATAAACTTGCAACAGCAGGACAAAACGGACAGTTTAGAACTCCAAAACATATCCGTGAAATGATGGTAAAATTGCTAAATCTTAATCCAAAAGATACAATCTGTGATCCGGCTTGTGGTACGGCAGGTTTTTTGGTTTCTGCTTCTGAATACATAAGAAATAACTATGAAACAAAAATGACTAGCGAAGATTGGGAACATTTTGATAAAGGCGCATTTACAGGATATGACACTGATCCGACAATGCTTCGTATATCTGCAATGAATTTGATGTTACATTCCATTAGTAATCCAGATATTGATTATAAAGATAGTGTTTCAAAACAGAATGAAATTATTGCAAAATACACGGTTTGTTTAGCTAATCCACCATTTGCAGGTAGTATTGATGCTGAAAGTATCAACGATAACTTAAAGGCAATTTGTAATACAAAGAAAACAGAATTACTTTTTGTTGCACTTTTCTTAAGAATGCTAAAAAAAGGTGGAAGATGTGCTTGTATAGTTCCAGATGGAGTTTTGTTTGGCAATTCAAAAGCGCATAAAGAACTTAGAAAAGAGATTGTTGAAAATCAGCAATTACAAGCCATAATATCCATGCCAAGCGGAGTATTTAAGCCTTATGCTGGAGTTTCAACAGCAATACTTGTATTCACAAAAACGGATGATGGTGGAACGGATAAAGTTTGGTTCTATGACATGAAATCCGATGGAAAGACACTTGATGATAAACGTCAAGAAACGGATAAAAATGACATTCCAGATATACTTGAGCGATGGAAAAATCTCGAATTAGAAGAGGAACGATTAAAGACAGACCAGTCGTTCTTTGTAACCAAAGAAGAGATAGAAAAAAACGAGTATGATCTATCAATTAACAAATATAAAGAAGTAATTTATGAAAAAGTTGAATATGAATCTCCTGAGATAATAATGGGAAGAATCGACAAAATTGATGAAGAAATTGTTACTTTAAAAACCGAATTGAAAAAATTATTAAATTTAGATTTGTAGGGATGAATATGGAAAAAGTTAAAATTGGAGATATATGTGAAATATTGAATGGATATGCATTTAAGAGTGAGAAATATGTATCATCTGGAATTAGGATTTTGCGTATTGCAAACGTGCAGAAAGGTTATATTGAAGATTCAACTCCTGTTTTCTATCCTGAGGAAACTTTAGGATTAGAGCGATACATGCTTGAAGAAGGCGACTTACTAATTTCATTAACTGGTAACGTGGGAAGAGTCGCTACGCTTATGCAAGAATTTTTGCCAGCTGCATTGAATCAGCGAGTTGCATGCCTGAGGGTGAAGAGAAAGGATGTTTTTAAACCATACCTGTTTCATTTCTTGAATAGTGGATTGTTTGAAAGTCACTGTGTACAGTCATCAAAAGGGGTCGCACAAAAAAACATGAGTACAGAGTGGCTGAAAGAGTACGAAATACCACTCTATCCAATAGAAGAACAAAAAGAAATAGCCAAAACACTAAATAAAATAGGATACATTATTAATGGCAGAAAAGAGCAACTGTATAACCTTGATAATTTAATCAAATCCCGATTTGTCGAGATGTTTGGAGATCCGCAAGAAAATTCTATGGAGTGGCAAGAAACAACAATTGGAGATAGTTGTTATTATGTAAAAGATGGTCCACATGTCTCACCTGATTATGTAGAAAATGGTGAAGGGATTCCATTTATTTCTGGACGCAATATTATTAAAGGGTATATAGATTGGAGCACCGCAAAATATGTATCAGAAAATGACTACAAAACATTTATTAAGAAGTGCAATCCACAGAAGGGGGATATTCTATACTCTAAAGGAGGCACGACGGGCATTGCAAAATATGTAGACACAGATATAAAATTTGCCAACTGGGTACATTTGGCAGTTTTGAAATTTGACGATAATCTAAATGGTATATTTTTTGAAAACATGTTGAACTCATATTATTGTTATCAACAATCGCAGCAATTAACAAAAGGAATAGCAAACAGAGACTTAGTACTAGGATCAATGAAACAAATAAGTTTTTATGTACCACCTATCGAACTTCAAAACCAATTTGCTACGTTTGTTCAACAAGTCGACAAATTGAAAGTTGAAGTTCAAAAGTCATTGGATGAGATACAATTATTATTTGACTCACTTATGCAGAAATATTTTGAGTGAGTTAAAAAGTTAAAATGCTATAAATTGAAACATATATGTTGAAAATAGAGGTTTTGATGAAGAAAAAGTGTGAAATTGGAAGAATAAAAGAAGCCAAACAAATATGCGAGATGAATCCATTAAATGAAAATTTTGAGGATTGCTATAATACTGTAAGAAAGCATGTCAAATCATGCTTAGATGAGGTATGTGAAAAGTCAGGCTACCAAGGAAAAGATATTGAGTATACAATGGTAGATTTCGATTTTAACGATCCTATAGATAAATTGGATGGCGAGTGCTTTTTTATAGAATTTACTTCGGATGGTTATGTTGTTGTAGTTGGCGCAGGGCACGATTACGGCCAATCTCAAAATGACAAATATCTCAACGTACAAATTTTAAATAATTTGAACAAACAGTGGAGCGATAAAGCAATATTAGTATTTGTGACAGGCATTAAACCGGTAAGTGGACGTTGGGGCGCAGGTAAAGCTGATTGCGAGCATTTGCTACAATGCAGAAATGGAGTAGAAATGTACATGGGAGAATACCTTCTAGAAAAAAATGTACCTATACTAAATGTATATTCACACAAGAACTATAATTATTCTAAGGACAAGTGGAAAGAAATAGTGGAGGGTAGTAAATAGACAATCCATACAAATTAAAAGTTGAAGTACAAAAATCTTTAGATGAAACACAAGTGTTATTTAACTCATTAATGCAGAAGTATTTTGAATAATAATTTTATGGAGATTCTAAATGAACAAACAAAAAATAATGTTAAGTATATTAAAGGAAATAAATAATTTTAATGTTCCAACAGAGAAAGATTATGAAATAGATATAATTCAGTTTAACAAAATGTGTAAAAGTTTAGAGGCAGAAGGATATATTTGTAATTTAAGTTCACTTAAATCTTATGTTGATGGTTCGTATGATTTTTCGTTACAAAGTGCGGAAATTACTTTGACTGGAATAAAATATATTGATGAGAATAAATTGCTTTATAAAGGTTATATGGGGTTGAAAGAAATAAGAGAATGGTTAAGATTATAAACTGAAAATCGCAATTTAAAACTTGTTGTATAGAAGTTGGGGAAGATGCTTTGAATGATTTGAATTTAGATTCTAGATTAATAATCACAAAATCAAATGAATTGGAGCCGATTTATAATGATCCATATCTAGAGGTATATTCAAAGCTAATTGAGTTTAGCAGGCGACAAAACATTACAGATCAAACCACACTAATTGGGTTAGCACACATGGTTTATGGTTGGATGCCAACAATAATTACTTTTGATACAAATATAAAAATTGACAATCATATATTTGACAAAATAAGTTTGGGAAATTTAGACATTGATTTTTTGACCGAATTGATTAGGGTAGTAAATAATTCAATCGTTGGAGTTAGTAAGTTGCTTCACTTTTTAAATAATAATGATTACGCAATATGGGATTCAAGAGTATATTATTCGATTACAGGAAATAAACCACATGCATACAGAGTAAATTTGGTGCATACCTATATTGATTATATGAATAAAATCAATAAGGTTTTAGAAGATTTAGATTTGGAATTAATAAAACAAAAATTAATGGATAATGGGTATTGTACTAGTAACGTATCAAATACCAGAATGATCGAATTGATTTTATTTTATACTGGTAAACAGAAAGAATAGAAAATAAAGTGTAGTAATGTGTATTTTAAATCTAAAAGGGGACAGTATGAATGGCATTGAGATTTATAATTTGATTATTGAAAAAAATAAGCAAATAGAATACTTGAAAAATGAAAACAAAAAAATAAAATTATGTGAGTATATTGGAACAATAAGCTCAATGTTAGACGAGGAGAAGGCAGAGTTTACATTTAATTACTATGCTTTTGATATTATTGAATACAAAAATACTGTTTCACCTGAGTTTAAGAAAAAAATGAATTTATTAATTAATGATAATCTAGATATTATTAGGGACAATATAAGGGTTGAACGGAGAGCTTTTTGCAAATTTTTAGAACTTAGATATGGCAAATATTGGAATGAAGTGTACTTCCTAGATCGAGAGTCACCAGATTATTTTATATATGAAGAAGACAATATATATGCATATGAAGTTGTTGAAGCAATATCTGGTAATGCAGCTCAATTTGATAAAATGTGCAGAAAAAATCTGGGAAGAGGAAAAAAATTAGAGGAATATAATAATTACATAAGAAGAAAACATAGGCTAGAGGGGAAATCATTTCGAGTAGTGGAATCACAAGGAGCTGTATGCCTATCAAAGGAAGAAGAGCCCATTGAAATTGCAAATCGGATTGTAGATGCTATCGTTAAAAAGATAGAAAAGTATAAGGATTATAACATTGAGGGTACCCTCGCAGAGAAAAATATACTGGTACATGTCTCAGAACTAAATCTTGGATTTGATTATGAAGGTGACTATAAAAGAGTTGGAGTAATGATTTCGACAAAAGATGAAATAAAAAATTCGGAAATTGATAAAATTTTTATTTTATCTTTAAGGAATAGAACATTAACTGTGTACAATCGGTTCGGAGAACGTATTTAATTGATATACTTCTAAAAAAGGAGTGTACAATTATGCAAAACAGGATTAATAGTATTTTAGATGAAATGGAAAGCTACTTGTCTATATCACAAATGAAGCAGTTGCAGAAAGTCTTGGTAAAGTGTTTAGAGGAAAAGAAGGACGAATTCGATTATGTATGTAATCATGACTATTTGGATATGTTTCTGACTGCAAAACGCATTGAAGGATGTTCGGAAAGGACAATTGCTTATTACAAAGCAACAATTTCAAATATGATTTTTTCAATTAATGTTCCAATAAGGAAAATTACCACAGAGATTATTAGAGAGTATTTGATGCGATATTATGAGGGCGGAAAATGTGGAAAAGTGACAATTGATAATATTAGAAGAAACTTATCAAGTTTTTTTTCTTGGCTTGAGGAAGAGGATTATATTATTAAGAGTCCAATTAGGCGCATACATAAAATCAGAACTGGAAAAGTTGTTAATGAGACCATATCTGATGAAAGCATTGAAAAAATGAGAGATAGTTGTGAATCAGCCCGAGATCTAGCAATAATTGATTTACTTTCTTCTACCGGGATTAGAGTCGGTGAGTTAGTAAATATAGATATTTCAGATATGAATTTTCAGGAAAGAGAGTGCATTGTCTATGGGAAAGGGGCAAAAGAAAGGAAAGTCTATTTTGATGCCAGAACAAAAATTCATATTCAAAATTATTTGAATGAAAGAAAGGATACTAATGCGGCATTGTTTGTATCGCTAAATAGTCCCCATAAGAGATTGAATATCAGCGGGGTAGAAATAAGACTTAGATCCATTGGAAAAAAAATAAATATTGAAAAAATCCATCCACATAAATTCAGAAGAACTATGGCAACAAGAGCAATTGATAAAGGAATGCCAATAGAGCAGGTTCAAAGATTATTAGGGCATCAGCAAATAGATACTACAATGAGATATGCAATGGTAAACCAAAACAATGTAAAAAACTCACATAGAAAATTCATCTCATAAAGGGTAGCTGGATTCTACAATTTAGATTTGTAGGGATGAATATGAAAGATAAATTAACAAGTATATGCGACTTTCAAGGTGGCTCACAACCTCCAAAAGCAGAATGGTCATTTGAAAATGAAGAAGGCTATATTCGTATGTTACAAATTCGAGATTTTACTCAAAGTGATAGGGTAACACCTGAATTTATTAAATTAACAGATACGACTAAAACATGCGAAAAAGATGATATTTTAATTGCAAGATATGGAGCATCAATCGGTAAAATCCTTACAGGATTATCTGGTGCATATAACGTAGCGATAATGAAAACCATCCCAGATACAGCTAAGATAAGTAAAAAATATTTATATTATTATTTGAAATCACCTTATTTTCAAAATAGCATTCTTAATGTTGGCTCTCGAGCTGCACAGGCTGGGTTCAACAAAGAAGATCTAGCAAAGTTAGACATAAACTGTCCTAATCTTGATGAACAAAATAATATTATATGTATTTTAGAAAAAGTGGAAAAGTTAATTGTCAACAGAAAGCAACAATTAGCAGATTTAGATAACCTCATCAAATCCCGATTTGTCGAGATGTTTGGAGATCCGCAAGAAAATTCTATGGAGTGGCAAGAAACAACAATTGGAGATAGTTGTTATTATGTAAAAGATGGTCCACATGTCTCACCTGATTATGTAGAAAATGGTGAAGGGATTCCATTTATTTCTGGACGCAATATTATTAAAGGGTATATAGATTGGAGCACCGCAAAATATGTATCAGAAAATGACTACAAAACATTTATTAAGAAGTGCAATCCACAGAAGGGGGATATTCTATACTCTAAAGGAGGCACGACGGGCATTGCAAAATATGTAGACACAGATATAAAATTTGCCAACTGGGTACATTTGGCAGTTTTGAAATTTGACGATAATCTAAATGGTATATTTTTTGAAAACATGTTGAACTCATATTATTGTTATCAACAATCGCAGCAATTAACAAAAGGAATAGCAAACAGAGACTTAGTACTAGGATCAATGAAACAAATAAGTTTTTATGTACCACCTATCGAACTTCAAAACCAATTTGCTACGTTTGTTCAACAAGTCGACAAATTGAAAGTTGTCAGTAGCTAGTAAAAAATAAGATATAAAGAGGGGAATTTGAAATGGTAGCATTATATTTATCTGATTTATTTGAAAGGGCTCAAATTAATCCTAAGAAAGTCAAGTTAATAAGACATGCTTTATCGGACAAAGAGTTTTGTATGTGCTTTGAGAATGGTTTAGTAAAAGAGTACACTCAATTACAGAAAAAAGATTTTTCGAAAGATTATGATTATTGGATGGTTTTTATTTCTGATACAGGAACAGCTGCAAGATTTGAGGGCTTGTATAAAGTTAATGGAGTAGAGGGTAACACACGTGATAAAGCACCTGATCAATATCCTATTCCAGAGCGTTTTGATGGGCAAGGAAGTTATTATACGACTGAGAAACTAGATGTATTTAGAGAATTAGAAAACAGATTGATCATTAATTGGGGCACAGGAACGAGAAGTTGGCATCAGAAAGGTACTAAAGATAAGGAAATTATTGCAATTCAGGAAAAGCAGAGTAAGCAATTTAGTGGATTTGAAAATCTATTATTATCTTATCAAGAGTTAAAAGATATTGTTGGAAACAGGTTAGTATATGAAAACTGGCATACCGCTTTATCTTCTGTAAATGCAATCTATTTAATAACAGATACAATGAATGGAAAACAGTATGTGGGTTCTGCATATGGGAAAAGAGGCTTGTTAGGAAGATGGTCCGTATACGCTGACACAGGGCATGGAAATAATAAAAAAATTCTGGAAGAAGTATGTGAATATCCTGAAAGGTATCAATATTTTCAATTTTCTATTTTGCAATTATTGCGAAAAAATATCTTGGATGAAGAAGTGATTAAGATTGAGAACTTATGGAAAAGTAAACTATTATCAAAACAATTCGGTATGAATGACAATTAAATTGACTAGGAGATATCATAAATGTCTAATTTTGAATTTCTATTATCAAAAAATGAATACGAACTTTTTTCTAGTGCGTGTGTGGAATCAGAAAAGGTTCTCCATACATCGCCGGCGATGAGTGCTGTGGGTTCACGAAAAGCATTAGAACTTGCTGTTAAGTGGGTTTATTCTGCCGACAACACTATTTCAATGCCATACAAAGAAAATCTACAATCACTAATACATGAACCGAGTTTTCGTTATGCATTGGACAGTAGAACTTGGAGTAAAATGCCATTTATTGTCAAGTTGGGGAACTTGGCGGTACACACTGATAAAAAAATTAGTGTAAGTGATGCAGTATTATCATTACAAGGCTTGTTTGAATTCATTGAGTGGATTGACTATTGCTATGGAAAGGATTATCAAGAAAGAGAATTTGATGAATCTAAAATACCTGATGACAAGATTGTTGTTGATATAGTAAAGATTAAAGAACAAGAAAGCTTATTATCGCAGAAAGATAGTGAAATTCAAACACTTCGTGATAAAATATATTCTATGTCTGAGACGTTTACGGCAGAAAAAGAGGCGCATAAAGAAGATAGAATTTTTATTGCCAAAGATGATAGTGAATATGCAACTAGAAAGAAATATATTGATGTTGATTTGAAAATTCTGGGATGGGATTTTGAAGATGATATTCAAGAAGAATTCCCCGTGGACAATATGGTTGGAAACAAAGGACAATTGGGGTATGCAGACTATGTTCTTTTTGGAAGGGATGGTCTTCCTTTGGCTGTGATTGAAGCTAAGAGGACGAGCAAAGATCCAAACATTGGAAGGCAACAAGCAATTTTGTATGCAAATGCTTTGGAAGAACGCTATGGTCGTAGACCAATGATGTTTACCACAAACGGATTTGAAACATTTTTTTGGGATGATAAGAGTTATCCACAAAGAAAAGTGAGCAGTATTTTCTCGAAAAATGATTTGCAAAAACTAATAAATAGAAGAGAAGAACGCAAAAATTTAGAGACTATTAAAATTGATGATACAATTACAGATCGATACTATCAAAAAGAAGCTATCAGAGCTATTTGTTCTAATTTGGAACAAGGACATAGAAAAAATCTTCTCGTAATGGCTACTGGTACTGGAAAAACAAGAACAGCATCTAGCCTAACAGATGTGTTATCTAGAGGTGGATATGTTACAAACGTATTGTTTTTAGCGGATCGAACAGCACTTGTAAAACAAGCGAAAGAAGACTTTAAGAACTACTTACCAGATATGAGTCTATGTAATTTACTTTCTAATCGAGACGATAAAAATGCAAGGATTGTATTTTCTACTTATCCTACGATGCTAAATGCAATTGATTCTGAAAAAACGGAAGATGGTCAAAGACTATTTTCACCATCACATTTTGATTTGATTATTATTGATGAAGCACACAGAAGTATTTTTAAGAAATATCGTACAATTTTTGAATATTTTGATTCAATCATTGTCGGATTGACAGCTACTCCTAAAACAGATGTAGATCGTAACACATATGATTTTTTTGAAATGGAACATGGTGTTCCAACATATGCATATGATTACGAAACGGCAGTATATCACGACCAAGTATTGGTACCATATTATAATATTGAAACATCCACTAAATTTCTTGAAGATGGTATCCTGTATGATGAATTGGATGAAAAAGATCAAGAACGTTATGAAGATGATTTTGGAGATGAAGAAGGGAACATACCAGAATTTATTCCATCACCAACCTTAAATAATTATGTATTTAATGAAAAAACAGTTGATCTTGTATTACAAGATTTGATGAGTAATGGAATTAAGGTTGAAGGTGGAGAGCGAATTGGTAAAACAATTATTTTTGCTCAGAACAAGAGACATGCTGAGTTTATTGTAGAACGTTTTGATAGATTATATCCAAAGTTGAGGGGTGGGTTTATTAAGCGAGTGGTTTGTGATGACGCTTATGCTCAGTCCATAATTGATGAGTTCAAGTGCACTAATAAATACCCATATATAACGGTTTCGGTTGACATGATGGATACTGGAATTGATGTGCCAGATGTTGTTAATCTCGTTTTTTTCAAAAAAATACGTTCAAAAACTAAATTTTGGCAGATGATTGGGCGTGGAACAAGATTATGCAAGAATCAGGGTTGTATAGATATGCAAGATGGTGAATATACAGATAAGAGAAGGTTTTATATTTTTGATTATTGTGGTAACTTTGAATATTTTAGGGCAAACAAAGATGGAATTGAAGGAAAAGATTCTGAAAGTCTAAGCGAGAAAATATTCGTGAAGCGTATCAGAATCATTAAGAGCCTTCAATCAGCAGAATATATAGAAGAAAGTTATCAAAGTTGGAGAACGGAATTAGTTGACACAACTCATTTACAGATTCAGTCACTTAATAAGGATTTAATTGCCGTGCACATGCAACTTAGGCATGTGTCTAAGTATGAGAATAAAGACTCTTTTATATGTCTTTCGGAACAAGATTATCATGAATTATCAAAACATATTGCGCCAATAGTAACTATGGATGATAAAGAAGAGTATGCGAAACGATTTGACAATCTAGTATACGGATTAATTATTTCTCAAATGGAGACTCTGCCAGGTTTTATAAGAGCAAAGAACCAAGTGTGTACACTTATGAACGCGTTAGAACAAAAAGCGATTATACCAAAGATTAAGAATAAACTTCCACTTATTCAAACAGTTATATTGGATGAATTTTGGAATGCAAACGATATATTACTATTCGAGAAAGCAAGAATAGAGCTTAGAGATTTGATAAAATTGACAGTTGACGAAAATGGGAATAAACAACAGATTATTACAAACTTGACAGACCCAGTAATATTTCGTAAAGAAGGAGAGGCTTTAGAAGCTGCTTATGATTTTGAAGACTATCGCTTAAAAGTAAATCGTTATATTGAGCAAAATAAAAATAACCTCTCTATTTGGAAACTACGAAATAACATAAAACTAGAGACAGTGGATTATAATTCATTAGAACATATTTTTACTCAAGAATTGGGCAATGAAAATGATTATAAACGAGAGTTCGGAGATACGCCATTTGGGTTGTTGATACGTAAAGTAGCAAAATTAGAACATGAAGCTGTTATGAATGCTTTTTCAAGTTTTATAAACGACGAATCTTTAAATCAACAACAAATTGTATTTGTGAGAAAAGTAATAGACTACGTTGAACAAAATGGCTATATCGAAAATATTTCAGAACTTATGAAACCACCATTTGACAAACCGTTAAGCTTTGTAAAACTTTTTGATAGTACGAGACAAAAGCAGATTGTTAATCTGGTAAATGAGATTAAGAATAATGCTGTAGATGTGGCTGGGTAGCACGTAAAATAGGTTTAGACTAGTGGCGGTTCTTATAATCATTTACATATAGAGAGTATCACTATTAGAGTGAGGTGAAGGCAGTGGCATCAATTGAGTATGGTATTGATGGAAATGGGAGAAAAATTTATGCAGATGAAGCAGTTGGTGGGAGAACATATAAATGTCATCACTGCGGTGGAAAAATTCATGTAAGAAAATGTTATGACAGGAACGATTATTTTGCACATGAAAATATTCCACATAGAACACCTCAACAAATGATATGTCCTGGATACACAGGACCTGGAAAAAATAAAGATTCAGAAGATGAACTTTATATCGTTAATGGTGGAGTTCCGCTACATTTGATTGAGCGAACAGAACAGAAATTTGAGCTCATAGCACTATTTCCACCATTGAGTCAGGAATGTAGGGATAGATTAATAAAGTGGGATGTTCAAGTAGAAATCACAGGAGATGGAACTAAGGAAATATATAGTGCAGCAAATTTAAGAAGATATCGTGTTAGGAATGTAAATAAGTGGATTTACATAAAGTGCATTAATATGCAGGAAAAAATCGTCGAAGTAAAAAAGAAATGGGAATGGGGTATTAGAGGTCTTGACTTTGAAAATGATTTGTTCATGTCTGATTTTGGTGGAGGATGTAGAGTCGCACAGCATTCAAATATTGTAATAGGAAAGGAGTATCTCCTTGTAAATAAATCACAGAAAATGCAGGATGTGGTAGGAATTAATTTTAAAAAAAAGGGAAATCTGACTATTAGTAATATGTCACTTAAAAGAGAGTATGAAGTGGTTTCTTTTGTGGTAACAAAGGCAACGAATGAAGCAATTGCATTTATTCAAATTAAAGGATTTCAATTAATAGAGAAAAATGATGAGATAATACCCTTGTGGCCCCCTGCTATCATTGAAGGGAAAGAATTAATATACAAAAAAGGTGACGATGAGGCAATTCTATATCATGAAAAACATTCTAATCAGAGAATTTATTCATTAGATAGAGTAAACCCTGTTAATATTTCTGAAAAAGATAATTTAATAATGGTCCAAACTAATAATAAATTATTAATTATTTCAGATTACATGTTTAATTCGTTATCGAAAGAAATAAAAATTATTCTTACTCAAGATAGAGAAAACTATAATGCAATAAAATCTTTTGAACCAAATATGCGTTGGAAATTTGAAAATGGTACAGAAGAAATAATTGGTGAAACATTCCCAGAAAGAATTCGTCAAGAAAGCGTTAGTGTAATTGCTAATTCTAGAGTATCAGTAATTATTTCCCGAAAAAATTATGTGGAAAGAAGCTCGAATGGGTTTATTGGGAGGATAAAAAGAGGACAAACACTATTTTTAGACAACCTTCCATTTGAATTAATTGTACTAAGTGAATGGGTAGAAAAAAAAGATATTAATAATTTTAAAACAAAGGTAACTGTTGATGAATGTGTTGACAAATTATATCATTGCCAATCAACTAATGTAACTGTTGGAAAAAGATTAGACTATTGGATTGCAAAAACACAGGATATATCGATTGATTTATATAAAATTCTTTTATATTGGAAAAGTATAGGAGAAATGCCTTGTATGGCAGAAACTATTTTGAAAGAATTTGAGGAGGAATTAGATGGCTATAACTATTGATTATGATATTCTCAATGATTTGAGTGATATGGATATTGATATCATTTGCAGAAATATTGATTTAGATAAAATGCTTGAACCAATAAAACAAAACACAAAGTATTATTCGAAATATACACAAAGGCTTGGGAGAATGGATAAAAAGTCAGTTCTTGTCCAAAAAAATATGCCTAAAATTGCATTGGATTTATATCATAAGAAAGACAATAACTTTGTCAAACTATTTGCTATTTGGACAATGAAACTTAAAAATGAATTTAAACAAATAATTGAAAATGATTTCAATAAAAAAATTTCATTAGAAGATTTGCAGAATTATTCAACAGAAGAGTATATAACATTGCTTGCAGAAATTGAGAACAAACCTGGAAATAGTGTTGAATTGGAACTGTTTATTCTACAAGCAAAATTAAATAAAATTGCCATCCCTGAAAGTACTCAAACTGAACTAATTAATGAATGGAAATATTATTGTAAAATCAAACAGATAAGAGAAGATAATCAAAGTGAAAAAGAACATCTAATAAAACAACAAGAGGCAATTGCAATTAAGCAATTAAAAGATCAGAAGCAATATTATGAGAATCTTATATTTAAAGCAGGGGAGATAAAAAAGATATTAGAACAGAATATAGAAGACAAACAGAAATTCATCATTACATTGGAACAAGAAGTAGACAGTCAAAAGGAAGAAGTTAAAAAGCAGTGTATAGATAATTCTAAAAAGACTAAGATAATAGAAGAATTGAATGAAAAAATTGATTTTCTTAAAAGAGATAATAAGGAATTACAAAAGAATTTAGGTGAACAGAAGGAAGTTTATAAAGAACAAATTAAGAAGGAATGGGAAAATAGAAATTTTGAATTGTTGAGAATCAAAAAAGAATTGGAAGACTCGATTTTTGATATGCGTAGCGAATTTGAGGAATTAACAGAAAAAAAGAAAGAACTAGAAGTTTCTTTAGATTGTACACAAAAGATTATTGACACCTGTATGTCAAACATGAAAGAACAATTTACGAATAAAGTGCTAGCTACAACAAATGAAGCGGTTTCTATGCCAAATATTGGAAGACAGTCATATCAATATGAATTATCAGATGTTCCTAATCTTTATATTACTAACGGAAACAGAGATATAGATGCTGAAACATGTAAAACCATTGATGATTTTCAGAATATTTTGGAAAGCAACTTGGGTAATATTGGATGCAAGATGAAATCATATATATTAGGAGATAGCTTTAATGCTTCAATTAATGTTGGACTTATTCCGCTGTTGTGTGGATTTGGAACTAGAAAAGCAGCTTTTTCACTTATTGCGGCCAGATTTGCAGAGGAGCCAACAGTAATTTGTATACCTAATGGTTTTTCCAGCATAAGAAAATTGGAAGATGCAATAAAAAATGCACCAACAATCTCGGTAGTTATTGAAGATTTATTTGGAAAAATGACAGAGAATATTATTTTGCCAATTATTAAAAATAATACTGAAAAACAATTAGTATTCTGCTGTGAGGATGCTAATAATTTGAAATATTTGGATAAATATTATTACAATTATTTTCAACTTATTTCTGTAAATTGTATGAGTAATAAAAATACATGGAAATTAATTTATGGAGATGCAGATGAAGTACTTCAACATGTTGAATATGACAATAAATCTGTAGGGCATAAATTAGTTCGCTATTTATTAAACGAAGTAGGTGTGGCAGATACATACATTATAACAAGAGGTAACATGCTTACGTATATGATTGAAGAAATGGAACATTGTCAGGATGAAGTATTACAAATTTGGATAAAGCAAGAACTAAGTCAAGTATTATCTAAAGAACAGAAAGAAAAAGTTATTGAAATCATAGAAAATAATGAAACAAAATTTGGAAGAAATTTGTTAGAAGGTTTATAAATTATGCAGAATGAATTACAAATAAGGATTGCAAAAGATTTAAATATATTTAGATTTAATAGGGAATCAGAGAATGAGTATAATCAAAGAATTGTATATTCGGCGGCATCTTTGTGGGTAAGGACACTTTTATATGGGAATTCAATTAACGATATGAGAAAAGACGGTTTAATAGTATATCCGGATATATTATATGTACAAAGCCGTCTTAGCAAGGTTATTGGTGCCTATATAAAAAGCCTTAAAATGAATCTAGATTGGATTGAAACTAAGCATAGTAAAATTGATGAAATTGCAATGGATTTAGCTAGTTGCATTATACAAGAAATGATCTATACCAATAATATTGCTGAAATTTGTGAAAGAAAGATAGCCGCAGTTCCAAAAAGGTATTATAGGTATGGAGATTGGATACAGGTAAGAGGACAAATGAGTTATGGCCAAGACTTATTATCCATTGGAGTATCCCAGTGGACTCAAAAAGCAAATAGAGCTGATAGCACGGAAGAGCAAAGAGTAGTAGCCACGAAAGCAAGTAAATATTATGAATTGATGAATCATCATTTCAGATGGGAAAATGCATCTTTGACTTCAACTTACGTTATATTTAAAGAAGGATCAACTAGGGCATATTCAAAATGTTGGGTTCCATATGTTCAGGAGAAGACATCTGAAGGTATACATATAATTAAGGAAACTAATGAATTTAATGGTGGATATGTAATGGTAAAGCATACTGGTAAAGATGTGCAGATGGCGACTATTGATCCATGGTATATAGAAACCTATGAAATATACCGTATTTTATATGCTTTAAATGTAAACCATGGTACGCGTGCTCAATTTAAAGTAAAGGATGAAGGTGACTGTAAGGTACTTTGTTTTGCAAGTGCACTTCCAGATTATGAAAACAGAATCATTTTAAGCATATCATGGCCATATAGAGATTATGCTGATAAATATTCTAGAATAATACCAAAAAGTATGTGGCCAATAGTGGAACGGATATTGGATGACTTAGGAATAGAGCTTGTATATTAGTAAGTTGGAGGATGACAATGGAAGAAATTGGAATACGAAAGACACATGATAATTTAAAAACAAAGTTGTCTGATTATATAAAAGCACAGTATTTTGCAGAAAACGATTTATTAATGGATGCATCTGAAGAAATACTTAGAAAACAAGGGGTTTTATATCAAGAACCGTTTATTGAAATGTCAAAGTCATATAAGCAGTCTGCTAATGGATTTATGAACTCGTCTCTTGATGAAAAATATAAAAATATTTTAAATGAACTGGCAAGTAATAAACTAGGGGTTTTTAGTACTCCGTTTGTTCATCAGATAAAAGCAGTAGAGCATTTTTACAATAAAGAAAATGTACTGATAACTACGGGAACTGGTTCGGGTAAAACGGAATGTTTCTTGTGGCCAATTTTGACGAATTTAATTTTCGAGGCAAGAAATAATTCTTCTGCATGGGAAAAAGAAGGAATTCGGGCTTTGGTACTGTATCCAATGAATGCTTTAGTATCAGATCAATTAGGACGATTGAGAAATATTATCGGTCGTGAAGATGATTCCTATTATAACTTGCTTTCACAAACAAAAAATGCCAGAAGAGCAAGATTTGGTATGTACACAGGTCGTACTCCATATGCAGGTGAAAATGATGAAAAGAAGAATAAAGATCTTGCAAAAGTCATAGATAAAAATTTCATGCAAAACGAAGTGTATGAAGAATTAAAAAAAATAGGGCGTATACCTTCAAAGGATTTGACTCGTTTTTCGGAAAATTTGGCGAGAGGATTTCAAATTACAGGAGATAGAGATTCTGAATTATATACTCGTTATGAGATGCAAAAAATTTGTCCAGATGTATTGATTACAAATTATAGTATGCTGGAATATATGCTAATGCGACCTATTGAAGATTTATTTTGGAAAAAAACAATTGATTGGCTAAATGATTCAGAAGAAAATCAATTGTTGCTTGTAATTGATGAGGCGCATATGTATCGGGGGGCACCTGGAGGAGAGGTATCTTTACTAATTCGTAGGCTTATGGATCGACTTCAGATAGATGACAGCAAAATGCGCTACATTTTAACTAGTGCCAGTGTTCCAAAGGATAAAGATGAAGATTTACAGAAATTTGCATGTGGTTTAACAGGGGCTGATAACGAAAAAAAATTTGCAGTTGTAAGAGAAGAGCTTGAAACAATTTTGGGTTTTCAACGTGGTAGTTATGAAGATGCAAAATTCTTTTCTTCATTGTCTCTAAAACAGTTACAAGGCAACACCGAGGCACAGTTAGTAGAATTATCAAAAATTGCAGAGCATTTTAATCAAGAAAATCCAGAACCTGCTGAAATGAGAATACGTGTTTGGTTATATAATCTTCTGGTTACAGTACCGTTGATTAAGCAAATTTTGTATGTTTGCAGCAAAAATGCAAAAGCACTATCTGATATAGCAAAAGAAAGTTTTGAGGAAAATGTTCCAGAAAATCTTTCGGAAAGTGCATTAGAAATATTGTTGCAACTGGGTATAATGTCTAAGTCAGAGACAGGTAAAGTATTGCTGGGATCTAAAGTACATATGATGTTTCGCGGTTTGCAAGGTTTATATGCCTGTTCTAATCCTGATTGTTCATGTAAAAATGAAGGAATGGGAATTAAATTAGGATATATTACAAATGAGGATATTGAAATATGCCCTTATTGTGGTGGACGTATGTTTGAGGTAATGATGGACCGTAAATGTGGAACGATCTATCTGCGAGCCTATATTGATAATCAAGAATATAATCAATATAGTTTTGATTTTTTGTGGACAAGACGTAATAAGATTATTAAGGAGCCAAAAGAGCTTCATCTTTGGCCTATGCCAGTGAACAGAAGCGACTTTTTTAAATTAAACAAGTCAAAAGGAAATGCCAAAGATAAATCAGTAGTAGGATATTTGGATTCTAAAACAGGCATGTTGTTTCGAGAAGAATCACATGCGGGGGAAAAGAATTTTTTAAAAGTACTGATTTCAGATTATCTTGATAAGGAGATAGGAGCATTAACTTTCGGCACTTGTCCTAACTGTGGCAAAGATTATAATAAGATAACGCCTTTTGTTACAAGAGGAAATGAACCATTTTCCAATATTGTAAAAGAGCAATTTGAGTCACAGGTGTCAAAGGATAATACATTAAAAAATGAAGGAAAGAAAGTTCTTCTTTTTTCGGATAGCAGACAAAGAGCAGCTACATTAGCACGTGACATGACAATAGCTGCAGATGGAGATGCAGGGCGTCAGGCTATTTTTATGGCACGAAAATTATTGGATGAAAGTAGGGATACAAATAAAACACTGGATTTATTATATTATGCATTTTTAAAAGTAGTGTATGAAAATAAGTTAAATTTCTTTTATGGCGATGAAAAAGATATATTTAGAAGCCATTTAAAAAAATACGAAGAGTTCTATGCGGATAGACCACGGATAAAATTTGGAACAATGCAAAATAATATTGGTAACCCACCGAATATGTTCTATCAGCTTTTATTGAAGAATATTAGCGATAGTTATCGTTCTTATAATAATCTGGGATTAGGACAAGTTGTACTCGCTGAGACAGGTGATGCAGGGGAAGAACTAGAATATGATGTTCTTGAGAAAGTTCATATGAAGATAGGTATAGATATTGAGGAAATCAGGAGTATATATAATACTTGGGTTCAATATCTGGTTGTTAGGAAGATTGCTATTTTCCCGGAAATTGGAGATGATGTAAGAAACAGTATCCTTTCCTATGAGAGAGGAGGATTCGGAATTGAAGAGGAATCAAAGTTTCCAGAGTTTATTTTGGGAATTTTTAAGGCTCATGGTGTGGATGAGCTAAAGATTCGTGTACTTTTAGATAAGTTTGAAGGATTAATTCAAGTTTTGGATAATCCTTCAAGAAATCATAGAAGGCGGTTTATTTTAGGATCTAGACTAGAATTGAAAACTGCTGAAAATGCTAAGTGGTATAAATGCAATAGGTGTTCGGGAATGTCTACTTATACATTATGGGGACATTGCATTTGTTGTGGCAGTGATAAGCATGTGCGAGAAGTGAACAAAGAACATCTTGAAAGATATTCTTTGTGGACAAAACCAGTTCTCAATGCAGTGGCGGGTGAACGGATTAGAAATATTATAACTGAGGAACACACTGCGCAGTTGTCATATAAAGATTCTAAGAGCGAAGTATGGGGAACAACTGAAAAATATGAGTTGGCATTCCGAAATATAGCATTAAGTGAATCAGAAGATCCAATAGATATCCTTAGTTGTACAACTACAATGGAAGTTGGAATTGATATTGGTTCACTAACAAGTGTTGGGTTAAGAAATGTTCCTCCAATGCGAGAAAATTATCAACAGCGAGCTGGGCGAGCCGGACGAGCGGGTGCAGCAGTATCTACGATAGTTACATATACAGAAAATGGACCGCATGATGCATGGTATTTTAATCATCCAGATGAAATTATTTCAGGTGAGCCAAGAACACCTTGGATAGATACAAAAAATACTAAACTTATAAAAAGGCATATTAACTTAATTTTGCTTCAAGCATATTTGCGAGAAAAGAATCTTGGGTTAGATAAAATTTATACAATAGATTTTTTTAATGAGAATAGTGAAATAAATTATCTGGATTTTGAAAAATGGCTATCTCAAAATATTCCTTTTAAGGATAAAAGAGAGCAGACATTGATTCCTATAAAGGGATTTGATTGGCATAAATATAAGTCTGAAGTAATTGCGCACTTAATGTTAATTTATGAGAAGGTGCATGAAGCGGAATTTATATATACACCGGGAACTCAGGGTGAGTCTATGTCAAATTGCTATAAGTTAATCGATGTATTATTTTCAGAAGGTCTGTTGCCTAACTATAGTTTTCCTAGAAATATCGTTAATTTCTGGATAGAAGACATTAACGGAATTGTAAAGGAAAGTCCTGAAAGAGGTATTGATGTTGCGTTAAGTGAATATGCACCAGGAAGAAGTATTGTTGTTAATAAACAAACGTATATCTCAGGTGGATTATTTGATTATTACACAAAATTTCAGAAAGACAAACGTTTTAAGGCAGCAGAACAATGGCTTGAATTGGATGAATACAAAAAAACAGTACAGTGTTGTTCTAATAAGACCTGTGGTTGGTTTGGCATAGATGAAGACATTGATTCTTGTCCTCTTTGTGGAAGTTCGATAGAAGAACATTCAATGGTAAAACCGTGGGGATTTGCAGCGCGAGAAGGAAGAAATATTCCAGAAACACAGGATAGTCAGGAAATGTCATATGCTAGTGAACCTTCATATTCGTCAATGCCGTCTGGCAATCAAATGAAGAGTGTAGGAAAATCAGGACATTTAAGAATTGAGAATAGAGAAAACCAGAAGCTTGTTATTATTAATAAAGGACCGGCTGATGAAGGATTTGAATTATGTAATGAATGTGGAGCTGTTGAATCGGCTACTTCCAGTTCAGTAGAAAGACAGAATAGAAAACGACCATATAGAATTCCGTTTATGAAAGATGATGCTATGAAATGTAAGCATGAATATCAAAATATCTATTTAGGATATGAATTCAATACTGACATGATGGTATTAGAAATTAAACTTGATGGACGAAAATTAGACTTATCAGCGCTTTATACTATTTGGCTTATTCCGGCGTTGACAACATTTTCTGAAGCACTTGCACTTGCTGCAAGCAGAGAATTGGATGTTGAGTTTAATGATATGAAGTCAGGATATCGAATTCGCACAGCTGGAAATCAATTATATGCAGACATTTATCTTTATGATAGTTTGAGTTCGGGGGCAGGATATGCGGGAAGAGTAACAGAATTTATTGATTCAGTCATGCGAAAGATGGAAGAAATAATGAAGAAATGTACTTGTTCTAAAGCTTGTCCAAATTGTTTGCAACATTTTGGAAATCAAAGAGAAAAGGAAAATTTGGATAGATATATTGGAATAGATTTCTTGAGATTTGTAAGAGATGGGGAATTGAAATTGATTGTAGAAAAGAAAGTGCAGCAATCATATTTTGAAGAGATAAACAAAATCGCAAATTTACATGGAATGAGTTCAATTATTTCTGAAAAAAATAATGTGTTTTATTTAAGTGCTGCTTCTGGTTATAAGGAAATAATAGTTTATCCATCAATGTGTAATATTAGTGAGTTAAAACATGATGGTAGGATATATCTTTCGGAAAGAATGTGTAAAGATGCTATTTCCGAGATCTGGAGAATATTGTTTTCAATGTGTTAGTTTTTCTGTTTATGATTCAAGCGTAATATATCATGTAATTACTAAATAAAGCATCTCATACTAGATTTTTTTTAGTGGACTAAACAATAGTAAAAAGTGGCTTATTCTTTACAGTATTACTTGAGATAAAAAGGAGGAATTAGGATGATACGTAGTTTTTTGCCAGTTGGACAAGGTGCATTTTATTGTGAATGTTTTTATGAAAAACAGGGTGGCAACAAAATTAGCATTGTATATGATTGTGGTTCGAGTTCTGATAAGAATATACTTCAGCAACAAATAATGAATGTATTTGATAAAGATGAAGTGATTGAGGCTCTTTTTGTTTCACATTTAGACGAAGACCATATCAATGGAATACCATTTCTGTTGGAATATTGCAAAGTTAACTATATATTTTATCCACTTATTTCACATGAAAACAAGGAATTGATGAAAATATACTACAATATTAATAATTGTAGTGAGTTTTTGCATGATTTTCTAGAAAATCCATTTATTGCAATGAGTTCTTTGATGACAAAACATAATACAAAGATAATTCCGATTGAGGAAAAAAGTGAGGATTTTGAAGGGCAATTTGAAGAAATGAATCCTGACTTAAAAAGAATGCGTTCGGGTGAGAATGTTTTTGACTTAATTGAGGGGCTTAGAAATACGAGCAATAGGAATTTGTTTAAATGGTCATTTGTACCCTATAATTTCAGACATAAGGAGCGTGTGAAGCAGTTGCTCGATAACTTGAAGGTTGAATTCGGTATAGATATTACTTCACATGAAATGTCTGATTTATGGCAAATAAATGCTAATGACGATAGGCTAAAAGTAAAGAGAGCATATCGTAAGATTTCTGGAGATTTTAATACAAACTCTATGACCCTGTTTTCGGGAGAAACTTCAAACCGATTCAACCAGATTGTTATGGTACTTCCAAAAAGCAGTGTGAAGGATTACATTTATAAGTATAATTATAGAGACTGCTGGAGTGGAGTGTGTAGTGGATTTGGATGTTATTATTGTGAGGATTCTTGTGAAATTAATAGAATTGATGCAGACAATAGAAAGCCATCAGGGTGTTTGTACATGGGAGATTACAATTCTTATGGTAATCAAAAATGGGAAGAATTAAAAAATGCTTATGTGAATTTTTGGGAACATATTGGGTGCATTCAGATACCACATCATGGGTCGAAAAATAATTTCAATATTGAATTGGCAAAAAAGAACGTATTTCATATCATATCAGCTGGATACATGAGCAGGTATAAGCATCCTAATACTACTGTGATTAGTGCTTTAATAAAGTATAATCATATGCCATACATTGTTACAGAAGAGGCTAGAAGTATTGTGTGTTTGAAAGTTTTTGAGATTTAATTCGTATCATCAGTATAATTAGAGGTGGGCTTGCAGTAAAAATGTATTCGTGCGGAACTTTGGAATTATCATAGAGCAAAATTCAAATATTAGATTTTTAATCCATTTTTAATATTAACATAAATTTTTGTTTTTATTGACAAGAGAGCCTCTTGGTGGACGAGAAAACCACTGTTTATTAGTTATAAGAGAAGAAAAAAGTGAATGCTAGTAAAAAGTCAATTTTATTGTTGTTTTGTAACCCCACAGGAGGTAACCCATGCTTTTCATACAATACCCAAAATGTTCAACCTGTCAAAAAGCTAAGAAATGGCTAGATGAACACAAAATCAAATATACAGACCGACACATCGTAGAGGATACTCCTTCCTATGATGAGTTAAAAAATTGGTATGAACGAAGTGGTTTACCACTCAAGAAATTCTTTAATACCAGTGGACTCGTTTATAAAGATCTACAACTTAAGGATAAGCTTCCAACCATGAGTGAAGAAGAACAATTAAGACTTCTTGCTACCAATGGCATGCTTATTAAACGCCCGCTGATTGTGGATGGAGATACTGTGATTACGGGATTTTCGGAAAAAGAGTGGACTGGGAAATTGCTCTAATTGCATAATTCAATCTTGATGTATAGAAAGTAGTTGAGGAGAGTGATGAATATGAATGAAAGATTAAAGAAAGTGCGTAAGAGTTTAAAACTTTCACAGGAATTTGTAGCAAAACAATTAGGCATGACAAGGACAACAATTGTAGCAATTGAAGCGGGTACTCGTAAAGTGACAACAAATGAGCTGACTATGTTTTCGAACCTTTATGGTGTGACTACTGAAATATTATTATATGGAGATGTATCCGATGATAATGAGGTTAAAGACTTTGCAAGAACGTTCTCAGAACTATCGAATATGGACAAGAAGGAAATTATGAATCTGATAAATTTCAAACGCAGATATAAGGAGTTGATGAGTTGAGAAATTTCACCAAATCATAGTATTATAAATAACAACCCAACAAAGGAAGGGATTCAAAATGCTTAAATTTGACATAATCAAAGAACGAAATAAGCAATTATCAGATCAAAGACCCCTCCCCTATGCAATTAAATTGCATTTAACTTTAGGGGATGAGGAAGCGAGTTTATTGGATAATGAAGCTGCCATACTTAAGAAGTATGGGAAGATGACTGAGGCGATTGCAAGAGATATTATTGTTCCGGGAGATATTACGTTAGGTGCACTTCATTATGCAATCAACAAAGCATTTGGTTGGCAAAATAGTCATTTGCATAGTTTTCACGCCTATGAGGATGAATTTGACAAAATGGTTAAGAAAAGAAATTTATCGGAATGGGCGAAGCTTGCAGGTATGTATTTTCGATTTCCGTGTGACGATTATAGGGATCTATATTGGAATGATGATTATGATGGATATATGAACATCAAAACATGGTTTAGGAAGAAATATACAGGACCTTATTTTTATGGTGGGACAAGAGAATTCTTTTATCGTATGCAGGAAGAAGTGGAAAATTTATATAAGCGCTTTCCAGTACTTGAAGTACATAAATCGTTTTCTGAGTGGTATGAGGAGACCAAGGATTTAGTGGATAAGACGGGAGACGAGGATGCTAAGGCAGATAAGATTAAACGAATTGCACCAATTGAAGAGGTGACGATTGATGAACTTATGAATAGCATATGTTTTGAAGGCGGGTTTGAGGAGTTAATTGAGAGGATTCCATTGTATGACATTTTGCTTATGCCAGATGCAAAACAAGATTTTGATGCCTGGAATTTTATCAATAGAAGAGTACTTAAGGATGCCGAGAAAGAATATCGCTGTCTAGCGCCAGCAACAACACCAATTTTAAGCGCGATTCGATATTGGTATGATTATGGTGATAATTGGAACGTAAGAATTACTGCAACGGATTGTTATAAGACCAAGCAGGCATATGAAGTGGAAGGCTACCCAGTAGAAGCGTTAAACGAACATCGCCCTGTATGTGTTTTTACAGATGCTTTGCCAGTATTGGATGATGTGGGTGGAATAAGTGGCTATTGTAACATGCTTGAAGTTCTTCGTGGAAGAGAACTAGAAGATCAAGAAGAAAAAGAATCTTTAAAAGAATGGGCAAAATCAATGGGTTGGACTGGCAGAATTGCAAAACCGGAGAATATACTATGATTGATCTATCAACGAAAAGAATCTATACAAAGAGATTAATCCTCAAACCGATTGAGGCTTCTGATGTGGATGCGATTCACGAATATGCAAGCGACCTAGATATTACCATGATGATGTATTTGCCCAATGAAACCATTGATGTGACCAAGGGATTTGTAGATTATGTAGTGGCTGAGTGGTCCAAGGAAGAACCTGGATGTATGGAATATGTCGTGCTATTAGGGAACAAGGTGATTGGTGGTGTAGGCGTTGAGTTTACAGCAGATAGATCAGTATGTGAAATAGGCTGGATTCTTCACAAAGACTATCGCAACAATGGGTTTACGACGGAGGCGGCGAAGGCTTTAATCGAGTATGCATTTGGTGAATTATCGGTTCAAAAGGTCATTGCTCATTGTGATTCACGAAATATTTCTTCTGAAAGAGTTATGCAAAAGATTGGTATGAAGCGAATGGATGATACGGGTACGAGGTATTATCCTAAGACCGGTGTGACTTCGGGAGAATATCTGTATGCGATTGAACGAGAATAAGTTTTTGAGAAATTTTCGGATTTTGGAACTATTTATTCTCCAACTCTGCAAAAACATCATCTGCACTTAATGCTTCAGCGCCGTTTAAAATCTCTAATTCGGATTCATAAATAGCTTGGTCAATACGATTGATTCTTGCGAATTTATCATATAATTCACTACTCATAACAACTAAGTCACTATAGCCGTTTTTGGTAATGAAAATGGGTTCCTGTTCCTTATGTGCAATATTAGAAATTTCAGTTGTGTTACGTAATTCTTTAATAGGTAATATAATAGGCATATTGTAGGCCCCTTTCGTTTTGCATAATTATAGCATAATTATGACACGGTAGCAATAAACGAAGTCGAATCCCGCATTGACAAGTGCGGGATAACCTATTACAATATACATACCGACGGTCGGTATGGAGGAATAAGATGTCAACAAAACAACCAAAAGAAGTTCGAGTAGAGGCAATTATAGATGCTGCAGTAGAGGAGTTTTTGCAAAAGGGTTATAACGGTGCTTCGGTGGATTCCATAGCCAAGAGGGCGGGAGTTAGCAAGGGCGGATTTTATCATCATTTTGAGAATAAAGAGGTGGTTCTCATGGAGGCGAATCAGAAACTATCAAAGCCAATAGAGCTTTTGGCAGTTCAGGTGCTAGAGGAGCCAAGTGCAATGGTTGGACTTCATCGATACATTCGTGAGTATCTTACATATTGGGCGAATCGCCCCAAAGAACTTAGTTTCTTTTTCTTGTCCATGGCAAAGTCCCTCGAATCAGAGATGTTGATGGACTACTACCGAAGCTACATGCAGAGTACTACGGATTTTTTTACTTATCTATTTCAAAAAGCGAATGACAATCAAGAAGCAAATTATGAAGATCCTCAGATGATGGGAATTACATTAATGGGGGCGTTAGATGGTGTAATGACCTATTTGATTGTGAATCCAGATGTGGATATTGACTCACTGGTAGCAAGATTAGAGTGTGTATGGGGAATTAAAGTAGGAGGCGCGCAGTATGAATGAGCATGCATTTTTACGAATCGAGAATTTGAGTAAACGGTATGGTGATTTTAAGGCAGTGGATCAAATCTCTTTTACCGTTCAAAAAGGTGAGATCTTTGGATTGTTAGGACCAAATGGAGCTGGTAAAACAACAACCATTCGAATGCTCTGTGGATTGCTAAAATCCGATGGTGGAAACATCTGGATGAATGAAATGCCCCTGGATGCATCTTACAAAAGTATGAAACATAAAATTGGTTTATGTCCTCAGGATATTGTAATATGGGAATTGTTGACCTGTATGGAGCAGCTTAAGTTTGTGGGAATTTCCTATGGAATGTCACCAAAAGAAGCAATGAAGCGTTCGGGTAAACTGCTTGAATCTCTTGGATTGACAGATAAAGCAAGCAAACTTGCCAAGACACTTTCAGGAGGAATGCAAAGAAGACTAAATATTGCCTTGGCGCTAGTGCATGACCCGGAATTGATAATTTTAGACGAACCTCAAGCAGGGCTAGACCCACAAAGTAGAATCTTGGTTAGGGATTTTATCCGCAATCTATCGAAGAATAAAACAGTAATACTCACAACCCATGATATGGATGAAGCGGATCGACTTTCAGATCGGATTGCAATTATTGACAATGGCAAGATCCTCAAAATCGATACTCCTGAGCGGTTAAAGGTGGAATCAGGAGCAGGAGATGTGCTACAAGTACGAGTGGATCTTGTGACAAAGGACATTGTTAATCAGGTTTTAAAAGACCTTTCAAACTATTTTACAGAATATAAGTACCGAGATGGATTCCTATTCCTTGAAGCTAGGGATCTGTCAAAACAGATAGAGATTGTTAATGATCTATTATCAAAATACGATGTGCGAGCAGAGGATATGACCATTCGTAAAAGGACACTTGAAGATGCCTTTATTGCAATGACGGGAAGGGGACTACGAGAATGAAATTAATAGCGTCCATTCAGAAAGCTTTTTTGGAAAATTTGCGAGATTGGAAAGTCCTTGCCATGGTGCTTGTTTTTTCACCGTTTTTTGTAGTACTGATGTATTTATTCTATGGTGGCGAAACTACCTCTTACAAAATAGGTGTGATGAATCAAGATGATGGAACATTTGGTAGTGAACTCACCACATCCATTGAAGAGATGATGGGTCCGGAGAATACACCTCTTTTTCAGGTGTCCATGTATAAGAACTACCAACAGCTTGAACAAGATGTAAAAGATAAATCCATTGATATTGGGTTGATGATTCCGGTTGGCTATTCGAAGCATTTGGTAGCGTCAAAAGGTAGTGAGACTGTTCCCAAAGTTGGGCTTTATGGAAGTATGGGCAATATGAAATATGCAGTTGCTGCAATTTATGCAACCGATGCAATTTATCAAAAAGGAACGACTGTGCAAGAAATTGTGGTGCCAACTTATTTTGAGGAAACATTTCTAGAGAAGAAAATGCCGCGCAATGAATTTGAGAGTTATGTCCCGGGACTCATATCGCTAGCCGTACTCATGATTCTATTTACAGCATCTGCATCCATTGTCAAAGAAAATGATAAAAAGACATTGATTCGTCTAAAACTAAGCCAACTAGGAGCGTTTCATTTCTTAGGTGGAATCAGTATTGTACAGGCGGTGATTGCAACGATTGCGTTATTGATTTCTTATGGTACGGCACTGTTACTAGGATACAAACCTGAAGGGAATTTGGTAAGTGTATTTATAATAGGATTACTTTCAAGTGTTTCTATGGTTGCGGTCAGCCTAGTGGTAGCCAGTTTTCTAAATACGGTATTTGATGTATTGACCATTGGATGTTTTCCGTTTTTCATCATGATGTTTTTCTCAGGGAGTATGTTTCCCTTACCTAAAATAAGTGTATTCTCCATTGCGGGTCATAGTATAGGAGTCACAGATTGTTTGCCACTTACACATACAGCCAATGCATTTAACAAGATTTTAAATGATGGAGCAAATCTCTCTCAGGTGGGGTATGAAATGGGGATGATCTGCCTACTGACATTGGTCTATTTCGTAATCGGGTTGTTGTTGTATCAAAAGAGAAAATTGTCAAAGGCATGATTTGTGGTTAGTGATATTGACAATTTCACCAAAATATAATTAAATCAAAGCACGCTATAAAACAAAGGTGGAATCCTATGAACATACAAATTTTTGGAACAACAAAATGTTTTGAAACCAAAAAGGCACAGCGCTATTTTAAGGAACGCAATATTTCTGTTCAGATGATTGATTTGAAAGAAAAGCAACTGAGTAAAAGAGAATATTTAAGTGTAAAGCAAAGTGTCAAAGGAGTCGAAAATTTAATCAATACAGAGTGCAAAGATCAAACAACAATAGCACTAATCAGACATATGAGTGGTGAAGATCAGGATGAAAAGATACTCGAGAACCAGCAGATTCTAAAGACACCCATTGTACGAAACGGTACCAAAGCAACTGTTGGATATCAGCCCAAAATCTGGGAAGAATGGGCAAAAGGGTGAGATGGAATGAAGCGTAATCAAAAAGAAACAATTGCATTTTATGACCGATATGCTAGAGAATTTGTTGAGCAGACAAGCAATGCATCCATGTCGGTGATGATGGAAGCATTTCTAAAGGAGATTCCAAAGGGTTGCAAAATCCTTGATTTTGGTTGTGGATCAGGGCGAGATACGAAAGCGTTTATGGATCTAGGATACCAGGTTACAGCGGTGGATGGTTCACGGAAAATCTGTGAAGAAGCATCTACCTTTACTGGGATGGCGGTTCGTCAAATGGATTTCATGGAATTAGAAGAAGTGGATGAATATCACGGCATTTGGGCATGCGCATCCATTCTTCATGTGCCGTATGATGATTTGGTAGATCTTTTTGGAAAGTTATATATGGCACTTAAGCAAGACGGGATTTTGTATGTTTCTTTTAAATATGGATCGTTTGAAGGCATGAGAAATGAACGCTATTTTACAGATATGACAATGGATCGGTTAAGGCCAATTTTGGATCAAGTTTCGAAGTTGGGGGTTTTAAAGTACTGGGTGAGTGCTGATGTTCGTGAGAATAGAGGCGATGAGCAGTGGCTAAATCTTTTGTTGAAGAAAATCGTGTAATGAAGGGGTGAAAAAGGATGTTGAGAATAGGCGAATTTGCAGCGTTATCGTCCATGAGTATTCATATGCTTCGTAATTATGATAAAGTTGGGATTTTGGTTCCGCTTTATGTGGATGAGGTCAGTGGATATCGTTATTATGACAAGTCACAATTGATTCGTGCAAACCAGATTATTGCTTGGAAAGCTATGGGATTTGGACTTGAACAAATGCAGGAATTATTGACCTTGGATCAATCCAAAATCGAACTTTTAATGGAAGAGAAGCGACGTGAAAAAGTTGCAGAGCTTACTAAAATAGGAGAACAAATTCATCAAATCGAGAGCATGTTGCAAGATAGTGAACGAGTGGAAAAAATCACAAATCCTGTTGTTCGAAATAAATTTGAGTCTACCTGGGTAATCAGTCTTCGCAGTCAGATTGCTAGTTATCCTATGGAAGGAATCTTGTGGGAGGAGTTGACTAAGGCCTGCACGCAACAAACGGGTAAAACATTGAATACGAAATCAATGAAAGCTGCAATCGCTATGGCAATCTACCATGATCAAAGTGAAGCCTCAGAAACGATTGAAGTAGAGGTTTTGCTTACACTTGATGGAGAATATACAGCGTTTCAACAAGAATATGAATTGGATGGAAGAAAAGCGGTTCTAAGCATTCGTCAATTAGAGAATATGGAGGTAGCTTCCGTGATTTTTGAAGGAAGTTATTCACAAATTTCTAAAATCAATCTCTCAGTCGCAGATTGGTTAGAGAAGAATCAATTAGCGATTGTTGGCCCATCATTTTGTATCTATCATCGTTCGCCAGAAAATTGTGTGGAAGAGCAAAAGTTTGTAACGCAGATTTGCTTTCCGATTCGGGGATAGAAAATAGATAATGCAACCGCATTGAGAACGATATTGCCATCTGTGAATCTGATAATCTTTGTCTTTTAGATGCAATTTGGTCAATCAGAAGAATCATCAGTTTTAGTTAATTCAATTGGTCAGTTAAAAGAGGCGTCAGGAGGTAATCTTTCAGACACTGCAGCAACATTATATCAAGGTATGATAGGTGGAATGGCTGCCAGAATTAACAGGTAACATAGAAATCGCTTCCAATCGAAAATTATCTTATAAACAAGAGCGCGAGAGGCCATTTTCGATGAAATTGTCAAGTGATTTTTGATAAAAAGTGGTGGATTTTAATAAAAAAGGAATCCGAAAACCTTGATTTTACGGGCTTAGAGATTACGAGAGACTATTATAATAATAGGAGGGAATTTATGGAAAACAAAAGAAATAAAAGATTTATTTTCTTGGGACTAGTTGTAGTAGTAATTGCCCTTTTAATATTTTGGAATAAAATTGGTATAATTAAAGAGACCGATTCTAATATAGAAAAAAGTGAAGCCTATGATAAAGTAATTAAAATTTTGCATGACTATGATCAAAATATAGAAAATTTTGCAACAATAGCAGTTTGTGTTGATAGTAGATTACTAAATGATGTCGATTCAAAGGGGGATCAATCCTGGAAATTTATTTTGTATGATTCTTCCAAAAATTTAATGGAAGAAATAGAACAATCAGTATATGTTGCATCTGTTGATTTATCTGGTAAAGTTGAGTATGTCGGACAAGGTCAGATTTTAAATAGTTTATTGAAGACAAATATAGAACAGAATGGAAAAACGATAAAAGTCGAATCAAGTAATTCATTTGCACTTCCAAATCTAACACAAATGTATCTTTTTAGATCAAATTCTACTCGTTATTTTAATAGAGTTGATTGTATTGAAAAAGATGAAATTGAGCGAATTGAGGTATATGACATTAATCTTTCAAACAAATCCAAAATGCTTGAAAAAACAGTTTCTGTCAAAAACAATTATTTTTTGCTTGATATGATTGCTGATGGTAACTCTTATGAGTGGACACAGGAAAAGGGGTGGATAAATAAAAAAAGTGGCAAAGAAGTGCAAGTAGATACATACACGTGGGAAGTTCTAGAAAAATAGCTTTGCTTAGAAGTATCCTCTAGTCCCATTCCAATAAATAAATTCATGTATTTAGGAATAAGAGACGTTATTTTAGAAATAATTTTTTTTGTTCCCAAATCGGTCCAAGAGGTTGTAGCAGCAATTCATCATTACAAATGTAACAGGGGAATGGTAATAACAAATTCTGTTTATACATCAAATGCGACCCATTTAGCAAAAAAACTGTAATATTGAGTTATGGGATCGCAAAAAGATAACAAGTATTCCAAATTAAATAATGAAAATTCTAGTACAAATCACTTTTTGATTATATATAATAAATTATACTTATTTTTTATAGATTACTATTTATTGTTCTTATGGAAAACATTTTAAGGAGGTGTATTGTAAGCGCTCTTTAAGATCGCTTACAATTTATCCTATTGACCCTCGTATTGTGCGAGGGTTTATTCTTTTCTTAGAAGAGAACAAACTTTGTTTTTTAAGAGAAAGGAAACGAATATGGAAACAAAA